>WNGK01004308.1_pt1 | contig 16230 bp, 17 predicted proteins | sample 5400601 | NCBI WGS metagenome assembly WNGK01 (sample SAMN13153376, study PRJNA577476) | soil metagenome | isolation source: 60 cm soil or saprolite under Garry oak tree replicate 1 | place: USA:California | collected 2016-06-15
CCCACAGCTGTGCTGGGGGGAACATAGACTAAAATGTTGAAAAGTTGCGGGTTGGTACGCGCTAGCCCGGACAGGTTTCCCGGGAGGAAAGTAACCTGGAAGCTCGACTGGGCCGACAAGACCACGGTGTTGTTGAACCCGCCGAGTCCAATCGTTACAAATTGCGTTTCCGCCCAGGAGCCGGCGACAGCTCCCACAAGCCGTGGGTTGGCTGTGAAGCAGAAGCTCGGCGGCGATGTGGCAACAAGTATGTACACGTCGAGCCAGTGGTGGAGGCTTGTGCTGTTCGCATCCACCTGTGAACTGCCCGGGCCCTGGGGGGGATAGACTGGGCAAGACGTGGGGATTGTGAGGGTTTGGTTGAGAATGCTTCCAGCGGTGAGGTAGACGAGACTAGCGTTTAGCCGGCTCGGCGGGTAGAAAACCCTCAGGCCCACCTCGCCAACAAACCCGTCGAGACTGGCGACAGAAACGGTAACGTTGTGAACAGTCCCGGGAGCAGCGGACAAATAGTCTGGGCTTGCTGATAGACGGAAGTCTGGAATCGTCGCCGGGCCCGGGGTCACGAGGGCGAATAGAAAAGCTGTCTCATAGCCCCCAGGCCCAGAACCATTCACGTCAATAGTGTAATTGTAGGGCGTGGTAGTGCTGGACGCGGAAACATTGGCAAGCGCGTATGCCACACCATAAGGGGGAAGGGAGACGCTGGTCACGTTGAGCGTTACGCTAACCTGCTGGTAGGGGAAGGATTCCCCGCTAAGGCTAATCGTCCCTGTAAGCCCGTACAGGCTGGTTATCGTAATGTTACTAGTCTCGAACGACCCAGTGGGAAAAGTGAGGGATGATGGGTTGGCGGCCATCTTGAAAGTGGGAGACTGGGACTGGGCCGGGGGAATCGAATAGACGGTAGGAGCCGATCCCAGGGAGAGAAGCAACAGAACAATGATGGCATCAGCCTTTTTCATCGACGCAACAAAAGGTGGTCTTCCTCAGAGTCTGTGGGACAGACGGTTGGACGAAGGGTTTCGCTAAGCGGTTAACCGGTAGCGGTAAGCTTGTTGTCCACTGACAGCTTTAGCTTCGGTATGAAGCCGTCCATGTTCACATCAACTTGGTGCTTTTCTTTCTCCCCTATGTAGACCGTGGCGGTCTTCTCCCACTTCCAGATTCCCTTATTGCTTGAATGTGGCTTGTCGTCCACGGTAATTGTCAAGTGACGGGTCCAAAAGGTGGCAGTGGCGTGGACTATATGTGACTCGTCCTTTCCAACCGGGATTCTTATTTCGGCCATTTTTGTTCGTCGCTACCCTAAAGTAGGATTGCGGTAGGTATCTTAAAAAGAGTCACCTGGGCTGAGTCTGTACCCAATCTCGAACTACCGCCTTACGCATCCCTGGCACCTTATGTATGCGGTTGGCGAGAAAACCCTGGTTCTCGTATCTCTTTGACCGTAACCGTCGCCAACCTTATCTCGGAGGCTGATGGAAGGACCTGTAGACGGCGATGATTGGTCAAAGACTGTCGGACGGTTTTGACAGTTCAACCAATCGAACCTCGGTAATTACCTAGGACGTGTTAGGGAATAACGGTAGCGTATTCAAGCTGATACCCGCGGGTCACGGGAACTGAACTCATACCCTTGTTACGAATGCAAGAGAGAATGTCTCTCTGAGCTTATCGGCACTTACCTACTGGTCTTGGTTGGTCCCGGAACTGTATTGTGGTCTCTGGAGTTTCTAAATCTGAGCTCTCTGGTAGCACTAACAATTATTGGAGCGTGATTCGGCTGCGCCGTTGCAGCAATCATCTGGTCCTGGGGCAAGTATAGGACCCGCATCAACCTAGCAATAACTGTCGCTCACGCAGTTGCCGGTGCGATTCGTCAAGGTGTGCTGATACCGTATGTCGGCTTTCAAATATTGGGCGGTTTGTTGCTGGCTTGACTCTACGGCTTATGCTTCAATCCGTTGACTCAGTGACCAATCTTGGCTCTACCAAGAAAGGAATTTAAGCGGGGTCACCAATTTTGATTTAACTCGCCATGCAAGAAACGGTCCATACCGACCTGGCCGTAAGCTGGCTTCCGCAATCGGAGGACCCGTCCGTTCGATACCTGACTCTAACTGAAGTTCTCGATAAACCACACGACTTGCCCGATGTCGAATCTGCAAGGAACCAGATTCCACAAGGTCCCAAAGTGCGGGCTCTACTCTCCGGGCAGAGGAGAGACGGTGGGTTCGGGGTACATCCGTATCAGAAATGGACCGGTGCCCATTGGAGATTAGTCTCGCTTGTCGAACTCGGAATCTCCCCAGGGTTCAAGCCCGCAGTCAGGGCAACTGATCTCGTCCTCAAATGGCTACTTGGCGACGCTCATCTCCAGAACGTTCCAAAGATCAACGGACGCTACCGAAGATGTGCTTCTCAGGAAGGAAATGCGCTCGCTGTATGTAGCCGTCTAGGAATGGCCAATGATCCTCGTGTCAAACAGCTCGCAGAGTCGCTGATAGAGTGGCAGTGGCCGGATGGCGGATGGAATTGCGATAGGAAGGAGGACGTGCATCATTCTTCATTCAACGAGTCACTTTCGACGCTCTGGGGACTAGTCGAATACACCAAAAGTACTGGTGATGACCCTGCCAGTGATGCGGCGGAGAAAGCCGCCGAATTCTTCCTTAGGCATAAAATCTTCCGGTCATGCAGGACCGATCAAGTACGACCTCCCGAGACCTTCAACTCACGAGTCTATCATCGCATTTTCGTCCATCCGTTCACTGACCTTCATTACCCACTATACTGGCACTATGATATCCTCCAAGCTCTCACCATACTTTCGCGAGCGAGCAAGCTGAGCGATCCGAGGACGAGAGAAGCGATGGGTGTCATAGAGGCGAAACGATTGAACGATGGGACCTGGAAGCCTGACGATTACTATTGGCGTCTGAAGCGGACCAGTCGTCCCAAACTGGGAATGCAATCCAATGTCGAGATCGTCGACTGGGGTCGCCAGGGTCCAAACGAGATGATAACACTCAACGCTCTCCGTATGCTCAAGGCAGCAGCGAAAACGACTTAGGCTAGGCCGTGTACTTGCTTCTGTCGGCCAAGTCCGACAACCTGTCTCAGGTGATCGCTACCTTCCAAGACTAGCTTTTATGAGTGCAGACCTAGGGCACCCGTCGCCAGCCTTATCTCGAAGGCTGATGGAAGGACCCGTAGACGGCGATGATTGGTCAAAGTTACACGGAATTATTGATGACCGAGAAGGCATTTGCCTGAGCCGTCGACAATCCCACAACCAGCCATGAGTGAAACACCTGCTGGTCAACCCGTCTCAGTTTTCTGCAGGGTAAGAGAATCGGGCCTGGAGAGTTCGGAATTTGAGCCACAACCCCTTGCTCTCCACACTCCGCGACTGAGCTGAGCTATCCGAGGAAACAGCTCACATTGAAGCTGGGTTTCAAGCCGCGACTGGGCAGACGAGCCGTCATTGCGCTAGTATCAGTCATAATCGTGACGGCTTCCGTGACCGCGTTCTACTTTTACTCTACGTATGTCCTGCCAACAGGAATCTCTCGCTCATTCACAATTGTCGTCGATTCCCGAACCGGCTACAATGGTAGTCTACACCACACTCTGCCCTTTCCAGAGATGACCTCCCACAAGGGCGACAATATCATCATGCGACTAGTGAATAATGACATGACCAAACCTTTGGGCTGGCCGTAGACTTCTACTCTACTGGCGGCATAACAGCCCGTCCAGGCGAGACCAAGTCCATAGCCTTCGAAGCCACAAGGACAGGGCAGTTCCAAGTCTACGAACCAATTATCACTACAATCGACATCTATGGGCATGCTGAACTGGACGTAACCTAGGGCTGGAAGGAGCAGCCTTTCGCCGTGACTCTTAGGATGGGCTGACCATTTCCAGGCTGAAGGCCTGGGTCAGCGTCACCAGCCTATCGTACGCTATTCGGTGCCGTAGAATGATCTTCTCCGCCTTTCCTTCCATCGGCATGATTACGATATGTCCAGATCCTAACATGCCCGGTTTTTTAAGCTCAATTCGGCTTATCTGATTCTTTTCCATTTCAAAGTCCTTTATCCGGTCAAGGTCCTTGATCGTCTTTTCGCTTTCTTCCTGTGTGAGCTTTGGCATGAGCTCGCCGTGGATGAATCCGGCCAACGTGCCGCCCAGGGCTCCACCCCCATTCTTACTCAGGTCAATTCCTATCAGTCTGCTAGTGGTGAAGTATATCCCATATCCGATATGTGTTAAGCCTCTGGCCAGAAAGCCGCCTGCGAACCCGCCGAGGAACACTTCAGAGCTTGCCAACTGTCAGGCCACGACACATACTACTGATCCTCCGATAAGAAAATCGTGTTCCCGACACGGAGCTAGTATGCGGCCAAGGGGCGAGCTCGAGCCTTACGGCTTCGGAGTCTCTGGCTGTTTCCGAAGGTTTGCAATCCTCCTCTCAAGGCTGGGAACGGTGTTTCCTCTCTTCTCTCCTCTCCTCCTCCACGTCCGTTTAGAGTCCCGCAAGGCGATTTTGTCCAGGACAACTAGGAGGGAGGCTGTTCCGAGGATTCTCGCGCTGAACCTGTCAGCCTGAAGCCTGACCCTTTTCGCCCAGGTAAAACCGATAATCAGTGTCCCTGTAGGAGTCAGAAGGACCCCAGTGATCAATGCCACAAAGCTCCCGATGGAACTCGTTCTGATTATTCCGTACGTGTTGGTTGCAGTGTAAAGCTGAGGAAACAGCCCGGGTAGAGAGATGAACTCAGCCACGTATACTGCAATCGGTACCGAAGCCCCGAGCAGGAATCCCAGTAGGACCCTGAATCTGAGCTTCTTATTGTATATGAGCTCGGAGGCGATTATCGAGCTCCACTCCTCTGGCTCCAGCTCGTTCATCATGGCATCGGATAGTGTCACGTGGTCCTTGGTGAGCTCCTTGGTGAGCTTACACTGGTCAGGGGGAAAGGGGTCCCACCTGTTTTTTCCCGTCGGCACCATCCCCCACCAATAGATCCCAATGGGCTTGTAGTCGGGAATGTCCAGCCGTTGACAGAGGTCTATGGTCAGGTCCAGAATCTTCTGGTCCCGCTCGGCGTTAAAACGTATCTTCTCGCCCATCTTTCACTATTCCTCCCTCACTCAGCGCGATAGATCTTTATCAAAGGCCAGCGTTTTTCCGTTATGTCCGAATTTGACGAGGGGTCACGCGACCATTGTGAAGGTGAACCCTTGGTTCCGCGACGTTACCACTGTTATCGTGTAGGTGTTTCCCGTTTGAAAGATAACCGCGTTTCCATCTATGATTATGTTAGCTTGCATGAGGGCGTTCGGGGCGGCGGCCGGTCCAGCCCAGTTGGTGCTGCTGTACAGGTCGCCCGTTGAATCCTTGACATAGTAATCAACCAGGGTGACCGATGCTGTTCCTGTGTTCCTTATGTCTAGAGTCGCATTGGTGGGTGAATTGAGTGTGTAGGATTCCAGGTCCAAGGCTTCCCTCCCCGGGCAGGGCGTAACAAGTCCCCCAGACGGACAAGCGGTACAAGTTGGGATTGGTGGGTAGTAGATGCTTGCGCTAATGGCGGTTGTCGCTACGAGTACGCCGGTTAGAAGTGCAAACGCCGTCCAGTCTCGTCTTGACCAGCCAGGTTTCTCAAGTACTGCGCCGCTGGAACTCTCCAACGATAGTCTGTTCTGTCCAACGCTTATCTTCACGACTCCTACAGTCAAGAATGCGCCGCCGACCATTCCCAGGAAGAATCCAATCTCCGCTGAAGTCGCGGAAACCTGAGGAAGAAGGTGGGAAGCGAGGAAGCCTAGCGTCGAAACTGCCGTGCCGACGGCGATGACTAGCCAGGCGCCCTCTGCCCGAATTCTCTTTCTCCAGATTCCAGTCTGCCAAACGCCTACCGCCACAAGGGCACCGCCGACTGACGCGAGGAAATACGCCGCCTCCGCGAGTCCTGTAGGCATCGTGCAGACTACGCCTGTGGGAGCAAGACTGACCAGGCCACAGGGCTGGGTGAGTAGTGTGACGCCTAGTGCTACTACGAATGCACCGGCGGCGGAGAAGAGCAGTCCTCTCGGGCCGTTCCTATTCACAGATCACACGAGAGGCGGCAGCTGCGGGTTGCGAACTCTACTCCCTATTGTCACTAGGCCTTCAATATGCCAGTGACAAGAAGGCCCCTGTTCTTATTTGGAAGAGGCCTTTTCAACCGAAAAGGAGGAAAAGCCTGAGAGACAATTGACGGCGTTCAGACAGTCATTCTCTTGAATCCTCTCTGGAAGGCTATTGCTCTAATCGATACAATTCCAAGCGAGCAGTCCCCGCCTTCACCAGCATGACGATACTAATCTTGAACCGCTTCTAGGCTAGACGCTAGTTGGTTTGACGCCGGAGATTTGAACGCTGCGAAGCTGAGAACTCTGGTCACAGCAACCACTACAGTCCTCCTCGTCGACCAGGTGAACATCTCGAAATCCAGCCTGTGTCAAAAGCTGTGAGTACTCTTGTCCAGGAATCGCTCCTTCGACACAAGCAGCCCAGGCTTCAGGGCGAACCTGGCTCGTCGGTACAGGGTTTGATGTGACCAAGTCCGAGACGCGGATCCTTCCACCGGGTTTCAGTACCCGAAATATTTCGCGGAATCCAACTAGCTTGTCTGGAAGGAGGTTCAGGACACAGTTACTGACGGCCACGTCTACCGAGCCTGATTCTACAGGTAAATGTTCAATCTCTCCCAATCGAAACTCCACATTCCTTACATTGTCTTTGGCCGCTAGGTCGCGAGCCTTCCAGATCATCTCCGGGGTCGCGTCCACGCCGATTACTCTTCCAGAGGGTCCTATGAGTTTCGCCGCTTGGAAGACATCTGCTCCAGCTCCTGAGCCGAGGTCGAGGACAACCTCTCCCTCCTTGACTGTTCCACTGCTAACGGGATGGCCGCATCCTGCCCGGAGCGATTCTGCTTCGCTGGCCGTTTCAACTTCTGCAGAGCTACATGAACAGCCACACTCGCTGGTGGACTGGGAGGTTCGGCTTGCGTAGGTGTTCCGAACCGCTTCACGGATACGGGTCTCCGACTCCATGGCTGTCATGCTCGCTCACACGAAGTCCTTACTGTCGTAACCGGGAGGCCGAACTGGGTTGTCGTCGGTACGCGTCGGTTGGTGAGTCGGCAGAGGCCTTCTGCCAGACACCAACTGCCACAGGTGTTGGGCGCTAGGAGTCTTCTGAGGCGTCTTAACGAGGTTCTTCCAATCATATGTTATCTACTACGCATAGATAGTAGAAAACTATTTAAGGGCTTTCTCACCTATTCACCGTAGAAGAAGGTAGAAACTCTAATTGTCAAGACAGGCAACGTATTCCGAAGACAGCCCGCTCAAGCAGAGTCTAGTGGCAAGGCTCTCGGGACTCGGCGTGACCAGCTACCCCGCCAAAGTACTCTCAGCACTATTGGAAAACCCTGGAATCTCCGCAGGCCAACTCTGCAAGCTCACCGGAATACCCGACTCTAAGATCTACCAGGCCCTCGACGACCTTGAGAGAAAGTGGAACCTAATCGAGGTGAGGAGGGGAAACCCCAGCATCTACCGGGCTCTCAGCCCAGACCAGATAGTCGATAGCTTAAGGAAGAATGCTGAAAAAGAGTATGCCGAAAAGCTCGGAACACTCGAGAGCGTTAGGAAAACAATCATTCCCTTGGCCAAGAAAGCTGCTGAACCAGGGGAGTTCGAGATAGCCTACATAGTAAAGGGAAAACACAACGTTGCACAGAGGCTTCGAAGCGCCATAGAAGAATCGAAGAGAGAAGTCCTACTGCTCACCTATGACAAGGACATTCTCGAAACAGTCCTACCCGCCATCCTCCAGGCTAAGAAGAGGAGAGTGCAGGTGCGTCAAGCAGTGACCCGGGACCTAGAAGAAGAAGCGGAGGCCGCCGGACCCGTCAAAGAACTAATCTGCAAATCCAACCTCTTACTCGTCGACGGTTCCAAACTCGTCACCATATCCAACTGGGACTCGGACAAGTGCCACGCCATAGTGAGCGACGACCCTGTCATGACCGCCATGGCCCGGGAGTACTACGACAATCCGAAATGCTGCTGCTAGCTCAACCGCGGCCTGCCTGTTCTCGGCTTCTCTAGTGAACTTTGACCTCGCGTGGTTTCGCTTGAAACCGTTCTTCTCGTGGGAACCATCGCAAAACGGCATTATACTGGACCCGCCGCACCGGTACCCAGCCTGCAACGGCTTCCCGTCAACTATGAAGCAAGGTTGGGACCATTCTCCGCCAACCTTGCAACAACTTCGGCCCTGACAGCCAGCCCTTGAGTCCTCCTCGGTCTTCAGTCCAGGCGGTAGCTCTCCTCGACGATTGAATGGTCCCTCAATTTAAGATGCGGAGAGTCCGAGCCATGGAAAACTGACTATTCAGCAACCAGCCTTGACTGGAATACCTGCTGGTCAATTTGTCTAAGCGTGGCCCAGGACCTCCTTACTATTGGCGGAAAATCCCTGTTCGCCCTGTAATACTCCTCCAGGAACTTTCTCGTTTTCGGGTCGTGGGCATAGCCGGAGCCGAAATCTCCAAACTCCTTCCTGATCTCCCGGACACACGCGTCCCTTCTGACCTTTGCCAGAATACTTGCGGCCGACACTACGGGATAGTTCACGTCCGCGTTGTGTTCTGAAATTATCTTTGGACGGTAGCTTAGCTCCTCAAGAATACAGTTCTTGTACCTTTCACAGTCCACGTCCGACGCGTCCACATAGGCCACGTCAGGCTTCAGCTTCTCAATCACGGCCGCCATCGTCTTCGCCTCCAAGAGGTTCAACCGTTGAAACTTTGGCGCCCGGTGCACTATTCTATCAATACTCGAAGGCTCCAATTCTAGTACGTGTTGACTGTCGACAAGCTTGGAAATCTCAATGGCCAGCCTTTCCCGCTCTGGAGCAACTAGTTTCTTCGAATCCTTGACACCCAGAGACTTGAGGGCGTCAAGCTTCGAATCGTCGATCAGAACCCCGGCTATGACCAAAGGCCCAATAACCGGCCCGCGTCCAGCATCGTCAACCCCGCAAACCCGCAACCCGTCACTCCCGGGCCATAGTCAACGCCTCGTCGATAATCCCGACCAGCTCATGAAACACCGCGTCCCTATCATTAGGAGATACAAGGACCCTCTTTACCTCCCGCCCCTTCGACGCCTCCTCAACCTCAGAATAGTGAGAGCCATACCTGACAGTTGCCACGACAATCTTTCCACAGTTAAACGCTTCAGAAAGAGCCTTCCGGAAACTGAAAACCGCCATCTCCATAGGCCCAACCTCATCAATCAAGACCATATCCCCATCGCCCTTGCACGCTGCCTCAAGTGCTCGCACCCCAACCCTCTCCACATCCCCAACAGCCACACTATACCTGCCAATCCTAGGTCCCGCGTCGTCTCCCTTCCTCGCCAGCCAGCCTTCCTCCCCCGAGGCCAAGTCGCGAATCTTGAACCCGGACCTCTCACCCCCACTCCTCGTCTCCTCCGTAATGACCCCCGACACGGAGAAACCCTTTTTCGAATAATGCTCAAAGACCCGTTTCACCAGCGTCGTCTTCCCGCTCCCCGGCGGGCCAGTTATCAGAACCAGCGCGGGTCCCCTATGCTCCTGAGCCAACAGGTTCCCACTTGAGCTTGAACCGGAGTCCAAGAAAGTACAATTCTGAACTCTCGGGCCTACTGGCTTTAGGCTTTAGCAGCCTACTCCTCTCGAACAGCAGGCCCGCATCTTCCTGAAACCCTTTCAGTTCTGGGCCCTGGAAAAGCTTGATCAAGGCATTCCCCTTCTGGCGAAGAACCTCTTTCGTAATCCTAAGAGCTACCCGCGCCAGGTCCACCTGGCGAGCATGGTCTACATCCCAGGCCCCGATAATCGATGGAGCCAGGTCCGATACCACCACGTCAGCGGGACCCTTCAGTTCCGAGAGTATTTGCTGGACAATGTCCGGAGAGTAGATGTCCGTGTTGAGAACTCTCACGTTAGTATAGCCGATTCGTTGCACGGGCTTCAAGTCGACCCCCAGGACAAAGCCTTCAGGGCCGACAATCTCCCGGGCCACCTGCAACCAGCCCCCAGGATGACAGCCCAAGTCCAGCACCCTCTGGCCAGGCTTGATCAGTTCGTAGATTCTAGAGGTCTGGAGAAGCTTGTAGGCCGCCCTGCTACGATAACCCCTAATCCTGGCTAACCGGTAGTACTGGTCGCTCCTACGCTTCTGAATCCAGGCCTTTGTCATAGCAGACCTAGTATTGTCCTGTTAGAGCTAGCTGACCCTTGCACCATTCTCAATATCCCTGTCAATAGTCAGAAGTGAAAGCTTCTCTCCCACAGAGGCAGCTAGTAGCATTCCCTCGGAAAGATGGCCCGCAAACTTGGCCTGCTTCAGGTTGCACAAGAACGCTATTCTCTTGTGCAGAAGCTCCTCGCCACTATAATATCCGACCAGGCTCGTAATTGTCTGCTTCTTCCCATGCTCCCCCAAGTCAACAATAACCTTGTAGAGCTTCTCAGTCTTTGGAACCCTAGACACTTCAATTACGGTCCCTACTCTAACCTCCAGCTTCTTGAACTCGTCAATGCCAACTTCCTTGGCAGGATCCTCCATGGGCGGCTCGCCCAGCCGTCGGCTATTTAGGATTTGGAAATGCCCATTTTCAGTTTCGGGCCCACGATTATTGTTGACAGCCGGGATGGGTCGAGGTATTTCGCGGCCATGCTTTGAAGCTCGGCTTGGCTAATCTTTCCGTACGCCTGTTTTCTCTTGGTGAAGTAGTCGAGGCCCAAGCCGAAATGGGTGAGGTTGTGGCTGACCCTAGCCACCCCCTCCGTCGATTCCAGCTCCATCAGTGCTGAACCTATCTGGTTCTGCTTCGCAGCCTCAAGCTCCTCACTTCCAACCGGTTCCTCCCGGACCCGTTTCAGCTCCTCCTGAATCAGCTCACTAGCCCGCACCACGTTCCGGGGGTTCACTCCTGCAAGGGCTGCCCACATCCCTCCTCGGGATGCGGCGTTGAGAAAAGAGGTTGCGGAGTAGGCAAGGCCCTCCTTGTCCCGGACTCTCTGGCCCAGCCTTCCCATGAATCCCAGCTCTCCCAGGACAGTGTTGAGGAGGTTTAGAGGCTCATAGTCAGGATCAGTGCGGGACGTGGCAGATGTTCCTATGATAATGTCCGACTGTGTCTTATGGGTCATAACTATCTCCTTGCTCTCAGCCTTCGGCTCAAACGCGTACCTTCTACTCCCATCCTGCCCATCTCCAGCCTCCTCCCTCTCGCCAAACGTCCTCGCCGCCCACTTCACCACCTCAGCCTTGTCGAACATTCCTGCGAAGGCGAGGATAACTGGTGCCCGGCCGATCCTATTCTCCAAGTAGTCTTTGACATCTACCCTCTCGATTCTTTTCGCGGTCTCGGTCGTCCCCAGCCGGTCGTGCCTGTACGGGTGGTCTGGGGCGTAGACTAGTCGCTGCAGCTCCCCCATTCCCCTCCTAGTCGTATCGTCGTCCCTAAGCCTGATATCGGTAATCAGTTCCTCCTTCTCTTTTTCAATGTCTTTCGGCCTGAGAGCTGGCTTGGTGAGGCATTCGGAGATGATTCGGAGAATCCTCCCCGTCCAAGTGGAAATTGTCCGGGCCTGAAAGCTAATCGTGTCCTGGTTATTCCGAAAACTTACCGCTGCCCCGACAGATTCCAGGGTGTCCGCGAGCTTTGTCGCTCCAAGCCGGTTTGTTCCCCGTATCAGAAGCCGGGTCGTAAGCTCGGCAAGTCCCTGCTTCTCCCCGGGCTCAGAGGCTGTTCCCGCCCTGATGCTACCGAAGACTGCGAGGGTTGGGTTGTCCGTGTTTCTGTAGAGAAGGCATCGGACCCCGCGGGATACCTTGAGCTCTTCTACCAGCTTCGGTAGGTCTGCGTCAAGACCCATGGTCGTTCCTTATTCCAAACGTTCTACAAACAGTCCTGTTCTTCTCTGTCAAGTATTTCCGAGCAACCTCGGAAACCATCTCCGGCGTCACCTGTGAAAGCTTCTCAACCAGTCGGGCCATGGTCTCGAAAGATATGACTAGTTCGAAGATGCCTATGACAAAGCCCTGGCGGGCGACTCCGTCCAAGGCGTACGCATACTGCGCCTTGACCTGGGCCATCGCCCTTTCAAGCTCATGCCTTCTGGGCGGCTGTTTCCGCAGCTTTTCCACTTCGCCAAAGAGGGCGCTCTCAGCCCTTTCGACCTTGACTCCGTCCCAGACTGTCAGGTCTAGGCCGAAAACTGACGGATCCACGCTTGGGAAGAACTCGGAAGAGGCCTGCGTGGCTATCTTTCTCTCCACCAAGGCGCGATGGAGCCTAGCGCTTCTCCCCGAGGTCTGGCCGGGGCCGAAGGCGAAAAGCCTGACACCGCTCAGAACAGCGTCGAGCATCATGAGCGAGTAAACGTCCTCGTTCCCGAAGGCAGGGGTGTGGTACGCCACTTTGACATAGTCGGCCTCTGAGGGTAGACGAAGGTCGATCCGTCTCTCCCCATTCTGGGCAGGCTCGACAATGTCCGGCTGCGACGGCTTATTGGATGATTGCAACGGTCCAAAATATTCCTGTATCCTCGGAAGAATCTTGGAAGCAGGGTGTGGTCCGACCACGACTAGCAAGGCGTTATTCGGGACGTAGTACTGTCGGTAGTGCTGGAACAAGTCGTCCCTTGTTATTCGCAACAGGTCGGACTTTACGCCTCCTTCAGACCAACGGTAGGGGTGGAAACGGTATGCTGTTAGAAACAGTTCTTCGACCGCCTGGAATTCAGGCTCGTTTTCATTCCCCTCTCTCTCAGAGAGCACCACCGTCCTCTCCTTCTCCACCTCTCTCGGGTCGAAGGCCGCATTCATCATCCGTTCTGACTCTATGAGAAGGCCTGTTTCGATCTGGTCGCCGGGAAGCATCTCATAGTATGCTGTAAAGTCCTTGGATGTGAACCCGTTGAATTCTCCCCCCACATTGCTCACCAGCCTGGCAATGTCTCCCTTCCCCAGCTTACCACCGCCTTTGAACAGCATATGCTCCACCCAGTGAGAGATGCCGGTTATCCCCGGCCGTTCATTTCTCGACCCGACCCGGTAAATCGTCCAGCAGCCTGAGACGGGGGCGTTTGGAATATGCCGGATTAGTACTTTGAGTCCGTTGTCGAGCTCATGCCGGGAGACCTCCAGCTTCCTGGAAAGGGAGAGAACCGGCTCCAAGAAATCTTATTCCTCGTCTGAACCATAGTCTCGGGGCTTGTCCTCGGCGAGTTCGCTGGTTTCCCCGCCCACTATCTCTCCGTACTGAGATTTTGATATCGCGTCCATGTCGAGCAGTTTCTGGGCAATCTCGGACATTTTCGCAATGCTGTGCAGCTTGACACCTGCCTTCTCCAAATGCGCACGGCCCCCTTCCTCCCGGTCGATAAAGACCAGCGCGTCCTCCACCACTCCTCCTTCCGCCCTGAGACTCTCCAATGCTCCTAGAGTATTCTTGCCCGTCGTAATCACATCATCCACAAGCAACACTCGGTCACCGGGGGCTAGAACACCCTCCACTTTTCTCTCCCTTCCATGAGTCTTGACCTCTTTTCGAGTGTAAACGAGCGGCTTGGAGAGGTTGTATGCCAGAACTGAGGCCCAGGGAAGCCCCCCCGTCGGAATCCCCGCGATCTTGTCCACTCCTTCAATGCTGCTCGCCTTCGTGGCGAGAAGGTTGACAGAGGTCCGAAACGCGTCTGGAAAGCTTGGAAGAATTCTCATGTCAAGGTAATAGGCGCTCAGTTTGCCCCCAGATAGTGTGAAGAGCCCAAATTTCAGAGCCCCAGTCTTTACCAGGACTCGGCAAAAATCGTCCAGATGTCCATGGCTCAAAGTGATTCACCAATCAGAATGCATGACCTCATTCCGTAACCCATAACTCTTCAAGTCAGGCCCCAATCACTACCAATTTAAAGACAAGCCCGTTTTCTTCCCAGATAGCCCTGGTCTGGCCTTGGAGTTCTGGATTCCCTACGGTGAAACGGAGGTTCCAGTCCGGGTCCCGGACGAGAACTTTTACAAGATTCTGGAACCTCCGAAACCGGGGCCTGCAAAAGACCCCGCATCCCTAGTCTCTCAATCGCTCGACAGCCCGATCGCAGACGTCTCCCTTCAGCAGATGTCTAAGCCTAGAGGCCGGGCAGGAATTGTCCTAGACCCACTAGTCCCGACTGAAATCGCGCAAGCCACGATCGAGATTCTGAAAGCTCGACTGGGAAAATTAGGTACCAGCGCGGTCACCGTTTTCCTCAGAAAGAGAACCTCGAACACGGTTCACCAGGAGAACCTTCCCGAGGGTACTCTGACCGTTGAACCGTCACAGGGCCCCTTCACCCAAATCGGCAGGACCAGTTCGGGAACGCCAGTCTCCCTCAGAAACGAGTTCCTAGCCTGCGACGTCAAAATCTGCCTCAGCCTCGTCACTCCCCACTTCGCCACAGCCTTCACAGGCGGACCCGAGGCTATTCTCCCAGGGATGTCTTCCGCCGACACCGTCGCAAAGAACCGGTCACTCATCCTACAAGGAATCCCATCCCATCAAGACGGAGCCTGGGGGCCTGTTCTCGCCGACACCTTCGAAGCCGTCAAGCTTGCTGGGCCAGTCTACAGCATATCCTTCGTCCCAGACGGCTGGGGATCAGTCGACTCTGTCTATTCGGGAGAACCTGAGTCAACCTTCAAAGAAGCCACCGCTAGATACCTCCAAGTCCACAGTTCCAGAATCGACCGGAAACCGGACATCACCATACTAACAGCCGGGAAAAACCTCGGAATGGACCTCTACCACAGCGTTAGAATCCTATCCAACGCATGGGACATCGTTAGAAAGGATGGTACCCTAATTCTCGTTGCTGAATGCTCAAAGGGCATCGGTGATCAATCCTTTCTCGAATTCTCGAGGAAGTTCGAAGACCGCAAAGCCCTATCCACCGAGCTACGACACCATTTCAAACTCGGCGCCCACGTAAGCCTCATGCTGAAAGAAGCAGTCGAACGAAATAGGATCCAACTCGTCTCCGTACTCCCAGACCACTACTCGCGCATGTTCAACCTCAAAACTGCGAAAACCGCATCCGCCGCCGTCCAATCATCCATCCGGGCTGAGGGAAAAGACGCGAAGATACTCATCATTGCAAGAGGTTGTTGGTCGCCCTAATTCAGGTCCCTGTACAAGGCGCTTATTCAGGACTCCCCACCTCAGGGGTCGGAATTTCCGGAACCCGCGACGTTCCATTAACGATCAGAATCATACTCCTCGGTTTCGCAACCACTGACATAAACACGACCTACCTGACGAGCACCGTCAACCTTCCCGCTGACAAAACCCAGTCCGTCCTGCTCAGTTCCCAGGGGTCGGGTGGAGTGAGCTTCAAGTTCACCTACCACGTGAGCTTCGCCAGCTCGTCTGTCACTTCTAGCCTGGTAAGCTACCTCTCCTCAATCCAGAAGAACGTGACAACTACGGCAGGCCCACCGGCGATCACAAGCCCTCCCAGAAACCCTCCCCAGAACCCATACTTCAACGACTCCACTACCAATCTAGGCAGTATTAACAACTGGTTCTACGATGCCAACAAGGTCGAGGCTTGGTTCAACTCTTCCCAGAGCTTCGGCTCCAGCCCTGTCCCAGGCTACACCCTCTTCGTAGCCAACCTGAACGGCACCTCAGTTCCCTCGTTCAGCTACGCCGACTACCAGAAGTACAGTTCCACCTGTATCGGGCCGACCTGTTTCAACCCGAAAAGATACGTGGGCAACGCCCACTACTACAATACAACGGTCACTGATCCGGACCTAGGCTTGGTTCGACCCCGCCCTTTCATGACGGGTTGGGGTGGAGACAGCCGCTTCTACTTCGTCGACCTATCGGCTGGCCCCAGCTTTTGGACTATGGAACCTCCAATACAGGTTGCGGAACACATTCGAGGCGTTGACTCCTCGCGAGCCTACGCAGTCAGCTGGCGCACGCAGTATGTGGCCAACTATGTTGCTGGGGCGGTCTACAACCTCTTCGCGCCAGACCAGCTATACCCAGTAGGCTACTCTGCGAAGTACGTCTTCCACTTGTTCATCTTCGATGCGCGCAATTCTATGGAACTCGCTA
>WNGK01003832.1_pt1 | contig 16225 bp, 11 predicted proteins | sample 5400601 | NCBI WGS metagenome assembly WNGK01 (sample SAMN13153376, study PRJNA577476) | soil metagenome | isolation source: 60 cm soil or saprolite under Garry oak tree replicate 1 | place: USA:California | collected 2016-06-15
GGCCACTTGCAAGTTGACATAACACATCACACGGTGACGCGCTACGGCTCCGCCACATTTGCCACTCCCGGCTCATAGCACTTATCCGCCGACTGTCACCTGGATTCGCGATTACTAATGCGTAACGGTTAGCAGTGCTTACGGACGGTGGTTCCAGTTGGCGAAAAGTCGGCTACCCGAAAAGTGAATCTGATTTCGGCGCCGGCATGGTTTGCTGAGTGCCGACTCAGCTAATAAGCCATGTGGCAAAATCATGCCAGACTTGGGTTGCTCCAGTGGCAAGCCGCACCGGCATCGAAATCCACACCGCTATTGCGCCAGAGTCTTTTCCAGCTGCGCGTATCTCAAACTGACCCACTACCACCGCTTGCCGTCTGTTGACGGATCGAGTCATCGGCGCGTAAAGTAAGACCACTCGATCTTTTTAGGCAGCCAGGTTGCAACAAGTGAGGACCAAGCGGCAACCAATACCCGCCCACTTTCCCCAGCTGTTGCAACGGCAGGAAGGAGAATTGCGATGTGTGATTATTCGCTTCATGGCTTCGAGAATCGTCTCGCGAGAGAGGGCGAAGTCTTAGTCGTCCATCGGTTTTATTCCGGGTCGAAAGGGCTGACTTCGCCCGAATATCTGAAAGCCATCGAAGAAGGAACGGGCTGGATGGCGATTTTAAGAAAGCTGTTTGCGGCCCCTAGAGATTGTGCGGTCTGTATTCCTGACGGTGCTCAACTCACGCTGCACGGCCTCTCGCGGTCTCTCCAGGAAAGGCACGGCCTCTCGGCAACCGAAGAGGTGACTTTCCGGCAACTCTCTGCAAATGCCGAAACCTATCGCGATGCCGTGGAGTTTAGGAACGGAGTGAAACTTCGCGTGCAGGATTTGGAAGACGGTCAGAGCGTAGAAGTCGTGGCCCTTTCCTCCGAGAACGTTGTCATAGAAGACACTGTCCGCCTTGCGTGAGGAAAATGGTCCAATGTCTCTAGCCGGCCGGGGCGGGTGCGGGCGACCGCGCGGGATTTGTTGTCCGCTCGCCGTCCGCCGGATCTCCGAGTTCCTCGTCAGGCTTCATCCAAAATGCCAGGATTGCGCCGAACAGCAGGAGCGCGATTCCCGCGACAAACGTCATCGCCCAGTTCCCGGTCTTGTCGATGATATAGCCGCCGATAAGCGGCGAGACGATCGCCGCCAGCGCCGAGCCCGAGTTCATGAAGCCGCTGGCAAATCCGGAGTAGCGTGGCGCGACGTCCATCGGGATCGCCCAGAACGCGCCGACGGTGAATTCCGAGAAGAAGAATGCCATGCTCAGCGATAGCACGATCACCGTCAGATCGTGGATAAGCAGGACCGGCGCCATGAACACGGTCGATATGAGGAAGCCGGCCACAATCAGGTTGCGTCGCGCTTTCGTGCGGCTATGTGTGCGCTCGAATATACGATCGCTCGCCACGCCGCCGAGGAAATCCCCGAAAGTGCCCGCCAGAAAAACGCCGGATGCGAACAACGCCGAGCTACTTAATTTCAACTGGTAGCTGTGAAGGAAGTACGACGGAATCCAGGCCAAAAAGAACCAGAGCGTCCACCCGTAGCAGAAATACACGAGCGTCACCGGGAACATCCGCACAGCAAGTCGGCCAAAGGGTACGCGCGAGGCGGCCTTCACGCGCTTCGTGGGCAGCCGCGCGAGATCTGCGGCGGTGACGCCGCGGTGCTCCGCGGGGTCGTCCCGGAAAAACATCACCCACACCACCGCCCAAAGGAAACTCGCAATGCCGACAATCACAAACGATCCGCGCCAGCTCGTGAGCAAAATCAGATAGGCCACGAGCGGCGGCGTTACCGTATTGCCGAGACGCGCGAATGCATGCGTGATGCCTTGAGCGAAGCCGCGCTTCTCCGCCGCGGTCCAGTTCGACATCGCGCGCGTCGCCACAGGCAGCGCGGAGACGCCGATGCCAAGCAGCACTCGGCCGACGAGCATGCCGGCGAGGCCACTGGTGAGTCCCATCAGCACGGTCGCTGACGACCAGAGAATCGCGAAAACTGTCAGCGCCTTGCGTGCGCCGAACTTGTCGGCGACCCACCCGCCCGTAATTTGAAACAACAAGTATGGGTAGGCGAACGCGGAGAAGATCAGGCCGACCTGCGTGTTCGACAGATGTAGCTCGGGCTGAAACACCGCAGCCGCCGTGCTTACATTCACCCTGACGATGTAGTTGACGAAATACATCGCGGAGAGCAGCGCCAGGACTTTGGTCGGCGCCGAGAGGCCGGCGCTGAGAAGCTTAGGGCGCATAGTGGCGGTATGATGTTCTGCTTTGCGGCGACAATCAAGCCCATTTTTTTGCGTCGGGTTGAGTCGTCCTTTGATCTGCTCAACGGCAAACCGGGGAAAACCGGGGATCGCTGGGAGACGATCGTCCGCGACCTTCTCGCTGCGGACTGACCGGACGCCGGAAATCGCCCCGAACCGCCGGAAACTGTTATACGATGTCGGTCGAACTTGTTCAGAGTCTGATGATCGCATGACGCACGTTCCTGTCACACATCCCCGCCCAGCCGGAATCCCGTTGCCGCCAAGTTCGCATGCGAAAGCCGTGAATACGTTCGGCTCTGCAAAAGAACTCGAACTCGAACTGCGGCGTGTGCTCCGCGGCGAAATCCGGTTCGACGCCGGTGCGCGCGCGATCTACGCCTCCGACGGCTCGAACTACCGCCAAGCGCCGATCGGCGTAGTACTTCCACGCGACAACGATGACGTGATTGCAGCCATGGCCGCCTGCCGTAAGTTCGGCGCGCCGGTTTTGTCGCGTGGCGCGGGAACTAGCCTTGCGGGGCAGTGCTGCAATGTTGCCGTTGTGTTTGACTACACGAAGTACATGAACCGGATTCTCGAGATGAATCCGGCGCAACAGTACGCATGGGTTCAGCCAGGTGTCGTCTGCGATACGCTGCGCGATGCTGCGGAAATTCATCAGCTCACCTGGGGACCCGATCCTTCCACGCACAACCGGTGTTCTCTGGGCGGCATGATCGGCAATAACTCATGCGGAACTCATTCGCTGCTCGCAGGAAAGACGGCCGATAACATTCAAGAACTCAAAATCCTCCTTTATGACGGCTCGCAACTGACCGTCGGGCCCACCGAAGCGCAGGAACTCGATGCCATCATCGCAGCGGGAGGACGCCGCGGCGAAATTTACGGCGCTTTGCGCGGGATTCGGGATCGCTATGCGGACCTGATCCGTTCGAAATACCCGGACATTCCGCGACGCGTGTCGGGCTACAACCTCGACCAGTTGCTTCCCGAAAACGGTTTCAACGTCGCGCGGGCGCTCGTGGGAACAGAAGGCACGTGTGTCGCCGTGCTCGAGGCAAAGGCCAGGCTGATTCCAAGTCCGCAATACCGCTCATTGGTCGGCCTCGGTTACCGCGACGCGTTTGCCGCTGCGGACCACGTCCCGGAGATTCTTGCCCTCGAGCCGATCGGCCTGGAAGGCTTCGAGGGAGCTATGATCGACGGACTCCGGCGGAAGGGCGCACCCAATCTCGAATTGATTCCCGAGGGCCGGGGTTACCTGCTCGCCGAGTTCGGAAGTAATGACCCGGGCACTTCTGAACAACGCGCGCGTGGGCTTATCGAGCGTTTAACGCAGCTTCCGGATCCCCCGAACATGCGTCTTTACACAAAGACCGAGGCGAAAGCCGTGTGGCGCATTCGCGAGTCCGGACCGCGGGCGGCCGGCGGCGGGCCCGGCATGCCGCCTCGCTTCGAAGGATGGGACGACGCCTCCGTTGCTCCGGATAGGCTTGGCCCCTACCTGCGGGAATTGCGTCACCTGTTGGATTCCTACAACTATCAGGCGGCGTATTACGGTCACTTCGGCCATGGCTGTATCCACATGCAGGTCAGCTTCGATCTGTTCACCGAGCAGGGAATCCGGAACTATGCCGAGTTCATTGAGCGCGCCGCCGACCTGGTCGTGAAATACGGGGGCTCGCTTTCGGGAGAACACGGCGACGGACAGGCCCGCGGCGCGCTGCTTCCGAAGATGTTTGGTCCGGAACTGATGCAGGCCTTCCGCGACTTCAAGGCCGTCTGGGATCCGCAAAACAAAATGAATCCGCACAAGGCGGCGGTGGATCCGTATGCGCCCACGGAGAATCTGCGGTTAGGCGCGGACTACAAACCGCAGGATCCGCCCACGCACTTTGCTTTTCCGGATGACCAGGGTTCGTTCGCCAAAGCTTCCCTACGGTGCATCGGTGTCGGCGCCTGCCGCAAAAGCACTGAGGGCACGATGTGCCCGAGCTACATGGCGACACTCGAAGAGGAACACAGCACGCGAGGGCGCGCCCGCCTGCTGTGGGAGATGCTTCAGAGCGAGGTCGTCCAGGATGGCTGGAAAAGCGAGCAGGTCAAACAGGCCATGGACCTGTGCCTGTCGTGCAAGGCCTGCAAATCGGAGTGCCCGACGAACGTCGACCTGGCAACGTACCGGTCCGAGTTCCTGTCGCACTATTACGAGACGCACTCGCGCCCGCTGCACGCTTACGCGTTCGGCATGATCGACCGGTGGGCACGCCTGGCTTCGGTCGCGCCGCGCCTGGCGAACTTCGCCAACAATGCGCCGGGTGTTCGTCAGATCCTAGGTTCCGCTCTGCATCTGGCTCCGGAGCGGCAGATCCCTCGCTTTGCCCCGCAGACGTTCCGGCAGTGGGCTCGCCGCCGGCGTGTTCCCGATGCCGCCATGGCTGGGGGAACCAGCAACCGAAGCAGGAAAGTGATCCTGTGGGCGGATACTTTCAACAACTACTTTCATCCGCACACCAGCGAAGCCGCGTACGAAGTGCTGACTAACGCGGGCTTCGAAGTGAGTGTGCCCGCCGGACACCTTTGCTGCGGGCGGCCGCTCTACGATTTCGGCATGATCGACCGCGCGCAATCGTATCTGCAGGAGATCCTCCGGAAACTGGCTGGGCCCATCGATGCCGGTGTCCCGATCGTCGTGCTGGAACCGAGCTGTGCCTCCGTGTTTCGAGACGAACTGCGCAGCCTGTTTCCGTCCGATGACCGAGCCGAACGCTTGCGGAAACAAACCTTCGTGCTCAGCGAATTCCTGGAACGGCAAGCCCCGCACTATGTGCCTCCCAGGTTGAACCGGGAGGTCCTCGTCCACGGTCATTGCCACCACAAGGCTATCCTCAAGATGACTGACGAAGAATCGTTGCTGAAGAAAATGGGTGTCGAGGTGCGCGCGCCCGACGCGGGCTGCTGCGGGATGGCAGGCCCGTTCGGATTCGAGAAGAGCAAGTACGACGTGTCACGGGCCATTGGGGAGCGCGTGCTCCTTCCGGCCGTGAGGGCGGCTGCGCCGAACACCCTGATCGTGGCCAACGGATTCAGCTGTCAGGAACAGATCGCGCAGGGAGCCGGCCGACGCGCCATCCACCTGGCAGAACTGATTCACATCGCGTTCCAGTCTCAGAAGTAAGGATCATGCTGCATGGTGATGAGAGCTCATGAAAACGCCGCTTAGGACTTGCGTGAGTGTCTGTTCCGATCCAGGTTGAAGAGTGCTCCGGGCCGCACGGCGAACCAACCCGCGGTGCGCGGCCTCATCGTTGGTCATGTCCCGCGCGCCAGTAATGCAGGGCGTGATCCGTTGCCGCGTCGTTTAACAGCTTGATGTTCTGCCCGCAAATTGCGCAAGTAGAGCTTTGCCGGAACATCTCTTCTTTCAGTTCACGCGAGAAACTTTGCTTGCGATCATTTGTGTTGAAGCCCGAGAGAACTTTATCAAGTCGCTCGAACCAGGTTTGGAATGCGTATCCAATTCTGTCAGCGTCACCCGTGCTCTTCGTGACTGAATCAACCCAACTTGGATCCGTGGCCAGCACGTCCAGATATTCTTCAAGCACGGCGTCCGCAGCAAGCGTTATCTGGCTCGGCTCATACTGTGTGAAGGAAACAGCAATAACCTGGAAGATGGCAGCATTGGGCCGAGGCGCCCACTCGACTTGGCCTCGCTTATCCTGTTGCCGGAGACGAAACCCGTTCTTTCCAAAAACCGTAAGCGACGCTCTCATGGACTTGCGAAACGCTTGTTCAAATTCCTTCAACTTTTCGTCCTTCGCCTCACGGTACACTTCCAAAAACTCATTTAGAAACCGCTTCAATCCACGCGTCGCTTTTAAATAGGTCCTTTCATAAAATGCCAGAAATCGTAAAATCAAGCATCGGTCATCCATCCGGCGACTAATATTTTCCTGGCTGATGCACTGAATAAATTCAGGTAGAGAGGACAGTTGCCCTATTGAGCGATTTAGGCTGCCGCGATAGAGGCAATTCCTGATTTCCATTTCGTTAAGGGCCGTGCCCCACGTGTTCAGCCTCTCAAAGATCGTAAACATCAAGTCCTTTGGCGTAGACGGCGCTAGCTCAACGGCCCGCAGCTTGACATCCCACAGCTTATTTTGGAAACGAACATCCAGATCCTTGAAATACTTTCCATTTAAATCCTTCAGTATCTCCAATCCCGACAATGCATACTCTCCCTCGAAGAATCGGAATGAAGATGTTAGCCGTTGGAGACCATCAATGACTTCGTAGTTGCCCTGCTTATTCTCCGCCAGATAGACAACAGGAACTGGAATGTCGATCAGAAATGATTCCACCAGCCTCGAAGCGCGCTGGTTCGCCCATACATAATTACGCTGCCACTCCGGGTCCAAGATCAACCGACCTTCTCTATACCACCTGTGAAATTCAGAAAGCCTGCGGTCTTTCTTCTCAATGACGACGCCAGTCTGCCGCTGGTCGCCGAAATCTAAGGCGCCTTCGTCGGAACCATCGAGAACTTCCAGTTTTGATTCCGCTGTATGATTTTCAGCTTTTATTGCTGCGATCTGCCCGCCGTAGCTCATTTCGATCCTCCTGGGGCGCGCCGGTAGTCTGCGCGCGTCATAGATTTGTCGCGCAATGTGGGCCGCCCTTGCCGAAGCATCGGCCTGACGAAATTCAAGGGACTGAATGTGCAGTTTCCTTTTGAGGCAACACGACGAGGTGGATCGGTACGGCGGACTCACTCATAGCTACCCACTCCACAGGCAAGTGCCTGTGTCTCGGACACTCTGGAAAAGTTGCGCCGTCGATAATCACGATCTCCCGTCCACAGCAGACGCTTCTAAAGATGCCGAACGATGTGTTCTTATCACCGCTTTGTGCCACTTGACAAAATCTCCAGTAGAATTTCTCAACGGCTCGCTCTTCCCTGAGTGACCCAACCGCCGTCAGGACTATTCGAACAGTCCGACTGTATTCCCTGGCAGACATCGTGTCCTTGTTTCCCTGCCTTCGTGTTCTTGAGAGAAAAGTCCATACGCATCACCTTCAGCGTACGTGCTGTCGATCGCAGGCACGAACGGCATTTGCGACGGAAGCGACCCAGTCGGTCACCTGCGCCCGCAAAAAAGTCCCTTCAAACATAAGACAACTGGGAAGGGCGCAAAAATACATCCCGATTGTAAAAAGTTGCGATTCGCGGTTAGTTATTTCGTCGTCGGAAGAGGATGAGGGAGGGTTGATACACCGCATAACCTCCGTAAATCGCTGATCGCTAAGCTGCGCGCACAGTTGTTCGGATTCTCAAGAGAAACCGAACAATTCGTTGCGTCCACACGGGCTGTTAACACAGCGAATTGGTCGCGCCCGGCATGTGCCGGACGAACCTCCCCAAAAGTGCGCAACACTAGCGGCAGGCACGAAAGGCGGTATTTGCCATACATTTGAGCCATTTCGCCTCCCGCAGGAACGGTTATACCTTTTGTTGGCAGACCACGCCAACACGCAACTCAGCGGGAGGAATCAAAGGAATGCAAAGAATGATTGCGCAACTTAGGAGAGCGCTATGAAGTTTTTGCGGGTTGCGATATCGATTTTCGTAATGGCGATGGGGTTACAGACGGCCTATGGTCAGGACTGGCAACCTTTTACTGCTGCAGAGCTGGCGTCGGAACGGACAGTCGATAAGAGTGCCGACGCCGAAGCGCTGTTCTGGGACATACACATTGAGCAGAGTGAATCCAAGACGGTCTTGTCTCACTACATCCGAATCAAAATTTTCACCGATCGCGGCGTGGAATCGCAAGGCCGAGTGGATCTTCCCTATGGCGGCCGTGATTCGATCAAGGACATCGCCGCCCGGACTATTCAACCTGATGGCACGGTGATCGGCCTAAAGCCGGACGCGATATTCGAAAGAACCCTGGTGAAGGCCAAAAAAGTCAAGCTGCAGGCGAAGTCATTTGCATTGCCGAGTGTGAAACCGGGTGTGCTGATGGACTATCGCTGGACGGAAGTGCTCCACGATATAGACCCGTTTCATCTTCCATTACCGGTACAACGGGATATCCCTGTTCAACTCGTCCGTTTTACCATCAAGCCGCTGCCGGAAATACCTTGGCCGCTCAAGGTAACAGCCTTCAATGTGAAATCCGATCCCGATCTGTTGCACACGGACAAGCGCGGGAATCAGAGCGGGGGCGTCAAATCCGTTCCGGCGTTTCGGGAAGAGCCGGGAATGCCGCCCGAATCTGCGGTTCGCGCGTGGCTCCTCATTTACTACGATTACAGTGATTTTTGGCAGGACTACAACCGGTATCGTTATGAATCGGTTAAATCGCGGATGAAGATCGCAGACGATATCCGGCAAGAAGCGGCCAGCCTGCTATCCAAGGCTTCGACACCCGAGGAAAAACTGCGCCGTCTTTACGAATTCTGCAGAAGCGAAATCCGGCGTATCGATGATGATGCCGGCGAAGACCCCGTCCAACGCGCCGCGGATCTGGCGAAGGAAAACAAGACTCCGTCGGACACTCTGAAGCGGAAAGCAGGAACAGGCGGGGACATCGACTTTTTGTTCGCTGCCCTGGCAAGCGCTGTAGGATTCGATGCTCGCTACGCGGTCCTGAGCGATCGCGGAAGATTTTTTTTCAGCCCGAGTTATCCGACACCGCACATGCTTGTCTCGTATAACATTGCGGTGCGGCTGAACGATCAATGGCGTTTCTTCGACCCTGCAGGACGGTACCTGCCATTCGGGATGCTGCGGTGGCAAGAGGAGGGTATTCCTGCGTTGCTCGTCGATTCGAGCGGCTCGGAATTTGTAACAACGCCTCTCTCTCCAGCCGAGAAGTCGTTATTGAAACGTTCCATCACAGGACGCCTCGAGGCGGATGGCACGCTTGAAGGAGACGTGCGTCTCGTTTTTTTCGGACACAGGGGCGCTGAGGAAAAGGAGGCTCTGGATGGTCTTACTTCCAATGAACGGGAGGACTACATCAAGAAGGCGATCCAAGGCCGGATCAGCGGGGCTGAAATCTCCAACGTTCAGATCCAAAATGTCATGGACCGTGAGCAGCCGGTGGTCGAGTCGTATCATGTTCGCATAGCGGGTTACGCTCAACGTATTGGCAGACGTTTGTTCTTCGAGCCGGGATATTTCCAACACGGCCGAGCCCCGATGCTGACGACGAGCACGCGAACTCATCCCATCTATTTCCCCTATCCTTGGACCGAGGACGACACCGTCATCATTGATCTGCCCAAGGGCTTCGCTCTAGACAATGCGGACCAACCGCCTCCCGAGGCAGCGGCCGGTACCACGATCAAACATGAAATGCACATCGGTATCACCCAGGATGGCCGGACGCTGCGATACTTACGCCGTCTTTCGTTTGGAATCGACCAAAAGATTCTTTTCCAGACTTCCGAGTATCCACTTCTGAAGTCGGCTTTGGATAGCCTCGGTGAGCGTGACGCCCACAAAATCGCTATTAGAGAAATGATGCCGGAAGAGGAGAAACGTCAATGAAGCGGCTGTTTTGGTGTTGCTTATTAGCAGCGATCATTACAAAGCCCTCAACAGCTCAGGACGTTCCGCAATGGGTCAGAGAAGCTGCTGGCTGTACTATCCCGGCTTTTGGCCCGAAGACAGCAGGAGTGGTTCTCCTGGCCGAGAAAAGGGTGGTTGTGGAGCCCGATGGCCGCGTGATCACAACAACTCGTTACGCAACGCGTTTTCTCTCGCGCGAAGCTCGCAGTCGCGCAATTGCACGAGCCGTCTACCGCACGGACAGCGGAAAAGTTCGCGGTTTGAATGCGTGGTTGTTGCGGCCGTCGTTACCTCTCAAAAAGTACGACACGGCAGTTGACATTGCTGCCGTCAACAACGACATCTATAACGAAGTCCGCGCAAAGGTCATTTCTGCAACGGAAGATTCGGATGCAGGATCCGTTTTTGCATATGAGGCCGTGACGGAGGAACGCTCTGTCTTCACTCAGTTCGACTGGCCGTTTCAGGATGAGCTGCCTGCCCTCATTTCGCGTGTCGTGCTCACCATGCCTGCTGGTTGGACAGCGTCAAGTCTCTCCTTCAATCACGCGCCCGTGGATCCGATAGTTTCCGGATCGACCTACACGTGGGAATTGCGGAGCCTGCCCCCGATTGAGCCGGAGCCCGCCATGCCGGGCCTTGATCAAATTGTGCCGCGGCTGGCGGTCACGTTCGTGCCGCCTGCGGGAAGCGCCGCTACTTTCGGCCCCTCATTCGAAACCTGGCAGAGCGTTTCGCGCTGGCTCTCCGGTTTGCAGGAACCCCAGGCTTCACCTACGCCCGAGTTGACGGCAGCAGTGCAGCGCCTTTCCGCAAACGCAGGTTCTGAACTCGAAAAGATTCGAGCGATTGGACGCTATGCTCAGAGCATTCAGTACATTTCGATTCAAACAGGACTCGGCCGCGGCGGCGGATATAAACCGCATACGGCCGGCGAAATTTTTGCCAAGTCTTACGGTGATTGCAAAGATAAGGTGACACTGATGCGCGCGATGTTGAAGGTAGCGGGTATTGCTTCCTATCCGGTGGCGATCTATTCAGGCGATCCGTTCTATGTTCGCGAATCGTGGCCGTCCCCTCAACAATTCAATCACGCCATCATTGCCATCGGCGTTTCTGACAGCACACCGCGGGCCGCCTCCGTCGAACATCCCGCGCTGGGCCGTCTTCTATTCTTCGATCCAACGGATCCCGACACGTCAATCGGAGATCTGCCGCAGCAATTGCAGGGAAGTTTCGCTCTCATCGCGGCAGGCGAAAAGGGCGGGCTGGTGCGCCTTCCGACGATTCCGCCGGACAAGGACGAGTTACAGCGCCAAACCGATCTTGTGCTGTCACCTGACGGCACAATCGAGGCGAAAATGGAAGAGAACTCTACTGGCCAGACGGCCGCAGCGATGCGTGCCGAATTTCATCTAGGGTCGCCTTCGGATTTCGTGAAAAGGATCGAACGCTGGATCAGCCGGACTGTGCCGGGTGCTTCAATCACCAAAGTCGATCCCATCCAGAAGCCGGGTGAAGATGCTTTCACGTTGCGGGCGGAATTTGAGGGCCGGCGCTACGCGCAGATCATGAACAACCGGCTTATGGTTTTTAAACCTGCAATCGTTGGCAGAAGGACCGGGTTTTCGTTCAATGAGACGTCTCGCAAATATCCGATAGTAATCGGTTCCGATCAGGCCACCGACACCTTTCGGATAAAGCTCCCTGAAGGATTCAAAGTCGACGAATTACCTGATGCCGCCAAGATGGAGACGTCGTTCGGAAGCTATAGTTTTAATTTCGAAGTCGCAAATGGAATGCTTGTTTTTACGCGCAAAATCTCGATGCGTTCCACCGTCATTCCCTCCGACCAATATTCTGAGGTGCGCTCGTTTTTTCAGCGCCTCTACGCCGCCGAGGAAGCTCCCGTCGTGCTGATTCGAAACTAGACTTGTGTGCCGCCTTGCGCCAATTGCCCGCCACCCACTACCTTTGGCCCATGTGAGTGGACCTGCCTTTCTGCGAAAAACATAGCAGCGAGAAAAAAATGCGCTGGAGGAAGGACTGTTGGACAAGCGACCCGCAAACGCCGCGGGCCTGATCTGCAAGGACGAGGAACGAGCGAACCCTAAGCTGGTCGGCGCCTGGAACCGGAGATATCTCTTCCTGCCGGTTGCCTTGATTCCGCTGCTGATCTTATTGCTCTCGCCGGCAAATCAGAACGACATATCCCAGCGGTTCTCGCAGACGGTTTCAAAGCTATCGGAACAGGATCAGGCTAGAATCAACGAAAGCATTTCCAAACAGGAAACCACGCTTGAAGACGTGGTCATGGCATTGCCCGGTCATCGCATTGAAGATGCACACCTCAGCCGCGACAGTTGGAGGCATTGGCTGTATGCGGCGATGGCCGCGGGTGTCTTTTTTTTGTTTTTGATCCTGGTATTTCCCTCCTCGACGGCGACACCGCAGCATCTACTGATGGTCGGCTTGTTCACGGGCACAATCGGAATACTACTGCTTTTGGGATTTCAGGTTGCCGCCGCTGTTACACAAGGCCTATGGCTGCGAGGAGCCAACATTGTCACTGTGCTTTTCTACGTCGTAAAGTTCATTGGTTACTCCTATACCGCTGCCCTCGATCCGAACAACGGATTTCTTCTGAGTTCGATCGGCTTCATATGCGGCGTCGGCTTCTGCGAGGAAGTTTGCAAGATGCTGCCCTTGGTCCGGCATTTTCGCTCTGAGGTCACGCTGGATTGGCGCGGCGCCTACCTTTGGGGACTGGCGTCGGGGGTGGGCTTCGGCATTTCGGAGGGAATCACCTATGCGTCTAACTACTACAACGGAATCCAAACGGCTGAGGTCTATGCTGTCCGCTTCATCTCCTGCGTGGCTTTGCATGCTATCTGGAGCGGGGCGGCCGCGATTATGCTTTTCGACCGTCAGCACCTGGTGAAGGGCAGGATAGAAGGGGCTGCCGGCATACTCGAGTTCCTCCTGTACTTGCTGACCATCGTTGCCGTTCCGATGGTTCTGCACGGTTTTTACGACACCTTGCTGAAGAAAGAAATGAACGACCTGGCGTTTTTTGTCGCTGTAGCGAGTTTCGGCTGGATGGCTTTCCAAGTTGAACGACTGCGCCGCGTCGAACTACAACCTCAGCGCCTGCCGACAGTCGCGGGAGTATCCATAGGGCGCTAGGCCGGCAAGTTCACTTCGCAGGGAGGCTAAGCTAAGCAGCGACGAGAAGCCGAATCGGGCCTACGTTAGACCCGGCGCAATCCCTGGATAAACAATCGAGGGGGCAACCATGTTTCTAGTGTTCACGATGATTCTGGCTGCGGTAGTGCTATATGCATTGTTTATCGTATTGCCGTCGATCCAAGTCATCGGGCCCACTGAAGTCGGTCTCGTTATGAAGCGATTTGGCAAGAAACTCCCGGGCGATAACCCGATCGCGTTTCATGGGGAGGCCGGTTATCAGGCAGGGCTTCTCATGCCTGGCGTTCGATTCAAACTCTGGCTGAGGTATCGCATCCGGAAATTCCCTTGGGTCCAGGTCCCCGCCAACGAGATCGGCGTAGTAATTGCGCAGATTGGCAAGACCCTGCCGCCGGGGGCAAAATCGGCTCGCTACCACGACGTTTTTGGTAACTTCACCGACTTGGACGCTTTTGTGAACAATAATGGTGAGAAGGGTGTGCAGCGTCCCGTATTGGCTCCCGGTACTCTTCTGCCGATCCACCCCGTCGCATTTTTGGTAATTACCAAAAACCAGGTTTTTGGATTGCCTATCTCTCCCGAACTTCGGAAGCAAGCGGAGGGCGCGAAATTGACCCCCGCTTCCTTTAATTTGAAGCCGGACCAACTCAACGTTGTCAGGATCGAGCCGAGACAGCAAGAAGATGGTGAAGAAAAGATGGATGTCGTGAGCGTAGTCACCACACTCGAAGGCAAGCCACTTACTTCGGGCCATATCGCCAGCCGTCTTCGCGGATTCGCGGATATCGAGCAACTGGAGAGGCAAGGAGCAGACAATGCAACGCTTATTGAGTCCCTTCTTGGCGACAAGAATGAACTGCATAACAATTATCAGAACTTCCAAGCGTTCCTCGATGCCGGCGGGGAGATGGGATTGCAACACGATGTACTCCGGTACGGGGCTTACAACCTCAACCCATTTCTCGTGAGCGTCGAGATTGTTCCAATGCTGGCAGTCCGGCAGGGTGAAACCGCGACCATCAAGGCATATGTTGGTCTGTCGACGCAAGACACCTCCGGTGCCGAATTCAAATTTGGATCGCTCGTCAGGCCTGGCCATCGCGGACTCTGGGAGGAACCCCTACGTACGGGCAAATACGCCATTAACCCGCGCCTCTACCAAGCCGAAATCGTTCCCACAGCGATCATTAAATTGGACTGGGCTGCCGAGGTCACGGGCGCGCATGGTCTTGACGCGAAGCTACAGCCGATTGTCGCAAAGAGTAAGGAAGGGTTCGTGTTCAAGATTGACCTTCAGGTACTGATTCACGTCCCTGACACCAAAGCTCCAAAAGTGATCTCCATGATGGGCACCATGCAAAACCTTGTGAACGAAGTACTCCAGGCGGCGGTGGGCAACCTGTTCCGAGACAAACTCGGCTCCATGCAGGCAATCAACTTCATTGAGACCCGCCAGACCGTGCAAGAAGAAGCTTTCAAACACATCAAGGCGCAGCTCGAACAATATGAAGTTGAAACCCGAGGTGTGTACATCCAAGACGTCATTCTGCCACCGGACCTTGTTCAAGTCCTGACGGAGCGAGAAATTGCCAATCAGGAAGTAAAAACATTTGAGATGCAAAAGATCGCTCAGGACAAACGCATCGACATGGAGAAATCCAAAGGCACAGCTGAGATTCAAGCCGAATTGGCTCGATCCGAGGTCGGTATCACCATCAAGAGTAACAATGCTACGGCTCGCAAGGCCGAGGCCGATGGTGAAGCGGAGTTCATCTCCAAGACGGGCGCAGCAAAAGCTGCCGAGGTGAGGGCCGTTGGTCTGGCTAATGCCGAAGCTTACCAGAAGCAAGTGGATGCTCTCGGGCAAGGTCCGACTGCGTTGGTGAACGCGATCAGCTCCCTTTCCAACAGCAGTGTGCCGTTTATGCCGAACATTTTAGTTACGGGTGGGAGTGGTCAGGGCGGCGCATTTGAAGGTCTGGCTGCCACTCTGATGGGACTGTTCAGCAAATCTTCGGCCATTCCTACTCCCTCGGCCCGCACGGAAGTAACGGTGGAACCGACCGGGTAGAGGATATAAATTAAAATCGGGCCGTCATTGACAAGTTGAGCAGACGACAAACATCCCACGAACCCAGTCAAACCTTCCGTTCGAACAACCTAGAAGAATTTGCCGTTGCGTTCCCGGCCGATCTGAGCAAAGTGACTTACAGTCGTAGAGGCCGGATTGGAAACGAATCGAAAACCATGCCCGGTACTTCCAAGCGTTGTCATGGTGACCTCGATCGTTACGGCATTCTCGACGTAATTTCCCGCAAACTTCTCCGCAGAACTACTAAACTGATGCCTGGATCATATGAATGAAAGCCCAACGGGCTTCCGCCTGGTTGGCTGTCCAGTCATATAAACGCAAACGTGCCTTCGCGAGCTTTGCCGTCCGTTCCAACATTCGTGCCTTTCATGAATCGCACGTCCCCGTTGAAATTGTACGCAGCCTTGACGCCAGTGTTGAGATCGGTGCCGGTACCGGTGAAGCTCAGATCAGCTTGGCCGATGAAGCCGGTGAAGTCGAAGATCAGCGAGGGGTCGCGGCCATTGGAGTGGGCTCCAGTGGGATCCGTCGGGGCGAGCGTGCCCTCCACAGGACCGGGAAAGAAGAAATGACCGGTGGTGCCAAAGGGAGTTGCGGTTGTGTGCGGAATACGACGCTAAGACCTTGCTGCGCAGCTTGGGCGCAAACACCAAGCGGCAGCAACAAATGCGTCCCTAATCCAGGGACCTTCACTTCACTGGGCCACGATCAGAGAGACGGATACTGAAGTATAACTGCCAATGTGACTCGCTTCGTCTTGATGTGCGCGCACGCCGGTGATGCTCCAGGTCCCGGCAGCAGTATTCGCCGGTACGGGATGGTTGCCTGACGCTCCCTTTTGCCAATTGAACGCTTGTTGATCGATGGTGCTTCCGGGAGCACGGAATCGAATGTCGAACCGTGTTTCGTCGGAAATGTTTGCCCCCGCGAATGTAGCGGTGAAAGTTCCTCCCTGGCGGACTGTGGACGGATCCAGTTTTAGGCTGGTGACCGCCGGCGTAAAATCACCGGGCGAGCCCGCAATCGTGATATTTC
>WNGK01003833.1_pt1 | contig 16224 bp, 16 predicted proteins | sample 5400601 | NCBI WGS metagenome assembly WNGK01 (sample SAMN13153376, study PRJNA577476) | soil metagenome | isolation source: 60 cm soil or saprolite under Garry oak tree replicate 1 | place: USA:California | collected 2016-06-15
CAAATCGGGCAAGCGCGAAATTCATGGCGCCAACCCCGTTCCTGATTACCGCAATACCTCTGAACTAAATTCGCCGTCGCTCACTCGGGTGCGAATTTTCATCTTTGGCCGGACCGTCGCGATTGTGCGAATGATTTTTCCGTTCTCAGTCATCGTGATGCTGTACCCGCGTCGCAACGTGGCGTCCGGCCCTAGCACGCGCAAAATTCCTTCGATGCGCCTGAAGCGGTGCTTTGCGTTTTCGAGTAATCGCCCGGGGGACGCAACTAATCGCCGATGCAAATCGACAAAACGGTTGCGGCGAATCATGAGCTCTCGCGCAGGACTGCGCGCTTGTAACGCAGCCGTAATGTGGAGGAGACCGCGCTTGTAGTTGTCGATCTTGTGTGAGAGGCAGCGCTGCAAGGTTTCGCGTGCGTGGTCCAGCCGCTGTTGCGCGTCGCGCACCCGGTTTAGCAACTGACGCGCAAGCCCGCGCGCGCAACCGTCGATCCGCCGGTGAAGATCGATAATATCGGGCACAATCAATTCCGCGGCAGCGCTCGGCGTTGGCGCACGCAAATCAGCGACGAAATCACAAATCGTAAAATCGATTTGGTGACCGACCGCGGAGACAATTGGCACGGTGGAATTGAATATTGCTCGCGCGACAATTTCTTCGTTGAACTCCCATAGATCTTCGATGCTCCCGCCGCCGCGCGTGACCACGATAAGATCAAGTGGCGCAAATGCCTCGTTAGGCGTGGCGAGCTCGCGAACAGCGACGGCGATCTCTTGCGCGGCGCCTGTTCCCTGCACGCGCACTGGATTGATCAAAATCTGTAGCCAGGGGGCGCGACGGCGCAGCACGTTTAGCATATCGCGAATCGCTGCGCCGCTTGGCGATGTAACGATTCCGATTCGCCGCGGAAATTTCGGCAACGGCCGTTTGCGCTCCGGCGCGAACAATCCTTCGGCTTGGAGCTTGCGCTTGAGCGCTTCGAATTTTGCCTGCAGCATTCCGAGGCCGCGGGGCTGAAGAATCTGGACGTTGAGCTGATATTGTCCGCGCGCTTCGAAAACCGTGACGGTGCCGAAAACCTGCACCTGGGTTCCATCGACAAGAGCTTGTCGCGGCGGCAACATGGTGTCGCGCCAAATCACGCACGCAATCTGGGCACGTTGATCTTTGAGCGTGAAATACTGATGGCCGCTGGGATGCTGTTTGTAATTCGAAATTTCGCCCTGGACCCAGACTGCGCCGAATTTGGTTTCGAGAATTCCCCGGATTTGCCGGGTTAGCTCGCCTACGGTGAAAACCTTCGACGTCTGCTGAAAAAAATCGGCGGTCAATTGCATCAAAGAAAAGGTCCAACGTCCAAGGCTCAACGTCCAACGCCGAATGCAGAATTATAGGGCGTCTGTGTCAGACGCCATGCCGTTTCACAGAAACGGCCTACAGTAATTCCGCTTGCATGCCGCCCGGTGGTTTCAACCCCAGCTTGCGATACGCATTCGCAGTCGCTACGCGGCCTTGCGGAGTGCGTTTGATGTAGCCTTCCATGATTAAATATGGCTCGTTTACTTCCTCTAGCGTGCCGGCTTCTTCGCCGATCGCGACCGCGAGCGAATTTAAACCGACGGGGCCGCCATTAAATTTGTGAATCAACGTTTCGATGATGCGCTTGTCCCATTGATCGAACCCGTCGCGATCGATCTCCAGCATGGTTAGGGCGCGGTCGGCCAGCTCGGCGTTAATTTTGCCTTCTGCTTTCACCTGGACATAATCGCGCACCCAGCGCAGGAGGTTGTTCGCTGTGCGTGGGGTGCCGCGAGTGCGCGTGGCGATCTCGGCGGCACCCGCAGGATCAATCTCAACTCCAAGCAAACGCGCACTGCGTATAATGATCTTCTGCATTTCTTCGGCATGATAATAATCGAGCCGCGCCGTCATTCCGAAACGCGACCGAAGCGGGGCGCTTACCATTCCGGCGCGCGTGGTGGCGCCGATCAATGTAAACTTCGGCAGATTCAAACGCAGACTGCGCGCCTGAGGTCCCTGGTCGATGATGATGTCGAGCCGGTAATCTTCCATCGCCGGATAAAGATATTCTTCGATGGTGGGTTGCAGCCGATGGATCTCGTCAATGAAGAGCACGTCGCCTTTTTCGAGGCTTGTTAGGAGACCGGCTAGCTCACCGGCCTTCTCAATCACGGGGCCACTGGTGTTCTTGATGTTTACACTCATCGCGTTGGCGATGATGTAAGCCAGTGTCGTCTTGCCCAGGCCGGACGGGCCACTTAGCAAAATGTGTTCGAGCACGTCACCGCGCTTTTTCGCCGCTTCCACCATCAATTCCAACCGCTCGCGTACTTTCACCTGGCCGGTGAACTCGCTGAATGCTGGCGGTCGCAGCGAGATTTCAAAGGCGGCATCTGGTTCAGGCGGTTTCATGGGAAAGAGTCAGCCACAGATTTACACAGATGAAACTCAGATTTCCAGAAGTTGCGTTGGAAAGCGCGCGCAGTAGGCCGGTGCTCCCACGAAAAATCGTCAACTTGTTACGCCATCCAAATTTTTCGTCAGCACCAGCTCTGTGCCGCGACGTTTGTGCAGGTAATCCACATCATCAAAGGCCCGCCGGATGAGATATAAACCGAGCCCGCCGGGTTTGATTATGTCATGGGCGCGACCCTTCATTTCGTGCGGGAGAACCTGTTCGCCGTAATCGCGCAACCGCACGCGCACGCATGTGCGTAATCCTTCCATAGACAGCGCGATTGGTTGATCATCACGCAAACGGTAGGCGTAGCGGATGATGTTCGTGCACGCTTCATCCACGCCGAGCACCATCAGTAGTCGCTCTTTTTCGGAGAATGGGTAGGTATTGAGAAAATCGCGCACGCAGTTGCGCATCAGGGCCAGATTGCCTGTATGACTGCTGAACTCGACTTTTCTTTTTTTCATTAAGCGCTCTGGAATCTGAGCAGATTCGGGGTGCTCATTCAAGCGTAGAGCACATAGGTTCATGTGTCCTATTCAGATTCACCGTTGGCTCGCGTAAAAACGCGATGGACACTTGTCGAAACCGTTGTTCAATTTTGCGTTATGTGGAGATCGCTTACTGCGCTTTTGCTTTTGGTTGCGCCTGTTTGGGCACAGGAGAACGCCACAGCTTACGAAGCTCTGCGAGTGGCCGGCAGGCAACTGGGCCGCGACGCGCTTGATCATATTGTGACGATCACTGGCGTCGAAGGCAATCCTCAGCCAGAGAAGTGGAAAATTATTTTAGAAGATCCTGACGCTCGCGGGGGCTTGCGTGAAGTGGAGATTGCCAATGATCGGATTACTTCCGAGCGGGAGCCGGGTCGATCGGTCGCTGGCTCTACCGAGGGCGCAAGGCTCAATACGGCACGATTAAACCTGGATTCCAGCGGCGCGTACGCGGTAGCGAGTCATACAGCGGAAGTATCGCACACCGGTTTTGCAACAGCGGACTATACATTGCGCACAGACGAGCGCGGCGAACCGACCTGGGTCGTCACGCTTTTAAATAAATCGTCGCGCCCAGTCGGTACGATATACATCGGCGCGACTCGCGGTACTGTCAGGCGAACAGAAGGAATGTTTGCCGGCGCGAGCATGGAAGACGTGGAAAACGATTACGACAGAGAAGATGAAGGGGGAATTATTAGCAGCGTCAAATCGCGGATCTCGCACGCCTTCCATCGAACCCAGAAAGAAGCGCGAGGCACGTTTGAGAGAGTGAAGCGCTCGTTTTCTGATTTTATCAACCGGGAGTAGTACTCGATGTTTAGTGTTTGAGGTTTGATGATCGAAGAAGAAAACGCCGTTACCAAATGAAGATTACCGGTAACAAACGCGAGGAGTTTTGGCCGGATCTCCCTTTTGCGGAGTGGAAGGAGACAGCTGCCACGCTGCATATGTGGACGCAGGTTGTCGGCAAGATTCGCCTGGCCCAAACTCCGTGGGTCAATCATTCATGGCACGTCACTCTCTACGTGACTTCTCGCGGCCTAACGACTTCCCCGATCCCGCATGGTCTTTCCACGTTCGAGATCGCCTTCGATTTTATCGATCATCAATTGCAGATCGACAAAAGCGATGGCGCTCGCCGCACAGTCGAACTAAAACCGCGTTCGGTTGCGGAGTTTTATCGGATCGTAATGGGAGCGCTTGGCGATCTCGATGTATCCGTGAGCATCAATACCATGCCCAACGAAATTGAGAATCCAATCACATTTGATCGCGACGAAGAGCATCGCTCCTACGATCGCGAATATGCAAATCGGTTCTGGCGAGTAATTGTGCAGGCTGATCGCGTATTTAAAGAATTCCGGTCGCGCTTCTGCGGCAAGTGCAGCCCGGTGCACTTTTTCTGGGGCAGCTTCGATCTTGCAGTTACACGGTTCTCGGGGCGGCCAGCGCCGCCGCATCCTGGCGGGGTGCCGCATCTGCCAGATGAGATTACGCGTGAGGCTTACTCCCAGGAAGTGAGCAGCCTGGGTTTTTGGCCGGGCAACGCCGCGGCGCCAACGCCGATCTTTTATTCATACGCATATCCCGAACCGGCGGGCTTCGCGGAAGCGAAAATTCAACCAGATGCTGCCTTATACCAACCAAAACTGCGCGAGTTCATTCTTCCTTATGACGCGGTGCGCACTGCCGACTCACCCGATGAAGTTCTTCTCGATTTTGCGCAAAGCACCTACGACGCCGCTTCAAAGCTGGGTAGATGGGACCGCACTGCGCTGGAAGAAGTCAAACCCTCCTTGCATTCTCCACGGTAACATTCGTAATTAAGCGTAATGATTTCTCAATGCGCGGCTGAGCGGAACGCCTGGCGCGAAGTGAAAAATGGCTGGCGACCGCTTTACGGCGATGTCGATCAATTCGGCGTGGCCGTGGAGTGGCATGACTTTCGTACGGCGCGTTCGTTCGATTGGGGAAAAAGTTTTCATCCACGCAGCCTTGAGTTTTGTTTGAATCTCGAAGGCCACGGCCAAGTCGGAGCCGCGGAGAAAACGCGAAGCGATTACGCGCCGGGGATTTGCGGTTACTACGCCATCGGGGACGAACCCTTGCCGGCGTCGCGCCGGGCCAACGATCATCACCAGTTCGTAACGCTTGAATTCTCGAGAAATCATTTACAGAAACAGTTCGTGCAAAATGAAGCCGACCTGGAGCCGGAAATTCGGCGCGTGATTTTTGGGGACAATGATGAAAGCGTGGTTGCGCCCGCGCGGCCGATGTCGATCGAACAACGCAGTGTGGTTGCGACGTTGGCCGAGCCACCGGTGGCCAAAGCGGCGCAGATTCTCTGGTATCAAGCCAAGGCCCTCGAGCTTATGGCGCATTTTCTTTTCGCGCCGAAGAATCCGGAATTTTTCTGCATGCGACAAAAACGCGTAGCGCGTGAGCGGGTCGATCGCGTGAAGGAAGTCCTGGCGCGTGATCTGGCAAATCCGCCGACGCTGGAAATACTCGGCCAGGAGGTCGGTTGCAGTCCGTTCTATCTAAGCAGGATTTTTTCTCGCGAGGTCGGCCTGACCATTCCGCAATATTTGCGCAACCTGAGAATGGAACGCGCGGCCGAGTTGTTGCGCACCGGGCGCTACAACGTTACGGAAGCGGCCACAGAAGTTGGGTACTCGAGCCTGAGTCATTTCAGCAAAGCGTTTTGCGAAACGATCGGCTGCTGTCCGGTGCTTTATCCGGTGGCGAAAAACGTGATCCTTGATCGCTGACGCAATCACGTTACAACGTTAAAAAGTTACGTCGTTACGATGTTCCCTTTTTAGCCTTGTAACCTTTTGTAACGCTCTCGATGAAAATCAGCCGCGCTCTCATTTCCGTCTCTGACAAGGCTGGGATCGCGTCATTTGCCCGTGCGCTCGAGCGCTTGGGCGTCGACATCATTTCCACCGGTGGAACGGCAGACCTGCTAAGGAAGGAAAAAATTCCAGTGCGCGAGATATCGAGCTTCACTGCATTTCCGGAAGTGCTCGATGGACGTGTTAAGACTTTGCATCCACGCGTGCATGGCGGTCTTCTCTACAAGCGTGGTGACGCGAAACACGAGGCTGAAGCACGCGAATGTGGCTTCGAGCCGATCGACCTGGTGGTGGTGAATCTTTATCCTTTCGAAAAGACCATTGCCAGACCGGACGTAACGCTCGCGGAAGCGATTGAAAACATCGACATAGGGGGGCCGTCGATGATTCGCAGCGCAGCAAAAAACTATGAATCGGTCACGGTAGTTGTCGATCCGGCAGATTATGACGCGGTGCTCGAAAATATTCGCGATAACAACGGAGAAACGACGCTGAAATTGCGCGAGCGCCTCGCTATCAGGGCCTTTATTAGAACCGCTGAATATGATCGCGCGATCGGCACCTTCCTGAATAGCGAGCAGACAACAGATGCGTCATTTTCACTTTCGGTTCCGCTGGTGGCGAGGCTGCGTTACGGAGAAAATCCGCATCAAAGCGCAGCGCTCTATGGCGATTTCGACAGATATTTCGAGAAACTCCATGGTAAGGAACTTTCCTTTAACAACATTCTCGACATCAGTGCGGCGACGACTTTGATTGGCGAGTTTGAAAAGCCGACAGTCGCGATTCTCAAACATACCAATCCGTGCGGTGTAGGTTCTGATGCGGATCTTCGCAAGGCGTGGGACAAAGCGTTCGCTACGGACAAACAAGCGCCCTTTGGCGGGATCATCATTTGCAACCGGCCGCTGAGCGAGCCGCTGGCGAAAGTCATCAGCGAGATTTTCAGCGAAGTAATCATTGCGCCGGATTTTGAAGCCGAGGCGCGCAGCATTTTGCAGAAGAAAAAGAACCTGCGCCTGATTCGACTGGCGACGCCGGCAGCACAAGCAAGACCGGCACGTGATGTCCGCTCGGTCTGTGGCGGAGTGCTGGTTCAGGATGCAGACACAGACGGGGAAATCACGCGAAACGTGGTCACCAAGAGGCGACCAACCAAAACGGAACTGAATGCCATGTTGTTCGGGTGGCGCGTCGTCAAGCACGTCAAATCCAATGCGATCGTTTACGCCAAGGCGGATCGCACGCTTGGGGTTGGCGCCGGGCAGATGTCGCGAATTGACGCTTCGCGCATTGCAATTTGGAAAGCGAAAGAAGCCGGGCTTTCGCTCAAAGGCAGCGCCGTCGCGAGCGATGCTTTTTTTCCATTCCCAGATGGGCTAATCGCAGCGGCGGAGGCAGGCGCGACCTGTGCCATTCAGCCGGGTGGCTCAATCCGGGACGAAGAGGTCATTGCCGCAGCCAACGAGCGCAACATGGCGATGGTCTTCACCGGCATTCGCCACTTTCGCCATTAACATTCCGTGGCGTAAGACACATGCCTGGATCGGTTCAGCCTCCGCGTGTGGTTAACATCGAAGATTTGCGTTGTGCCGCCAAGCGACGGCTTCCTCGCGCGGTGTTTGACTACATCGATGGCGGCGCGGAAGCCGAGTTAACGTTGCGCGCGAACTGCCGCGCGTTTGAAGCCGTGACATTCCGGCCGCGTTGCGCCGTCGCGATCCCAGCGTGCAATTTGCGCGCCGCTGTGCTTGGCACACCTCTCTCCATGCCGCTGATTCTTGCGCCTGTCGGCAGCAGCCGGCTCATCTATCCGCGCGGAGAAGAAGCTGCCGCGCGCGCCGCGGGGGCGGCGGGAATCGCTTATGCGCTTTCAACTTTCTCGGGTTGCCGTTTGGAAGACGTCGCTGCCGCATCGAAAGCGCCAGTCTGGTATCAGCTCTACCTGGCGGGAGGACGTGATTGCGCGCTGCCGGCAATCGAACGCGCGAAAGCTGCTGGCTTTTCGGCGCTCGTTGTCACAATCGATACTGCTGTGGCCGGTATGCGGGAACGCGATCTCCGAAATGGTGTTAAAGAACTCCTGAGTGGCAAATTTTGGTCTATGCTGCCGTTTGTGAGTCAGCTACTGACAAGACCTCTCTGGCTCGCTGGATTTATTGCTGATGGGGGGCTGATGAAATTCCCGAACGTCGTCATTCCTGGGAAGGGGCCGATGTTGTACGCCGATGTCACCGCCGCTCTCGAGCAGTCTGTGGTGACTTGGGACGATCTCAAGTGGATTCGCCAGGCATGGAGTGGACCCATCGTGATCAAAGGCATTCACACGGGCGACGATGCCCGCCACGCAGTGGACGCGGGGGCGAACGCGTTGGTCGTGTCCAATCACGGCGGCAGGCAGCTCGACGGCGTCGCGCCAACTCTGCGGATTTTGCCTGAAGTTGTGACAAGCGTCGGCGATCGTATCGAGGTCTTGCTCGACGGTGGTATTCGTCGTGGCAGCGATATTATCAAAGCGCTGTGCTTAGGGGCTCGAGCCGTAATGGTTGGACGCGCTTACGCCTACGGACTCGGCGTAGCTGGCGGCCTGGGTGTTGCACGAGCAATCGAAATTTTGCGCACCGATCTTGTGCGCACTCTCAAACTACTCGGATGCGCATCAATCGATGAGCTGGATCAATCCTACATAGACGTGCCAGCCCAATGGCTTGAAAAATGATGGACGACGCTGCGGAAAATGACGAAATCCGAATGACGAATGACGAAGGAATGCCCGAATGACGAAGCCCGAAATAACATGTCGATCCTCAGCGGCCGACTTTTGTCATTCGTGCTTCGTCATTAATTCGCCATTCGACATTTGTGCTTCGTCATTTGCTTGAGGCGAGTCGCCACATCCAAATACTGAGAATCGCGGCAACGATAAGCGCGGCCCAGCTTACGCCCATTGGAATTGTATGGGTCCCGACAATGACTTGGGCGTGCTTGATCAGTCGCAGCAGATGACCAACGGCAAAGATGGCGAAAATGATGCTCGCGACGCGTAATCCAGTTTTTGGTGAATTCATGCGCCGATTCTTGTGGGACCGTTCCGGTTTGTCAGCAAAATACGAGCGCTGTAGTGGCAGGCGTGTCGCCTGCAGGATGACCATTGCCGCAGCCGACACGGGCTGCCTCTACCGAGATACAAGACTGAACTCGCCTTATACTTGCCTTCTTCGCAAGGACGCCGCCTGCACAAGGATGCCAATGACCGCAAGACCGATAAACACAATCGTCGACCCGGACGGCGGGAGTACGATCGCGCTTTGAATCAGGTGCGCGCCGATAAGGGAGGAGACAATGATCAATGCCCAATCAAACAAAGCGAGCAAGAGAATCGCGCCGATAATTCCGCCCACCACAAAAATGATGGTCGAGTACTGCGCATAGTGAACGAAAAATGCAGCAGCGATTGCCCCAGCAAGCTTGCCGCCCGCTAAAAAGCCGAGAACTGCAATCGCGATTTTCTGAAGGAACAGCGCGAGCAACGCTCCGATCAAACCAAGAACGAGGGCAATGGTTAATGCCAAGAGTGGGGATGGCTCATGAACCAGGTGTGGCGCAATCTCTACGCCTGCCGCGAATCCAACTGCGGCGACGCACAGCCAGAACAGTTTCCGTCCGAACAACAGAATCACAGCGCCGATCAGCGCCCCAACAATTGCAACAGAGAAGTGCATCGGTGGAAAAGGATTTTAGACGGCCATGAATTCAGCCAGTGTTCAGGAACGCGCCGCTTCGCACAAGAATTATCGGGCTGGTGGGATTTGAACCCACGGCCTCCTGGTCCCGAACCAGGCGCTCTACCAAGCTGAGCCACAGCCCGAAATGGATCGTCAGACGTCGCACGCCAACGCGGTGCGCCCTTACTTCGCGTATTTTGCAGCAGATGGCAAGCAGTTCGAATCTATGAGAGATCCTGCAAGGAGTGAGGGCTTGGGCAGCCGTCTAGCGCCTTGACGGCTCGCCACGAGACGAGTCCGTCCGACTGGCGGACTCGGAGCAGTCGCTCCTTGGTACTCTTGAGAGGATTCGGGTCAGTCGTCCTTACCTCGACTCTTCGATATTGCTGTTGAGCATTGGACGCTTGATGTCCGATGTTGTACCCGACGGTACGCGCGGCACGCGACAGATCATTCAACCAAATGCTGACCAATCCATGCCGGCACATAATCAAACGCTTGCCTTGGCAATTCTACTACTGGAGCGGGGTCATCATTCTCTTCGCGTGGGCTGCCTGGAAAAGATTTGGACTCCCCCTCGATCCGATCGCTGATCCTGACACTTGGGGGTATCTCTCGCCAGCGCTGAGAGAACTTATCGGCGGCGAGTTTGGCCATACACACGGACGCAATTTTATCTATCCCGGCTTCGTGTATTTACTGCTGCGCGTTTTTGGAGATTTTCGCGCGATCACGGTTGCTCAGCATTTTCTGGGGCTGTTGGCTGGGGGAATTTTATTGCTCACGTGGCAGCGGGTCCGTGTTTTCGTGACGCATCCGCTGGTTGCTCACGGCGCTTACTATGCACTGGGACTGCTTGCCTCTGCCGCTTTTCTTTTGGCGGGCGAACCCATTCTTTTTGAGAACCAGCTTCGGCCGGAAGGGGTGTGTGCGTTTTTGTTCAGCATCAATCTTTATTTTGTTATCCAGTTTAGCGCCTGCTGTTCTATGGAGGGCCGGCGAGTGGCTACAGTGGCTTACGGCATTATGGCCGTGTTTACGTCGATCTTGCTTGCTTCCGTGAAACCAAGTTTCGCGCTAGCTGCGATGGTCGCGCTCCTGCCCATCGGAATCATTTTCTTCCGCCAAGGCTGGTTCCGGCAAAAAATTGTGCTCGCTGGCGGTGCGGCAGTGAGCGCCGCATTGTTGTTGTTGCCAGAGCACTTTCTGAGTCGCAATGACGAGGCAAGCAAGACCTTTTTGCCAGCCACTCTGTTTGTGATTCACGCCGATCTGATCCGTGATCAAATGACTGACGATCTCAAACGTAATGCCAGAGTTCCCTATCCGCAGGAGTGGCTCGGGCGCGTTCGCGCTGCGCTTGACGCCGAAATCGCAAAATCCGCAACCAGTCCGCGGGTTTATTCAACGCTCGGCTTTGATCCTGATTACCTAAAATATGACCGGAGTTCGATCGCGGCCCAATTGCACAAGGAGTTCGGCAGTAATGTATCTGCCCTCTGCGCGTTTTACCGGTTCTACTACTGGCGAATCTGGCGGGAGCGACCGTTTCAGGTCGTTAAAAAGATTGCGCGGCAACTGAGGATTTTCTATGCGCCGATATGCCCCGTTTACAGGCAAACAAAATTTCTGCCACTCGGTCATCAATATGACCGTGGGGTGACTTCTCTTGACAGAGAGCCTTATCGCAAGATTTGGACGGCGTACCGGCCAGCCGTGGAGTTTATGAATCGGACAAAAGTGCTGGCGCGGACTGCGCCGGTTATTCAACAGCAGACTTATATCCGTGAGCCACTCCTTGTTTTGGCAGTAACGTATCTGCCACTGTTTTTGATCGCGTGCGCGTTAGGCGCGGGAGTGTTGTTACAGGAAAAATGGCGGAAACACTTGGGCTGGCTCGCGGGTTTGGTCTTGTTCGCATACTCGTATACCATGGCGAGTTGCCTTGAAGTGGCGGTCGTTCACTCTCTGGAACTTCGTCGTTACGTCACCGTGCAGTTATTCTTTGCAATCTTAGCGCAATTTCTTGCTCTGTTGTTTATTCTCGAATTTGTTCTTGAAATGCGAGACCGTGCAAAGTCAGCGCGGGACGCGACCCGCTCCACGTAACGTGACAGCGGCACGAATCAGGGCTGAAGTCGACGAACTTGTATCCGCGTTGAAGCCTCGCCCCGTTTGGCTTTTACGGGTGGGGTACCTGGATCGGCCAGTGCAGCGCAAATAATTTATGCTGAGTCGATGGCTGAAAATCTGCCTTTGCCCCTGGCATCTCATTCAGTTTGAAAATATTGTGTATTGTTTCCAACAAAATCCGTTGACAAGGAGCTGCTTCGCTTGGAAAGTCAACACTCGTTTTTACCATGCTTGTCCCGCAACTTTTCCCATCCGCCCTCGCAGGCAGAATGCCGGTCATTCTTCAATTCCCGACGGAAGCATCCCGCCCCGTTCGTTCCTTGCGCCATATGACGACTCAACTTCTACACGAAGCAGCCCAAGTGATCCCGAATCAGCAACTTCTGATTAACGTTGTGTCCAAGCGCGTGCGTCAGCTTGGTTTGGGACATCGACCGATGGTGGAGGTTAGTCCGCGGGCTTCGCTCACCGACATCGCGCTCAAGGAAATTATCGCTGGTAAGTTGACCTACGAGGCGCTCGAGGGTTCCTCGGACGGCGCTTAGGAGACTGAGTCTCCTGGTTCGCGGCACAGGTCCGCCTGGGGGATGGATTCGTCTGTGGCGAGCTGGAGCCGTGTGCAATATGGCGAATGAGTCGGTTATCAATCGCAAAGCCCTTCGCGATTATCGCATTCTCGAGCGCTACGAAGCGGGCATCGAGCTGAAGGGCAGCGAGGTTAAATCAATCCGCGCAGGCAAGGCAAATATCAGCGATGCTTTCGCGCGAATCGAAAATGGCGAGGCTTTTCTTTACAACGCCGATATTCAACCGTACGAACGCGCCAGCCACGAAATTCCGGCCGCAAAACGCGTCCGCAAGTTGTTGTTACATCGACACGAGATCGACAAGCTGTATGGCGAAACGCAGGTGAAAGGCCGAGCGCTTGTCATTCTCAAACTCTATTGGAAAAATGGAAAGCTAAAAGCGGAGCTGGGTGTGGGGCAGGGGAAAGTAGCGCACGACAAGCGGGCGGATCTAAAGAAGCGCGCCGTCGAACGCGAGACGGCGCGCGAAGTCGCGCGCTTCAATCAGAAGCACGGTTAATCGCGAGCGCAGGCTGGCGGCACTGCTAGTGTGTTCTTCACAGCAGCTTGCCGCGAAGGTTTCCGTGCTTGACTGTAACTTCCCGAAATGAATCCTCGCGTTTTGCTGCTGGCAGGCGCTCTCCTCCTTGTCATATGGCTGATTTTGCGCGCCATTCGACCGGCGCGCTACTCCTTGCGTGACAAGGTTGCGCTTATCACAGGCGGGTCGCGCGGACTTGGGCTCGTGCTTGCGCGACAAATTTGTGCGCAGGGCGGCAACGTTGCGCTCATTGCGCGTGATCCTGATGAACTCGCGCGTGCAAAGGCCGATCTCGCTGGGCGCGGCGGCGTAGTCTTGACCATTGAATGCGATTTGCTCGATGCGGGACAAATTCAATCGGCTGTGCGGCAAATCATCGATTGCTTTGGCAAGATCGACATCTTAATCAACAACGCCGGCATTATCGAAGTCGGTCCGCTTGAGCATATGACGCACGAGGATTTCGAGCGCGCCATGCGACTGCATTTCTGGGCGCCCTTCGAATTGATTTCACGGATCGTTCCGGAAATGCGCACCTGGGGCGGGGGACGTATCGTAAATATCTCTTCCATCGGCGGTAAAGTTGCTGTGCCGCATTTGGCGCCATACAGCGCAAGCAAATTTGCGCTCACTGGTTTCTCTGATGCGCTTCGCGCCGAGGTGGCTCGCGATAACATTCATGTGACAACGGTCGCGCCGGGAATGATGCGCACTGGGTCGCACGTGAATGCAAAATTCAAAGGCAAACATGACGTCGAGTTTGCCTGGTTTGCTGCTTCGGCTGGAGCGCCGCTGATCTCTATGAACGCTAATCGTGCAGCGAGAAAAATTCTCGCTGCCTGCCGTCGTGGTCAGCCATCGCTCACGCTCACCTTCGCCGCACGCATGGCCATTCTTGGAAACGCGCTCTTCCCGAATCTCACCGGTTACTTGATGAAGTTTGTAACACGGTTGCTTCCCGGAGCAGGGGACAAGCAAGGCAATCAGTCACGGGCTGGCTCGCAACTCCGCCGGTTAACACCGAAATGGCTGACGCGCCTAGGCGATCGCGCAACCATTCGAAACAATGAAGAGCGCCCGAATTGATAGCGCTTGTCCTCCGCCTCTTCCTTTCCAAGGGAAACGATAGGGCGAGGGATTCTTCTCCATAGGCAAACATTTTGCCCAGCGGTAAAACGCTCCGTTATTAGCTTGTGAGCAAACGCCTCTTCGTTGCGATCGATCTGCCGGAGTCAACGCGCGAATTCCTTGCAGATCTCGATCCGCACATTCGCGGCGTGCGCTGGACCGACGCGGAGCAGATGCATCTAACGCTCGCTTTCTTCGGCGACGTCCCGGACGATGTGGATCTTGCCCTGCGCGAAAAACTCAGCGCAATCGAATTCGGCGCGTTCTTTCTGCCGATCACCGCTGTCGGCAGGTTTCCACCGAAAGGGCCGCCGAAAATCATCTGGATCGGCGTGGGTAAAGCACACCCGCATCTCTTTCAAATCTACAAGCGTGTGCAGGAAGCCGCGCTAGCCGTCGGCATCGGGCCGGAGCTTCGTCCCTGGCATCCGCACGTTACGATCGCGCGCTGTCGCAATGTTGCGCCGCAATTGCTGCGAAATTTTCTAAAAGCGAATATCGATCTCGATGCGGGAATGATCCACGTTGATGCGTTTTATCTTTATTCGAGCAAACTGACTCCCGCCGGACCAATTCACACCCGCGAGCTCACGATCAGCTGTAGCCGCGGGCGTTGACCGCGGCGTGCCGCAGCCAACGGCAGCGGCTACAGTCCTTTGCTCGAGAGCGGCGCGGCCACATGTTCGAGCGATCGCCGTTCGGCAGGCACGCCAATCCATGCTTCGACCACTGCGCCAAAAATCATCAACGCTGCGGCGACGAGGTAACCCAGGAACAAGGCAGTGCTCGATCCCGTGCCGATGATCCATCCAAACAACACTGGCGCACCGACTCCACCCGCGAGTGTTCCGGTCGCGTAAAAAATTGCAATTGCCAGCGCCCGAATTTCCAACGGGAAAATCTCGCTCACTGTCAGGTAAGCTGAGCTCGCCGCCGCGGAGGCCACGAAAAATATGACCGTCCATGCCAGCGTTTGCGTTTGCGCAGTCAGCATTCCCGCGTGAAAAAGCCATCCAGTCAGGGCAAGCAAAACGCCGGCCAACCCGTAGGTGGCGGTGATCATCCGTTTCCGGCCGATTGTGTCAAAAAAATGCCCGAGCAAGATCGGCCCAAGCACATTTCCTAGCGCGAACGGCAACAAGTAGCCGCCGACATTTTTTGCCGGCACCGCATAAAACCGCATCAATACCAAGGCGTAAGTGAAAAAGATCGCGTTATAGAAAAAAGCCTGGGTCAGCATCAGCACAAGACCGAGTAGCGAACGTCGCCGGTGTTCGTGCACGATTGCGTTCCAAATTTCCCGCCACGGCGTATGCGTGCGCGTGTGAATTCGCGTCGGCGGAGAGTCGTGCGCGGGCAGCATTTCCGGGTGCAGCGTGATCGCCCGTTCGACGTCACCAACGATTTGTTCCGCCTCGGCATTTCGTCCGTGAATCATTAACCAGCGCGGACTTTCTGGGATCCATCGTCGAAAGAAAATTATGACCAGACCAAGGATAGCGCCGATCCCAAATGCACAACGCCAGCCTAGCCAGACCGGAAGCCAACGTGGATTAAGCAGCACGATCGTCGCAGTCGAGCCAAGCGCAGCGCCAAGCCAGTAGGAGCCGTTGATCATCAAATCAACGCGGCCGCGCACGCGCGCCGGGATCAGCTCATCAATTGCTGAATTGATCGCCGCATATTCTCCGCCAATTCCCGCTCCTGTGAGCGCGCGAAAGAAAGCGTAGCTCGCGAAATTCCAGGAAAACGCCGTTAGCCCTGTCGCCACGAGATAGACCGCAACCGTGACGAAGAACAATTTTTTTCGGCCGAGCCGATCCGTCCCATATCCAAAAAGAAGCGCGCCGAGCACAGCGCCGGTAAGGTAGAAGGTCGCGCTGGCGCCGACCTGCGTATCGGTCAGCCCGAGAGTCTCGCGGCGCGTCAAGATCCCACCTAACGAACCGGCGAGCGTGACTTCAAGACCATCAAGAATCCACGTCGCGCCGAGCGAGACAACAATCAGCCAATGCCAACGGCTCCACGGCATTCGGTCCAGCCGCGCGGGCACGTACGATTCGATCGTTTCGCCGTCTGCCATATCCCGCTTTCGTGTCGCGCAAAGAAACAGGCCGCGCAAAATCAAAGACGATTTGCTTTTTACGGGCTCACTTTTCGTCCATGAAAGCGACGGTGCCGGTATCGAGACTGTAATAAGCGCCGACCACCTTCAGCTCACCGGCGTCAATCTTGGCCTTCAGAACCGGCGTGGAAGAACGCAGCGCTTGCACGACATTCTTTACGTTCGCTTTTA
>WNGK01012705.1_pt1 | contig 16223 bp, 18 predicted proteins | sample 5400601 | NCBI WGS metagenome assembly WNGK01 (sample SAMN13153376, study PRJNA577476) | soil metagenome | isolation source: 60 cm soil or saprolite under Garry oak tree replicate 1 | place: USA:California | collected 2016-06-15
ACCGCGACGGGCGCGGGGCAAGGCGAAAATGGAGAGGGCTAGGTGATTTCAGACTGTGAAGACGCGAAGAAATCCGGGTGCTCCCAAAAGCGTTCGTAGCATTCCATGCACAACCAGTCATGGCCGTTGGTGTATCCGGTACCGTGCTCGTCGTCCGATTCAAACATCTCCCAGCGGCAAATGAAACAGTAATCTTTCTTCCATCCGCCCTTCACGAGGGAAAAAGCGGCTGAGTCCTTGGCCAACGCGAGCTCGAACGAACACGTGCCGTCCTTGAGATGGATCGCGATGTCCCGCGGTTTCCAGGGCGCCTTCTGCCAATGCCAGTTGTAGGTGCGAACCAGGTTGATGGCATCGCGGACGTAATCAACGTTCCAGCGAGAGCCATGGATCTCGACCGTTTCGTTGGATAGAGTCCGAAAACCAAACTCGCGATACGAGGCCCGCTGGAACGACCAAGGCTTGGGCGGCTCCGGTCGTTCGGCGTAGTACGTGCGCATCGCCGCGGCATCGGCTCCGCCCTCGTGCAACAGCTTGGCAGCGAAGCAACCCTTCTCTTCGAATAGACCTAGGAACAAATGCTCGGTTCCGATGTGTTTGTTGGCCAGTCGTTCCGCTTCATCGGCCGCGCGCTTTAGTACGCGCTTCGCCATCTCACTCAGAGGTAAATCAACGGCGGTCGATGTCGGCGGGCGTTTTGGTGAATGTTCGTCAACTCGCCGGCGCAAGGCTTCGCCATCGATTCTGGGTAGCCATCGGCGCAAGGATTTGTCCTCGCGCAATAGACCAAGCAATAAGTGTTCCGAATCGATCTCCGGCGAACCGAACTGCCTCGCTTCGTACAGCGCGAAGAAAATCACGCGCCGCGCCTTCTCCGTATATCGCTCAAACATCGTCTACTCCACTGCGGTAGCCTTCCGGTTGCTGCGCTTCCAATACAAATATCCCGGCACGCCGATCAGCACGATGGCCGTTCCCCAGAACGCCTCGGTGGGGCGGGTGAAGATCGTGTTCAGCGTCCACACAGTTCCGATCAGGACGTAGATCGCGGGCAGCCACGGATATCCTGTGCACCGGTAAGGACGCGGAATCTCCGGCCGCTTCCAGCGCAACCAGAACATGGCGATCACCGTGAGCGTGTACGACAGCACCATTCCGTAAATCACATAGGTGTACAGCTGGTCGTAGCGTCCGCTGAGGGTAAGGGCTGCGGCCCAGACACCCTGCCCAATCAGGCTGAACGCCGGCGTCCGCCATTTGGGATGGATCACGGCCATGCGCTTGAAGAAGACGCCATCCTGCGCCATGGCGAGATAAACACGCGCGCCCGAGAGCGTGCAAGTCGCTGCGGCGCTGAAACAAGAAATCGCGATCATGAGCGACAGCCACACTGCGGCCCCGGGCGAGAACAGCGCCGCCGCAGCCGCGTGCGCAATGGTTTCGTGCACGGCGATTTCTTTCAACGGCAACGCATATATGTACGTCAGATTCATCGCGACGTAAATCACTCCCACGGCGAGCACGCCCAGAACCATAGCCAGCGGAACGTTCCGTCGCGGTTCCTTCACTTCACCGGCGACCCATGTGATGTACACCCATCCGTCGTAAGCCCAGAACACTGCGATAAGTCCAACGCCGAGCGCGGAGATCAACTGCGCAGGTCCGAGGCCCATGCTCAAGCTGACCCCGTGCGGATGGAAGTTGGACCAGTGGCCTTTGCCGATGGCGAATCCCAGGACAACGAATGCGGCCATCGCAGTGAACTTCGTCCAGGTAGAAATGTTCTGCAGCAGCGTGCCCCACCGCAATCCGACGACATTCACCCAAGTAAGAACGGCTATTAGCACCAATCCGAGTAAATGCGCGCGAGTGATTACAATTCCGGCGAATGCCACCACCACATGGGCCTCAGACACAACCGGAAAGACCTGCCCAACGTAGGCCGCGGACGCCACCGAAAGGGCGGCGATGGTGCCGCCATTGGCGACGCTGAACAGCATCCAGCCATAGAGAAAAGCGATCAGATCGCCGTAAGCCTCGCGCAGATAGATATACTGCCCGCCGGAGTCGGGAAACATCGAACCCAACTCGGCAAAGGCGAAGCAGGCGCACAGCGAGATTAGCGCCCCCAACACCCACACCAGTAGAAACAGCACGGGCTGCGGTAACGGTCCAGCGATGTCTTTCGCCGTCAGAAAAATCGACGACCCGATAATGCCGCTGACCAGCAGCAACACCGAATCGAGCAGTCCGAGGCCACGAACCAGCGTGGGCTTTGCATCCGACGACGGCGGCCCAGACAGCGGCGTTCCATCGGCAGGAAGGACTGGAATGGATTCCATTATCCGATTCCGAGTTCGTCGGAGGATTCCAGCGCCGTGCCGCACCGCCGGCAGATCACCGAAGAGCAATCGCCGCAGGTGAGCGGATCGGTAACTTCCTCCGCACAATTCGGGCAGTAGAGCAATCCGGGTTCCGACTCGGGATCTGGATTCTGAGGAGGTTTCGCCATGAAGAAGAAAACTGTAGCATAGACGTAGCGCCGCCGTCCCGGCGGCTGTCGTGGCGGCGTCTCGCCGCCACCTGCGAGGGCGAGACGCCGGCGCCACGTAAACCTCATGTCCGATAAACCGCAATCTCCCGACGAGAAACTGCAACACGAGTTCAATCGCTGGGCCTCGACCGGTGAGGGCGAGAAGATGGAGCGCCATCACCTCGATATCACCGAGAAGACGATTCGCATCATGAATCTGCATCCGGGTGAGCGCGTGCTCGATCTCGGCTGCGGCTCGGGATGGGCCACGCGCCTGCTGGCTCGGCTCGTCGGCGAAGGCCCCGAAGGATTCGGGCAAGTCGTCGGTCTCGATGTTTCCGACGAAATGGTGCGCCAGGCCCGCGAGGCCTCAAAAGACTTCGAAAATATTCTCTACGTCTGGGGATCGGCGCAGCAGATTCCCTGGGAAGAAAACTTCTTCGACAAAGTGTTGTCGGTGGAATCGTTCTACTACTATCCCGACCAGGACCGCGCGCTGATGGAGCTGTTCCGCGTGATGGCGCCGCGGGGAAAGCTGTTTATTCTGATCAATCTTTACAAAGACAATCAGTATTCACTGCAGTGGGTTGACAAGCTGAAAGTCCCGGTCCACGTGCGATCCGCGGCAGAATATGTCGAACTCTTCAAGAAGCACGCGTTCGAAGACGTGCAGGCGCTCCGCATCCCCGACGACACGCCCACTCCCGACGATTACAAGACCAAATCGTTCAACAGTCTCGAGGATCTGCGGGCGTTCAAACGGGAGGGAGCTCTGCTGCTGATGGCAACGAAGCCCGATCTGCGCACCCCCGCACCGGGATACACCATTTATTAGGAGGTCGGACTCGGCTGTATTCCGATCGGGCTTTGAAAGGGCGCGGCTTCAAGCCGCGCTGCAGGTGCAATCAATTCCGGTTCAACCGCCAGAAGTGGAATCGCTGGCGCGGCTTGAAGCCGCGCCCTTTCAAAACTTAGATGCTGTCGTCATCGTCGTCCTTGTCGCGGCCGCTCAGGTCCTTCACCGGGCTCAGGGCCCGCCCATCCTCGGCGTGATGAACCTCAACTCTGCCGTTCACGTTCGAGATTCGGATGTGCGTGCCGCCGCTGCCCAATTCTCCACGCAAATCGTGGCCGACGAAGCGGTGATGATTCACGTGCAGCCCAAAGTCATTATTGATGCCGCCAGAAACCGTCGTCGCTTCGACTTCGGCATTCGAGTCGGAAGGGATGGTCAGGTCGACAGAGCCGTTGACCGAATTCAACTCCACCGAATGTCCCGCAAGCTGGTCAAAGCGCGCGTCCAGGTGTCCATTGATCGTCGACAAGCGGGCGCGCCCCGCCAAATTGTGCGCCTCCAGCCGTCCGTTAATGCAGGAGGCATTCACTTCTCCGCTGACGCCGGCAATGTCGAGGGAGCCGTTGATCAGCTTGATTTCATCGAGCCGGACAGTGCGCGGCACCGTCAGCGTGTATTCAACACTGGCAGGGTTATTGTGCGAACCCCAATTCCAGTTCTGATTATGCTCCGGGTACTTGGTGCGGATCGAAAGAGAGTCGTTCCGCGAATCAATCTCGATCTTCGCCTCGTCCAGCCGTTCCTTGGTGTCCGCGTACTTGACCGCATCGACCTTTACTTCGTTTCGGTCCCAGCTGGAGATGTGTACCGGGCCGTTGATGTTGTCGAGCTCGACGCGCCCATCTGCTGTAAGGGCATAGGTCTGATGAAATTCCTCACTCAGCGCGCCGCGATGGTCAGATGCATGCGCTCCCAGAGCAAGGAGGAGCAGGGCGCAAGCGGTTCCCAGGGTAGCTCCCAGCCAGGTTGGAGACAGGCGATGGCGGTTCATGTTTCCCTCCGTTTCAATGCGTTGGACACTATGTTAGACGGCGCCGGTCAGAATTCGTGAGAGCCCAAACTGCAAAAAGGCCCATTGCGACACTAGAGGATACGAAAGTTACCTCGGTGATGTTCCCCTCTTCATGCCGCTGAAAGACAATCCCTTCAAGAGCTTAACTGGGGTTCAGTCTTGCTGTATCAGGGCGCAAAATCCGAGTTTCGGCGACGGAGGACCTTCATAATTCTCGCCGGAATGCTTCTTTTCGTGTCCGTGGCGTCAACTCGCGTAGCCGCTCAGAATTCGAATACCGAAAAGCCAGTTCCAATCCTCACCGGCAGTTTCGGCGCGTTCAGTTTCGTCACGGGCGGGCAGAATCTGATCGACACTCAAATCAACCCGGTGCTTCTCGTGCCTTTAGGAGATCGCTGGCTGATCGAATCGCGCGCGGAGTTTGAGGGCCTGTTTCAGCGCTCGCCCGCTGGCGGATCCTATGGCGGACCCGTCGACAAGCAGGTGGACTACGCCCAGATCGATTACATCGCCAGCCCCTATGTCACGGTTACCGCGGGCCGGTTTCTCACTCCCTTTGGAATCTTTAACGAGCGGCTTTATCCCGTGTGGATTCGCGCCCTGCAACCGGATCCGTTGATTCTCCCGATCAACACAGCTCCGAGTGACGGCGTAATGTTTCGCGGCGGTTTTCCGGTCAACGCTCGCGCCAACATGAACTACTCAGCTTACGTTTCCGCCACTAGCATTGGCATCGGCAGCGTGGACTCCGAGCGCCACGTCGGCGGACGCATGGGCCTCTTCTTTCCCGGTCCGCGGCTTGAAGTAGGCGGCTCCTGGCAGAGAACTCTGCAGGACGACCGCAAGAACGCGTTCGGTTTCCACATGGGCTGGCAGCCGGCGAAGGTTCCGTTGAACCTGCGCGCCGAATTTGCCCACTCATTTGAAGGCAGCGGATACTGGATCGAGGGCGCATACCGGCTCAGCCAGGCGCGCTTCTGGCAGAAGGCCATGCGCCGCACCGAAGTCGTGGCCCGCGTCCAGCAGTTTTACACCGGTGAAATCGGCCCCGACGGCGCCGATGCCCTTGGACTGCCCGGCGCGAATACGCGCGAAGCAGACTTCGGCGTCAACTACTTTCTCCACGACGGGCTGAAAGGCATTGCCAGCTACGGCCGCCAGTTCAGCTCGGCGGGGAATTTCAACCAGTGGAGCTTTGGAGTCGCCCACCGGTTCCTGATTCCGCTGGGTCGCGTGGGGCCGCATTCATGAAGACGACTCTCCACATGAAAACTCCGCTCACGGTGCTATTGTGCGCTCTGACGCTGGCGTCTTCGGTTTTCGCCGGAGCGCCTTCGAGCGCGAAAAATGGTTCCGCGGGTGCGGCGGTGGTCCACCTGACCGACGCCGACAGCATGCGCGTCGCAGGCGAGCAGCGCTTTCACGCCAACTGTGGCCGCTGTCACGCGACGCCTCAGAAATTTCCGCCGCGCATGATGGGAACAATTCTCCGCCACATGCGAGTCCGGGCCACCATCACCGACGAAGACCGGCGTCTGATCCTCCTCTACATGACCCAGTAACCACGAAGATAACCGCACAACAAACTGATGACAACTACATTCAGAATTCGAACTATGTTGTTGTGGATTGTGGTCGCGAGCTCCCTTCTGGCGAGCCTGTCCCGTGCCAGCGCGCAAGCCCGCGTCATCGAGGTGACCGCCGACAGCGACAGCCGTTACAAGATCGCCGGACTGCGCGTTCCCGAGATCACCGTCAAGGCGGGCGAGCAGGTGCTTCTGCGAGTGACGGCACACCGGGGCAAATCGTGGAATCGCGATGGTTCGATCCATGGCTTCTCCCTGCTGCGAGCCAAGGACCGGACCAGGGTCGATGGATGGGACCTGCTCTTCAAGCCCGGGAAGCAGGAATTCCTTCTCACCGTCCCCAACGAACCGGGCGCGTACGAAGTGGTCTGCACGGTGATTTGCAGCGAAGACCATGAAGGCATGCACATGAAGTTTACGGTGCTGCCGTGAGGGAAATGAGAGCAGGAGTTTCTATGAACTCAACCGGATTTCGAACCACGCTTCGAAGCATGATTTGTTGTGCGGCCGGGATAGTAACGCTGGCGGGAGCCGCCTATGGGCAGAATCCTCGAGTTTTTCACGGTGAAGTCTCCGACAGCCAGTGCGCCATGAACGTTCACTCGCTCACGCGGTCGCATCAGGAGATGCTCAAGTCGAAGTCGATGGGCGGTACGTCAAACACGTGCTCGACGTATTGCATCGAGCATCTCGGCGGCTATCTCGTCCTCTCGATCGGGAACGACGTTTACCGCCTCGACCGGTCCGATCTGGTGCATGGCTTTGAAGGCCGTCGAGTGGTCATCACCGGCGTTCTCGACGCCAAGCTCAAACAGATCCATGTGGTGAAGATCGATCTGGATGAGAAGCCCTAACAGGCTGGGAAGAACTCCGCTCGCACGGGTTTGGGAAGGGCGCGACTTCAAGTCGTGCCGTTAAGCCGTTGAAAATGAGTTCGCGCTTTAGCGCCTGGGGTGCGCTTTTGAAACGGATGGGTTCGGCCCATCCGTAAGGCTGCCGGTCGGACGATTCCTGACTTCCAGCCCTCATACATACCTCTATTTCCGACCCGCAACACCAGCTTTCTTACCAGTCTCAGTCAGCAGAAATATTCCGAGGATCGTCATCTCCGGTTCAATCGGGACGCGGTAGCGCGGGCTGGGAAAGACGATGTAGTACACCGCCGGATAGAGCAACATCAGCCAGAACAGCAACCACGCACCCGGTCTGCGCTGGCGCAGGGCGCGGCCCAATCCCCAGAACATCAGAACCGACGAGGCCAGGAACAGAGTGTTCTTCGCGTCACTCATCCACCACGGTTGCGTGGCTTTCGGCGGCCCATCCCAGTAGTAGATGAACCGCTTCACGCAGAGCCCTGCGAATCGCGCATCGTCTGCTTTGATGTAGTCGAGGGCTTGCCGCTTGCGCATGGCGATGTAGGCCAACTCGCCCATGGCTTGGTATTGACGAAGGGCGTAGAGATCCTGGGTCGGGTGAAGATACTCCATCCACGTTCCGTCGGCGCCGTTGCCGTTGCCCAGGCGAAGCTCCGCGCCGAAATTGTCGCGAATGAAAATGAACTTGCCAAATGTCTGATAGTTGCGGACCAGCCAGGGCGCGATGCAGGCAAAGAAAACAACGGACGCCAGCACCACACCGGCAAGTGATCGCTTGCCACGCCGCGCGCGCCGGTACCACGCCCACAATCCCGCAGCCGGCAGAAACGACAACAGGGAAGTGCTGCTCAACGCAGTAACTCCCCACAGCAGTCCAAACTGAAACCAGGGCATCCATCCGGCGCGGTCCTCGAGAGTCAGTGCCAGCCAGAAGATCGTGGTCAGCAGCAGCGCGGCTAGGCTTGTCTCCCACACCGCGCGCGTACACCAGAAGATGATGTTGGGCAGCAGGGCCCATGCCCATGCCGAGCCGACCGCGACTTTTTCCGAAAACATCCTGCGCGCGATCAGAAAAATCGGAACGCAGGTCAGCGCCGAGAAAACGCTGTTCAGCGTCAAGAGCACGAATGCCGACGCCTTGGAATTCTATTTGTAGCTGAGGAGAGCGGCGTGGGCAACTTGGGCACTGCGAAATATCGACTTTCGCGGAGGACGCGAGAAACGGGGCGCCTGGGTTCTTGTACGAATCCACCGTAATGACTATAATGACCATAATGATCTCTCGGGACCAAAGGGGAGGCTCCATGGGCGCACCAAACTGGACCGTAGCCGAAGCCAAAGCGAAATTCAGCGAAATCATTGAGCGCGCCCAATCGGAAGGCCCGCAGATTATCAGCAAGCGAGGCCGCACCGCCGCCATCGTAGTGGCGGCCGAGGAATGGGAACGGAAAACCAAACGTGCGGGCAATCTGGCGGAGTTCTTCGCGGGATCTCCCCTGCGCGGATCGGAACTGAAGCTCCGCCGTCTCAAGGCGCCGCCAAAGAAAACTAATCTGTGATTCTTCCGGATGAACTTTCTTCTTGATACCAATGCGGTCTCGGATTGGGTGAAGCCCCGGCCCAACCCAGGCCTGATCCGTTGGATGGAGTCCGTTGATGAAGATCGAGTCTTCCTCAGTGTGATTTCCCTGGCGGAGCTCCGGTACGGCGTGGAGCGTTTGCCGCCAGGAGCGCGGCGCAACCGCCTCGAGCAGTGGCTGCTCGACCAATTGCCGTTGCGTTTTGAAGGCCGGATTCTGCCCGTTGACCCCAAGATTGCCGAGGCTTGGGGAAAGACGGTGTCGCGTAGCGAGGCTCTGGGTCGTCCCACGGGCGCAATGGATGCATTCCTTTCGGCAACCGCGGACGTTCACCGTCTCTCGCTGGTCACCCGTAATGTTTCGGATTTCCCGCTGCTCAAGGCACTTGTTAATCCTTGGGTGTAGACGGTTCGGGAGGTTGAACCTCGAAGAGAACGGGTGCGCCCCGATCCCTGTCCCAATCCGGTAAAATCTATGTTTTCGGCAAACGCCTTGTTGATTTCTGATCTCATCCTGACTGCGAAGCTGGCCGCATGGACCGCCCCCAAGGGCGTGCTGCCCTACATCCGCCAGCATTTTCTGGATACAACGTTTCGCGGACTCTATCGCGCCAACGCGTTCGATGTGGCGTTGCTGGTCCCGTATTTCATCGTGCTGATTCTGCTGGCTGGGTATGGCATGCACCGCTACATACTGGTGTACCTGTATTACAAGCACCGGAGGAACGGCACGACCGAACCCGCCGCGTATTTTGCCGACTTGCCGCGCGTGACGGTGCAGTTGCCGATCTTTAACGAGCAGTACGTGGTGGAGCGGCTGCTGGAGTCGATCTGCAAACTGAAATATCCGCCAGAGAAGCTCGACATTCAGGTGCTCGACGACTCGACCGACGAAACCGTCGAGGTGGCTCGCGGCCTCGTCGAACGTTACGCGGCGCTGGGCAATCCCATCACCTACCATCACCGGACGAATCGCCAAGGCTACAAGGCGGGCGCGCTGGCCGAAGGGTTGAAGACGGCACAGGGCGAGTTCGTCGCAATCTTTGATGCCGACTTTACTCCGCCGGAAGATTTTCTGCTGCGCACCATCCATCACTTTACCGACCCAAAGATCGGGATGGTGCAGACGCGCTGGACCCACCTCAACCGCCATTATTCCTTTCTGACCGAAGTCGAAGCCATCCTGCTGGATGGCCACTTCGTGCTCGAGCATTCGGGCCGCGCCCGCACCGGACTGTTCTTCAACTTCAACGGTACTGCCGGCCTGTGGCGGCGCGCCGCGATTGATGAAGCCGGTGGCTGGCAGCACGACACCTTAACCGAAGATACCGATCTCTCGTATCGCGCCCAGCTAAAGGGATGGAAATTCATCTATCTCCAGGACGTGGAATGCCCCGCGGAACTGCCCGTGGAGATGACCGCGTTCAAGACGCAGCAGGCGCGCTGGGCGAAGGGGCTGATTCAGACAGGGAAAAAGATTCTGCCCCGCGTATTGCGCAGCGATGCTCCGCTCCACACCAAGATCGAAGCCTGGTATCACCTGACCGCGAACATCAGCTATCCGCTGATGATTATGCTTTCTGTGCTGCTGCTTCCGGCCATGATCATTCGCTTCTACCAGGGCTGGTTTCAGATGCTCTACATCGACCTGCCGCTGTTCATGGCTTCGACGTTCTCGATTTCAAGCTTCTACCTGGTGTCGCAGCGCGAACTGTTTCCCCGAAGTTGGCCGCGGGCGCTGGTATATCTGCCATTTCTGATGGCGCTCGGAATCGGGCTTACGATCACCAACACCAAAGCGGTCATCGAGGCGCTGATCGGCAAACAGAGCGCGTTCGCGCGAACGCCGAAGTACAGTGTCGTCTCGAAGCTGGATAAAATCGGCGCCACCAAGTACCGCAAGCGCCTGGGATGGGTTCCGTGGCTCGAACTGCTCATCGGCGCATACTTCGCGGCCACGGTCTACTACGCCGTAGACAACGAAAACTACATCACGGTCCCATTCCTGCTGCTCTTTGTCGTGGGGTACTGGTATACGGGATTGATGTCATTGCTCCAGGGCCGCTTCGGAACAGCCTCGCTCCGGGCGACCACTCACACCAAGCCGTTCCCGGTTGGAGTTTAGTCGACTCCGCTGTAACCTTTTCTCCGCGCAACCATCTCATCGTACGGAACAACGTAGTATCGCAATTACTTGGAGCTACATATGAGACCGTTCAGGACTTCCGCGCTTATGCTGCTTGCGCTGGCAGTGCCCGCCTTCGCTGGCGAGAACCTGAAGCTGAATCCTAAACTCGACTACACCAGCGACAGCGAGGACGGGCCTCTCATCACCGGCGACAGCATGCAATCCGGGTTCGTCCTGGGCAAGCCTGCGTACGTAATTATGTACGGAGAGGGCTGCTTTAACTCCAAGCGACAGGGGCGGCGGACCGTGGGGCTCTATGAAAAGTACAAAGGGCGAGTGCAATTTGTAATTGTTGACCTGGACCATCAGCTTTCTTCGGAGCAGCAGCAGCTCAAGAAGAAATATTTTCGCGGCTATATCCCGCATGTCGTAGTGGTCAATGCGGCGGGGTCCGCGCTCTACAACTCCTCGGGCGAGGTCGACGACTCGGTCATCTCGGGCCTTCTCGACAAGGCCCTGCGTTGACTTCTGGCCTTCGCTTGACCGCTCGATTACAATCCAGTCGCTGAAGATTCTCGTCCCGGCAACGCTGTATCGGTCGGAATCAGGATCGTTCGATAAGGAGGATGCAATGCTCCTCTCGCGCAGAGGTTTCCACTCCGCTGCCGTCGCAGTCCTATTCGTATTGGTCCTGAGTTGCGGTGGCGCCCACGACTCCGACGAATACTTTGTGCTGGTCTCGGCGAATTTGCAGGTCCCGTACTGGAAGGCTGCGGGAGCGGGATTTTCAAACGCCGCTGGAGAGATGAAGGTGCGCTCAGACTTCACTGGGCCGCAGACCTACGACCCCAAGGCTGAGCGTGACGCTCTGGATCAGGCTGTGCAGAAAAAGGCCACCGGCATCGTGCTGGCCGTGACCGATCCTGCGCTGCTCAAAGACAGCATCGATAAGGCCGTGGCCGCGGGCGTCCCGGTGATCACGATCGACTCGGATGCGCCGTCGAGCAAGCGCCTCTTCTTCATTGGAACCAACAACTATCAGGCGGGCTTTACCGGCGGACAGCGCCTCGCGCAGGAACTCAAGGGCAAAGGCAACGTCGTGTTTTTTACGATGCCCGACCAGTCGAATATGCAGGACCGCCTGCGCGGCTACAAGGACGCTCTGTCCCGGACGCCGGAGATCAAGGTTACTCGCGTGGTCGACATCCAGGGCGACCCGCGCATCGCGTTCGATACGACGACGCAGATTGTCGGCAAAGAGCGCGACAAAGTCGACGCCTTCGTTTGTCTGGAAGCGCAATCGGGCAAGGAAGTCGCGGGCGTGCTCAACAGCTATCACGTAACTGGAAAAGTAGTGATGGCGATGGACACCGACCAGGAGACGCTGGACTGGATCCAGAAAGGCGTGATCGCCGCCACGATCGCGCAGAAGCCCTACACCATGGCGTTCGTCGGCATGCAGATGCTCGACGACCTGTACCATCACAAGCCGTCATCATTGGATAAGGATTGGTCGAAGGACAGCTTCGCTCCCATCCCGAGCTTCGTGGATACCGGTTCCGGCTTGATCGACAAGAACAACGTGGAATCGTTCATTCAGGCGGGGAAGAACCTGGCATCGGCGCCGAAGTAAAGTCCGAGCACGTCTTAGAATTCACTTCGTAGTGAATGGAGCGTCGAGCAGAAGTCTTTATAGCTTTTTCTTACTCCAACGCGGCGCCACCGCTCCCAAGCGGCCGACATGGAGAAGGCTATGGCAGGGAAGTGGCAGGCAAGCCGACTGGTTTGATCAGTCGGCCCGCCCATTCCTAGTTGCTTCTTACGCCGCCCTCACTGAAAGAGGTTCAGCGTGTTAGTGGCGTCGTCCACGTAATAGAGTCCGACACCGCTTACATTGGCTATGCCGAAGAGGGCGCCTGCTCCGGGCGGATTGCCCGAACTGTCTAATAGGGTCTTTCCGATCTGATGGCCAGACGGAGTCGTCACCACTGCAAAGCCATCGTCCCCGTTGACCGTGATGATGTTGCCATTTGCCAGAACGGTGAGTCCGAGTGGGTCATTCAGAGAGCCACCCTTCGTGACAGTCGTGCCCGTTCCCGCGGAAGAGTTTCGTTGCACCGCGTTTGGGATCGCTGCGATCCGGTTGTTGATACTGTCGGCGACGTACAGCGTTCTCCCCGCATCGCCCTCCGAGTCATCGCCGTTCAGGCTGAGGTGAACACCGGTAGGACCGATGACCAGGGCGGCGGGATCAGTTCTCTCGGCGAATCCGGAACCGATCACGGTCATGGACTGAAGACTGGGCATCGATCCCTTTGCGATCGTAAGATTCATACGCAGCACGGTTCCCTGATGGACAATGTTGCCTCCGCCCGCGACTGTACCATTCAAAACATTGGTCACAAAGAGGGACGCGTTGGAACCACCATCATCAGCCGTCATGTCCCAGGGACCGTTGATCAGTGATCCGAAAAAGGTTTCAACGACATTGCCCTGGCTGTCCAACACCAGCAAACATCCGGCCTGCGCAGTGGCCGCGGTTCCATCGGTAGTTGGCAAGCTTCCCACCACGACCCAGCCGCTCCTGAGCGCGACCAAAGCGGTAGTTAAGCCGATTCCGCCGGGACAGGGTCCTGGGAGTTTTGTCGCGTCGATTTGAGCGAACAGGCTAACCGCCCCAGCGGGAGAAATCTGGACGATGGTTGTGCGCGTGCCCTGCAAGTTGGCGCTGTTGTTGAAATTACTGATCAGGATATTTCCTTGGGTCAGGGAACCCACGGTGGTTGGCACTACGGCGATCCCGTAAGGATTCACGTCGCCGTTACTCGGGACGGTGGACGCAATGGTTTTGATGTTGCCAGCATAGGCCGCCGCCAGCAACAGGTTGACGGTGAGCAAGAGCGTAATGGCTGGGGAAACATGGGCGTGACGGACAGGACCAACGGTTTTCATGGTGGGGATGACCTCCTGTGTCGGCTGAACTCAACGAGAAGGAACAGTTTCCCTGAGAAACGAACTCTTCTCTTAACCCCGGGCTGGCCGACTTCCCCTCTTTGTTGCCGGGGATTTCAAGAGGGAGATGTCAACAGATTGTAAAAAGCTTGACTCTGCCGGTTTGAGAGGTGCGGGAGACCTGCGTGAGGGGATCAGAATCGGCTCGAGCGCTAGGAAATGTATTCCTTAATGTACTCGTCTTTGGTGTGCGTCAGTTGGCGAATGTCGCCGTCGAAGATCACCTTGCCGTCGCGGAGAATCAGAAAACTCATCGGCACGTCGCAGTACTGCCCGCGCGGCAACACCCGCAACTGGCTGGTTTTCGGGTCGAATTCATGCGTCGCCATCGCGAAGGCGTCTTGCAGGCGGTGCGTAACCAGCAGGGAACTGGTGCGGTAAACATCGCGCTGCTTCATGATCAATTCCACGATGGTATTGGAAGTGACCGGATCGAGGCCGCCGGTGGGTGAATCGTAGAGCAGCAGTTCCGGTTGGGTGATGATGGCGCGGGCAATGGCGACGCGGCGGCGCATGCCACCCGAGAGCTCCGAGGGGAATAGATCGAGGGTGTGCTCCAACTCGACGAAGCGCAGCGACTCCCGCACCCGCCGGTCGATTTCGTCGTCGTAAATGCCGTGCTCTTCCATGAGCCGGTAGGCCACGTTCTCGCGCACCGTGAGTGAGTCGAATAACGCGCTCTCCTGAAAAACCATCCCCAGCTTGCCGCGCATGGGGAAGAGATCCCGCTCGCGCATTTGCGTGACTTCGTTGCCCAGCACCGTAATTGTTCCAGAGTCCGGCGCCAATAGCCCGAGCGCGAGCTTCAGAATCGTACTCTTGCCCGATCCGGCGACACCGAAAAGCGCTTTCGTTTCTCCGAAAGGGAGATGGAACGACACCCCGCGCAGAACCTCATTGTCTTCAAATGAAAGACGCACATCTTCGAACACGATCGCGGAGCCGGATGGCCTCTCGGTGACGGCAGCAACGCGGTCGATGGGCAGAGTAGGCGTTGACATGCGATTCCTTGTGGTCTTACTTGCGGTCTTACTTATAAGACAGCACCGAGATCAACAGCTTGGTGACAAAGAAATCAGTAACCAGAATGAACACGGACGCGGCCACCACCGCTTGCGTCGTCGCCCGGCCCACGCCCTGCGTGCCGCCGCGCGCCGTCATGCCGTAGTAACAGCCAACCGTGGCGATGATGAAACCGAATAGAACCGGCTTCAACAATCCCATGAAGACGTCCTGCAGCACCAGCACCTGCCAGGCATTGGCCCAGTACTGGCGGGCATCGAGACTGAGAAACAGTTTGGCGACCATGAGGCCGCCGGCCAAGCCGACCAGATCGGAAATGACGCTGAGGAAGAACAGCATGAACACGGTCGCGGTGACGCGAGGCGTCACCAGCTTCTTCATGGGATCGGTGCCGAGCGCGCGCATGGCGTCGATCTGCTCCGTCACCACCATCGATCCCAACTCGCTGGCCATGCCGGAAGAATTCCGCCCGGCGACCATCAGTCCGGTCAGCACCGGGCCGAGTTCGCGCACCATGGAAGTCGAGACCAGTTGTCCGATCAGGGTGATGGACCCGAAGCGCTGCAGCGTATTGGCTGTCTGCAGCGCTAGAACGCCGCCTGTGAAGAATCCGGTCAGCACCACGATCGGCAGCGACCCCACACCGATCAAGTCCGCCTGCTGCACCATATCCGCGAAATACAGAGGCTTGCGAAACAGGTTGCCCACGGACTGCGCGGCCAGCAAGGTGTATTCCTGAACCGCCAGGACTTTCTGCTTAGCAAACTCCGTGGGCGATCTCAGTTCCATGCGATTCGGAGGGCCATGCGGTCGGGCGCGAGGCACCTGGCTTGACCGAACTATAACAGAGAACGCTGTCAGCTATCAGCCGTCAGCTTTCAGACCGGGCTGTGTTTTTGAAACTGATCTAGGAAGAAGTTATCTTTATTTGAGGATATGTAGCCTATGACAGACTGGTTCGCACGCCCCGTCCTACATGTAACGGATGTTGAGGCATCGCTCCTCTTTTACGTGAACCGGCTTGGCTTCACTTGTCCCTGGCGCTTCGACGAGGACGGCAGAGCGTACGTCGCCCAGGTCGACAGGCAGGGCTGCGCGCTCATCCTGGCCCAAACGTGGCCGGAGAAGATTGGCAAGGGGCTGATGTTCATTTCCCTGAACGTCGAGCCGGCGACGCGCGAGGCCGCGGTCGCCGCGTTGGACGCGCTGCGCGCGGAACTCGAGGCCAAGGGCGTTGCGGTCAAGGAGGGTTCGTGGGGCTACCGGCTCCTGGTGGTCGATGATCCCGACGGCAATCAGCTCTTCTTCAACTATCCGAGCGAAACTGCGTCCGGCAAGACTGTTAGAGATGAAGCATAGTCGTGCAGCCGCGCCAGCTTGGCCGGTTCCACGGCATACATTCGCTGGGACCCGCGCCAACGGCGGAGTGACGCTGCAATTCCGTGATGTATTCGAACGGTTCGTGAAAAGTCCTACAGCACTCAAAACCCCTCAATGCATTATGAAAGAGCGCCCCGCTTCAGAAGGCCGAAGCCGGATGAGGCGCCGCCTCCGCTGCGCTGCGCTGTGCAGGGCTTCGCTCCGCTACGGCGGCGCTTGGGAGTAACTGCAGTAGTGTA
>WNGK01013481.1_pt1 | contig 16223 bp, 13 predicted proteins | sample 5400601 | NCBI WGS metagenome assembly WNGK01 (sample SAMN13153376, study PRJNA577476) | soil metagenome | isolation source: 60 cm soil or saprolite under Garry oak tree replicate 1 | place: USA:California | collected 2016-06-15
AATCGAAAGCTTGTACGATGTGAGGATCAGCAAGTTGAGCGAGGGTTTGTGCTTCATTGAAGAAGAGTTTCTTTGCAAGCAAGCGCGCATTACCTGCACGCACTTCTTGAGGAAACAGTATCTTTATTGCTACTTTCTTTTTAATGTCGATGCGTTCAGCTAACCAGACATCTGTATAGCGACCCTCACTTAAAAGTTCAAGGAGTCGATACTTACCAATCCGAAATTCATCTTTATGCATGGTATTGTTCATCTCGTCCTGTCCGATATGTCATGACAAATCAGTACTACTCGACCATGCATGAATTGTCATGAGCGAAAATGAATGTTCGATCAATGAAACGTTGTGATCTTTTGCATACTTCGTACGTTTTCTCCTCTTTTAGCTAGATTATTACGCTTGAAGTTCATTCAGATAAAAGCCGCTACCACATATTTAGACGTTGGAATCAGGGATGATTTAAAGGGCTCGTTCAGCTTGAGCTAGAGAAACAACGACTTGAATTAGAGCAAAAAAAACTAGAACTGCAAAAGCAACAGCTTGATTTGCACACCAGGCGTATTGACCATGCGCTCGAAACCGCTGATAGATTGGTTAATATGCTTCCTCCCGAAGTTGATACAGCAACAAAAGTAACGCTGCTACAAACTTTGTTACCTGGCCTTTTACTGCATGGGTAGAAGCTAAGCTACGTTCATGCTTTAGCGGCCTTATCAGCCACAATGGAGGAAGGAGATAAGGCAGAGGATATTAATAACTCCAGATAAGAGAAGGGATCACAAACTCGGTAATTGGGAAAATAAAGTCAGGTTTCTAGTTCCAGCATTCTCGTAAGAATGAGTATTACGAGAGCTTCTTCGCTTTGAGAAGTTCTATGAAAAGTGGGGAGCAGCACGCTCCCTTTTCTCATTTCCGCTCATTTTTGTGGGAAGAGTATTATCTAATATAGGGTTGTTGTACCAACATTGTACGTTATATTTGTAGAGTTAGGAATATATTTGCATAAAGAGCACCAGGATGAATCAACTTGATGAGATAGCACAATTAGCATTTGATTACAAATCAGACAATATTGGTCGATCGCTTATTGTGCATGCAGATTGTTTCGAGTGGCTTGGCAAAGTCCCTGAGAACAGTATCCACGCGATTGTAACTGATCCTCCATATGGTGTAAAAGAATACGAGTTTGACCAAATTGAAAAAAGGTCGAATGGTAATGGAGGTATATGGAGGATTCCCCCATCATTTGACGGGAGTACACGAGCACCGCTTCCAAGGTTCACGGCTCTTGATCGAAAAGAACGTGACTCTCTGCGACGTTTCTTTATTGAATGGGCCAGAGTATCAGTGCATGCCTTAAGGCCTGGTGGACACGTATTTATAGCAAGCAATGCATTTCTCTCCCAATTTGTTTTTTCTGCCCTGGTTGAAGGCGGTTTGGAATTTCGTGGAGAGTTGATACGCCTGGTGCGAACACTGCGCGGAGGTGACCGTCCGAAGAATGCCGAGGAAGAATTCCCCGGTGTTTCGTCAATGCCACGTGGATGTTACGAACCCTGGGGTATTCTACGCAAACCAATGTTACCCGGTATGAAGTTAAGCGATTGTCTACGAGAGTTTCAGACAGGCGGATTGAGGCGCACGCCTGATGATAAGCCATTTGGTGATGTTATTTTAAGTGAACGGACACCTCAATTAGAGCGAGACATTGCAGGTCATCCAAGTCTTAAGCCTCAATCCTTTTTACGACAAGTCGTCCATGCTGCTCTTCCACTTGGAGAAGGCTTTATCGTTGATCCTTTTATGGGATCAGGATCTACCATAGCCGCAGCCGAAGCTATTGGTTCACATAGTATTGGTATTGAGCGATTCTTTGATTATTACGAATTGAGCTGCGTCGCTATTCCAAAACTGTTGGGGGTTAAGACATACTTAGCGAAGGAATGGTTGCAACTCCCCCTCATTTAGGTATGGGTCACGATATATCCAGTTTCCTAGCATTTTGTCGGAAAGACCATAAATTCGCCACTTCTGACTCATAAAATGGCTCATGGCCCGATTTGGTGAATCTGCTCGCTTGCTTCTTTTTGCCGTAAAGTGAGAGACCATGCTATACTCCCTTCCATGAGAAACCTCTGGAGTGCAGTTTTGCTTGAGAAGCGAGGGTATGATGGAAAGGACTCCATTTCTGCCGCTTCCTGAAGGGATGTTGATTGATGAGGTCCAGATCACCGAAAACGGTCTGCTCATCACGGTGATCGCCACGCACCCAACGTCTCGTTGTCCGCTCTGTTCTGAATTCTCGTCGTCCATTCATAGCTCCTACCGCCGACGTGTGCGCGATGTGTCCTGTGGCGGGCGCCAGGTCCAGCTCTGCCTGACCGTGCGGACATTCTTCTGTCGCAATGCGCTGTGCCAGCGAAAGATCTTTACCGAAAGGATCCCTCAGTTTGTGGAGCCGTGGGCACGGATGACCATCCGATATTGTCAGGCCCTGCAATCCATCGGGCTCTCCACCTGTGGCAAAGGAGGCGCCAAGCTCGCTGCTCGTTTAGGTATGCAGGCCTCTCGACACACGATCCTGCACCGCATTATGGCTCTTCCAGATGGCTCTGCCGGATCGGTCGTCTCTGTGGGGGTCGACGATTTTTCGTTTCGACGTGGCTACCGCTTCGGAACCATCCTCGTGAATCTGGAGAGCCACCGCGTCGTGGACTTATTACCTGATCGTCGGGCTGAAACCGCCGCGCAGTGGATGCGAAAGCCTCCAGACGTGATGGTTGTCAGCCGTGATCGAGGGGGTGAATATGCATCAGCAGCAACTCAGGGCGCACCCCAGGCTATCCAGTGTGCGGATCGGTTCCATATCGTCAAGAATCTGACAGAAGCAGCCCAACTCCTTGTAGCCCGTTGTCAGGCAGAAAACCTGGCGCCTCTGAAGCCAGAAGAACCTCAACAAGATGAGCAGCGGAACCCAGTCATCTCCATCGAAGAATGGCGTCCTCCAGAACCGGCTTATGTCGAGAAAGCGCGGTTGGCTCGACGAGCTGGACGTCACGCGCGCTCTCAACAGGTGGTGGAATTGTGCGAGCAACACATGCCGACACAGGAGATTGCGAGGCAGCTTGGGATGGGAGAGCGAACGGTTCGAGCCTGGCTCAAACGAGGAACCTTTCCCGAAGCCAAAAAACGGCGCAAGAGGCAGAGTTCTTTTGACGCCTTTGCACCCTTTGTCCTCAAGCGCTGGCAAAACGGGGAGCGCACCGGCCTGGCCCTGTGGCGGGAAATGAAAGCACAAGGCTACACCGGAACAGAGCGGAGCGTCTAGCGCTACCTGGAGACGCTTAAACAAGCGGAGGTGAGAGCTTCGGTCAACCCTGCACGCATCCGAAAATATGCAGCGAACACGGCGGTTTGGTTGTTTGTACGTGATCCCGACACGCTAGATGAGGTTGAGCGAGAAGATTTGGCCACGTTCGCTCAGGCGAGTGCTACCCTCAAGCGAGCCTATTCGCTCATTCAAGACTTCCTGAACATGGTCCACAAGCGAGAAGGAGAGCGCTTCGATACCTGGCTGACGACAATCACTGAGAGCGATCTCGCCGAACTGCAGTCTTTTGCGGGCGGCGAGTTGAGAAAGATAAAGCCGCCGTGAGAGCTGGTTTAACGTGGCCCATCAACAATGGAATGGTTGAAGGGTTTGTGACCAAATGAAAGCTTCTCAAAAGACAAATGTACGGAAAAGCTGGGTTTGCCTTGCTTCGCCAGCGGGTACTGCATGCATGGTAAGGGCGTCACAGATGTATCCCACAGGGGAACAAAGAACTCCCTTGTGCTCAGGATAGGGAACCTGGAACTGTTCGTCAGTGCGCGCTGAGAAGCAAGAGGAGGGCTGCAAATGGGGGGGACTCGACACGATCACCTGGTTCTTGTACTTGAGACTCCTGCTTCTCTCTCAGCGGTTGTAGCTCCGATGAGATTTTGGACCCGTCTCGTAGGCTGGCGAGCACCTATTGTCCCATGATGACAGGTCGATTCACCAAATCGGGCCATGAGCCATAAAAGCCCCTTTCGGCGATTCATTCAGTCAACCCACACGCCGGAAGGATTTGGAAAGTTTATTTATAGAGTGTAAAGCGTTTCGTATTTATGTGTCTGCTTTCCGCAGATATTCACAGTATAGACAGTATTCATCTCACATTGCCTGGAAAACCCACGTCTGGATAGCTGCGATGCCAGAGCATATGATACATTACAATGGAGAGAAATTTCTAGGACCGTATGAGTAGCATATGAAGCTCAATGCAGAATATGATCCTCTGAAATCCCTATAAGCACAGCCGCTCCCACAATTGGCGCATTTTCACCCAGCACTGCCTTTTTCAACTCCAGGGTGGACCCTTTCAGATTAGTATTCACTTTCTCTTGTAGCATAGGTAGAAGGAATTGGCTATTAAGCACAATAGCGCCGCTTAAAGCAACCACATCTATACGAGTAAGTTGCGCCAGGTTAACCAGACCAATAGCGAGTTTATCGCAGAAAGTTTCCCAGAAAGCTTTGTCTGTAATTTGAGCAATGGGACATTCATAACGCAATTCAATCTGCCTGCCGCCGGTGAACGTTTCCAGACATCCTACCTGCCCGCAGAGACACTTCAACGAATTTCCGTCCAGTATCTGATGCCCAATTTCAATTGAAGAGATGAGTGATGCAGAGGCTTTACCGAGTTGTATGGCTGCCCCCGTTCCAGTCGAGACTGTCAGGTAAGCACATCTGTCGATTTGTTGCAGGATACCGAATTTCTTCTCAGCTAGCAAGCCACAAACAGTATCATGAGCAAGTCGAGTAGGGCTTTTCAATCTAGTAAATAGATCCTCGGCAAATGGTTTATTTATATAATCAGGTAGGTTTGGCGCGACGATGACTGAGCGCCCATCTTTGGCTATACGCGCTGCAACAGATACCCCTATACCTGCAAGGTGATTTCTATTACAGGCTCGAACTGCAACGATGATATGATGAAGTTGCTCTTCGTAACTTTGAAAGGTAGGGAACTTCTCCATGTGCACAAAGTCTGGCGTATCCAGCGATCCAAATAAACCTATACGTGTATTCGTGCCTCCGATATCTACGCCAATATAAGTACCTGAGCCAGTCCTTGTGATCTGCACATTTGACATTTTCTACCTCTTGAGCATGTAAGAAACTCATTCATACAAAGATTATCACATACGATTTCATCCTCACTAGTATGGTTTTCCTTCAGAATGTTCTAAACGTACCTGGACATCAACACAACAATGATGCTAGACTTCATTTTGTAGGATAAACCTCTACTTGAAGATGTCTGCTATAGCCCAGGGAAGAGTTGCCAACATTCATGACGGAATTCATAGAGATCGAGTCAGCCAGATTACGACTGAGACATTTTCAGGATTCAGACTTAACACTATTCATTGGCTATCGCAATGATCCCCTTGTGGCTAAATACCAAAGCTGGGAGGGCATCAGCGAACTCGAAGCACGCACTTTTATTCAACAACAAAAGGAGGTCCAACCAGGTGTACCCGGACAGGGATTTCAGGTTGCTATCGAACTGAAAGCAACGGGTATTCTCATTGGAGATTGTTTCTTCACGATTAATGCGCTAGATCATCGCCAGGCCGAAATTGGATTTACACTTTCACATGAATATCAGGGATGCGGATATGCGACAGAAGCAGTTTCGTGTTTCCTTAACTACGCCTTTCATACGTTTGATCTCCATCGTATTATCGCGATCACTGATTGTGAAAATATAGCCTCGGTGGCGTTACTTGAGCGACTTGGCATGCGCCGTGAAGGGCATTTTATCCAGAACATCTGGTTTAAAGGGAAGTGGGGAGATGAGTATCTATACGCTATCCTTAAAGAGGAATGGTTATACTAACGTAATTATAGGCACGTTAATGAAGAGGGAATGATGACAACAACAGTAAATGGTACTGTAGCGCTTGTTGGCGCGGGCGAGTATCTGCAGGGGATGCTTCCAGTTGATAAGAAGTTGCTAGAGCGAGTAAACGGCACTCCAAGAGTCGTCGTCCTACCAACTGCCTCAGCACCCGACGGTGAAGGCGTCCCAGAACGCTGGGCAAGCATGGGTGTTGAGCACTTTGCCCAATTGGGTGTAACAGCCGAGCCAGTCATGTTGCTCAATCGAACAGATGCCGAGAATGCTGATATATCTTCGCGGCTCGCGGATGCAAACTTTATTTACTTCTCCGGAGGTAAGCCACGTTTCTTGCTTGAAACTCTACAAGGCACACGTTCCTGGCAAGCTATTCTTGATGTCTTCACTGCTGGAGGAATCATAGCAGGTTGTTCCGCAGGGGCGATGGTTCTCGGAAGCGAGGTTTTCGACTTTCCACAGATATGGCGTACTATTCCAGCGCTCGGTCTAGTACCTGGTATGGCTATTATTCCTCACTTCGATGAATTACCCTCGTTAATGGTTGGAACCATTACCCGTGGAAGACGCAAAACAACAGTCGTTGGTATCGATGGCACAACAGCTCTTGTTGGTTCAGGCCACCAATGGATTGTATACGGACGAGGAGGCGTCACCGTCTTCACCAAAAATGGCAAGCAGCGATATACCGGGGGTGAAATTGTACCCCTTGATGAACTTTTGAAATAGACATTTCTGTACTAAGAATTATGCCGCCGACTACGGCTCCTCCTCTGAAATATATATATCCTTCTCTAGATGTTCACGTTTATTACTCCAGGGCCACACCCTATGGACTAAAACTGACACTTGTTGTGGTAGCCAGCGTAGGAAGTAGGGATGTCGCAGTACATGCAGAAAGAGCCGAGGCTGGAGGCTTTTCCACATATCTGGCAGCTCAGCTATCTCGCCAGACCTACGTGGATGCTCTGTGCTGTTAGGATCAGCCCAATGATCGCGTACATAGATATCCCCCAAACGTTCCAGAGTTATTGCCTCACCTGGAGCCGCCTCTGCCAGCGTTTGCATATACTCATATGGCGTTTGTGAAGGTTTTATAGAGATACCCGCCCAATTGGCAAGCTTACAGATACGCCCGTAGAGCTGCGTCGACAAACTATAACCCCGGTAGAGTCTACGCCACCAGATACTAAAGAAGACAATGCCTGACAGAATAAGCAAAATGAAGCTAACCAAAGCCAGACTGATGTTCTGACGCAATTGCGCCTGTTGTTGTGAGGGACTTAAAGCCAGACTTGTACTTCCGCCGCCTGTCTCATCAGGCAACCTTTGATGGTTACGAATCCCGCTTGTTGTAGGGTTAGTAGAACCACCTGTCGTAATAACACTGTTCGAGCTAACAGTCGGACGCGTAAAGGTGGAAAAGTTTGCAGACGGTTCGAAGTTAACCCAACCATACCCTGCAAAGTAAATTTGCACCCAACTATGAGCATCCGTACCACGGATCACCCACTGATTATGCTTTACATCGAATTTACCATTCGTATAACCCTCCACAACACGCGAGGGTATACCAAGTTCACGAGCCATGATTGCCATCGCCGTAGCAAAGTAGTTACAAAAGCCTTTATGGCTGTTATTACGGAACAGAAACCAGGAAACTGCCTCCTGACCTGGTGGCAATGAGATATTTGCATCATAATTGTAGTTGCTATGAAAATAGGACTCGAGCGCTACAGCTTTATCATACATCGTAGAAGCTTTTACAGTTAGATTCTCTGCCAAAATTTTGATATTAGGATCAAGATTTTTTGGCAACTGCAAGTATGTCTGAAGAATGCTCGGGTCATAGTAGGTTACTGGAGGTTCCAGCTCAGGACGACTCGGAACAGGAATAAATGACGGAGCATTGGCGGGCAGAGGAACCGACTGTAACGTCTTTATATCAGCAGCGGAAACGTACGAGGTTATCGAGTATGCATTTCCAGCGGCAAGTTTCCCATTCGGTCGTAGCCATGCGATTACTGATCCAGTGGTTTTATTAACACGCAATTGCGCAGTCTGATTTGTGGAAGCAATTTGCGAGGCACCAAACAGGTAGGCAAATTGTTCACCTGGCGGATTTACAACAGCAATATCCTGATGTACACCACGTAAATCCTGTGAGCTACTAGGTACGATTGAATTCGACTGTACAGCAAAAGCATCTGTTGAACCGATCGACCAACCCGGACGACCACTGTACGTATCATAGCTAAGTGATTCCAGGTATTGATTGTACAGGCTGCCATCAGAGGTTTTGACAGTAAAGACGATATCATTATTCAGATTGGGATTTCCTCCTGTAAAGTTACCATGATTTGAAGCATTCACGCCCCCATCAACGGAGAACAGTCGATTCCAGTTATTTTCAAGCTGCACCCACGGATTATTGTCAGCACTCCAAATTTGCGCCGCAGAATCATTTGTGTAGCCCCAGGGCAATAACCAGGCAAAGATCAAAACACCTATAGAGATAAACGCCCCCGCCTGCATAAATTCCCATCCAAGATCATCCGCGCAACGCAACCCTTTCCGTTTCCAATCTGTCGAGGATTCATAGAGGTTAAAACGCAGCACCAGCAATAAAGAAGCTACCAGAAACACTACCAGAAACACTATGTAGCCATCTTCAATATTACTCAAGTTAATAAGCAGCACAACAGCATTGGCGAGTATCATCAGCCATGGTTTCCGCGTGCGATAAACAAGCCAGGCGCTCGTATAAGCAAGCAAAAAACCTAACGCAGTAATAAAGAAAAGAAAGATTGAATCATCACTACTGGTACCCCCAGCAAGCGCGAGCACAATCCACTGGTGTATACTATTTGAAAAAGCAGTAACATTTCCATTATAATCTGCGCCTGCTGTCTGCCAGAAAGCAAGCAGTAAACCAAACCCGATAGCCAATGCATGCACAAACAAACGTGGAAGGCGTCGTTGTTTAGCAGCAAGCACACCGACTATTAGACCAATAAGTGTCGTCAAAGTGAGTACATTGGTATGATCTACCCAGTTCGCTGCCTCTACAGACCAGATTGTACTGTATACCACAACAGCCAGCAAAAAGAGCGAAAACCATCCCTCTGCCAGACTTATATGTACATGCAAGTTGGGCCTACGGGGTATTCGCCTATTGTTATTTGAACCACCATCACCTGAGACAGGATCAGCAATGATCTTTGTGAGACGTTCAATAGTCGCATCCTGCATTGCCTTTAACTCCATCGGGCATAGGGCGCTTCGGGAACTCGTTCTAGCGCTTCAGTTAAGGAGGCTTTACATTTGACACGCAATACAGGTATTCCTGCACCTTCTAAAAGGGCTAACGTATCCTCATCTACAGGTCTATCTTCGAATGACGCTGCATCTAATCCTACGACCGCCACTTGCACTCCACGTCGTTGAAGATGGCGCAGGCTATCATGCCAGTCACGAGAATTAGAAGGTGTAATTACAATAGCAACAGTATTCCGCCCAAAATGGAATGCATCGAGAGACAGGGCTTCTTTCAAATCGGGTCCCGATCCAGGTTGCACAACTGCGAGTATTTCGAGTACACGCTCTATCTGTCGTTCGCCACGATCCAGCGAGAGAAACTCACGATGCGCTCCATTCACAATCATACCCAGAGACAGATCCTGTCGCAACAGATATGTGGCAATTGTAGCGGCAATCGTTACGCCATATTCGACTGTCGAATCCTCCCCCTCACCTGCCTGTACAAATTCATTTAGATCTAAGAAGATCCATCCATCCATAGCAGGATCGAGGTCAAACTCTTTCACCATTAATGTATTATAATGCGCAGTTGAACGCCAGTGTATGCGATTAAGTGCATCACCCACGGTATAATCTCGAATATTTGAGGCATTGGTCGTAGAATGCAGAGCACGTTTTGAGCCTCGACCACGCCCGGGCAAACCTCCTGTAAACAACACAAAGTCACTAATCGGTAATACACGTGGCAAGACGAGCAGATCTTTTGGCTGAGTGAGTGTTATACGTCTGTGAAACAAGCCAAAGGGATCTCCGCTCGTAGCTGTAACGGGACCAAGCAGGAAACGCCCGCGCTGTTTGCAAACAGTTCTGGCTCGCCAGGTTGCTCGTTTGCGACCACCCATACTCGCAACATATCCGGCTCTATGCCCAGGTAGAGTCGATCCATCAGCAATTTGAACCCACAATTTGGGCATTACACTTAAATTGTCCAGCATGAGTCGCTCATCAAAGGTTTCACCAACCTGAACTCGCCCAACACTGGCTGTGCGCCGGAAAACCATTTTACGCAGGCTATAGCGCGTCCAGAACCAGGATAGGATGAATAATGTAAGCAAGACATAGGTAAGCAAATAGAGCACCCGCCAACCACTGCTGACTGCCAGGAAAGCAAGTACGATTATAAGTATTATAATCTGCCAGGGTCGCATAAATCAGCGCCCCTTTCCACCACCGACCCATGCCCCAGGCACAGGCACACTCTGTAAAATTTCATCCAGAACACTCGTAGATGTTATGGCACGTACACGAGCCGCGGGTGTTACAATTAGACGGTGCGCCAATGTTGGCTTCGTCAATAGTTTCACATCATCTGGAATCACATACCCTCGCCCTCGTATCGCTGCAAGAGCTTGCGAAGCACGATACAATGCTAATGATCCACGAGGACTGGAGCCAAGGTAAATGTTGTTATGATTACGTGTGGCATTAGCAATAGCAACAATATATTCTCGAATTGAAGGATCAACATGAATGCTTCGGATTTGCCTTTGGATCAACACAAGCTCTTCCGCTATCATAATTTGTTCTAAATCATCCAAAGGATGGTGATATTGATGCGTATCCAGGATGTTCATTTCATCGCTAACTTTTGGATAACCGAGCTTAATGTTCATCATAAAGCGATCAAGTTGCGCTTCAGGTAAAGGGAATGTTCCTTCATATTCTATCGGATTCTGGGTTGCCATCACCATAAAAGGTTCGGGCAGACGATAGGTTACGCCATCGATTGTAATCTGAGTTTCTTCCATTGCCTCCAATAATGCCGATTGGGTCTTTGGTGTAGCGCGGTTGATTTCGTCAGCCAATACGATCTGGGACATAATCGGCCCTGCTCGAAACTCAAAGTTGCCCGTTTTTTGATTGAAGATAGAAACACCGGTGACGTCACTTGGTAGGAGATCAGGGGTAAACTGGATGCGTTTGAATGAGCACCCAATGGAGCGGGCTATAGCTTTGGTCAGGACTGTTTTGCCAACACCTGGTACATCTTCGATTAATACATGCCCATTACAAATGACCGCTATCAGACTAAATGCAACCGATTCGGCTTTGCCAACGATTACTTTTTCGACATTGTTGATAACTTGCTGTACCGCAGTAGCTAGATCTTGTACCGACTGCATACTCTACTCTCCAATGGCCTGGCCCAATAACGCAAGTATCATTAGTTGCAAAAGCATTAGTAATCTTCTTCTACGTACGAGCAACTTGCATATGTACTGGTATCAGGCGAACTTCTCGATATCATGCAATGACACGATATCTTTAGTGTACCACGTTCACACAAAAGCGCAAAAATAACTGTGACTAAATCGACAACACAGCAATGTACATAATACTACGTCCTAACATAGCTTTTGTTACACACTAATTTCAAGCATACTTACATTGACTGAAATCTACCTTAAAATTTTCTGCTTTGCCTGGACTACTGGTGAGATCAGCGAGAGTATGCTATTATGAAGTCCATGGCAACCCAGAACGAAACCAATGACATTCAAGAACTTCATGCCTATGTAGATGGATGGGTTCAAGGAGTCGGTTACCGCTATTTCGTGGTAAACAATGCCTTCGCCCTTGGCCTCCGAGGTTATGTACGCAACTTGAGCGACGGCAGTGTCGAAGTACTTGCACAGGGAACCCGACCGACCCTTGAGCGTTTGCTCACATTACTGCAAAGAGGACCATCCGCAGCAGAAGTACACGAGATACGCACTCATTGGGGACAGCCTACAGAACATCTAAGTGGCTTTCATGTCCGCTGGTGAATAAAAGAGGAATACTATGATCGATCGCGAAACCGTTAAGCACGTAGCACAACTTGCCCGACTTGGCATGACCGAGGAAGAGGTTGATATTTTTGCAAGTCAACTCTCTGTCATACTGGAGAACATAGCCATATTGCAGCAGGTAGACGTGAGTGGAGTATCGCCTACCGCGCATGCTTCGCGTCTCAGTAATATCATGCGACCAGATATCCTACAGCCATCATATGCGCCTGAAATATTGCTTGCCAATGCCCCTGAACAAGAAGACAACTGTCTAAAAATACGCGCGGTGTTTGAGGAGTCTTAATAATCATGACCGAATTATATCAACTAACCATTCATGAAGCTGGAGAATTGCTACGCCAACACAAAATCTCCTCGGTTGAACTAACACGCGCACACCTTGACCGTATTCGAGACGTGGATAACAAAGTAAAAGCATTCACACTTGTAACCGAAGATCTCGCGCTGAAACAGGCCCAGGAAGCTGATCAGCGTTTAAAGAATGGTGCGGCTCTGTCTTCGCTCACAGGCATACCCCTGGCTATCAAAGACCTGATTTGCACAAATGGGATCACTACCACCTGTGGCTCTAACATGCTCAAAGATTTTAAACCACCATACGATGCTACAGTTATGGAGCGGCTCAACGCAACAGGCGCGGTAATGCTCGGCAAGACTAACATGGACGAGTTCGCAATGGGCTCCTCGACCGAACATTCCGCTTTCTTTACCACTCGCAATCCCTGGGACCTCGAACGCGCTCCCGGTGGCAGCAGTGGTGGTTCCTCAGCGGCAGTGGCAGCAGGTATGGCCATGGGAGCCCTTGGTAGCGACACTGGTGGCTCGATTCGCCAACCCGCAGCATTATGCAATGTCGTCGGTCTCAAGCCCACTTATGGTCGAGTCTCACGATACGGCCTGGTAGCTTTTGCTTCTTCACTCGATCAGATAGGTCCTTTCGCGCGCAATGCACGTGATGCCGCCTTAATTTTACAAGCAATTGCAGGACCCGATTCACGCGACTCAACCTGCGCTCCTAATCCCGTACCTGATTATAGTGCGATGTTGAATGGCTCTATCAAAGGTCTACGTATAGGCGTACCAGAAGAATATTGGGTAGATGGTACTCAACCAGGTATCGTCAATGCTGTGCGTAACGATATTGAAAAACTACGTGAGATCGGAGCTGAGATTAGCGAGGTTTCCCTACCACACACCAAATACGGGGTGCCAGTCTACTATATTATCGCCCCGGCCGAGGCAAGCGCCAATCTTGCGCGCTACGATGGCGTCAAATATGGCTACTCGTATCGCGATACCAGCGATATGTGGGAGGCTTTGGAGAAGACTCGCCAGTTTGGTTTTGGGCAAGAGGTCAAGCGCCGCATAATGCTCGGCACCTACGCCCTTTCGTCCGGTTACTATGACGCCTATTACAAACAAGCAGAGAAGGTTCGCACATTGATCACCGATGACTTCACTCGCGCTTTCGAACAAGTTGATGTGCTGGTCAGTCCCGCCTCACCTTCTGTGGCATTTAAAATTGGCGAGATATCCGATCCTTACGAAATGTATCTCCAGGATATATTCACCATTCCGGCTAATCTAGCAGGCATCTGTGGGGTCTCGATCCCTGGCGGTTTCAGTAATGGTCTACCCGTAGGTCTGCAAATATTGGGCAACTTTTTCGCCGAAGACCTGATCCTGCGTGTCGCCGATGCCTTTGAGCATGTTACCGACTATCACACCTGTTGGCCCAAAGTAGTTTAAACTACCTATGTTGAAGTGACTGCGGGTGGCGGAGCCACCCGCAGTCACTTCAACATAGGTAGAATGAATCAGGGAGAGGACCGCTCTGAAGAATAGATGATACGCCGCACTATTGCTATCGCTCTACTATTCATCTCAATCAGCACCATTATCCTGGTGCCTATCTTTACCTTTACACCAATAGGGAAACGCCTCTTTGATGGATCTACCTCAACACCCACACCAACGTTAAAACCCTTTACACCAACGCCGACTCCCAAACCCATTCCTATCCTGACCGCCAAAGGAACTCCTCCTGCGATTACAGCTAGAGAGTCTATCTTATTGGACGGGGATACAGGCCATATACTGTATGAATCGAATGGTGAGAAACCGGTACCAATGGCGAGTACAACCAAGATCATGACAGCTCTCATCGCAATCCAGGCAGGCGATTTGAATACAGTTGTCACCATCCATCAGGACGCAGCCAAAGAAGTAATTCAAAACAATGGTAGCAACGCAAAATTGCATATAGGTGACCAACTCACGCTCAGAGATCTGCTGTATGGTTTAATGTTGCCATCAGGTGATGATGCTGCTATCGCCATTGCTGATACTGTGGGCGGCTCAACCGCCAATTTTGTAAACTTGATGAATCTTTTCGCATTCCGTTTGCATCTCTTTCAAACTCATTTTATCAATCCCGATGGGCTGACATACTATAATTTCAACGGGCAACCAATTCCAGGCCATTACACTACCCCTTACGACCTTGTACGCCTGGCGAGCTACGCCATGACCATCCCACTCTTCGCTCAGATTGTGCGTACTCAACACTACTCACTCCCGGCTACCTCGTCACACCATAGTTACACCTGGGACAATACTAACCTGCTGCTCACGACATATACTGGTGCGACAGGCATCAAAACTGGCTTTACCTTAGAGGCTGGTGAATGTCTTGTTTTCTCCGCTACCCACTCGGGGCATCACCTGATTGGTGTTGTGTTTCATACCACTGATGCAACTCATCGCTTCAGCGATGCAAGGATATTGCTCGATTGGGGATTTGCGCTACCACTACTTCCGCCTGTTCCATAGGGTCGAAATTTCTGCTTTTCGTGTTGACAAAGACCCCCTCATCGTGTACTATACAAGGCGTGCGGTACAGAGAGACAAATTTACTTAAGCCCGATTTGAGGGATTGAAATTCCTCCTAATCTCTTTTCGTACGTCGTTCGGGTGTGGCCAAGCGGTAAGGCAGTGGTCTTTGGAACCACGATCCCAGGTTCGAATCCTGGCACCCGAGCCTGCTGGATTATAGCAAAGATATTGTAGATTTTGTCACAACAATGTTAAGCCTGAATGCTCTATTGAAAAAACATCAGCCATTATTGTCTACAGTTAAGTGCTAGCTTAACCTATTATCCTTCCTGTGACTTAAAACATCACAAAAGGTTTGCAAATTTGTTATGGATACATATGCGGCCATAGTGCTTGCTGCAGGCAAAGGCACCAGGATGCGTTCAACCTTGCCAAAGGTGCTTCACCAGGTAGCCGGGTTGCCACTACTGGCACATGTACTCAACGCTATCGACGCCATTCCCTCTACTGCTGCTTTTGCCCCGCTCACTTCAACAACAACCAGTCATCGCCCGATTGTCGTACTGGGACATGAAGCACAGCAGGTTGAAGACCAATTTGGTACGCGTTGTCACTACGCCTTTCAGGAAGAACAACTGGGTACTGGTCACGCCGTGCTAGCCGCTGAAAATGCCGTACAAGAATTAAACCCTACCCCTCAGACGATACTGGTTTGTTATGGCGATACACCATTGATAAGCGGCCAGCTACTTGCTCGCGTGCTTTTCGAGCATCTCACAAACCATGCAACAATGACTTTCCTCACCGCAATCTCTGAACAACCCTCAGACTTTGGTCGTATAGTGCGGGATACAGATGGTCATGTGCGTGCAATAGTCGAGATGAAACGCGCTACTGAAGAGCAAAAACGCATCAATGAAGTCAACTCGGGCATCTACTGTTTTGATCAAAGTTGGCTCTGGCCAGCATTACATACGCTTCCCAGGAATGCATCAGGTGAATACTACCTGACCGACCTGGTAGCAGTCGCCAGTTCCCAGGGTTGTAAGATTGCTACCGTCAGCGGAAGTTTTGATGAGACCATCGGCATCAATGACCGCGTGCAATTGGCTGCCGCTGAGCGCTTATTGCGCACACGAGTGCTAGAGCAACTCATGTACGCGGGTGTTACTATACTTGACCCGCCTAGCACCTATATTGATGCTCATGTCGAAATCGGATCTGACACTGTTATCCTTCCCGGAACAATGATCACAGGGAAAACCCGTATTGGTACTGCATGTCGCATTGGACCTGGGACAACTATCGATGAATCGCTTCTCGGAA
>WNGK01005079.1_pt1 | contig 16216 bp, 12 predicted proteins | sample 5400601 | NCBI WGS metagenome assembly WNGK01 (sample SAMN13153376, study PRJNA577476) | soil metagenome | isolation source: 60 cm soil or saprolite under Garry oak tree replicate 1 | place: USA:California | collected 2016-06-15
CTGGCAACCATCTGCGTCATCCTACCTCCGGCCCCATCCGTTCTTCAAGAGGACAATTCCGACGGCGTGTGCCTATACACGCGGCAGCGTCCGCCGCGCCAGCGGCTTCGTTCTCACGGGCAACCCGGAAACTGACCCACTACCGATAGTACCGGTTTCCCTTTTGTATACCGTCGTTTTATAAGGCACAAGAAAGCTAACTGCAAATAACAATAACCAATCGCCGGTTTACGATGGTAAACTGCCCCGATCATGTGCTCACACCGGCAGCGGAACCGGTTTGCTTTTCCTTCGTTGAGCGCGCCATCTCGTCTCTCTTCTTGCGCGATTCCCATCCCTGGGAGCGCAAACATCAATCCCAAAATTGCTGCTCAGCAGCTTCTGAAGGAGACGTATGAGATACCATCTGAATCGGTCTTTTGCTCTCACCCTCACCGCTATCGTTGTCCTTAGCGGCGCCGCATTCTCTCAATCCGGAACCTGCAGTGGGATGACAGTCGGCCAACTCACTAGCCTGAACGGTTTTGTACCATTCCCGTCCACCAGTTTATGGAATACTGACATATCCAGCGCGCCGGTCGATTCCAATTCGGCGAATTACATCAACTTCATCGGCAGCACCGTAACGCTCCATCCCGATTTCGGGGCTGGGACATTTCACAACCAGACCATTGGCATTGCCTATCAGGTTGTGGCAGGAACCCAGGCGAAAGTAACAGTAACGCTTGGACTTTACGCGGATGAAAGCGATCCTGGCCCTGAACCAATTCCTCCCAACGCGCTCATCGAAGGCTACCCCAAGCCCGGCAACGGCGATCGCCACGTGCTGGTGCTCGAAAAGGATGGCTGCTGGCTTTACGAACTTTATCATGCCACGCTGAAGAGCGGGCGATGGAGCGCCGACTCCGCAGCCATCTGGGATATGACCATTAACGAGCAGCGTCCCTACACCTGGACATCGGCCGATGCAGCCGGGTTGCCGGTCTTCGTCGGCCTGGCGCGATATGACGAAGTTGCTGCCGGCGCCATCAATCACGCTTTGCGCTTCACCGTGCCCACCTCGCAGAAGGCGTTCGTTCTTCCTGCCACCCACTGGGCCTCAACCACGACGGATCCGAATGCCCCGCCCATGGGCCTTCGTCTCCGTCTGAAAGCGAGCTTCGATATTTCAACCTATCCCGCGGATGATCAGGTGATTTTAACTGCCATGAAGAAATACGGGTTGATTCTTGCCGACAACGGCAGCGCAATCTTCATCAGCGGCGCGCCGGACAATCGTTGGAACAACACGGATCTGAATCTGCTGAAGCAGATTACCGCCTCCAACTTCGAAGTGGTGCAGACCGGCACAATCTATACACCGGCAAACGTACCCACGGGTGCGTCGCCCACGATCAGCAGCTTCACCGCCAATCCATCGACGGTCACGGCTGGCCAGCCGACAACTTTGAGCTGGAGCGTAACCAACAGCACCTACAACATTATCGATCCACAAGCCGGACCCGTGCGGGGCACAAGCGTTGTGGTCACGCCATCGGTTACGACTACATACACTCTCTCGTCAACCAATCAATTCGGTCGCACCACCGCTTCCGTTCCGGTGACGGTGCACTGACGGGAGCATCTAACTCTCACGAACACGGATCTCCGAAAGCGGCAGGAATGCAGAAATCTGTTTTCCTGCCCGTTCAGTAAGCTTCATGGAACGACAGCCGGCCCCAGTCTCCGAATGCAATCCTGCAGAATTTCTGCTTCCCATGGCGGACGTTTCGGGCTCCTCGGATGCGGCAAATCAGTCGATATTCGTCCAGTCAAATGCAGAAAGACCGCGGCCGAATGTTTGTAAGCGGCGATCGGTTCGCGGAAAGCTACATTGCCGAGATGCTGCAGCGCATCCGAGAGTTCGTAATAGCGAGCGTCGCCCGTTTCCCAAAGCCGATCTCGCTCGGCAAACTTTTCTGGAGCGAATGTGGCAAGCCCCAGCAGATAGTCCGACCCGTACTCGATCATGTTGATGCCCAGGTCATTTCCGGTGAAGACGCAGAAGTCCGGACGATGCGCATCGCGCAGCGCGAGGCGATCCAGTTCCAGCAAACGATCGAGAGAAGAATGCTTCATTCCCTTCAACTCCGGAATATCAATGAGTCCGCGAACTGTGCTCTCGTCAAAAATCTCCCCATTGGGCGCGAACCGCGGACTTAATTCAAATGCCAACACCTGCGGATAGTCCTTGCTGATTGCCTCATATGTTGCGATCTTCTCCTTTGCCGGCTTGCCGTGGAGCCTCGCAGTCTGGAACAGTATCGGCAGAGCCCCGAAGCCAACGATGATGTCGAGTTGCCGGCGGTAAAGGGTCACAACATCGCCCTCTTGATTTTCGATATACGCTCCCGCCACAAACATCACATCTTTCCCCAGGGCGTCGCGGGTCCAGCCTAGAACGTCGCGCTTTTCCGTCTCCGTGAGGAAGTTCACATAACCGGTGTCCATGTTCACAGCATTCATTAAATGGAACCGGTGGGTGGCGATCAGATGCTTCTGAAACGCGTTAACGTCGACCCGGCTGTCAGCCTGATACGGCAGCAGAGCGGCGGCAATGCCCTGCACTTTGCGCCGATGCTTCTGCCGCTTGATGAGAGCTTCGATGGTTCTCTGCTCAGAGATTCGGGCCACAGGCTTGTCCATTAGCATCAATGATTCCGTTCAGTGCTTCTTCAATTCCGTCAGTCGCTCCGCCAGGTCCGAGTCTTTGTAATAAGCATCAAGGGGATAACATCCCGATGGCAGTCCGTTTCGCGGCGCTGTAGTGCAGTCGCTGAAGGTTCTGCAGATGCGCTTGCGCTGTATGGGGCGGCCCTCTGTCGCATCCCAAAGAATCTCAGGATAGGTCAACACCATGCGCCCCAGTCCGACGGAATCAACCCAGCCCAAGCGCACGGCGGCTTGCGATACATGAGGCAAGAAATCCTGCAGATAGCTGTAAGCTGACCCGACGAAAATGAGGTTGGGAAATTTCTGCTTCAGGCAGCGCGTCGTTTCCATCTGTCGAGCGACGCCGATCAACGGATCCTCCGGCGGCTGGTATCCATCAGACGGCGGATACAGCGCTGGCCGCTGAATGTGGGGATTGTAATACGGGCTTCCGGCGGTCAAGTTGACCAGGGGGATGTTCAAGTCTTCCAGCAGAGCAAGAAATCGGATCGGCTCGGTAAGGTCTGCCTCGGTCGGATGGAACGCGTTCACCCCAAAACCATAGCGATATGGAAGCAAGCTTTCGTAGCCCTCGGGAACTCCGGGTCCAAGCGTGCTGTCGGAGGACCGCTCCGGATCATGTCGGAACGGAACGGTATCAAACGCCGAGAGCCGAACTCCAATATGAAGGCCTGGCGCCGCCGCGCGTATGCCTTCGACGATTTGCCGCAAGAAACGAGTACGATTCTCAAAGCTTCCCCCGTACTCTCCCTCTCGAGTATGCGCACCCAGCAACTCATGGCCTAAATATCCGTGACAGTGCTTGATGTCGACAAAATCGAAGCCGAGCTTCCACGCTCGGGCCGCCGCGGCGTGAAACTTTTCAATGATTGCCCCCAAGTCCGAATCGGTGACCAGAGGATAATTGTCGGGCAGTTGAAGCCGCCGATCCAAAATCGGATGGTGAAAGGCAATGCGCGGCTCCGCTCCATCCTGCTTCGTTGGCCGGCTGTAGCGTCCGGAATGGGTTAGCTGCAGGCCAATCAGTAGTCCATAGTCGGAGCCGGTTGCCAGCCGATGTTCTTCAATCAATGCCGCCCGCAGCCGTGCCAGCCCCTTCTCCGTATGCGCTGCAATCAGCAGTTGATTGGGATTCGCGCGTCCTTCTGGAGCGACCGCGACCGCTTCGCCGCCCCAGATCAATTTTGCCCCGCTGCCCCCAAAACGCCGCCAGCGCCGCACCGTGCTCTCGCTCGGATTGCCCTCAGCGGTCCCATCCCAGCCCTCCATCGGTTGGACGGCGATGCGGTTTCCGATTTTGATTCCGCCGCGCTTGATCGGAAGTCGCAATGGAGAATCCGCCCCGCGAGCGATCTCGTCATCGCACGGGATCATCACCCCAAGCGATGTTAAGTGTTCCTGAAATCGCGTCACGTCCTTGACGCTACCGATTCGAAGAATGTTGCGGGTCCCCATTTTTATTTTCTGCTGTTCAGCAGGGAAAATGCCGAGTCTCGTCTCATCCGTGCTATTGGAATCGGTATCCTGGCTTGAGTTCGCAACGATACACGCTCGTGTGGTCCGGGTTCACTCTGGCATTGCAATTCGCCCATGATAAGAAAAGGGCTGGCCCGAGCGGGAAGATAACGTTTTCTCCGGCTATGTCCGCGTCCAGGCTTACCCCCTCGGCGTCCGTGGGCAGGGTGAAACTGAAAGCCGAACCAAAGACGACGGGATACGATTGATGTTCGATCGAAGTCTGCATGGTGTGGACCACATCCGCTTCCACCAGGAACGTCGTCGGATCTGACCAGTCCCGGGCCGACGCTGTTATTTTCTGGCTGCTCCTGGAAAATTCATCGGACTCGATTCTCGTGAAAGGGCAGGGCCCGGCAATGCACGAGACGCGGGCATTTTGAAGTTCATTGCTCGAACCTGCATCCAACGAGACGGAGCCGATCGCGGCCTTCCATTTGCCATCGGGTGAGCACGGAGGTCGCCCTTTGCATGGGATGTTGCCCACATTCTCGACCTGAAACGTTTTTACCGCGCTGCCTATATTTACCGTTCGCATGGCCTTCATCGAAAATCGAACCCGGACATTGCCCACTGCAACGAGAAGCTGATTGGAGACGTCGTCCGCATTCTTGGACAATGGGATCAGGTGAACGATATAGAGCTTGTCGCCCGCGAATTCCGGAAGGTCGAGGGGACGATAATCGGGGTGTCGAAACACCAGCTTCACTGGTTGACCTCGACGTAGGCCTTGGCGCAATTGGAGGCTGAAGAATCCGGACGAATCTGATTTAGCCGGTGGCTCGCCCGAATTGTTCACGACGCTGATTTCTACACCGGCAATGGGCAATTGTTTTCTCGGATCGGCATCTTGTACGGTGATTGCACCTACTATGGTCAAGGGCTTCAAATGCTGGCGCCGAAAAAATACTCCCACGCACGCCAGGGCAGCAGTCAGCGCTACCATGATCCAAAGCGCGCTTTTTCTTGTTATCCTCATCAAATAATCTTCACAGATTTTACGAGAGACGGTAGCTGAACGGCATCTTAAAATTTGTATTCGAATGCCCCGGTGTAGTGAGCGACTGGGGCTCCACTATTCACTTTAAGCTTTGCGCGATATTCAGTTGCTTCGCGTGAACTAATGATAATGATAATGAAAATGATGCCTCCTAAAGAACCTTCGCGGCGCGATTTTGTGAGACAAATCCTCGGCGTGGGGGGTTGCCTGCCGTTCGCGCACCTGGCGTTTTCTCAGTCCCCCGGGGCGCGCCAGGTCTCGGCCCAAAACGGCGGTTCGGGCTCCGTTTCACCCGAGGACGATGAGTTCCTCAATGACCTGGAAAAAGCCAACTTCCAATATTTTTGGGATCAGGCGAATCCAAAGACGGGTTTGGTAAAAGACAGGTGCAACGTTCATACCGATGATGGCGGAATTGTCGGCAGCATTGCCGCCACCGGTTTTGGATTGACAGCCTTATGCATCGGTGAAAAACGTGGGTTTATCGCACGCTCGGTGGCTCAAGAACGGGTCATGGCCACGTTCGAGACACTCTGGTCGAAACTGCCGAATCATCGCGGGTTCTTCTACCACTGGACCAACATTAATACCGGCGAACGGGTATGGGATGCCGAAGTGTCCTCGGTGGACACCACGATCCTGCTGTGCGGACTCCTGGCTTGCCGGGAATACTTTCCGACCGCGGAAGTCCAGGGGTTGGCCGATGCCATCTTTAATCGGGTGGAGTGGACCTGGTTGTCTGAAGACACCTCTCTTCTGCCTCATGGTTGGACGCCGGAGATTGGCTTCCTTCCTTATCGCTGGGACAACTACAGCGAATTGATGATGATGTACCTGTTGGGACTTGGCTCCACTTCCTATCCCCTGCGCGAGGAAACATGGACCGCGTGGAAGCGTCTGAGATTCGAGTATGACGGCTTGCGTTACATCGGTTCGTTCGCGCCGCTCTTTGTTCATCAGTACTCCCAGGCCTGGTTTGATTTCCACGGCAAGCGCGACAAATATGCGGATTATTTCCAAAATTCGGCGATCGCCACCGACGTTCATCGTCGTTTCTGCCTGGAATTAGCCAAGCAATTTCCCAGCTACAGCGAAGACTTGTGGGGAATTACGGCTTCGGACTCTCCAAACGGATATGTGATTTGGGGCGGCCCGCCCGCTATTGGACCGATTGATGGGACCATTGTGCCGAGTGCGTCGGCTGGTTCATTACCGTTCCTGCCACAACCAGTCATGCGTGTGCTGCGGACCATCAAAGATCGCTATCCTCAGGCTTGGAGCAAGTACGGATTTGTAAACGCATTTAACCCGCTCACCAAGTGGTACGACAGCGACGTGATCGGGATCGATACCGGTATCACCCTGCTGATGGCCGAGAACCTACGCACGGGATTTGTCTGGAAAACCTTTATGAAGAACGAGGCAGCGCGGCGCGGCTTGCAGCGCGCTGGGTTCAAGAACTACCAGACTTGAGCCTCAGCAGGATGAATGCCCTTCGAGATTTTCGCGACATTCTTGCATGCAACCGTGAATATATTTCCTTATAATGCAACCGGCCCTTATGCCAATCGAATCGTTCGCATCAGTTTTGCGGCAAGATGATTGGCACGCGGCGAATCCTCCCTCTCTTGTAAACTACACATTTAATGAGAGATAACAAGCGCAAGCTAAGTTGTCGCTTTCCGGCGCCTGTCCTGAGGAATGGAACCGTCACGACTCTTGAGATAGGACTTTGACGTGAAATAGGCGTTGCAGGGATTAGAACCTGCCGAAAGAGTGTATGTTCATCAGACTCAGGCATGGCTGCTAAACCCCTGAAGCGGTTTAGGCATCTGTAATTCACTCACTTTAATTCACTCACTGTCCGAAGGAATGAAAATGGCCGAGGCGGGGAAGTTTTGGGGCAGTTGGAGCGAGCGTCTCACAGCGCTCCGGAATGTACCCCCGGTCCTCCAGTTCGTCTGGCAGTCGGGCCCGCTTGTCGTAGCCTTGGGACTTCTCTTCCGGCTGGTCAGCTCGCTCATACCGCTCGCCGCCCTCTGGATCACAAAACTCATCATTGACGGCATCGTTCATGCCGTCTCCACCCATCAACCCGTGAAGCCGGTGCTTTGGTGGCTGGTTGCCGCGGAATTCGCCATTGCCATTTTCGGCAGCACCCTCGGCCGAATCATCGATTATCTCGATGCTTTGCTGGCGGATAAATACACCCGCCACATCAGCATTCAGGTGATGAAGCACTCCGCGGAACTAGACCTGATAGCCTACGAAGACCCGGTCTTCTACGATCGGCTGGAACGAGCGCGGGTGCAGGCCACCGACCGCTTGGGCATGATCCAGTCCATCGGGCGACTGGTGCAGCAGGTAATTACCGCCGCTTCTCTGTCGATATCGATCCTGTTATTTTCGCCCTGGCTTTTGCTGCTGCTGATTGCCGGAATTCTGCCGGCATTTCTCGGCGAAAGCCATTTCGCATTTCTTGGATATGCCAAAAACTTCAGCCAAACCCCCATTCGCAGGGAGCTCGACTACCTGCGTGTACTGGGCGGGAGCCGGGAAGCCGCCAAGGAACTAAAACTCTTTGGCCTGAAAGACTTCCTCATCGCCCGCTTCACGCGTCTTTCGGACCGCATTTATCGCGAGAATGTTGATCTGGCCCGGCGCAGATTGATTGCTGGGTCTTTATTGTCCACGATCGGCACGATCGGCTACTACTCAGCCTATGTCTACGTAATTTGGCGGACCGTAACTGGAGCACTGACTATTGGTGAGCTCACTTTTCTGACCGGCGCTATCGTGCAGGCGAGCAGCAATATCCAGCAGATTTTCTCGACTCTCTCCAGTATTGCGGACCAGGCTCTGTTCCTCACCGACTTGCTCGCATTTTTTGAAATGCAGCCCACCATCCGGTCGAAGCCCCATGCCCTCCCTGCTCCTCGCCCAATCGCGCTGGGGTTCGAATTCCGCAATGTTTCCTTCCGCTATCCGGGGACTTCCCGGTTGGTGCTTGACGGGTTGGACTTACATCTCCGTGCCGGGGAGCGGGTCGCGCTGATCGGGGAAAACGGAGAAGGCAAGACCACCCTGGTAAAGTTGATGACGCGACTCTACGATCCGGTCGAAGGCCAGGTTTTGCTGGATGGAGTGGATCTTCGAGAGTACGACCTCGAGGATCTTTACCGTGAAATTGGCGTGATCTTTCAGGACTTCATGCGTTATGAGATGACGGCGCGCGAAAACATCGCAGTCGGACAGATCGGTGAGATCAACGACTTGCCGCTCCTGCAGGCAGCAGCTGATAAGAGCATGGCCAACGAAGTCATCGAAAGACTTCCCCGCGATTACGAGCAGATGTTAGGCCGTCGCTTTGAAAATGGCGTGGACCTGTCGGGCGGCGAGTGGCAGAAAATCGCGCTCGCGCGTGCTTACCTTCGCGATGCGCAGGTGCTGATTCTCGATGAGCCTACGGCTGCGCTCGATGCACGCAGCGAGTTTGAAGTTTTTCAACGGTTCGCCGATCTTACCGCCGGAAAGTCCGCCCTCTTTATTTCCCATCGATTTTCAACCGTGCGGATGGCAGATCGCATCGTTGTCTTGCACAACGGAAGGATTGCCGAGGATGGCAATCATCACAATCTGTTGAATCTCGGAGGACGCTACGCTGGCATGTTTGAAATGCAAGCTGCCAGTTACCGGTAGAAATTCAGTCAGAGGAACTCATACATTCGATGCCGCAAAACACACATTTAGAAATCGCAAGCGCAGAAACCGAACGCTTGCCGGGCCCGGTTCACGCGGCCCAGAATCCGCAAGTAATTCACGCAGGGGCGGAAACGCTTGCGCGCGCTCTGACCTGGCTGCCAAACTCTCCTTCCTCGCATACATTTGCTGAGCGCAGCCGTGCTCTTGTACATGATTTCAAGCCGATCTTTACAGCCCTGGATCGGCCCGCGCCGAAATCGCCAGCTTCCGAAGACTTCCGCTGGCTCTACGACAATAGTCGCCTTCTGTATGCGGAACTCCAGAGTGCGATCGAAGCGCTCAAACCCCAAGCCAGGATTGCCCACGTGCGTGCCCCGAATGGCGCAACCGTCCCCCGGGTGTTGGCGCTCGCCGAGGGATTCCTGGAGGTGGTTTCCTATGGGTTCAATGAACAGGAATTCACCTTGTTCGTGGAAGTATTTCAGCAATCCACGACGCTGCATGTAAAGGAACTTTGGACACTTGTCCCCTCGCTTAAGCTCGTCCTGCTCGAGCAAATTGCCGCGCGCGGCAATCGGCTTCTAAGCAACCCCAATGATGACTCGAACGGTGTGAGTGTTTGTGTACGCAGTCTGCGGGACGTCATGCAGACGACCTGGAAAGATGTCCTCGAGCCGCTCATGGCGATCGACCATGTGTTGTGGCGGGATCCGGCCGGCGCGTACAGCCGGATGGATTTTGAAAGCCGCGATCTCTATCGAAACCGAGTCTCCAAGATCGCAGAGCACTCGGATTTTTCCGAACTGGAGGTGGCGAAGGGTGTCGTGGCTCTGGCTGAGGAGGCCAGTCACCGTACTTACGCAGAGCCGCGCACTGCCCTGCGAGAATCTCACATCGGTTATTACCTGGTGGATAAGGGAAAACCTCTTCTCCATCAAAAGGTACGCTTCCATCCGCCCTTGGGCCGGAAGATTCAAGAACTTGTGCGTAGACATCCCGACGAATTCTTCCTGACGGGCATACACCTTCTCACCCTTGCCCTCATGTCGACGGCCGTAATATTTCTTACCGAGGCCAACAATTCGTTGGCCCTTGTCCTGGTTTCGATGCTGCTTTTGCTTCTGCCGAGTTCACAGAGCGCGGTGCAGCTTGTGAATTATCTGGTCACTGCGATGCTGCCTCCGGAGATTCTTCCCAAACTCGATTTCACAGATGGGATTCCTGACAACTGCACGACCATGGTCGCTATCCCAACCCTGCTCCTGGGCGAGAAACAAGTGAGAGAACTGGTTGAGAACCTGGAAGTGCGCTTCCTGGGGAACCATGATCCCAATATTCATTTTGCCCTGCTAACCGATTTGCCCGATTCTCGCGAACCCGCTCGCGAAGACAATCCACTCATCGTCCTTTGCACCGACTTGATTCACGAATTGAACTGCAAATATGCAAGTCAGAACACAGGTTCCTTCTTTCTGTTTCACAGGCATCGGGTTTATAACCCACGCGAGAAATCGTGGATGGGATGGGAGCGTAAGCGCGGCAAGTTACTCGACCTCAACAAGCTGCTGCTAGGACAATATGACAGTTTTCCGGTGAAAGTTGGAGATCTATCGATTCTCCCGAAGGTTCGGTTTGTCATCACGCTCGATTCGGATACGGAGCTTCCTCGGGGTGTGGCGCACCGCATGATTGGAACTCTGGCGCATCCGCTCAACCAAGCCGTCATCGATCCGCAAACAAATACGGTGGTTGACGGATACGGCATTTTGCAACCCCGGGTCGGCGTCAGCGTGCAAAGCACGGCCCGCTCGCGGCTGGCAGCCATCTACGCGGGAGAAACGGGTTTCGATATTTATAGCCGCGCGACTTCTGATGCCTACCAGGATTTGTATCGCGAGGGTAGTTTCACGGGAAAAGGAATCTATGAAGTGGATCCTGTTCATCGCGTCTTGGACCGGCGTTTTCCCAGAAATTCTCTATTGAGTCATGACCTGCTGGAAGGCGCTTATGCGCGCGCGGGTTTGGCCAGCGACATCGAGATCATTGAAGATTATCCCTCCCACTACAGCGCTTACAATCGCCGCAAACACCGCTGGTTGCGCGGAGACTGGCAGATCGCGGAGTGGTTATTACCCCATGTGCCGGACGAATCGGTGGACCGCGTGGCCAATCCGATTTCGCTCATTTCGTGGTGGAAAATTGTCGACAACCTGCGCCGTAGTTTGGTCGAACCAGCAACCTTCCTGGTGCTCGTCGCGGCATGGTTCATACCCGGTTCGCCGTGGCGATGGACCCTGGCTACTCTGTGTATTCTGTTCATGCCCACATGGGCCGAGTTTGGCTGCAATCTGCTCCGCGCTCTTTTCACTCTTGATTCGACCGTCGCCCGAACTGCGCTCAGTACGCTTTACACGGCTAGCGTGAATCTTCTGTTTACGTTGATCTTCCTCCCTCATCAGACCATGCTTGCCCTGGATGCGGTTGCGCGATCGCTGGTCCGGCGCTTTGTCACGCGAGCTCGGCTTTTGGAATGGGAAACAGCGGCCGAATCCGAGCTCAATACTCGAGGGCGAACACTAGTAGACGCCTATCTTAACTGGACACCTCTGCTTGCGATCCTGTTAGGACTCTGGGTGTGGGCGGCGCGCCCGAAGGCGCTTCTGACTGCGCTGCCGATCTTAACGCTTTGGGCCTGCAACAAAATGATCTCCAGTTGGCTCAATCGTACTCCGGCCACCGCTCGCAGCAACACATCTCGCAAGGATGTAGCCTTTCTCCGGCGCACTGCTTTGAAAACCTGGCGATATTTTGCTGAGTACAGCACTGCCGAACACAACTGGTTGATACCGGACAACGTTCAAGAACAACCTGCCGCCGTAGCGGCACGCGTATCCCCCACAAACATCGGATTGCTACTCAATGCGCGGCAGGTGGCATGCGAGTTGGATATCTCACGGTGCCAGAATTTGCCGCAGCGACTCTCCGCACGTTAGCCACGATTGAGCAACTGAAGAAGCATCGCGGACACGTGCTGAATTGGTACGACACGCGCACGCTTCAGCCACTTGCTCCCCTTTTCGTTTCCTCGGTGGATAGCGGTAATTTGCTGGCTTCGCTCTGGACTCTGCAGCAAGGCTGTCTGGAACGGCTAAAACAGCCGATACTCCCGCCATGTTTGGCAGAAGGATTCCTGGATCATCTCCGTGTACTGTCTGCCGGGCGTGCATTTCCGAAAAAGCTGCTCTCGACCTGCGAACGGCAACGCAACACGGATAATTCGCTGCCGTCGATACTGGGCTTGCCCGAAACACTTTTCCAGCAAACTCACGAAACGATTTCCAAGTCGAAACGAGCCGCCCATCTCCAATGGTTCGCCGAAGAAGCTGAGTTGCGGCTTCTGAGCATTCGGCGAACAGTGAATGAATATGCGCCGTGGTCTGCGTTAGAGTTTGCGGGTTTGCGGGATGATGCCACTCTCAACATTAAATTAATGGACACCATTTCTCTGCGGCAACTGCCGCAATTCATAGATCAACTGGTGCACCAAATCGAACGGGTCCTCGATTCCACCCACGAACAGGACATTTTGTACGTGCGCCTTCGCGACCAACTTCTCAAAGCAAAATCGAATACGGAACGTCTGATCATTGATATCCGGATGATTGCCAACATGGCGGGCAGACTTGCCGACGAAATCGACTTCGAGTTGTTGCTCAACAATCGTCGCAAACTAGTCTCCGTGGGCTTCGATGTGGAAACGCTCCATCTTCACCCTGCCTGCTACGACCTGCTTGGCACTGAGTCTCGCACCGCGGTTTTTGTGGCCATCGCTAAGGAAGATATTCCGCAAGAGAGCTGGTTCCTGCTTGGTCGACCGCACACTCTGGATAACGGACGGCCGGTTCTGCTTTCCTGGACTGGAACGTTGTTTGAATATCTAATGCCTTCGCTTTGGATGCGTACCTATCCCAACACGCTTCTGGAGCGGTCGCGGACCGCCGCCGTACGTTCACAACAGACATACGCTGCCCGAAAAGGCGTCCCGTGGGGAATTTCCGAATCCGCGTATTTCAAATTGGACGAGGCTGGAAATTACCAGTACTACGCTTTTGGGCTTCCTCATCTCGCTCTGCGGACACGCGAGACGAATGCCCTTGTGATATCCCCTTATTCGACATTTCTCGCGCTGAATACTGATCCGGTGGGAGCCATGCGCAATCTGCGCAGAATGGCTGGCATGGGATGGTTCGGGAGCCACGGCTTCTACGAAGCCGCCGACTTCACTTCTGCGAAACGCAGATTCTGGAAGGGTCGCCCACAATTGGTGCGGTGCTGGATGGCCCACCATCAAGGGATGAGCCTGTTGGCCTTGGCTAATTTTCTGAACGACAACGTCGTGCAGAAATGGTTTCACTCCGAACTGCGCGTGCAGGCAACAGAACTATTACTCCACGAGAAACCGGTCGCGCATGTACGACGCAAAGATCTGCCGCGCAGACTGGCTGCGGCATGACCTAAGTCCTGGAGATGCTCATTTTGCGTGCAGAACCCCACCGAAAATCATGATCAGGTTCCAGACGACGATTCCTATGTACAGAAGGTTGACGATCCACAGGCGTTTGCGCACCCCCATCGCGATCGCCACCGCGATGAGCTTGCTGATGAGCACGCCGCGAAAATAACCGAACATCGTCGTCAAGTGCGCGACTAAAGGATTCACCTCGAGCGCGCCTGTATGGAAGGCATACAAGGTGGTCAGCAGATCTAGAACCTGCAGCCCTACGAAGGTCCACCGCGAGAACAGTATTTGTCTGACTGGTTCGCTCTGCGAGTTCTGTACTCCGAGGGCGGTAGGTTCCGATGAGGGCGATGCCATAGATTCTCAGTTTACTTGAAACGCAGAGTCGCGAATGGCACCAGTGGGGCAGCGGGCGGTACTTTCGTGATCAGATGAGACGAGGTGGGAAGGTAAACGGCGGGCTTCAGCGGCCCGCCAGGCGGATACCCATCAAGATCTTGAGAGCCACCGGTTTCCCGTCGATTTGTGCTGGCTGGAACGTCGGTCTACGGCCTGCGGTTGCAGAACCGCATATTGCAAGGTCCAGGTCGGAGTGCGCTCTTCGTCGTTGGCTCGCATGTCGAGATAAACCGTATAGACCTTCTCATTCTGGAAGATTCCGAAATCCGGGAGTCCGCCGCCGCTGCTCGCGGTCGAGGTAATGGTCATTGCATACGAGGTCTGATGGTGCGGGGTGAGGGCGGCATGCAAGCCGGCTGGATCGCCGTTTCCATTTCCGTAGCGCCCTCCACTAATCGTGATGCCTGGAAATCCGCCGCTCCCGGCCGCGCTTCCCGCACCCTTTCCGCTTCCGAGAGTTGTTCCGGCTCCTGCTCCAGAGCCCCCTCCAGCCGTCGTTCCGCGACCCGACCCGGTACCTTCTCCTGCTTCTGCTCCTGTCGGATTCAAGCCGCTTCCCTTCGCACTGCCGTATTTTCCACCGTTGCCAGTGCCCGAGCCGCTCGAATTCTTGCTGCTGCCCCCAGTTGCCGCCTCGGCGAGCGCGTCACCGCTGGCGACGTCCGCCGGGGTACCAGTACCTGCAGCCATGGAAGGAAGTCCTCCGCCCTTGCTTCCGGCGCCAGGATCGGCGATCACCGTTACATCTCCCGGAGCGACCGCGAACAAGGAACGGGCCTCAGCCCGCGGAATATTTTTCGGGACATCCGGCGGAGGAGGAACCGCATTCAACACGAGCAGCCCGGTTTGTCCTCGTCGATCCACCGGCACGTCGGAAATCTGCGCCGGACCCGGCACCACCGGCTTCGCGGGAAGCAACCGCGGGACGATAGGCTCCGATGCATCCATTGCGGGGGCCTGGCTGGCCGCCGCAATCGGCAACGTGATCTTCGGCGCCTGAATCGGCTTTTCCTCACGGGGACGAATCGCCAGTTCGCCGGCCAGAATTTTGATCACCGGCTTCGGCGGTTCTGCCACGGCAACCTCAGCCGGCTGCGCGATATTGGGCAACGGCACGAATTGTCGCAACACGGCACGGGAGGATTAATAAGCGCAGGTTGAAGAATGGTCTGAATGCCAAGCGTGGCGCGAGGAGGATCCGAAACCATCGGTTGTGGTCCAGGGTAGGCAAAACCTCGCCGGCTCCGCGCCCGCACTCCCTTGGAAAGCTCTGGCTCGCTGCCCGATCCGCCGCCCTGCTGGCCCGCCCCTTCGCTTCCCCCGCCCAGCGTCGGCAGGTAGAGCACTTTGCCTATAGGCTCCGCAGTTTCGAGGCGGGGCGGCACGGCCTCTACGTTTCGCACGAGCGCATAATGACTCGAAAACACGACCACGAGCAGCGCAAGCTGATGCAGAAGCACCGAGTATCCAAAGCTCCGCCCGGAGCGGTAACCATATCCAATCTCGCGGAACGAGAGCGGAGGCGCGGGAGCGTATTGCTCCTCAGGCACCGACAAGCGCTCCAGTAGCTCTTCCAGAACAGCAGAACTCATTTTTCAAATACTCCAAATCCCAAAGTCAATCCTGCAACACAGGTTCATTGCAATAGCGAAGCCTTCAAGATGTTGTAAACAGCGTTGGGGTTGAGGGACATGGCGATGTTTCCACCGCCGCCCATCACAAGTTCGTCGGCTGTGATATTGCCCAGCACGTACGAGGTATTTCCCGGACTGCCTTGCAACTGGAAGAAGGCGTTATATCCGGTTGTAGGGAGATTGCAACCTGTGCCAGTACCGCTGGCGTTGCAGTTATGGAAGTACAGATTGCCTGAGAGCACTAACCCGCCGCCACCCTGCATGCTAGCTTGGCCGTTCAAGTCGCCATTGCGGCGATCCTGAAACATTAGCAGACCGCGGATGGTGCCGCTCGTGTCCGTCGAACCTGTACCAATATAGGTTCCTTTGCTTGTGCATTGTCCTACCAGCACATTGCCGTTGACTGTGGTGGGAAGGTTTAGCTGACTTGGAGGAGCAGTGCCTCCTGGGCATGTTGCGTTGGAAGTCGTGTAAGGGTCAATCGTGCGCCCGCCATAGTTCCCAGCGTTGGATCCGAAGAAGACCGAGCCATAGTTACCTGCACCGCCGTTTCCGGAGAGATAAATCATGACTCCGTTGCTGCTGTCAGTCCCGGGTGCGTTGTTGGTCGCAGGGCGAACCACTCCATTACTATCTACATCCAAGCCATACCGGCTCTGACCGGTGACATTGCCGGACAGGCAACCAGCCCCGTAGGAGCCATGGTTGTCATTGTTCGTCCCCTCGATGTAGTAG
>WNGK01007695.1_pt1 | contig 16215 bp, 14 predicted proteins | sample 5400601 | NCBI WGS metagenome assembly WNGK01 (sample SAMN13153376, study PRJNA577476) | soil metagenome | isolation source: 60 cm soil or saprolite under Garry oak tree replicate 1 | place: USA:California | collected 2016-06-15
CACCGCGCAGGGATTCAACGCCTACGCCCTGCGCACCACCGCCAATCCCTGGGTCGCTTCCGGCGTCACAATAAAAAAGACCGGAGACACCTACAAACTCGCCTCCACCCAGGGCTACCAGTCGATGGATACGCCCGACGGCGCCCATCGCCCGCTCGTCCGCGAAACCACGCTCGAGGAATACCGCAAAGATCCCACCTTCGCGAAAGAAGACGAGCCGCCCAAAGATCTCACGCTGTACGAGCCCTACCCCTACGACAAAGAAGACTACGCCTGGGGCATGACCATCGACCTCAACTCCTGCGTAGGCTGCAACAACTGCATGCTGGCCTGCCAGTCGGAGAACAACATCGCCGTCGTCGGCAAAGAACAAGTCGTCATCGGCCGCCACATGCACTGGATTCGCGTCGATGCCTACTACCAGGGCGATCGCGACAATCCCAAAGGATTCTTCCAGCCCGTCCCCTGCATGCAGTGCGAGAACGCCCCCTGCGAAGTCGTCTGCCCCGTCGGCGCCACCAATCACACCACCGAAGGCCTGAACGACATGGTCTACAACCGCTGCGTGGGTACGCGCTATTGCTCGAACAACTGTCCCTACAAAGTGCGCCGCTTCAACTTCCTCCTCTTCCAGGACTGGGACACGCCGCAATACAAGATGATGCGCAATCCCGACGTGAGCGTCCGCAGCCGCGGCGTCATGGAAAAATGCACGTACTGCGTGCAGCGCATCAACGAGCGCCGCATCGACGCTGAGCGCGAAGACAGAAAGATTAACGACACCGAACTGCAGACGGCCTGCCAGCAGTCGTGCCCCGCAGGCGCAATCATCTTCGGCAACATCAACGACCCCAACAGCAAAGTTTCAAAGTTAAAAGCGCAATCCAGAAACTACAGCCTCCTGGGCGAACTCAACACCCGCCCGCGGACGACGTATCTCGCAGAAGTACGCAACCCGAATCCCGAGTTGGAAGGTGAAAGATAAAGAAGGTGAAAGATAAACATGTGGCGACGGACGCCTCGTCCGTCCGGCTAGCGCGAAGCGCAGCCGAGCTAAGAAGAACGAACCTGTTGGTCTTAGCCGCGTCGTAGAACGATTTTGCTTTGAAAGGGCGCGGCTTCAAGCCGCGCCGTTAAGGAGCCGAGTAGACCGGGGCTTTAGCCCCTGAGGAATTTCGCAAGACAGATGCCTGAGCAATACAAAACGAGCACCGAACTCGACCGGGCCCCCGTCATCGAGCCCGGCCACACCTTCGGCACGGTCACGGAAAAAATCAGCGCCATCGTGCTGACCCGTCCCGCCTCCAACGGATGGTTCATCGGCTTCGGCATCGCCTTCATGCTGACTATGATGATGCTGTTCGCCATCGGATACCTCGTGCTGAAGGGTACGGGCATCTGGGGTGTGACCATCCCCATCGGCTGGGGCTTCGCCATCGTCAATTTCGTCTGGTGGATCGGCATCGGCCACGCTGGCACGCTGATCTCCGCGATCCTTCTTTTGCTGCGCCAGTCGTGGCGCAATTCCATCAACCGCTTCGCCGAGGCCATGACGCTGTTCGCCGTCTCCGCCGCCGGAGTTTTTCCACTCATTCACGTTGGACGTCCCTGGCTCGCCTACTGGCTCTTCCCCATCCCCAACACGATGGGCGTGTGGCCGCAATTCCGCAGCCCGCTCATGTGGGACGTCTTCGCCGTCTCCACCTACGCCACAATTTCCGCGCTGTTCTGGTTCATCGGCCTCATCCCCGATCTGGCGACGTTGCGCGACCGCACCGACAATAAGGCGCTGAAAATTGTTTACGGCATGCTCTCGTTCGGATGGCGCGGATCGGCCCGCCACTGGCATCGCTACGAAACGGCCTACCTTCTGTTGGCAGGTCTGGCTACGCCGCTGGTCCTCTCCGTTCACACGGTCGTGAGTTTCGACTTCGCAGTTGGCATCGTTCCGGGATGGCACACCACTATCTTCCCACCGTACTTCGTCGCCGGTGCCATCTACTCCGGCTTCGCCATGGTGCTGATGCTGGCCATCCCCATCCGCAAAATTTATGGTCTGGAAGATTTCATCACCGAGCGCCACCTGCAGAATTCCGCGAAGGTCATGCTCGCGACGGGATTGATCGTCGCCTACGGTTACGGCATTGAAGCTTTCATGGGCTGGTACGGCGGCGATCGCTACGACGCCTTCACGCTATGGAACCGTCTTCACGGTCCCTATGCGATTCCGTATTGGATGCTGCTGATCTGCAATATTTTTATTCCTCAGGTGCTCTGGATTCGCAAGCTACGCACCAGCCCCATCGCGCTGTTTTTTATCTCCGGCGTGATTCTGGTCGGCATGTGGCTCGAGCGTTTCATCATCGTCGTCGTCAGCCTGCAGCGCGACTTCCTGACTTCTTCCTGGGGCATGTACTACCCCACCCGCTGGGACTGGATGACTTACATCGGCACCATCGGCATGTTCCTCGCCGCCATGTTCCTGTTCCTGCGCATCCTGCCAGCGATCTCGATCTTTGAAATGCGCACCCTTCTTCCGGAATCCGAGGTGAAGGAATGATGGCCGAACGGACGTCGAGCGACAGAATCGGGAAGGGCACGACTTCAGTCGTGCCGGATAGAACTGGATTTGAAAGGGCGCGGCTTCAAGCCGCGCCGCATAGAACTTCAAAGGACGCGCCTTTAGCCGCTGAGGTTTGCTTAACTTTCATGAAGCCGCCGAGCCTTAACAGAGCGGGCGAGTTTTAGAATATGAAGCGCGATCCCATCTACGGCATCATGGCCGAGTTCGACTCGGCTCAGGGGTTGATCGACGCGGCCAAGCGTACCTACGAGGCCGGCTACAAAAAGATCGACGCCTACAGCCCGTTCCCCATCGAAGGCCTGGCGGAGGAAATCGGTTTCCATCACGACGAAGTTCCGCTGGTCGTGCTGATCGGCGGCATCATCGGCGGCCTGAGCGGCTACCTGATGCAGTACTGGATGTCGGCAGTCGCCTACCCGCTGAACATCGGCGGAAAGCCGTACCATTCGTGGCCTGCTTTCATCGTGATCACGTTCGAAATGACCATCCTCTTCGCCGGCATCTCGGCGGTACTCGGCATGCTCGCCCTGAACGGCCTGCCCATGCCCTACCATCCCGTCTTCAATGTGCCCCGTTTCGCGCTGGCATCGAAAGATCGTTTCTTCCTGATCGTGTTTTCTTCCGACAAGAAGTACAACCCCACAGGCACGCGCAAATTCCTGGAAGGTCTTGCCCCACGCTCGGTCTCGGAGGTGCCCAGCTAGAATGGCACGTCTCCGCAACATCGCAAAGGCCTTCAGTGGCAGGGTCCATGTGGCGACGGGCGCCCTCGCCCGTCCGGTCGAGCGAAGCTCGACGGCGGTTTCCTTTGCAGCTCTTCTGGTGTTGGCCCTCTCCACCGCCTGCCGCATCGACATGCACGTCCAGCCGCGGCAGAATCCACTCTCCCACAGCGATTTCTACACCGACCAGCGCTCCGCCCGTCCACCAGTCGAGGGCACCGTCGCCCGCGGACAGTTGCACGAAGACACTTATTTCTATACCGGCAAGATCGGCAACAAACCCGGCGACGTGCTGCCCTTTCCCGTCACCAAAGAAGTGCTGGCCCGCGGCCGCGAGCGCTTCAATATCTTCTGCGCGCCCTGCCACTCCCGCGTCGGCGACGGCAACGGTTTCGTCCCCTCGCGCGGATTCGCCCGCAAGCCTCCCTCGTTCCACATCGTGCGACTCCAGAAAGCTCCGGTCGGATATTTCTACGACGTCATTACCGAAGGTTTCGGCATCATGCCCGACTATGCCTCGCAGATTCCGCCGGAGGATCGCTGGGACATCGTTGCCTACGTCCGCGCGCTCCAGTTGAGCCAGAACGCGACCATGGCAGACGTTCCCCCAGGACAGAAAATTCCGTCGGAACCTCCAATATTCCGCGAGCCCGGATCGGGCGCGAGCCCGCCAGTGGTCGTACCTGAATCGAAATCGACAACCGAGGAACAGAAATGACCGCGGCGCCCGTGAACCAACTCGATCTAAGCGCACCGCCGGTGGTGAAGACCATCGCGCAGAGGTCGTTGATCGTCGGCGTCGTCTTCGGCATTGTCGCGGTCATCCTCGCCGTCACGCGGCCCGAAGAGTTCTATCGCGCTTACCTGCTCGGCTTCATGTGCTGGCTCGGCGTTGCTCTGGGCTCGATGGCGATTCTGATGATCCGCCATCTGACCGGCGGAGGCTGGGGCATGGTGATCCGCCGGATTCTAGGCGCGGCCATGCGCACCGTGCCGCTGCTCGCGCTGTTGTTCATCCCAGTCATTCTCGGAATACATAAGCTCTACATTTGGGCGCAGCCGCTCGAAAACATCCCCGACAAGCATCTGCGCGAGCATCTCGAAGACATTACCAAAACCTATCTCACCACGAACGGATTCATCCTTCGCGCCATCTTCTACTTCGCGATCTGGAACCTGCTCTCTTTCCTGCTCTCACATTGGTCGAAGCAATCGGATCACGCCGGCGCTCCCGATAACACTGATCGCTTCAAAGCAGTCGCCGGCCCGGGCTTGATCCTCTACGGCTTCACCCTCTCTTTTGCCGCGATCGACTGGGTCATGTCGCTCGATCCCAGCTGGATCTCCACCATCTTCGGCCTCGTCGTTCTCATCGGCGAAGTCTTGTCCGCCATGTGCTTCGCAGTGGTCGTCGAGCGCATTCTGTTCAACTACAAGCCCATGTCGGAGATGCTGAAGCCCGACTTCGTCCACGATCACGGCAAGTGGATGCTGACGTTCATCATGGTCTGGGCCTACTTTAATTACTCGCAGTGGCTCATCATCTGGGCCGGCAACCTGCCCGCGGAGATCACTTATTATCTGCGGCGCTTGAACGGCGACTGGGGATATATCGGCCTGTTCATCGTGATCTTCCACTTTGCCGTTCCGTTTACGCTACTGCTGTCGCGCCCCTTCAAGCGCAACATCCGCAAGCGGACGTAGTCGTGCCGGTCGCCATCGGAGGTTTCTGGCTGGCCTACTTCTTCCACAATCTGGGCGGGCTGCCCCTCCTGCCCGCCTACGATCCGTCGGCCATCGAAGTGCTGGAGCCGGAACATCATCACGGAGGTGCATGAGTTAAGACCCGAGGCCTGAGAGCTTAAGACTGAGAACTGAGAACTAACAATGAGCAACGAACTCCATCCCGCGAATTCCCCTGGCAACGGCGGCTACGAGCACAGCGACATCGGCGTTGCCGGAGTGCTCTATTTCCTCGCTGGCCTTGCGGTCGCCGGATTGCTCGCGTACTTCGTGGTGGCGGGTCTGTATTCGTATCTGGAGAAGCGGTCGGACGCCGAACAAGTCCCCGTGAGTCCGCTGGTCACGAACGCTCCCGCGGACACGCGCCACATTCCGAAAAACTACCCGCAGGGTGCATTCCCCAATCCCAAGCTGGAAGAAGATGAGCGCGGCCAGTTAAACGGAATTCGCCTCACCGAAGAACAGACCCTGAGCACTTACGATTGGGTCGACCAAAAGGCGGGCACCGTCCGCATCCCAATCGACCGGGCGATGGACCTGATCGCGCAGCGCGGACTCCCGGTCCGCTCGCAAGCCGGGACTGCCGCAGCACCCGCAAAGCAGTCGAAGCCGGCGCAAGAAGAAGAAAAGAAGAAGGCCAAGAAGTGAGCCGCAAGAATCACAACTCCGTGTGCGCAACGACCCATGTGGGGACGGACGCCCTCGTCCGTCCGGTCGAGCGAAGCTCGACAGCGCACTCAGCCGGCGCCGTCAGACGCCGTCCCGCGAGAATTTTGCTGTCACTCATCCTGCTCACCGCCACTGCCCTCGGACAAGCCATGAGCAAAGGCATCATGTCCCCGCCATCGAGCGTGCGCCCGCCGAACTTACAGAACGTCGGCATCGAGCAACACCTCGACGCCCAGGTCCCCGCCGACCTCCCCTTCACCGACGATTCCGGCCGCGCCGTGAAACTCGGCGACTACTTCGGCAAGAAGCCGATAATCCTGAACCTGGTCTACTACAACTGCACCATGCTCTGTGGCGAAGCCCTCTCCGGCCTCACCGGCGCCATGAAGATGGTGAAATTCAACGTCGGCGACGAATTCGACGTAGTTACCATAAGTTTCGATCTGCGGGAAACCCCTGCCGTCGCCGCCGCGAAAAAACAGGACTATCTCAAGCGCTACGGCCGCGCGGGCGCCTCTTCCGGCTGGCATTTCCTCACCGGCCCCGCGGAATCGATCAACGCGCTGACCAAAGCCGTTGGCTTCCAATATCAGTACGATCCCAAGTCCAGTCAGTACGCTCACGCCACCGCCATCATGGTGTTGACCCCGCAAGGCCGCATCTCGCGCTACTTCTACGGCGTGGATTTTCCGCCGAAGGATCTGCGCATGGGATTGGTCGAAGCGTCGCAAGGCAAGATCGGCAACGCCGTCGACCAGGTGCTGCTCTACTGCTATCACTACGATCCCGCCACCGGAAAATACGGCGCCATCGTCAACAACATTCTGAAGCTCGGAGCAGCCCTCACAATCGTGCTGCTCGGCGGCCTGCTGTTCATTCTCTGGCGGATGGACAAAGCCGCTCCGCCGCGCAGAAACTGGCGCGACGCAAAGGCAGGTCAGCCGTGATGAAATTAGACTGTCATCCCGAGCGGAGCAAAATGAAGAGCGAAGCGAATCTTTTGCGCAGTCGAGGGACCTGATGTCTGACGGAAGGAAGACCGAAGACCCTTAACCAATGACGAACGGCAAACGACCAACGACGAACGACCAACGACTGAATCATGTTCGATAATTTTCCATTATGGCCGCAGCGGGCCTCGACCACCGCAGGCAACGTCGATGCCCTCTACATCTTCCTGATCATCGTGTCGGGACTGATGACGCTGCTGATCTTTACCGCCGTCGTCTACTTCGCCGCGCGCTACCGCCGCCAGCAAGGCGTTCTGGCCGAACAGATCGAAGGCTCCACGCCGCTCGAATTGACCTGGTCGATTATCCCGATGTTCGTCTTCATGGCAATCTTCGCCTGGGGAGCCGTCGTCTACTTCAAGAGCCGCACTCCACCCCGCGATTCCACCGAAGTCTACGTCGTCGCGAAACAATGGATGTGGAAGCTCGAACACGCCGAGGGCCAGCGCGAAATCAACGAACTCCACGTCCCCGTCGGTCGCGACGTCAAGCTCATCATGACTTCGCAGGACGTGATCCACAGCTTCTACATTCCGGCGTTCCGCATGAAGCAGGACGTGCTTCCCGGCCGCTACACCGTCGCCTGGTTCCGCGCCACCAAGCCCGGCACGTACCACCTGTTCTGCGCCGAATATTGTGGCACGACACACTCAGGCATGATCGGCTCCATCGTCGTGCAGGAGCCTGCACAATATGAAGCCTGGATGAATGGAGGCAGCACCGGCCCGCTCTCCGCCACCGGAGAAAAAATCTTCGCCGAACTCGGCTGCGTCACCTGCCATCGCAGCGACAGCCAGGGCCGCGGCCCAAATCTGCGGGGCGTCTTCGGCAAACCCGTTCAACTCGAAGACGGACGCACCGTTACCGCCGACGAAAATTACATACGGCAGTGCATCCTCGATCCGGGCGCGAAGCGCGTGAAGGGATTCCAACCAATCATGCCGACGTTCCAAGGGCTTGTCAGTGAAGAGCAATTGAACGCCCTGGTGGCATACGTGAAATCGATATCGCAGCACGGCTCAGCCGGCGTCAACGCCAACGCCGTCGTGGCAGCGCCGGCGCAAGCTCCGGTTAAAGGAAGTATGGTGAACCAGTAATGGCTATGCCCAGTGGTCCGCAGGGAGAGCGCGAGAACTACCTGAACAAGCACTATGGCGTCGGCTCGTGGCTGTTCACCACCGACCATAAGCGCATCGCGCTCCTTTATCTGATCTCCATCACGTTCTTCTTCTTTATCGGCGGATTCTTCGCATTGCTCATCCGTCTCGAACTGCTCACGCCCGCCGGCGACCTGGTGCAGGCCGATACTTACAACAAACTTTTCACCATGCACGGCATGGTGATGGTCTTCTTCTTCCTCATCCCATCCATCCCCGCCGTGCTGGGCAATTTCCTCGTGCCCATGATGATCGGCGCCAAAGACCTCGCCTTCCCGCGCATCAACCTGCTCAGTTGGTATCTCTACATCATCGGCGGCGTGATGATGCTGCACTGCATGCTAACCGGCGGCGTCGATACGGGATGGACTTTCTACACGCCCTTCAGCACCGCCTTCACCAACACCAAGATTGTTGAAGCCGGACTCGCCATCTTCGTTGCCGGATTCTCTTCCATCCTCACCGGCCTGAATTTCGTGGTGACCATCCACCGTATGCGCGCTCCCGGCATGACCTGGTCGCGCCTGCCCTTATTCATTTGGGCGCACTACGCCACCAGCATCATCCAGATTCTCGGCACGCCAGTCATCGCCATCACCATCGTGCTGGTCGCGGTCGAGCGCACGCTGCATCTCGGCATCTTCGATCCCAAGCTCGGCGGCGATCCACTCCTCTTCCAGCACTTGTTCTGGTTCTACTCGCACCCCGCCGTCTACATCATGATTCTGCCGTCGATGGGCATCGTCAGCGAGATCATTGCCTGTTTCTCACGCAAGCGTATCTTCGGCTACAGCTTCGTCGCGCTGTCCTCGATCGCCATTGCCGTCTTCGGCTTTCTGGTATGGGCGCATCACATGTTCGTTGCCGGAATCTCCGTCTACGCCGCGCTGATATTTTCCCTTCTTAGCTACGCCGTCGCGGTTCCCTCCGCCGTCAAAGTGTTCAACTGGACCGCGACTCTGTACAAGGGATCCATCCGCTACGACGCACCCATGCTTTACGCTTTCGGATTCCTCGGCCTGTTCACCATCGGCGGCCTCACTGGACTCTTCCTGGCGGCCTTGGGCATCGACGTTCACGTCACCGACACCTACTTTGTGGTCGCGCACTTCCACTACATCATGGTCGGCGGCGCCCTCATGGGTTATCTGGGCGGAATGCATTTCTGGTGGCCAAAAATTTCCGGACGCCTCTATCCCGAGGGCTGGGCGCGCCTCGCGGCCTTGATCGTCTTCATCGGTTTCAACCTGACGTTCTTCCCGCAGTTCATCCTCGGCTACGTCGGCATGCCGCGCCGCTACTACCAATATCCGCCCGAGTTCCAGGTGCTGAACGTGCTCTCAACCGCCGGCGCGACGGTGCTGGGCGTGGGCTATCTCCTCCCGATGATCTACTTCTTGTGGTCGATGCGCTACGGCAAGCCCGCGCCCGATAATCCGTGGAACGCCGCCGGCCTCGAGTGGCAGACGCCCTCGCCGCCCACCACTTTCAACTTTGAAAAAGAGCCGGTCGTAACCTGGGAAGCCTACAACTACGAGGAACTGGACGCGCCTCATCCTCATAAAGAGGAGGTGCCGATTGTCCGATAGCACCGTCGTCGGTCTTAATCACGAGGAGCAGCACAACCCTGCGCTCCTGCATCACTTTGCCACAGAAGAGCAACAGCGCGACGCCTCCAGCCTCGGTATGTGGATCTTTCTGGCCACCGAAGTCATGTTCTTCGGCGGATTGTTCTGCGCCTATTTGATTTATCGCAGATGGTACTTCGGCGATTTCGCCGCCGCCAGCAAATCCATCGACGCATTTCTTGGCGGTACCAACACGGCCGTCCTGATCTGCAGCAGCTTGACCGTGGTGCTCGCGATCTGGGCCGCGCAAACTGCCCGCCGCGGGCTTCTGCTCGTCATGCTCGTCCTCACCATGATCTTCGGCGTAACCTTCCTCGGCATCAAAGCCAAGGAGTACAAAGACAAGTTCGACGAGCACCACGTTCCGGGCGCATCCTTCAGCTTCGATCACGTGCCAATTCCCGGGCATCCCGATCAATACGCCAACCCGCGCCATGCCGAGATCTTTTTCGCTCTCTACTTTGTAATGACCGGCCTGCACGCCCTGCACATGATTGTGGGACTCGGCATTTTTGCCTGGCTTTTGTGGATGGCATGGAAGCGGCGCTTCACTCCCGAATATTACACTCCACTCGAAATCGGTGGTCTCTATTGGCACTTCGTCGACATTGTGTGGATCTACCTGTTCCCACTGCTCTACCTGATCGACCGGCACCCGTAAGGCGGATGACTTTGAATATCAGAATCGTAGGTTCAATTCGGCGTCATCCTGAGCGTAGCCGTTTTTCCGGCGGAGCGAAGGATCTCCCGTTCATCAGAACTGTCGCCACACCGCCTAAATCCGAGGCCTTTCATGTCTGACCACTCCAAATCGTCGCCCCTCAAAATATACTTCAGCGTCTGGGGCGCGCTCCTGGCGGGAACTTTAATCACCTACGAAGTCGCAAAAATCGACCTCGGAGTTTTCAACGCCGCCGTCGCGCTCATCATCGCGACCACTAAGGCGCTGCTAGTCGCGCTTTTCTTCATGCACCTCAAAGGCGCAAGTGAAAAGCTGCTCAAGCTGGTAGTCATCTCCACCGTATTCTTCCTCTTCATTCTTCTAGCCTTGTCCATGGCCGACTACGGCACCCGCCTCTGGAGCTAAGCCGGAGGCCAGGATTTATGTGGGGACAGCCGCCCTCGGCTGTCCGCCGGGCGCAGCCCGGCAGTTGTTGGTCGATGCTCTCGCTGGCTTATCTCGGACGATGATCCCTCCATTGCCTCCCCATCTGCGGTATACTCGCGCCGTCGATTCTTCGCACCAGCATCACGAGGTGACTTATGGCATTCTGCAATTCCTGCGGAGCAACTCTGAATGCGGGGACGAAGTTCTGCAACAAGTGCGGCGCTACCGTCGCCGCCGGACCATCTGCTCCTGTCGCGGCTTCGACGGTCCCCGCCGCTCCAGCTCCCACGGGCGGCGGCAGCAGCGCTCTCAAAATCATCCTGATCATCATCGCCATCATCGTCGGCCTCGGCATCCTCAGTGTGGGAGCCTTCAGCTTCTTCGTTTACCGCGTCGCCAAGAACGCTCACGTATCGCAGGAAGGCGATCACGTGAAAGTCGACACACCCTTCGGCAGCGTCGAAAGTTCCAAAGACCCGGCGCAGGCAGCCAAAGACCTTGGGATTGATGTCTATCCAGGAGCGGAAGTGCAGAAGAATGGCTCTGCCTCCGTGACGTTCGGAAACATGCATACGGTCACTGCCAGCTTCGAGAGCAGCGATTCGGTGGACAAAGTTTGCACCTTCTACAAATCCAAATTCCCCGGTGCCAGAGTGAGTTCATCCGATCAGAATCGCTGCTCGATTGTCTCGAATGATCAAACGAACATGATCACCATCAATGTCGAGGGCAATGGCGACACCACCAAATTCCAGATCGCCAACATAAGCAAGAAGTCCGCCTCGTCCAACTAAGAAAATCGGCCCATGCAAGACAGAGCCGCAGATTCCGCACCGGCCTCGAAGTCCTCGCAGACAGGAGTAACGACCGGCGAGGCGACGACCGACGCCTCGGGGCTCGCCGAGGCTCTGCGCTCCCGCATTCGCGGCGGATTTCACGGAAACGTTCGCTTCGATTCAGGCAGCCGCGCCCTCTACGCCACCGACGGATCCAACTACCGTCAAGTCCCGATCGGCGTGGTTCTTCCCCACGATGCCGATGACGTGCTCGCCGCGATTTCGGTCTGCCGCGATTTCGGAGCGCCCTTGCTCTGCCGTGGCGGCGGCACTTCTCTTTCGGGCCAATGCTGCAACGTTGCCGTCGTGCTCGATTTCTCCAAGCACATGTCGCGCATCCTCGAGATCGATCCCGCGCACCGCATCGCCCGCGTGCAACCCGGCGTCGTGCTCGACCACCTCCGCAACGCCGCCGAAAAACATCACCTCACCTTCGCTCCCGATCCCGCCAGCCACGCCAGTTGCACCATCGGCGGCATGATCGGCAACAACGCCTGCGGCGTCCACTCCGTGATGGCCGGCAAGACCGACGACAACATCGAAGAACTCGAAGTCGTAACCTACGACGGCGTCCGCATGAGAGTCGGCCAGAATTTCATCCGGGATTATGTGGGGACGGACGCATTCGTCCGTCCAGGCGGCCCGGAAGTATCGGGCCGCGGCAATTCGGACCGCGCCAGTCAGATCTCCACCGCGTTAAAGCAGATCGCCGACCAGTACGCCGACCTCATCCGCCAAAAATTCCCCAACATCCCGCGCCGCGTCTCCGGCTACAACCTGAATTACCTGTTGCCCGAAAATGGCTTCCACATCGCGCGCGCACTAGTCGGCTCCGAAGGAACCTGCGCCACGGTGCTCGAAGCAACCTGCCGGCTGGTAGAGAGTCCTCCCGAGCGCGTTCTGCTAGTCGTGGCCTATCCCGACATCTTTCAGTGCGCCGACCACATCCCGGAAATCATGGCGCACAAGCCCATCGGCCTCGAAGGCTTCGACGATCTTCTCGTCTACTACACCCGCACGAAGGGCATCAATTCCGAAGGACTCGCCCTGCTCCCCGAAGGCGGAGGTTGGCTCATGGTCGAGTTCGGCGGGCAGACGGCGCACGAAGCTGAGTCCCAAGCTCGCAGTCTGATTGACGCGCTCAACCGCAGCACGAGTCCGCCCAAGACGTGTCTCGTCGCGGGCCAGCAAGCCAAACGCGTTTGGGAGATTCGTGAAGCGAGTCTCGGCGTCACCTCGCACGTACCCGGCGAACCGCTGAACTGGGAAGGCTGGGAGGATGCCGCCGTAGCTCCCGAAAAACTCGGCGCTTATCTCCGCGACCTCCGAAAAATGATGGCCGCGTTCGGCTACAAAGGCTCGCTCTACGGCCACTTCGGACACGCCTGCGTGCACACGCGTCTGAACTTCGATTTTGAATCGAAAGAAGGCATCGCCAAATTCCGCCAGTTCGTGGAAGAGGCCGCTGATCTCGTCGTCAGCTACGGCGGCTCGCTCTCCGGCGAACACGGCGACGGACAAGCCCGCGCCGAGCTCCTCCCGAAAATGTTCGGACCGGATTTGATGCAGGCCTTCCGCCAGTTCAAGTCCGCCTGGGATCCCGATTGGAAAATGAATCCTGGCAAGGTCATTGGTTTGCCTGAGAAGATGCCCTACAAGCTCGACGAGAACCTCCGCCTCGGCGCCAACTACGCTCCCTGGCAACCGCAAACCCGCTTCCAGTTTCCCGCTGACCATGGCAGCCTGTCGCATGCCGCCCTGCGCTGCGTGGGCGTCGGCAAATGCCGTCGCGAAGAAGGCGGCGTGATGTGCCCCAGCTACCGCGCGACGCGTGACGAAGAACACTCCACCCGCGGCCGCGCTCATCTGCTGTGGGAGATGACTCAAGGCGAAGTCATACGTGACGGCTGGCGCAGCGAAGAAGTCAAGCAGTCACTCGATCTCTGCCTAGCCTGCAAGGGATGCAAAAGCGACTGTCCGGTCGGCGTCGACGTCGCGACCTACAAAGCGGAATTCCTCTCTCATTACTATGAAGGCCGCGTCCGCCCCCGCAGCGCCTACGCCTTCGGCAACATCGATCTCTGGGCGCGCCTGGCATCGAACGCCCCCGGCCTCGTCAACCTGACGACGCAGTTGCCTTTCCTGCGCGACATCGCAAAGATGGTCGCAGGCATTCCGAAGCAGCGCCAAATCCCCGCCTTCGCTCCCGAAACTTTCAAGGCGTGGTTCCACCGCAACCCGCGAAAGATCGACGGCCCCCCGGTTCTGCTCTGGCCCGACACGTTCAACAACTACTTCCATCCCGCAACCGCCAAAGCAGCGGTCGAAGTCCTCGAAGCCGCCGGATACCACGTGATCCTGCCGCAAGCGAATCTCTGCTGCGGCCGTCCACTCTACGACTTCGGCATGCTCGACCGCGCTGAAGCCTTGCTGCTCAACATCCTCGACGCACTCTCCCCCGAAATCGAAGCTGGAATCCCTGTCGTCGGACTCGAGCCCAGCTGCGTCGCCGTCTTCCGCGACGAACTCCTCAACCTCTTCCCTAACGACGAGCGCGCGCAGGCCCTGAGCAAACAGACGTTTCTGCTCAGCGAATTCCTCGAACGCAACCTCCTTTCGTCAGAGCGCCAAAACTATCCGCTGCCGCGCTTCGAGCGCAAGGCCCTGCTGCACGGACACTGCCATCACAAATCCATCATGAAAATGTCCGCCGAAGAGTCGTTGCTGCGCCGCATCGGCATCGACTTCCAGTCCCCCGCCCCGGGATGCTGCGGGATGGCCGGCTCGTTCGGCTTCGAGCACGACAAATACGACATCTCGATGGCGATCGGCGAACTCGAACTTCTGCCCGCGGTCCGCAAGGCGCCGCCCGACTGGCTCATCATCGCCGACGGTTTCAGTTGCCGCGAGCAGATCGCGCAAGGCACCGGCCGTCACGCGCTGCACCTCGCAGAAGTCCTGCACATGGCGCTGGAGCCTCCTCAGCCAGACGACCCCTTCCCCGAGTCCGCCATGATCCGCCAGCGCGAGGCCGAAGTCCGTTCCTCCATGAAGCAAGCTGGACTGGGTCTGGGAGCGCTGGCCGCCGCCGGAATGCTCCTCTGGCAATTCGGCAGAAGCCGCTGACTTATCAGCCACTTACGCCTCAAGTTATCTCTTGGCTAAGCTCCTCCTATGGCCCAAAGGCCCCGTTTCTGGGACAATGGAACCAGTCTTGGGCACGTCTTCCGGCGCCTTCCAAGCGCTAGGTCTCCACCCGCGGCGGCATCTTTAATGGAACGCGAAATATGGATCGCGAAATCACCACCGGACTCACAACCGGACTGACGACCATGGTCAGCAGCGATGTCGCCCCCGCTTCGTCGCCACGCTCCCAGTCGTCTGCTCAGCTGTCGACGGCTGCGCCGCTGCGCGGGTCGGTCCTGGTGCTGATCCAGTTCGACGTTTGCGAGGAGATTCGCCTCGACGTGCTCCGCAAAATCTTCGGCGCGCGCACTGCCGAGGCTAGCTTCAAGCATCAGGCTCCGGGATACGTTCGCTACCAGCGTCCTCCGGTCGAGGAGAGCCTTGAGCCGCTGATCCTCGAGAGCGGAGAGCGCCTCGAAGGGCAGATCAAGTACTACGACTACGGCGTCGTCAGCCTGGTCTTCGAGCTGCCGTTTTCCGGCGGCTGGGATACGCTGATCCGCCTTTCCTGCCGCTGGACTTCCGACACTAACTTCGAGACGCTCGCTACGCGCGTGGTCAAGCAGAAGCTCGAACGCGCCGCACCCGCGCTGGTCAAACCCTACGCGGTCGAGGTCGAAATTCGCGACGGGGTTGAGGTTCAGAAAAACGGGGGCGAGGTTCAGAAGAACGACTGGCTGCAAGAGGACTACTTCATCTTCTACGTGCGCGACATCGAGGGCGCGCCCTCGGCCAACGCCCTGCTCGCCGCCAACGGAGATCAGATCTCGCAGGTCGTGCGCGGCGAGATGGCAACGCTCTCGGAGGGCGAACGCCAGGAAATTCTGCAGTCCCGGATTTCCTACTATCCCAACGATCTCGCCGTGATTGGCTGGAACGCGGCCTTCATCTATGACACCGACGCCGGCGCGGAGACCGCGATCCAGCTTTTGCAGTACGCCAACTCGCAGCTGCTCGAGTTCCGCCACTACGACGAGCTGCTGACGAAAGAGTTGGAAAACGTCTACGACTTCCTCGAAACCGGCGGCACCGGATGGTGGTCGCGCTGGCGGACGGCGAAGGCTGCGTCCAAGCTGCACACCGTCCTGCTCGACGTGAACGAACTGACCGAGCGCGCCGACAACGCCATCAAGTTCCTCAGCGACATGTTCTCGGCGCGGCTGTACAAGCTGGCTGCGCAAAAAGTCGGAGTGCCCGACTACAAAGACCTGGTCAAAGAAAAACTCGACACCGCCGAAGATCTCTACCGCTTCATGATCGAGCAGTTCAACCAGTCCCGAGCTTTTGTACTGGAATTGATGGTCGTAGTTATCCTGATCATCGAACTGATCTACTTCTTCAAAGGCCATCCCATCTAGCCGCCAGCACTACGCACCGTGCAATCTCCCAATCCGAAAAGTCCCCAGCCCACTCCGCGAAGACGAACCAAGCAGGAACAGCCCCGGCTGTCCGGCGGCCCCAGGTTATCGGGCCGCAGTCTTTCTTATTTGTATTGTGATCCTCGGGTCCGCCTCATACGAGGTGATCCTCGCCGTGCAACAAGATGACAAAAATTTGACGATCCTATGACAT
>WNGK01003839.1_pt1 | contig 16208 bp, 20 predicted proteins | sample 5400601 | NCBI WGS metagenome assembly WNGK01 (sample SAMN13153376, study PRJNA577476) | soil metagenome | isolation source: 60 cm soil or saprolite under Garry oak tree replicate 1 | place: USA:California | collected 2016-06-15
GGTACAGTCCTTTATTGTTCGGCAAAACGTGGATGGATCTGCGCGGCATGAACCCGGGCGCTATAGCTGCCATGAGACCACCGGTTGGAGAGATGATCGGCGAATTCGTTAAGACTCTCGTCGTCGCTTATGTGCTCGCCTACTTTGTCGTGCGTCTCGGGGTTGGCGACTGGAAGGACGCGGTCGTTCTTGGAGTCTGGATGTGGATTGGATTTTATGCCACGCTTCTGGGCTCAGTCATCCACGAGAACTATCCATGGAAGCTCTACGCCGTCCATGCCGGCGACGGGCTCGTGAGAACGCTTCTCATGACTCTCATACTCGGCGTGTGGCGCAAGTGAAAAAATGGAGATGCAAATATGACTGAAGAAAAAATACTGACCAAGCACCCATTGGGTAAGAGTGGAAAAAACATCAACAAGCAAACATACGAAACGTTCAAGAAGGCTATCCTTTCAGCTCTGCGAGATAAAGAACTCACTCATACCGAATTATTCAAACAACTCAACAAGAGCTTAAAGGGTAAATTTTCAGGGAATATAAGTTGGTATGCAGAAACCGTCAAACTCGATTTGGAGGCTGGAAAAATCATAGAAAGAACTTCTTCAAAGCCTCAAAAATACCGACTGAAATAGTCAAAGAGTTGGGACAGGAAAGGCATACATTAGCCACGCTCTCCGTAGATGCTTTCGCGGCCAAGTGCCTCGTAAGAAAACAAATCGATGAAAATCGATGTCAAAAACTGCTAAAGAAATTGCTCCCATGACGGCTGCAACCTGTTGAAGAACAGCCTTGGCTTGAGACGAGCTATGGCGCGGATCTCTTCTTAGGTGCCTGCAATTCGGCTTCAACTGACGGCGGGAGATCTTGCGAGTTCTTAAGCAGGCTCACGAGCTGCCAGATCTCATCATCGGATAGCATGCTTCCCCATGCAGGCATGCCGGTATTCCTTATGCCGTGCTTGATGGTCCAGAAGAGTTGTGAGTCTGTGTAATTCGACATCCCGCCAACGAGCTGCGGCGCCGGCGGATAGAACGATTGCCCGTAGGCACTTGGATTGTCTCCGGGTGTGCTGTGACAGCGCGCGCACATCGCTTTATAGATGCTCGCTCCCTCCTTCAAATTCTCTTCGTTGACTGCAAGAGGATTCGTGTCTGCGGAAGCATGTCTGACGATCGAAGCGTGAAGCACCAGAGGCATGATTCTCGCTTCAAGACTTGAGTGGGCCCCGTCCGCATTCACTGGCATTAACCCGAACCGCATTATCGCGAGAGCCGATAGCAGCAATATCGCTAACATCAGAACCGCACCTAACAAAACTTTTTTCATGTCTTTCTCCTCAGCTGGATCGGGTCTTGCCGCAACCGCGGCCCGTCGAACTGTCAATGAAATGTGGTGGGCCACTCAGCCTGTGATTCAACGCGCGAGCTGGAGAAAACTCGCCCCCCGATCTCCAGCCCACGCGTCGAACCGACAACGTCCACCAACTGCTTTGACGGCTCGCCTCCCGTGTAAAGACTGACCCGCTGTGCCTTCGCACTCTTAGTGGCCGTTGAGTCATTTAGAGAGTCATTCAGTAACGACGATCGTTCCGGTCATGTCCTCATGACCGTCGCCGCAGAATACGTCACATGAGAAAGTGAACCTGCCTGTTTTGTTGGGAGTGAATCTAATCCGGGCGGTCCCTCCCGGCTTGATGTCGGCGCGAATCCCAAACCCGCGCAAGTTGAATCCGTGGTTGCGATCCTGGGACGAGATCACCAACACAACTGGCTCGCCCTTCTTCAAGGTGATCGTGTCAGGCGTGAAATCGAATTTCTTCGCTGTTATGTGAATCTCTCTTTCTGCCGGGAGCGCATTCGCGCGCACGTAGAGAGCTAACCCCGATATGATCGCTGCACTCATGAGTAGAGCGCCTGCGATTAAGACTCGTTTCTTCCGATGCATTAAATTATCCTCCATTGAGATTAAGTTCTGTTATGCCGTACCTGGCTTGTTTGACCTCAGCTTCGATATTTCTCAAGCCGAGCCCCTTATAGGGCGCGCTCGCGTCCCACGCGATTGGCGCTTTCTTGGGCACGGAGCCTGGAGCCGGTAAAGGAAACATCAGTGACTTCGCCGAATGATGCGCTATGTGGCCGGTCATTTGGTGATGCTCCTGATGAATGTGCCCGTAGAACACCGTCACATTCTTGTGCGGCATTAGCGCATCAATCACTTTGGAACCATCCCTGGTGGCCCAATCCCAGTCGGGATACAGATCGAACAGTGGCCGGTGTGTTAGCACCACAATGCGCGCATCAGGTTTCTGTTCCTGCAAGTCGGCTTTGAGCCAGCTAAGTTGTGGTTCGCCTACGATGGCCCCGGGATCGGAGACGTTATCGAGCACTATGAAATGCACGCCCTTGTGATCGAATGTGTAATTGAGTTTGCCGAAGAACTGCTGATACGCCTCGCCACGATCGAGCGAAGCGTCGTGCTCGCCGGCCATGAAATGAACGGTGGGAACCTTTAGTTTTCCGACGAGGTCTTTGAACTGCGCCATTCTATCTTTGCGGACCTGCACGTCGTCAGTGGTGTGCGTTAGGTCACCGGTAAAAACTATGAAGTCCGGCTGCTCTGCGAGGCTATTGACGACCTGTACCGCTTTCTTAAGCGTTCCTTCAGCATCCGGATTCACCTTCGGTCCCGAGAAACCCCAGTGCGTATCCGAGAGTTGAACAAAGTAGAATTCCTTTTCAGCCTTTTTGCCTGCATAGCCGTTTGCATAATCCAGGACTGAGCCAAGGGTGTTAAGACCCAGACTTGAAGCAAAAACTATCCCGCCACCTAAACCCGCGAGTTTTATGAATCCCCGCCTGTCCATTTCGCCCATCTGTATCCTCCTGACAAACCAAATTTGTGATTCAAAATGTCCGCCATCTAACCATACCGCCCGGGCTTCGGAAATATTCCCGCGGTCACTCCAATCTAATCGCGGAGCGGGATGGCGCAGATACTCTTGCCTTGTAGTCTGTTTGAGGTAAGTTAGGTCCTGGCCACGGTCAGAAGGCGGCGTAGGCCTCGTCACCGTGGCAGCATTTGAGCTTGAAGCTGCTCACGAAACCAGCCAGCAGTCCGGTCAAACCAGGACGCAGATACCTGGATCTGCTACACAGCGCTTTAATCTTTGCGGCGTTCACGTAATTTATTGAGTTCGTTGCCTTCTCTTGTCATGAGCTTTGCAACCTTTGCGATCGTCGAAACCTAAGGAGCGAGCCGATCCGTCCCATCGATTCATACCGTCTGACCCGTCCCGTTATTCCGTGGCACCAAATTAATCTGCCTGGTTCCCTTCTCTGAGGCTCAAACCCAACAGCTTCGAGACTTCGGGAATGTTTAGAGACGAAACGCGATAAGTACAGGAGACGTCTGTAGACAGAAAAAGTTTTTCTCAGACGCCTTTTGAGGCTGGATTCCGGCCGCGTTGGGCACCGCTCATTCAATCGCTATTGATGAACAGGCAGATCGGCCTGTCCGTTCTGTCGATCACCCGTCTTCCTTAGCTTGATCGAGAAGGATCAGGATTACTCAGATGACTCTCGGATGATTTATCGAATGCGGAGGGCCTGACTGACAAAATTGACCGATTACTTCAACGATTGGATTTATGCTTTGCTCGGATTAGCCCAGCCTGCTGTGAGCTTAACCAGAAAACTGTACAAGAGAGGAGAAAGGACAGAGGCGAGGATCAGTCTCAGTGTACCTGTAGCGTTCTGGAAATGACTATGAAGCTGGGTAAATTGGATAAGACTCGTCACAGCACACATCATAAGAGCAACAATTATGCGGATGAAAGTCTGCTTCATGATTCTATAGTCCTCCCTAAATTCAAGTTGACACCGCGAGACGTTGTCGCAGACTGGGATCAGCTGGTTGCCTGAGCAGCCAACGCATTTTCATCCGAGCTTTATGCAGTTGCGACTTGGATGTTCCAACCGAGCAACCCAGGATGTTTGCGATTTCGAGGTGTTGTAAGCCTTCAACATCATGAAGGACAAAGACAGCGCGATATCCAGGAGGCAGTTTGACAATCGCCTCGGCCAGCGCGAGCCGATCAAGTATTGGGAAGTTCGTTAGAACGTTTCGACCCTTGATTGTGCGCTCCGGCAGTTCGCCGTCTTCGGTCAGTTGCTCTTTTCTCGTGCGATTTTTGCGAAAGTACATCAGCACATGGTTAACTGTCAGGCGGTGCAGCCACGTGCTGAAAGCGCTTTCCCCGCGGAAGGTTCCCAGCTTGCGAAGTACCTGAACGAAGACCTCTTGTGACAGATCTTCCGCCTCCGCAATATTCCGAGTCATCCGCAAACACACGGCATAGACTTTTCCGTGATGAAGTTTGAAGAGCTCCTCGAAATGCGGTAAATCACCTTGTATCATTCCTTCCTCCTTGACCGGATTGTCTGCCAACATAATTCTTCTCGACCGGATTTCACTTTCAGCGGCTCGTGGTGATCTCGGAAAGGCGTCCTTAATTCTCGTTATAGATCCCGAGCGGCTTTCACCAAGCTATACCGTCTTTCCGCGATCAATATTCCCTGGAAAAAGATTGGTTAGAGCGGGAATAAAAGTGGCAAGAGACCGGTCTTAATAGTTGATGGGGTAGTGAGACAACCAGGAAGAGCGATTGCAAAAGCAAGACAAACTCGCCAGTTTTGAGGAACCAATCTTACCGCACCTTGACGCCGCCTATAACCTGGCGCAGTGGCTGACGCGCAGTGACACTGATGCTGAGGACGTGGTTCAGGAGTTCTACCTGCGGCATTCAAGTCCTTCGGCGGTTTCCTTGGCGAGGACGGGCGCTCGTGGCTGTTGGCGATTGCGCGAAATACCTGCTACACGTGGATGGAGCGTAACAAATCACCGACCCGAGGAGGTTCTAAGTTGAGTTGTCAAAGAGCACAAGAATTGATTCACGCCTATTTAGATGACGAGCTGGACCTGGTCCGAAGTCTGGAGGTTGAGGAGCACACTCAGGAATGCGAAACCTGCGCGCTCGCGTATCGCAGCCAAACCACGTTGCGTTCATCTTTGAAGGATGACTCGCTCTACTACGCCGCTCCAGAGAAGCTGAAAAAGCGCATTCAGTCGTCATTGCGGAAGGAGGCGAGACCCAAAGTGTCCCAGCTCACCTTCAGCTGGCGTTGGCTTACGGTAGGCGCTTCGCTGGCGTTTATGCTCCTGATCGGGGTGGTCGCGTGGAGACTTGCGCCCAGATTTATGCGTCCTTCCGGCGACGAGCTTCTGACTCAGGAGGTCGTCTCGGATCATGTGCGCTCGCTACAAATGCCAGGTCATCTCACCGATGTGCTCTCCTCAGATCAGCACACAGTCAAGCCCTGGTTCGACGGTAAGGTTGATTTCGCTCCTCCGGTTAAGGACTTTGCCAGTCAGGATTTTCGTCTCTACGGGGGCCGATTGGAATACTTGAATTACAGACCTGTGGCCACACTCATTTACCAGCGCCGCTTGCATTACATCAATCTGTTTATCTGGCCGGCCGAGCAAGCTGGCTCGACCGGAGAAGTCGCGATCCAGAGTCAGGGATACAACCTGATTCATTGGAGCGGCTCAGGTATGAACTTTTGGGCAATATCGGATCTGAACAATGTTGAGCTGCGTGAGTTCGCGCGCCTGGTGCAACAAAGTCAATAATGAGATCAGAATACTCCGACCGTTAACTTTTTTGATGTCCTTTTGTGCTCGCGACCGGCAAGGCTTTGTTGGAGACGCTTACGGGCACGCGCAAGGCGGGACATCACAGTTCCTACGGGAATCTCCGCCACGTCCGCGATTTGTTTATAGGATAGTCCTTCGAATTCTCGCAAAACGATTACTTCGCGAAACTCGACCGGCAAGTCTTCCAGCGCCTTTCTGACCATTTGGGTGTCTGCGCTTTTCAGTAACTGGGCTTCCGGATTCAAATCTTTGCTCTCAATCTCATGCAGCTCATCATCGAAGGGGACCGTCAATTCCGGCGAGCGGTTTTGCTGCATCCAGGTGTAGCAGGTGTTCCGAACGATCGCGAGCAACCAGGGCCGGCCGTCGCCACTGTGAAAGCTGCCGAAGTGTTTAAAGGCGCGCAGGTAAGCTTCCTGGACCACGTCTTCGGCATCCGCTTCGTCCCGCGTGAGCCAGCGGGCCAGATTGTACGCGGCCCTCAGATGCGGCAACACGACTTCTTCAAAATTCTCGAGCTGGCTTTCCATAACGCTTCTCAATCATTCATCCAAATTTGGCTTAGTGGGCCCTCGTTAGACACGAGTTCCATGCGTTGCGCGCCGTGGCATTGGCCCACCATCTCGCCAACGCTTTCCGCGCTTTGAATCGTCTAGGCCTGAGCTGTCTCTTAATTAGTAGCCTACGTCGCCTGGACTGTGCTCCCTCTCGACTTATTCGTCTTCATCCCAACACGTCTTGATCTGTTCGGCCACGAAGAGCGGAGCATTTACTTGTCGAACCCCGTGGTCTATCAGACCTCTGATAAGTCCAACTCCTTCACAGTCGACGAAGGCGATGTTTTGCAAATCAAGCGTGAGCCGCGCGCCTTCTGCTAACACAGACTCGGCAGACTGGCGTAGTAACCCCACCCACGGCCCTGCCACCCGCCCATCCAGTTGCAGAGTGACTTCGTGGTTCAACGACGCAACCCTTGTGATCTTCAGCATTCATCATTTCTCTCTCTGGGAAATGTTAAGCACTTCGCAATACAGCAGGTCACGTGCCATGAAACAGGCAGCGAACTTGGCTCTCCGTTAATTATTGGAGACGCAAGAATTTGCGGGAGAAAACAGGTATGGAGATTGCGAAGGGCAGAGGGAATCCGCACATAATCCACGATATTTGGTAGTTAAAGAGACGCGCGTTTTGCTGGCGGCCTACCGTATTCGGTGGCCAGTTGCTTGATCCCAACTCTGGATTCTGTTTCGCAAAGCATTTTGGTTTGATTGTTTTGGATGTTTCGCTTACCAGGCACATCTCGTGCGGCAGGAAGACTTTCGGCTGGGGTTGGAGCTGTGGGGCACCAGGGCCCCGTGTGCACATTGTTCCGGTCTGGGAATGATCTGTAAGTTGAATGGTGACTGTAGAGGCTTTTGCCGGCCATTCCGCAGTGAAGAGTTCGAAGAGTTTCCATTTCCTTTTCCAGGAAATAATCCGAGTTCCAAAGCCAGAAAGAGTTAGGGACGCCAAGACCATGCCTTAGCGCCCACTCCCGATCGCTCGCCCTCTGTTTGCTCTTTTAAGGAAGCACGTGGGGCTCGCCATAGATAAAGTCATCCATCATGACGATGTCATTTTCCTGGTCATCGTCCGGACCGGGGGCTACATTGCCTGCCGTGATCCGCACGCTGGCGATCCGCGCATCGTTAAACTTGATCCCCAGGAAAGACAGCCCCCCATCACCAGGCGAGGCCGGGACGAAACTGCTGTATAACAGCTGACCATCAACGCCAAAAAACTCCACCAGCGTGCTGGATTTGCGGTTACCACGTTTTGTGCCGGGGCCACTGCCATCCGGTTGATCGACGTCGGTAAAGACCGCGGCAAAGCCGGTAACAGTTGCTGGAACACTTCCATTTGAGCCGGGCAGAAAGAACAGTGTATCGGTGATGTTGCTTCCTACCGGCGTGAACAAGCGCAAAGGGCTGAAGGTTTTGAAAATAGTGCCGTACGTGGGGTTGTTGAAGAGGCCAGCGAGGCCGCCCTGCGGTCCACCCGACGGCGGCGCCTGGGAGAGCCCGATCCCAGGTGTGGTGAACTGACTTCCTCTGGTATTCAGAAATACGTTGAACGGGGTTACTGGAGCAGTAGTAGTGTCGTTGGCCCCGCCTCCATCCCAATTGATCTCCCGGCGACCGGTCCCGAGTGACCCAGCGTTGCCGTTATTAGGGTTTCCCAGGGCATCGCGGAACGCATCGACCGAGCTTTGAATCGAGGCGGCGTTTGGCCCGGCAGCCTGGAACACAGTCGGTGCAACAAAATCGAGCGTTGTATTGTCCTGACCCACGAAGGAATCTGAAGCTGACTCGATGTCAATGGGCATGAGCTCCTGGCCGTTAGCTCCAATAGCCAAGGCTGTGAAAATAATAGCGAGACCCAGAACGGCTGTTGTTGCCAATAGCCGGCGCGCTCTGGACTTTCGCGCTTTTGTTTTCCGATCAACTCCGGAAAAATAACTCTTGAGCTTGTTCATTCTTTTCTCCTTTTCTGTTTAGAAAGCAATTTGATTTGAACCGGCGGCGAGTCGGTTCAGAGTAACTCTCTGGTCCGGCGACACGACCGTCATGTTCTTCGGCACGTACCATTTCTCTGGCGGAGAAATGCTACGGGCTTCCAAACAGAGCAGGCCGCATGCCACTGAAACGGGCAGCGAATCTTGCGTCGCGCTAATTATCTGCGACGTAAGAATTAGCGGGAGAAAATGTGTACAGCTAATGCGAAGAAGCAGGAAGGATCAGCACGGCGATCCACGATATTTAGTAGTTGAAGAGATTAGTGTTTGGTAGGCGAGCTACGATATGCGGTGGGTGGAGGAGCGCTTGATTCCCAACTTTTCCATTCTGTGTCGCAACGTATTCGGATGCATGCCAAGGGTCTTCGCGGCGCCGCTTGCACCTTCGATCACCCCGCGAGTTTGCTGCAGCACGGCTAGGATGTGGGCGCGTTCAACCTCTTGCAGAGTCGGAACTATTGAAAGTGGTGGCTCCCCGGACCGCGTCTCTGCGGCAGCCTCTGACGGAGCATGAGGAAGAATCTCGGGCGTAGAAACAGGAGTCAGATCCGCGTCCAACTCGAGGATCGGTCCCTGGGAAAGAATCAGAGCTCGCTCGATGACGTTTTGCAGCTCCCGAACGTTGCCGGGCCAGGAGTAGCGGATGAGCCTTTCCGTCGCCGCCGCCGAGATGCCCTCTATCCTTTTACCGAGATTGCGGGAATATCGAGAAAGGAAAAACATAGCGAGTTGAGAAATATCGGAACGACGCTCACGCAACGGGGGCACTTCAAGCGGGAAAACGTTCAATCGGTAATAGAGATCTGAGCGGAAACTGCCGGCGCTAATAGACTCCTGAAGATTTCGATTTGTAGCGGCGATGATCCTCACGTCAACACCCACAGAACGGCTGCTACCGACCGGCTCGAACTCGCGTTCCTGCAAAACGCGCAGCAGCTTAACCTGAGTCTCCAAAGGCAACTCACCCACTTCGTCCAGGAAGATTGTGCCTCCGTCGGCGAGCTCGAAGCGGCCGATGTGCCGCCCAAAGGCACCGGTGAAAGCACCCTTCACATGCCCAAAGAGTTCGCTCTCTACCAAACCCGCAGAGATGGCACTACAGTTTACCTTTACCAGCGGACGATTCTTACGCGCGCTCCGGTCGTGAATGGCCCGCGCGATGAGTTCCTTCCCAGTCCCTGTCTCTCCATAAATGAGCACACTGGAGTCGGTGGGCGCGACTTGGTCGACTCGTCGCAGAAGTGCGAGCAGGGCTGGGCTACTGCCCACGATCTCCTCGAAGTTGTGCTCGGTGCGGATCTCCTCCTGAAGATAGACATTCTCTTTCTCAAGCCTTGCTTTTAACGACCCGATCTCTTCGTACGATTTCATGTTTGCGATCGCTAATGCGACCTGATTCGCGACTTCCTGCAGCAACTCGGCATCTGCCTGGGAGTATCGGTTCTTTGTCTCACTCCATACTGTAAAAGTGCCGATGCTGTTGCCCATCGCCACGAGCGGAACCACGCAATAGGACTGGATGCCTTCAGCGACAAGACGCTCCTCGCCGGCGGACTGTTTTTCCTTTTCGAGATCGCCACGCACGACCGCTTGTTGACGGTCAAGAACCCACGCTGAAATACGGGTCTCTTGCAGATCGTATTCCTTTCCCAGACGAAAGAACTCAGACTCAGTGTCGCTATCCATTGAGAGAAGCTTAAGGGTCTTCGTTTCCTGCCGATAAAGAAGGAAGGCAGCCCGGTCGAAGGAGACGGCGCGACGAATAGCTTCATAGGCCGAAGCGAAAAGCGCTTCTTGCGTGAGGTTGTTGATGATGGCATTGTTGATCTCAAGAAGAGTGCTTTTCCGTTGCTCGCTGTTTCTTAGCGCCTCTTCCGCCTTTTTCCGCTCAGTGATGTCGAGAAAGGTTATGACGGCGCCGACGGTTTTGCCATCACGCAGCATGGGATGGGACCAATACTCCACCGGGAAGCTGGTCCCATCCTTTCGCCAAAAAATGTCATCGTCAATATGGACGCCCCGATTTTCATGAAACCCTACATAAATGGGACAGTCATCGATCGGAAACGAAGTCCCATCTTTGCGAGTGTGGTGTTCGAGCTCATGCATGTTCTTACCTAGCAATTCAGCGGGCTCATCGTAACCGAGGAAGCGAACTGCTGCTTGATTGCAGAAGAGACATGTGCCCTCCGGATCGCAACCAAAGATTGCTTCAGCCGCGGAATCTAGAATGAGACGAACTCGCTCCTCGCTTGTTTTCAGGGCTTCTTCTGCCTGTTTCCGTTCAGTGATGTCCTCTGAGAGCGCCATGATGAATCGCGGCATGCTCTCAGTACCCGGAACGAGAGAGACATTGTTCCTTACCCAGATAAGACTGCCATCTTTCCGGCGGTATTGCTTCTCGATTTGAAACTGCTCTCGTTTTCCTTCCAGCAGTTCCCTAACCAGGGCCCAGTTAGCCTCGCGGTAGTCCTCATGAGTAATCTCGAGAAAGGAAACCGTTTGGAATTCCTCCTCCGTATAACCCAGCATTTTTTGGTAAGTGGGGTTTGTGGCCAGGAAGTGGCCATTCAGATCAGTGAGCGCAACGCCAATGGCCGAATTCTCAAAGACAGATCGCCACCGCTCCTCACTCTTCCGCAGGGCCTCCTCCGTTCGCTTACGCTCCGTGGCGTTCTCTGAAGAAGAGTGACTTTGCGGCTTTCCCCTATTTGGCACAGCCGACGGCATGTCATTTCTTTCCGCGGCTGCTCGACTAAACCTGGATTCGTTCAGTCAGAGCGGCAGCGACTAACAAGCCAGCACACGCGCCCGAGGGACGGCGCCGAGAACAACTGAAAAACCATAGGCGACTTCCAAAGCTCGAATTGTGCCACTTAAGGATTCGCTCGCCTGCAAGGGGCGGAACCTCAACAGCGAACCAATCTCCAAATGGGACTGGATCTTGTTTCACGGAGGGCATGAAGTCAAGGCAGAGAGCCCATTACGCAATGGACGAATCTCCGACCTGCAGAACTAGAACTGTCTGTGGTTCTTGTCGCCCTCCCGTACTTGATTGGACCGGCGCCCGGTGTGGTTGCGGAGAGGCCGTCGAATGCGCCGTGGTGGAAGTTAACGTTGCCTTCTAACCCTTGCGGATCTGACGAATGTGACGGTTGCGCACCGCAATCGATCCAAACCCGCCTTCATCATTTGAAATAAGACCCACTCACTAACCAATTTATTCCCGCCGCTAAATCTCACCCACTCCTGGAATTTTTTGCGTGCTCTCGCGGTATGGAGTAGCAGAAGGCGATAAGAGCTTGTCAGGTTTGAAGACAACTCGCGATTGATAGCGCCTGGATCAGTGCAATGAGAGAACCAACTTTGCTCTCGAAAAGTTAAACGTAGGTGGGCCCAGTTTGGGGCAGTCAATTGGCCGCCGCTCGCCGAAAACAAATAGGAGATTGTATGAAAACGAAAGTTATCAAAAGGCTCACGATATTGAGTCTGGTTTCGATGTTCACGCTTTGCGCGGCGGTCGCATCGGCGAATGCGCAACTCAGTGTTCCAATCAGGGCGAAAATCCCTTTTGACTTCAGCCTTGGTGATAAGAAGCTTGCTGCTGGCGAATACACCTTCAGCCGTTTATCGGGGATTGCTGATAATCGGACGATGTTGGTTAGGAGCGAGGACTCCAGTACACGTATGTTTCAGTCAACCTCGGTGGCTCAAGTTCTGACGCCTAAGAACGAGTCGATTTTGGTCTTCCACAAGTACGGCGACCAATACTTCCTTGAGCAGATCTGGACAAGTGGTGAACAAGAGGGGACGCAATTGTCGGAGTCTCGCAGCGAGCGAACTATCCGGCGGCAATTAGCACAAACCCAGCAGAACAATCTGTCTGGAAAAGTGACGAAGGTCGAGACGGTAGAGATCGTCGCCAGCTTGTTCTGATTGTCAAGTTAGGATGCACTCCGGTTGGGGCAAAAGTGGATCACTACCACATCGCCCCGACGGGGAGGGCGTAACAAAAGGAGCTCCGAGCAAAAGAGCAAAGGCCCATGGAACTGGATAACTCGCTGCAAAAAAGTAACCGAGAATGTTTCTAAAAGGGAGCTGATCATGATTGCTACAATTGAAAGCCAGCTTAATACATCGCCAGGCCAGTTCAATCCGGCATATTCCATTTTTCTCGACCCAGAGCAAAAAAGCCTCCAGGTCGAAGAGTTTGAGGAGAGATTATCCGAACTCATCATAGGTCAGGAGCGAGCGGTTCGCTCCATGAGCAGCTTGTACCAGATCTTCCTGGCGGGCATGAATCAGCCAGATCGCCCTCTCGGCGCCCTGCTCTTCCTGGGACCAACAGGCTCAGGCAAGACACACACAGTGGAAGCAGCCGCCGAAATATTATTGGGTGCGCGAGACGTCGTCCTCAAGATTGATTGCGCGGAGTTTCAGCACAGCCACGAAATCGCAAAGCTGGTTGGGTCTCCTCCAGGATATCTGGGCCACCGCGAGACTCATCCCGTGTTGTCGCAGGAAAACCTGGACCGCCATCACACTGAAGATACCAGGCTTTCGTTCGTGCTCTTTGACGAAATCGAGAAAGCTTCGGATGCGTTGTGGCAACTTCTGCTGGGCATCCTCGACAAAGCGACATTAACGTTGGGCGACAATCAACACGTGGATTTCTCGCGAACGGTGATCGTGATGACTTCTAACCTCGGCGCGCGGGAAATATCAGAACTGATTACAGGCGGGATCGGTTTTGCTCCTGCTCATTTTTCCCTGAATACAGGCGAAACCGAAGTAGAACAGAAAATCTATCACTCGGCCCTGGAAGCGGCTCGGCGAAAGTTTTCTCCGGAGTTTATGAACCGCATCGATAAAGTGGTCGTCTACCGACCTTTGAAGCAGTATCACTTGCAACAGATTGTCGATCTGGAGCTGCAGGCCGTACAGGACCGCATCATGCATTCAGTGGGAGCGAAATTTGTTTTGCAGTGCTCCGACGCGGCCAAGGACATGCTTCTCAGAGAAGGTCTCGATTTCAGGTACGGGGCGCGCCACGTCAAGCGATCCATCGAGCGCTTTCTTGTTTATCCACTTTCCAGCCTAATCGCAACCGGACAGATGCAATCAGGCGACGTGGTTTATGTAGACATAGGTGATGAGAAAGGCAAGCTCGTCTTTATGAAATACGCGGGCGGCTCACTGGTCAACGGCCTGCCTCAACCAACATCAGAAGCAAAGTCAAAAAGAAACGCTCGCTCGAGTAGAGTTACATTACCGTTTTCTCTGGCCAAGGGCGCGCGTAGCGGAAAGAACACTCCTGCAGCCTGAAGGTGATTCTAATCTGGGAGATCGATACTTTGAAATCGATTGGGGGGGAAACAATATGAGTCGTAGATTGATCCTGGTCGCTTTTGTTCTTTGCGGCACAGGAATTTCGATGCGTGTGGACGCTCAGCAGATCAGTGAGACTTATCGCAAGGTGAATCCATCAGTAGTTATTGTTCGCGTACAACAGAAAACACCATCTTCTGATCCGCAGCAAAGCCTGGTCAGTTTGCCCAGCTTTGGATCCGGTGTTTTGATTTCAGCGGAAGGCAAGATCCTGACTGCCGCACATTTGGTCCGGGCAGCTGATCAGATTTGCATTGAATTCTTTGACCGGCAACTTGTTCCTGCCCATGTGATTGCAATATCGACCTCAGCCGATGTCGCACTACTGCAAATTGACCGAGTACCAACAAATGCTGTGGTTTCAGCTATCGGCGATTCAAACGAGGTCGATGTCGGTGACCAGATTTTCATTATCGGGTCACCCTACGGACTCAGTCATTCACTCACCGTGGGCCATGTAAGCGCTCGTTACGCGCCGCACAGCATCGTGAGTCTTCCCGGAGCCGCAGAGCTACTCCAAACAGACGCCGCAATCAACAGCGGAAACTCCGGCAGCCCGATGTTCGATATGAAGGGCGAAGTGATTGGCGTCGTCACCAATATCCTCAGCCGCTCCGGCGGTTCAGAAGGCTTGGGATTCGCCGTAACATCAAAAGCGGCACGTCAGGCTCTAGAGCAAAACTCCTTGTGGTTCGGTCTCGATGGAATCCTAATCGAGGGCGATGTGGCTAAAGCGCTGAATCTGCCTCAACCGGCAGGTATTCTGGTGCAACATGTCTCAGAAGGCTCAACGGCATGGCGTCAAGGTGTGCGGGCAGGAACTCTGCGTACATCAGTCGCCGGTGAAGATATGTTTCTTGGGGGCGATGTCCTTCTTGAAATAAATGGAATACAGGTGACCGTGGCCGAAGGTACTGTCGATCAAATTTATGCCAGTTTGAACCGGCTCAAAGCGGGCGAAATACTCAGGAGCAAAGTACTTCGCGCCGGTCAAGTAATCGAATTATCAACCACCATAGCGGCTCAATAGATAGCTGATTAGGAAGAAAACGCTGGCCATCACCGAGGATTTTCTCGACCGAGGTCAACAGTACCTCGTCGCTATAGTGCGTTAGGATTTGTTCGAGGTCGTGACTGTTCCACGTCGCGATCCATTCTTGAGCGAAGCCCGCGGCTTCTGATTCCAGCATCGATCGTACGACTCCTTTAGCCTTAACGCACCGTAGCGCAGAACTCTAAATCATGACCATCCGGATCCGAAAAGTAAATAGACTTTGCCGGCATCCAATCGTGATACACCGGTCCCTGGACTGCCACGCCGCGCTGCTGCAGGGCTGCCGCGGCAGCTTCGATATCTGCCTCCTCAACGGCGAAAGCAAAGTGTTGTGTAGGCCACGTCCCCTTGTCTTCCTGGAGCACAACCATGCCCGCCTGACCACCGGCGCGTAAAAATAGCCACCTGCGGCGTTCGTCCCTGAGACCAACTTCAAGGCCAAGGGTTTGCCGGTAAAAAACTTCGGACAACTGAAGATCCTTAACGCGAATTGCTACCTCGTAAACACCTCGGATCGGCGACATTTTACCCTACCTTTCAGACTAAAGATTCCGAGCGAGCTCGGTTGTTGTCGACGCGGCCTGGTCAGATACCCTTACTTCATTCTCTAACCAACTGCGCAAACTCACGGAGCTCGCCATGCTGAGATCCGACGTCACCCAAAAAGTGATGCCGGCCTTGCTCCAGTGAATCGCCCCCGAAGAATTTCAACGCGCATGTAGGCTTCCTGCACAACATCCTCAGCGCAGTGTCTTTGCGCGTCATCCGGCGCGCCAGATTGTAAGCGGCTGACAGGTGCAGCACGGCTACCTTTTCGAAATTAGAGAACTTGTTCACTGCCCGTCTCTCTGACAATTAGCCCTACGCTATAAGACCGCAAACTGCGTATTTCTATTCCGACACCCCAAAATTTTCCCGGGAATATTCTGGTCGGGAACGAATCCGGATAGCCGGAGGCAACAGGCGAGAGAGAAGGAAGCGCTGGAAGGGCTATCGCGGACAAGCGAATATGTCTTTCCAAGTCCAAAAACGAAGGGACGTTTGGTCGACGTGAAGCGTCGATTTGACTTGGCGAAGAGCGAGGCAGGAATCAGAGATTTCCGCTTTCATGACTTGCGTCATACGGCAGCCACTCGGATGGCTGACTGCGGAGCGGATGCTTTCACGCTTGCTGCGATCTTCGGTTGGTCCGATGTTCGAATGGCTCTGCGCTACACCCACGCCACCGACGAGGCGAAGCGCCGAGCAGTTGAAAATTTGGTGCGTCCGATCGCGTCAAGTGACGAATCGGTGACAAATGAAAAAGGCAGGGTCGCTGCCCTGCCTTAAGTCATTGATTCTATTGGTGGAGCAGAGGGGGATCGAACCCCTGGCCTCCGCATTGCGAACGCGGCTCTGCTCTTTTTATTAATTGACTGACATGACAGAGGTTGCAGCCACGACGATTTTCTGAGGATTTTATATTCTTCTATATAGAGCTTCACGCTACCCATG
>WNGK01003840.1_pt1 | contig 16207 bp, 17 predicted proteins | sample 5400601 | NCBI WGS metagenome assembly WNGK01 (sample SAMN13153376, study PRJNA577476) | soil metagenome | isolation source: 60 cm soil or saprolite under Garry oak tree replicate 1 | place: USA:California | collected 2016-06-15
GCAGAATGGCGCCGTGCGGGTCTCGGCGAAGGCGGACTACGCGGTGCGGGCGGCCGCGGAGCTCGCCGCGGCATCGGCCTCGGGCGAGGGACCGGTTCGAGCCGAGCTGATCGCCAGCGCCCAGCACATCCCCCTGAACTTCCTGCTGAACATCCTCACCGACCTCAAGCTGGCCCGGATCGTCCAGAGCTACCGGGGGGCTCAGGGGGGCTACCGTCTGACCCGCCCCCCCGACAAGATCACCGTGGCCGAGGTCATCCGGGCCGTGGAGGGCCCCCTGGCCAACGTGCACGAGTCGAGGCCGGAAGATCTCCACTACCCCGGGTCGTCGGAGGCGCTCCGGGACGTGTGGATCGCCGTTCGAGCAAACCTCCGGGCCGTCCTGGAGACCGTCACCCTGGCCCACCTGGTGAAGAACTCCCTGCCGAGGTCGGTGAAGAAGCTGGTCAGCGATCCGGATGCCTGGGTGGCCCGCTGAAGCGTCGGCTTCGCGGGTACTGTTCGGAGGAATGAGCGTGTTCACGCCCGCCGAGATCGAATACCTCCGTCAGCAGACCCTGGTTCGGATCGCCACCGTGGGACCCGATGGCCGGCCCCATGTCACCCCGGTCACGTTCGTGTACAACGCGGACGAGGACGCCATCGACGTCGGCGGGATGTTCTTCGGCGGGACGAAGAAGTGGCGGGACGCCCAGGGGAACCCGAACGTGACCGTCCTGGTGGACGACGTCATTCCGGCTCCCCGGCGGGCTCGGGCCCTGGAGGTTCGAGGCGTGGCCGAGCGACACGAGACGGGAGGCGAGGGGATCAACCCGCGGTTCCCCAACTTCGCCCCGCAGTTCCTCCGGATCCGGCCCGAGCGCATCGTGGCCTGGGGCATCGAGGAGCAGGGCGCCGACGGGAGCGACTTCAGGACGAACGCCCGGACCGTCCGGTAGCCGGCGGGCTACCAGGCGAAGGCCTCGGGCGCCTCGCCGCCGGGGCCCGGGAAGATGCGGTCGAGGCTCTTGAGGGTGCCCCTGTCGAGTTCGATGTCCAGCGTCCGCACGGTCGCGTCGAGCTGCTCGACCGTCCTGGGGCCGATGATCGGCGCGGTCACCGCCGGGTTCGACAGGAGCCAGGCGAGGGCGACGTTGGCCGGGTCCTCCCCCAGGTCGGCGCAGAGCTTCTCGTACGCCTCGAGCTTCTCGCGGTGTTCGTCGATGCGCCGCTGGACGTCCTTGCTCGAACGCCTGCCGTCCTCGGCCTTCCTGAGTGCGCCACCGAGAAGCCCACCACCGAGCGGACTCCACGGGATCACCCCCATGCCGTAGGCGCGGCACGCCGGCAGGACCTCCAGCTCGACGTCCCGATCGGCCAGGTTGTAGAGGCACTGCTCGCTGGACAGGGCCAGGAGGTGGCGCCCTCTCGCCGACTCGTTCGCCTGGGCGATGTGCCAGCCGGCGAAGTTGCTCGAACCAACGTAGATGACCTTGCCCTCCCGGACCAGCCGCTCCATGGCCTGCCAGATCTCCTCCCACGGGGCCTCCCGGTCGACGTGGTGCATCTGGTAGAGATCGATGTGGTCGGTCTGGAGGCGGCGAAGGCTCGCCTCGCAGGCCCGGCGGATGTTCACCGCCGACAGACCCCGGAAGTTCGGCCACTGGCTGGTGGACCCGTAGACCTTCGTGGCCAGGACGACCTTGTCGCGGCGCCCCGGGTCCTGGGCGAACCACCGGCCGAGGATCTGCTCGGTGACGCCCTTGCTGCGGTCGCCCCCGTAGACGTTCGCCGTGTCGAAGAAGTTGATCCCCAAGTCGAGGGCCCGGGCCATGATGGTGTGGGCCTCGTCCTCCGGGGTGGCCCGGCCGAAGTTCATGGTGCCCAGGCACAGCGGGCTGACCACCACGCCGAGCCTGCCGAGATGCCGGTATTCCATCTGGGACCTCCCTATCTCATGGACTTGCCCTCCTCATTATGAGGATCGACAGTCAGGTGTACACTCACAGCTCAGATAAAGGTACACAAGGAGGCGAGCCATGGAAGTCGGCGTTCGTGAGTTGAGAGGCAACCTGAGCCGATGGATCGAGGAGGCAAAGCACGGGAAGGAGGTCGTCATCACGGAGCGCGGCCGGCCGGTGGCCAAGCTCGGCCCCATCGACGGGGGCTCCGAGCTCCAGCGGCTCATTGCCAGCGGGCTCGTCCAGCGGGCCAGGGCTCCACACCGGCCATCCGCCACGATCAAGGCCGTTCCCGCGCGAGGAAGCGTGTCTGACCTCGTGGCCGAGCAGCGCAGGTGACCGTCTACTTCGACACGTCGGCGTTGGTGAAGGTGCTGGTCCAAGAAGCCGATTCGGACCGGGCCCGCCTACTCTGGGATCAGACCAGCTCGCCCGTGGCCAGCCGGCTCGCCTATCCCGAAGCCCGGGCTGCGCTGGCGTCGGCGGTGCGGGGCGGGAGGCTCACCCCGTCCCACGGACGGATGGCAAAGGGAACCCTGGGTCGACTGTGGAGCCAGGTTCACGTGATCGAGCTCACGCCGGCCGTCGCTGAGGCGGCCGGCGACCTCGCGGAGCGCTTCGCCCTCCGCGGGTACGACGCCGTGCACTTGGCCTCCGCACTTGCCCTCCACGATCCTTCGGCGGTGGTGGCCACGTGGGACCGCGACCTGGCGGACGCAGCGGTCTCGGCCGGCCTGAGCATCACGCCCCCAGGAGCCCGGCCATGAGCGCCATGTCGCATCGGCCTCTCCGGCTGGTCAGGTCGAACCCGGGCGACGCCGTCACGAACGCGGCGGTGTCCCATGCGCTGCTCCGAAGGGTCTCGGACGGGCTGGAGCCCGAGACGCTCCGGCTGTACCGCCCCGAGCGGATCGTGGCGTTCGGTCCGATGGACCGGGTCGCCCCCGGCTATCGCGACGCCGTGGCCGCCGCGCGCGATCGAGGGTTCGAGGCGATCGAGCGGCTCTCGGGGGGGCGGGCCGCCGTGTTCCACGAAGAGACCATCGCGTTCGCCTGGTCGATCCCGGATCCGGACCCGCGTCTCAGGATCCGGGACCGGTTCGACGAGGTGGCCTCCTTGATGGTTGCGGCGTTCCGTTCGCTGGGCGTGGACGCCCGCGTGGGAGAGGTCCCGGGCGAGTACTGCCCCGGCGAGCACAGCGTGAACGCTCGCGGCCGGACGAAGCTCATGGGCGTGGGCCAGAGGGTCGTCGCTCATGCTGCCCACATGGGCGGGGTCGTCGTGGTGTCCCGGAGCGACCTGATCCGGGACGTGCTGGTCCCCGTCTACGACCGCCTGGACCTCGGATGGAACCCCGCGACGGTCGGCAGCCTCACGGACGAACAGGCGTCCATCACGTGGAACGAAGCCGAAGCTGCCGTGACCGCCGAGTTCGGATCACGCCACGAGCTGTATGAGGGAGCCATCTCGCCCCAAACGCTGGCCCTGTCCGAGAGGCTGGTGGCCCGGCATTCCATCGGAGAACCGCAGGCGAGCCGGCCGACGGCGGGCTAGGTTCGACGCCGTGGCCAGGGCCGAACCGAGCGACGATCCCGCGGTGAACCGGGAGGGCCTGCGCCGTTACCTGGCGGAGCACGCCCCCGAGCTGGCCGGGGAGTTCGAGGTCGAACGGCTGGGGGAGGGGCAGTCGTGCCTCACGTTCCTCCTCACCGGCGACGGGTGGGAGGTGGTGCTGCGGCGTCCCCCTCGGGGGGACCTCCCGCCCTCGGCGTTCGACGTCACCCGCGAGTACCGGGTGATGCACGCGCTGGCCGGGTACGACGCGGGGGTGCCGGTGCCGAGGCCGCTGCTCCTGCGCGAGGACCGCGACGTGATCGGGGCGCCCTTCTACCTCATGGAGCGGGTCGAGGGGCACGTGGTGCGGGCCGACCTGCCCGAGGAGCTCTCGTCGAACGCCGACCGCAAGCGCATGGGCCACCAGCTCGTGGACACCCTCCTGGCGCTTCGAGCGGTCGACTGGCGGGCGGCCGGTCTGGAGACGTTCGGCAGGCCCTCCGGGTATCTCGAACGCCAGCTCCTTCGGATGCACCAGTTGTGGCGGTTGGCGAAGTTCCGCGAGATCCCCGAGATCGAACGGGCCGGGATGTGGCTGGCCGAACGGACCCCGCAGGTCAGCGAGCAGGCCATCGTCCACGGCGACTACAAGCTCGACAACGTGATCTTCGCCCGCCACTCGCCGGCGACCATCGTGGCCGTGGTGGACTGGGAGATGTCCACCATCGGGGACCCGCTGGCCGACCTGGGCTGGTTGCTGTACTTCTGGCGCGACCCGGGCGATCCTCCGCTGGGCCTGCGGATCGCGTCGGTCACCGATCTCGACGGCTTCCCCCGACGGAGAGACGTGCTCGAACGCTACGCGACGAACGTCGGCGCCCCGACCGAACAGCAGGTGCGCTGGTATGTGGCCCTGGCCGGGTGGAAGATCGCCATCATCATGGAGGGTTCCTACCGTCGGTTTCTCGGCGGCGTCACCGACCACCCGGCGTTCGCGCAACTCGAGGAAGCCGTGCCCGCTCTCGCCCTCCGGTCGCTGCAGGCCGCGACCGGAGAGCTCGAGCTGTAGTCGAGGACCTACGGCACGTGCACCTTGGCCGTGTAGATGTCCAGCGCGTGCAGCCTGCCGTTGGGGTTGTCGCCGGTGCTGTTCGAGTTGTCGGACCACACCGGGTAGAAGTTCCCGCCGAAGAAGGCCATGCCCTCGTAGTCGCCGTAGTCGAGCCCCGAGTTCGCGTCGCTCGAGTTCGACACACCGGCGCCGATGCGGAAGTTCTGGAACCATGTGGCCCCGCCGTCACGGCTGACCGTGCCGTAGATCAGGGCGTCGTCGTTCTTCACCCCGTCGGTGTCGCCGGGGCCACCCGTGCCCGCGTCGTTGCGGCAGTCGTACCACGTGATGGCCACGTTCCCCGTGGTCTGGTCCAGGGCGATCCTGGGGAGGAACTGGCTGTTCGTGGTGGCGTCGGTGTTCGCCCGATGCGGCGTGCTCCACGTTCCGCCGTTGTTGTCCGAGTACTGCACCTGGATGTCCATGTCGTTGCTTTCCTGGGGCTGCTCGCTGGTCCACATGAAGAACAGCCGCCCGTTGTGGACCCCGCCGGTCCGGTCCCACGCCAGCCCCACCTCGGCGTCCACCGAACGGTCGTTCTGCGCCGGGATGAAGTCGAATCCCCCCACGTTCGTGACCACCACCGGCGCCGGCGTCCCGAAGGGGCTCGTGCCGAGGCCGTCGGGGTCCAGGGCCGTGTAGATCGTGGCCGGGCCCTCGCCGCCCGTCGGATCCTGGTAGGCCAGCATGACCTGGCCGTTCGGCCCGATGGCGGTGTCGCCGTAATCGCCGGTGGCGTGGCCGGTCAGGGTCTGCGTCGGGCCGAACGCGCCGACCTGCCCGAGCCCGGTGACCGCCGCCCCGGCCGCCTGGATCTTGCCGCTGGAGAACGAGGTCCAGCTCACCCACAGCTCGCCCTCAGCCGCGTCGATGGAGGGCTGGTCGCCGTTCGGGAGCTTGCCGTCACGCAGCGCCTTCACCGGGACCGAACCCCGCGGGGTCAGCCTGGCCACGGGGAGGAAGCTGGCCCCGCCGTCGGTGGAGACGGCCACCCTCACCGCGCTGGTCAGATAGACCAGGAAGATGTTGCCGAACTCGTCCGAGGCCATCTGGGAGTCACAGCAGGCGAACCCCAACGGGCCGCCGTTGGCGATGATGTCGGTCTGCCAGGTGGCCCCGCCGTCGGTGGACCATCCGTGGAAGAGCCCCGAACCGGCCTCGACGTTGTTCGTGTTCGTGACGTTCAGGGTGTTCGTCTTCTGGATCGCGATGGCGCTCTCGCTCTGGTTCCCGGACGATCGGCTGATGTTGACGTTCTTCGGCACGGGCACCAGCCTCGCCGAGGGGAGAGCTGAGGCCGGTCCCGTCCCGGAGACGGCCAGCCCGACCCCCAACAGGGTGGCGGCGACGAAACCGGTGATGCGTCGTTTCCCCAGCGGCATGGCCCCTCCTCAGTGATCGTGGCCCCGGCGGGCGATCCCGGGCCTCGGCGAGTGGTGAGCCTACCCGATCCGGTCGAGGGGAGTCAGGCTCCGGGGCTGACCACGAGATGCTCCAGGCCGCGCAAGGTGATGGTGTCGCGACGCACCGGCGGGGCGGCCAGCTCCAAGTCCGGGAAGCGCGAGGTCAGGGCTCCGATGGCGGCCCGGCCCTCTGCCCTGGCCAGCGCGGCTCCCAGGCAGAAGTGGATGCCCCCGCCGAACGCGATGTGCCGGTTGGGGTCCCGCCCGAGGTCCAGACGGTCGGGGTCGTGGAACTGCCCGGGGTCGCGGTTGGCCGCACCGAGGAGCGCCACCACGTGCTGTCCCTTTCGAACCCTCTTGTCCCCGAACTCCATGGGCTCGAGGGCCACCCGCCCCGTGAGCTGCACCGGCGCGTCGTGGCGAAGCAGCTCCTCGATGGCCCCTCGCAGCCGGGAGGGGTCCTCACGGAGCCGAACGAACTGGTCCCGGTTTCGGAACAGCGCCAGCATGCCGTTCGAGATGAGGTTCACCGTGGTCTCGTGCCCCGCCACCAGCAGCAGGATCAGCGTTCGAAGCAGTTCCTCCTCCGAGAGCCGCTGTCCCTTCTCCTCCGCCGCGATCAGCGCCGACAGCAGGTCGTCCCGGGGAGCCCTCCTCCGTTCGGCGATGAGCGCCTGGAAGTAGCCGTCGAAGGCCAGCTCGGATTCGGTGCCCCGCTGCATGACGTCGGGTCCGATCATCGGGTCGAGGGTGTGGATGAGGTCGTCGGACCACCGGGCGAACAGGTGCTGGTCCTCCGCCGGCACGCCCAGCATCTGGCAGATCACCACCACGGGGAGCGGGTGGGCCAGCTCGGACACCAGGTCGAACGTCTCCCGCTCCTCCACGTCGGCCAGGAGCCCGTCCACCACCTCGTCGATGAACGGGCGCATCCCGTCGATCACCTTCGCCGAGAACGCCTTGCTCACCAGGTTCCGGAGCCTGGTGTGGTCCGGGGGGTCACGGAACAGCATCGACGGCTCGCGGTCGTCCACGATCGTGGGGCCGTTCATCTGGCGGAAGATCTCGAACAGCTCGGAGTTGCGGAAGTCGCTGCTCATCCGGGGGTGCCGGAGCAGCCGGACCGCATCGGCGTAACGGGTGAGGACCCAGATCCCCGGCATGTTCCAGTGGACCGGGTCACCCTGGCGCATCCGGTGGTACAGGGGGTAGGGATCCTCGCGGACCTCCGGCAGGAAGGGGTTGAACTCGAACGGCCCCTCGCCCATGGCCATGGGGACGGGAGCGGGTTCGTCGAACAACCGGTTCTCCACCGGAATCGTGTCCCTGTGAGCCTGGTCCTCCACCACGATCGATCATCGTACCGCCGTCGCCCCGACAGGCCGGGCCGGCGGGTCCACCGATCTCCCTTGACCTTTCGGCAGGCGGCACCATAGGGTGATGCTCCTTCGTAGCGCCCACAGAGAGGGGGGATTCGCTTGCAGCATCGGTTCAGCATGAAGCGACGTGGCCTGGTGGTGGCGGCGGCCGCCGTCGGTGCCGTGCTCGCCCTGGCGGCGACGGCCCTGGCGAACGTGCCGGTGAAGCTGGCCAGCGTCGACCCGTTCACGAACACGGATAGCTACCACAAGACCGAGGTCGAACCGGACACGATCTCCAACGGCACGAACATGTTCGTGTCCACGTTCCAGATGGGACGGCACACGGACGGTGGGGCATCGGACGTCGGGTTCGCCACCTCCACCAACGCCGGAGGGACATGGACCGACGGCGCCCTGCCCGGCCTCACGATCTACTCCACGCCGGCGGGGCCCTACCAGCGGGCCACCGACCCCGCGGTCGGCTACGACGCCAAGCACGGCCAGTGGATCATCGTCACCCTCGACTCGAAGGCCTCTTCGGGGTTCAGCGGCGACGACATCACGGTGAGCCGCTCCGCGGACGGCCTGACATGGGGCTCCCCCGTGACGGTCAAGGCGGCCACGTCATTCCAGAGCTTCGACAGCACCTGGATCGCCTGCGACGGCTGGTCGGCGAGCCCCCACTACGGCAACTGCTACGTCGAATGGGACGACAACGGAAGCGGCAACATCCTGCACCTGTCGACCTCCACCGACGGGGGGCTCACGTGGCACGAGGCCACGACCCCGGGGAGCGTCGTCATCGGGGGCAAGCCGCTGGCGCAGCCCAACGGCAACGTGGTGGTTCCGATCGACGACGGGTTCGCCAGCTCGGCCGAGTCGTTCGTCTCCACTGACGGCGGGCTCAACTACACGGGGCCCTACAGCATCTCCAGCTTCCAGATCCACTCTCCGGCGGGGGGCCTGCGAGGGCTCGACATCCCGTCGGCCGACGTGGACACCACGGGGAAGGTGTACGTGACCTGGTACGACTGCCGGTTCCGCTCGGGATGCTCGTCCAACGACATCGTGATGAGCACCTCGACGAACGGGCAGACGTGGACCAGTCCGGTGCGGATCCCGATCGACCCGACCTCGAGCACCGACGACCACTTCCTCGCCGGCGTGGCCGTGCAGCCCGGCACAGGCGGTTCCACGGCGCACCTGGCCCTGACCTACTGGTACTACCAGGTGGCGAACTGCACGTCCTGCCAGCTCTACGTGGGCTTCACGTCGTCGCACGACGGCGGAGCCACCTGGGGCGCGGGCAAGCAGGTGGGTGGACCCTACGGGGTCACGTGGTACCCGTCGACCACCTCTGGCTACATGGTCGGCGACTACTCGTCGATCTCGGGAGTCCAGGGAGGCTGGGAGACGGTGTTCGCCCTGGCGAAGTCGTCTCCGTGCACGCTCGGTGCGAACAACTGCAAGGTCACCATGGTGGCCCCGGCGAGCCCGCTCAAGGGCTCGACGGCGACCAGCCCGGTGGGAACGCACCCCGTCACCGCTGCGGGGCGGGTCTCGCACGCCGGAGGCCTGATCAGCAGGAGCTGAAGCGAGGTTCGAACGAGGGAGGGGGCCCGGCCGGCTACCGGCGGGTCCCCTCTCCGTCTCGGGGTTGGTCCTCGCCGCCGGTCTCGGGTTTCCCGCCGGCGTCCGGCTCTTCGGCAGCACCGGTCTCCCGCCCGGCATCGCCGGGTGGCTCCCTCTCCTCGCCGGGACCGGTCCCCGGCATCACCACCACCGGCTCCATGCCCGACTCCTCCTCGGTCACGTGGTCAAGGGGAGCGGTGAGGCCGGGCTCGGGATCGAGAGCCGGCAGGTCGTCGCCCGGCTGAAGGGCGGCCTCGTCGCCCGAGCCGCCGCCTTCGTTCGCGGAGTCACCGCCTTCGTTCGCGGAGTCACCGCCTTCGTTGTCCGAACGTCCGTCCTCATCCCGTCGCTCGTCGGCGGCCTGATCCGGCTGTGGCTCTTCGGGGCGTTCCTCTCGAGTCTCGTCGTCCTGTTCGGCGTCCATCGGGATCCTTCCTGGGCTCGAGGGGCTTCCTGGTGCTTTCCCCGAGGCGAGGAGCCCCACCCGCCCGGGGCCGGCGGGGCCGGACATGGAAGGAGGCCGGTGGGGGGGATACCGGCCTCCTTCGTCGCGGGCTCCGGGGGATGGCCTACCGATGGGCCAGGAGCGTTCCTCCGGACGTGGCGGCCTGCCCCTGGTACAGGACCTCGTGCCGGGCGGCGTGGATCGATGCGCCCGGGGCGAGTCCCTGCAGGGGCCGGATCATGGTCTCCTTGCAGTTGTTCGACCCGAGCTGGCACGGGGACGGCAGCGCGGCGGCGAACACCGTGTAGGCCTTCCCACTGATGAACGAGGCCGAGTTGTAGTCGCCCACCATGTAGCCCTGCGTGGTCAGGGGGAACCACGTGTTGGTGAAGGGGCCGGCAAGCTGGGTGGCGACGCTCCAGCTCACCCCTCCATCGGTGGAGGAGATGAACCCCACGCTGAGCTGGCAGGTCGAGGAGGTGCAGGCCGCGTCGGGGTAGAAGTAGTACACGACCCCCAGATGGGCGGTGTTCCCCGAAGTCGAGGGATCCACGGCGATCCCGGGCAGGAAGTGATCCACCGTGCTCGAGGAGCTGTCGATGGGAATGGCCACCGGCGGCGTCCACGTCTGCCCGTCGAGCGACGTGCTCAGCACGATGTCGTTCGACGTGCAGTTGACGCGGAACCGGCAGTCGTACCAGACGACGAAGACCCGGCCCAGCCCGTCGATCTCGGCCGAGGGAAGCTCGGGAGCGCGGAGCGAACCCTGGACGGTGGCCTGGTCGATCGGCGAGACGGTGAACGGCCCGGCGAAGGTGAGGCCCCCGTCGTGCGACGTGTAGGAGGTGATGGTCCCGCCGACGGTGAGCCCCGGCCCGATGGGCATGATCACCGTGCCCGTGACCGGCTGGACCAGGGGCTGCCCGCCGCTCGCCACGCCCGGCGGAACCGCGGACTCGGTCCACGTCTGGCCCCCGTCGCTGGAGACGGCCACGTGGGGCTGGTCGAGGTTGCCGTTGTCGTCGTATTCGACGTAGCAGTTGCCGTAGAAGGGGCTGGGGGTCGTGGCGTCGTTGTCACAGGCCACCCAGTTCTTGTCGAACGATTCGAAGTTGGTGGGGTCGGCCACCGCCACGTTGATGGGCAGGCCCCAGTGCCTGGCATCGGACGACTCGCTCACCACGACGGCGGAGCCGGTGGTCCCGGTCATGGCGAGGGTGACGATCATCCACACGTTGTGCTTGGCGTCGTAGCCGACCGAGGGGTCGGTGTCCCGGTCGTAGGGCCCGGGGGGCGTGGCCACCGTGGTGATGCCCGGCAGGAAGCCCTTGCCCCAGTGGACCCCACCGTCCGTGGAGGCGGCCCACCCCACGTTCGACGCTCCTCCGTTCTGGAACCGCCCGACCTGGAACGCCGTCACCACCGTGGTCCCGTGGGCGAAGGTGTCGGGCTCGACCTCGGTCTTGTGATAGCTGGTGGTGGTGGTGTAAGGGTCGAGGCTGACCACCTTGATCGGTACGTTCGCGTGGGCGGCCGGGGCCCCGGCAACGGCCGAGAGCACCACGGCTCCGGCCAGGGCCGGACCGATCCACCTGGCCCGCGTTCGTGTCCTGCGCATCCTGCCTCCTCCCTTCCGGGTGGCGCGCCGGCTTCCTCTTCCGGCACGGACGAGATTTCCGGGGAGCGGGCCGTCCCCCGGCGGGCGCGGTGACTGTATCCCCCCCAAGATAACTAGTCAAGTCGGGCTAGCCTTGTGCGTTTTGGCTGGTCAGGGAATCGTGAGAGGGGCCTCGGGCCCACCGGCTTGATCTGGTGGGCCCGGCGTCGGGTCAGACCAGCCGGCGGTCGGTGGCCCACCGGGTGAGCTCGTAGCGGCTGGAGAGCTGGAGCTTCCCTCCCGGCGATTCTTCACTATGCTGAGGAGCCGTGGTCGGGATCGTTTCCTCGGACATCGTCGTCATCGGGGTGGTCGCCGGCATCCCCGCGATGGTGGCCATCGTGGTCGTGCTATGGGCGATGCCTCGCAGCCGGGCCGCGGCTGCCGGAGGGGCCACCGCCATCGCTGTGGTGCTGATCGGAGTCTCGCTGTGGGCGGTGTTCCGTCCCTCCGGAGAGCAGGCGGCGGCGGGGCCTCCGGTCTCGGTGGCCACGGGATCCTCCCAGCCGTCCGCGCCTCCGCCTCCCACCACGCCCGGCGGCCCCTCGTGCTCGCCCGCGGGCACCACCCTCAAGGTCGTGGCCAGGGGGCTCACGTTCGACACGAGCTGCCTGGCCGCGCCGGCGAACACGGCGTTCGCCATCGACTTCAACAATCAGGACGCCTCCATCCCGCACAACGTCCACATCTTCACGGATGACCCGCTGGCGAATCCCTCGGCCCGGTCGCTGTTCGCCGGGGACCTCGTGACCGGCCCGAAGGCCGTGACGTACCAGGTGAACGCGCTGCCGGCCGGAACGTATTTCTTCCACTGTGACGTGCACCCCACCCAGATGAAGGGAACCTTCGTCGTTCGATGAGGAGGGATCGCATGAAGGGCTCTCGCCGCGCCGGCATCATCGCTGTGCCGCTCGTCGTGCTGGTCGTGATGGGCCTGGCGGCGCCGGCGTTCGCGGCCCCGCGCTCGAGGTCTCGGCTGACGGAGTTCCCCCTGGCGGCGCCGGGCGCCCGCCCCTACCAGATCACGGCCGGGCCCGACGGGAACCTCTGGTTCACCGAATCCGGCACCGGCTCCGTGGGGAAGATCACCCCCGACGGCACCGTCACCGAGTACAAGATCCGCAAGGACAGCGGGCCCTACGGGATCACGGTCGGCCCGGACGGCAACATCTGGTTCACCGAGCGCTATCCCCTCGGGGAGTTCGGCGACACCTACATCGCCAAGCTCACCACCGACGGCCACCTCACCGAGTACCGGGTCCCCACGCCATTCGCCCAGCCCTGGGACATCACCACCGGGCCCGACGGCGCGCTGTGGTTCACCGAGGAGGACATCGACCTGATCGGACGGGTCACCACCGACGGGGCCTTCACCGAGTACTCCACCCAGACCTGCTGCTACCCGACCGAGATCACCTCGGACGGCGGCTTCCTGTGGTTCACCGAGGAGCAGGGCCCGGCCATCGTGAGCATGAGCACCGACGGGGCGGTGGAGGTTCGTTCGTATCCGGACCGAACGGACCTGGCCTACGCCATCGCCACCGGTTCGGACGGCAACGTGTACAGCAGCGACATCATCGGGCCGCACGTGGTGCGGGTCTCGCCCGGAGGGGTGGGCGAACAGAAGGTCCGGGGGAGCCAGACGGGGGTGGCCGGCCTGTCCATGGGGCCGGACGGCCGCCTGTGGTTCACCGAGAACGACTCGTCCGACGTCGGGGCGATCGACCTGTCCACCGGGGCCACCGTTCGGTACCTGGCGCTCCCGGCCGACCGCCGGCCCATCGGCATCACCGCGGGCCCCGACGGGAACATCTGGGTCTGCGAGGCCGACGGCAACCGGATCGCTCGGATCAGCCTCGCCTGACCCCATGGCCGACGAACCCGCCGGGCCCACCGGCCCTCCACAACCACCGCCCCGGCCGCCCATCGCACCGTCACCGCCGGCCGTGCCCGCCCCGGCCACCCAGCCGCTGCCGGCCCAGCCGCCGGCCGTGCTGCCGGCCGTGCTGCCGGCGGTTCCGCCACCGAGCCCGTCGCTGGCCGGGCTGGCCGCGGGAGCGCTCGGAGCCGTCGCCATGTTCGTGGGGACGCTGCTGACCTGGCAGAGCGCCGGACTGTCCCTCCCCCCGGGCGTACGCGCGCCGGTGCTCCGCCGGCTCGGCGCGATCAGGACCACCGAGTCGGGCATCAAGCTCGCCGACGGCCGGGTCGTCCTCGGCGTGGCGGTGGCCCTGCTGCTCCTGGACATCGTGGTGTGGGCGGCCCAACCGGAGAGCCGCCGGTTGTGGATCGCCGCCGTCGGGGCGTTGGTGGCCGGGGCCCTCGCCGGAACCATCGCTGTGACGAACCTCGCCTCCACCCCGACCCTGCCCGGCCTCGGCGGCGTGGGAGCGGCGAGCCCCCGAATCTCGAGGTTCCTCCAGAACGCCATCACGGTGTCGAAAGGCCCAGGCCTCTGGCTCACCCTGGCCGGCGCGGTGATCGCCCTCGCCGGAGGAGCGTGGGACCTGCTGAGGCCGGCAAGTTACCGGCCGCCGGTCTCTGTCGAGCCGCAGAAGCCGCCAGCGCCATAGGCGCCGGCCACCCCAAATGATCAGCCCCATCGGGCTGGGGCGGGCACGATTTTTCCAGCCCAAACGGCTTTAAAACGACATGTCCGGCCCCCCTTCATTCGGTCCAGATCAAGTGTGGTTCCCTGTCGATCTGAGAGGCCGAATGGAGGTGGATGGTGCCGGCGAAGCGGTTCAGCGTGGAGCAGATCGTCGCCAAGCTGAGGGAGGCCGAGAAGCTCCAGGGCCAGGGCATGACGATCCCGCAGTCGTGCAAGCGCCTGGGGATCTCCGATCAGACCTTCTACCGATGGCGCCTCAAGTACGGGGCGTTGAAGGAGGATGAGGCCCTGCGCCTGAAGGCCCTGGAGCAGGAGAACGCCCGGCTCAAGCGGATCGTGGCCGAGCAAGCCCTGGACATCTCCATGCTCAAGGACCTCCAGCGGGGAAAATGGTGAGCCCGGCCAGGCGCCGGGACGCCGTCGCCTACCTGATGCGCCGCCACCCGGTCTCGGAGCGGCGGGCCTGTCTGCTGGTCGGCCAGCACCGCTCGACCCAGCGCTACGAGCGGGTGGCCCCCGAGTACGAGATCAAGCTCGTCGATCGGATGAACGTCCTCGCCGCGGCCCATCCCCGCTACGGCTACCGGCGGGTCTGCGCGCTCCTTCGGACCGAAGGGTGGGCGGTCAACCGCAAGCGCATCGAGCGGCTGTGGCGGGTCGAGGGGCACCGGGTGCCACCCCGCAGATCCCAGGCCAGCGGGAAGAGGGCCCAGGGCAGCGCCGAGAACGCCTCGTGGAACCGCCCGGCGATCCGTCCGAACCACATCTGGTCCTACGATTTCGTCAAGGAGCTCACGCGCTCGGGGGCGCCGATCAGGATCTTGAACGTGGTCGACGAGTTCACCCGGGTATCCCTGGGTTCGCACGTGGCCCGCTCGATCGGTGCCCGCGACGTGGGCCGGCACCTGGAGCGTCTGTTCAGCCTCCACGGCCGGCCCGAGCTGATCCGCTCGGACAACGGCCGGGAGTTCATCGCCACCTCGCTGGTGGCCTGGCTGCTCGGCCAGGAGGTCCAGACGGCCTTCATCGAGAAGGGATCGCCTCAGCAGAACCCCTTCGTCGAGCGGTTCAACGGCACGATGCGAGACGAGCTGCTGAACGGCGAGGAGTTCGACAACCTGCTGGAGGCCCGGGTCGTGATCGAAGGCTGGACGGTCGAGTACAACACCGTGCGTCCCCATCGGGGCCTGCGGATGCTCACCCCGGCCGAGTTCACCCGGCGCTGGAAGGAGGGAGGTACATGAGAGAGACTTCCCGCATGCGAGCTGGACCAGTCCTGGAGGCACCGGCGTGGCCCCGAGGACTACGGCCTGGGTGGTGCCGACGACCCCGGCGGACGGAGCACTCTCACCCAAGATGGACCGAGCCGCGGGGGCCAGTCAGTACCCTTAAGCTGAGCGGCTCCAGTCTCGAATTCGGAGTCGGGGGTGGAATGGGGCGTTGGGTAGGCGTCACGCAATCGTACAGTTTCAGGACGCCATTCGACCTCCCCCTGCATTGGTGATATTATGCGGCTAGGACTGGTTGTTCAGGGTTTTGGCACAATAGCTTTGGGCCTCATATTCGGGGCGGCTTGCCTTGCGGGTCAAAACAGCGACAGGTACCTCTCGCGCGTAGTCAGAAGTCAAGAGCGTCTTCGCGGCCTCATCGGTGCGAAGGTTCACGATGAACACTGGTATAAGGTTCGATTGCGATGGGCCCTTGCAGGCGGCCTCGTTTTCGCGGCGCTGATAACGGCTATCGGAGTCGCAACCCTGATCATTGGGCTCCTGTAGTTGATTCGCACACCTCCTTGACCTTCCCCCCTTCCCCGGAGGCCGGGCGCTGCACGAACTAGAGGTGCTGCGTAAGGGGAACTCCAATCTTCCCGGGGCAACGAGATCGCCACCGGCTACAAGTGCGAGACTGTCCCGAGTCAAGTTCTTGGACACCTTCCCCCTGAAATAGGCTGGAATCGGCAAGGTGCACGGCCATCGGCGTAAGGAACCTCAGGGCCTCGTGGGGCCTGATCCCGTTGTAGATCTCCCGGAACCGCTCGACCTCCTGGGTCAGCAGCACGGCGTCGGGGATCTCCTCCCGGTACAGGTGCTCGTACTTCAGGCTCTGGTTGAACCGCTCCACCACCCCGTTGGTCTCCGGGGCGTGGTGGCGTGTCCGGATATGGGCCAGCTCGGACGGGACTGGATGAACCGCAGGAAGTCGGTGCTCTTGTACGCGGGCCCGTTGTCGCTCACGATGACTGACCTTCCCCCGGTTTCCCGGAGTGCGTGAAGTGGGGGAACATCACTCCAAACCTTGGACAGGATGGAGCCCATGGAACCGACCGGAGCTTCGGCACCGGCGTCGTCGTGGCCTCCTCGCCGGCCGTGGCCAACGGCCGGGTGTACGCGGGGTGTCGGCGAACGCTGAAACGTGTCGCACCGGGAACGCTGAAACGTGTCGGATCCCGAACGACGAATCATGTCGTTCCACTAACGGCGGAACGCGCCCAT
>WNGK01020557.1_pt1 | contig 16203 bp, 13 predicted proteins | sample 5400601 | NCBI WGS metagenome assembly WNGK01 (sample SAMN13153376, study PRJNA577476) | soil metagenome | isolation source: 60 cm soil or saprolite under Garry oak tree replicate 1 | place: USA:California | collected 2016-06-15
GATGTTTCTCGCCGCAGCGGATGCGCTCGCTGCCCAGGTTACGCAGGCCGCCCTCGACCAGGGCAGCCTCTACCCGCCGCTCGCGACGATCCGCGATGTGTCGGCGCGCATCGCCGCCGCGGTCGCCGGCGTGGCCTACGAACAAGGGCTCGCGACCGTGCCGAAGCCGACGGACTTGCTCGCCTTCATCAACGCGCAGATGTATGAACCTCGGTACACGCACTACGCGTGAGCGAGCGACCGCAATCAGTGAAACCAATCCGCAGATCGGCGCCCTTCACTTTCCCTTGAGCGACGCATAGTAGGCCGCCACGTTTGCAATGTCCTGATCGCTGAGCTGGCCCGCCAACGTCTTCATGACCGCGTTCTTGCGCTTGCCCGATTTATAGTCCTGCATCGCCTGCACAAGGTCGCCCTCGGTCTTACCTGCTAACGCGGGGTACGGATCTTTTCCCTCGCCGCTTTCGCCGTGGCACCCGGCACAGGAACCGGCCTTGATCTTACCCGCCTGGATATCTCCAGCCGCTTGCGCGGTGCCGAGGATACCGAATAGTGCGAAAACCCCCGCGGTCAAAAGCATGCGCTTCATTCGTCAGCTCCTTGAGGTTAATGACCGGCCGAAGCACGAGAGTCCAAGCGGCTGAACACCGCCCGGAATCCTCATCGCATCGACCACAATAAACCATAACTCGCTTACTTGGCTGGCAGCAAGATGCAAATGTGAGCCCCGCCCTCTTCACGGCGAGTGCGCCGTCGAAAACCCTTAAGCGCGTTACATTGCCTTGCACGTTACCTTTTGAGCAATCGCGATGTCGACCTTCGTAGCGGCCTTGAGCGGAAGGCTTCCTTGGCATACTGTCTTCCAGCTCGGATTGATCGGATCGCCCCTTGTATTGTTCTGCACCTCGTACGCGAGCGCGTGCGTTCCGGGCGGCACCAGGTTTTTCGCGCCTGAGGCATGTTGAGTCCATTCCCCGGGATGCTCATCGATAATGAGCCGCGCTCTGTATTCGAGTGGATTGACTTCTATTGAGCCAACCCCCGACAGGCTGAACGTGACGACAGAGACGGGCGGCGCCACGGCGAGCGTCGATGCCGGCGGGGTCGCGGCAGGCTTGGCAGCCACCCCACCCAGCGCATTGATATAAGCCTCGTCGGCACGATCGAAGGCTTCTTGCGATTTGATTAGATCTGCTTTGGCGCGGTCGCGAGCCGCGCGCGCAGTCTCGATGGATTGACCCGCCGCCTCGAAGCACATCGCCATCATCGCGAGCAGGCCGAACATTGCCGCTTGAAATCGGGTCTGCATGTTCCATTTCCTCTCTTAGACATGAGCCGCAAGAATACATCGTACCAACAAAAGAGATAAGAACCGAGTGGGTTTGGTTTATCGCAGCGATATCCTAGCCGAGTCATACTCTATGCTCGTCAGCAGAAAGGTCCACAGGACACACGCCGCGCGAAGCGCCTTCATGGTGTCTCGCTCACATAGCGGGGTGGCCGCTCCAGGGCCTTCATCCGGCTGGAATATTCCGAGGGCTCGCTACGCCGAGGGCACGCGGGCGTCCATCTTGTCGCCTTGACCTGGCGCAAGGTAGTGAGCCGAGCCAGAAGCTAGATTGCCCAATGTAAGGGCGTCGGCCCTCGGCAGGATGGTCAGCTTACGTTGCATTCTAGTAAGCCGTTGCTTATTGCCAATCTGTTTCGAACTCTCAATAGCGCGGAATCATGCACATCTCATTGACACCTCCTCAGAAATTCACGATCACCAGCCTATTGCTCGTCGCAGTGATGGTCGTCGCAACAAGTGTCACCCAATTTAGCTTCTATCGAAATGAGATCATGCAGCGCGAATCAGCCGTGATCTATGATCTGGTCAATGCGCTTGTGTTCGAGCAGGCGCAGGAAGGGATGTTGTCCATCGCTGACCTGAATGACTACACCGGCAGCGCTGCTGGTTCGCACCTGCGCCACAGTTTCAGCGCGCTCGAAAAACTGTCTGGAGTGGCGCGCATCAAGGTGTTTAATAAAGACCAGACGATCGTGTGGTCGGATGAACCACGACTGATCGGCAGCAGTTTCACCCGCAATTGGAAGGACTTGATGCGCGCCATTCAAGGTGAAGTGCGTCCGGTATTCATTCCAATGGCGACCAACCTTGATCCTAATGAAGGTCTTCCGCAAACCCAGCTGATCGAGTTTTACGTTCCGTTCGCCTTGGACGGCGGTCGGGCGAATAAAGATAACGTGGACGGTGTGTTGGCGCTCTATCGGTCGCCGAAGGAGATCAACGCCGTGATCCGGGATGGGCTTGTCCTGCTCTGGGTCGTCACGGGGGTTGGGGGCGCCGTACTATTTTTAGCTCTCTACACATTGTTTCGGTCGGTCTACTTCGGTCAACGCGCCGCGGAATCGCGATTTGCAAAATTGAGCGCGGCGCACGGCCGTCTCATGCAGCTTGAGAAACTTTCTACCATGGGCCAGCTGTTGAGCGAGATCGCCCACCAGCTCAACAACCCGCTGGTCGGAGTGGTCAATCTGGCCGAACTTGCGGAGCGCGAGGCAGACGATCCCAGCCGAGTGAGGCAATTGCTCGGCGAGGTACGCAAAGCTGGGCAGAACTGCCGGGATTTCGTGCAGCGCTTGCTGGCGATGAGCCGAGTGGGGCCTTCTCGGCCTCAGAGCATCTTCATCTGCGAAGTGGCGCGCGAGACCGTGGCGTTCTTTCGCCACAGTCTTGGAGGACACCCTCCGGTGGAGCTGGAGGCTCCGAGTGAAGACGTCGCACTTCATGCCGATCCGCTGCTCATACGAAACGCCCTGTTTAACCTGATCCACAATGCGGCACAGGCGGACCCGGATGGAAAAGTGGTGGTCAGAATTTCGCTGCGGGAGCGCGATGGCGTCCCGGGATGCGACATTTTGATTTCAGATTCGGGACCGGGAATTTCTCCCGATGTGAAGGATAAGATGTTTACGCCGTTCTTTACGACACGGCAGGGAGGGACCGGCCTGGGCCTTTCCGTCGCGCAGCATATCGCCGTCGAGCATGGTGGGTGCATTGAAGCCGAGAATGCGCCTGCTGGCGGCGCGCGTTTTTCGTTATGGCTGCCGATTTGCAGGGGAACACATGACCACGAAAATCCTGCTGGTTGACGACGACCTCTACACGCAGCAACTCTTCCAGGGGTTGCTTCGTCGCAACTCTGTTCAGCTGCGCTTGGCCGGCAGCGTAGCCGAGGCCCGCTTTGCGTACCATGCCGATGATTTCAATCTTGCCATCCTCGATAACCGATTGCCGGACGGCAATGGACTTGCGCTTTTTGCGGAAATGCGCGCGGACCGACCGCGGCAGATCGCCATATTGATCACCGGGTACGCAGATTTTCGCGACGCCGTGCGTGCCGTGAAGGAGGGCTTGTTCGATTATCTGACCAAACCGTTTGAGAATCTCGACGAACTCGAGGCAGTCATCGGCAAGGCGCTTGAGATGGATCGCGCATATCGCGAAATCAGAGAGTTGCGCGAGACGCTCGACGCCCGACCAGGCTATCCTATTCTCATTTACCGCTCTGCGGCCATGCGCAATCTCCTCGCCATGGTGCGGCAGGTAGCGCCGCTTGACACCACGGTTCTGATCGAGGGCGAAAGTGGCACCGGGAAGGAGCTGATCGCAAAGAAGATTCATGCCCTCAGTATGCGGGCGCGAGGCCCGCTGCTGGAAGTCAACTGCGGCGCGCTCTCCGAATCTCTTTTGGAGGCTACGCTGTTTGGCAACGAAAAAGGTGCGTTCACGAGCGCGACAAGGACAATGCCGGGCTATTTTGAGAGTGCAGATGGGGGGACCTTGTTTCTGGACGAGATTTCTGACATGAGCGCCAAGTTGCAAGCGAGTTTGCTACGAGTCTTGCAAGAGCAGACTTTCGCCCGGCTTGGCAGCACCACGCAGCGCTCGAGCGACTTCCGCCTGATCTGTGCGACAAACAAGAACCTGGAAGCGGAAACCAAGGCAGGGCGTTTTCGGGAGGACCTTTTCTATCGCATCAACGTGGTTCGGATGCGTGTCCCGCCGCTGCGCGAGCGCCCCGAAGATATTCACGCGCTTGCGCTTTATTTTTTGGATTACTTTAACGCGAAATTCGGAAAGACTGCGGGCACGTTTACGCCCGATGCTATGGCGGCGCTCGAAACGGCGGCCTGGCCAGGCAACGTACGCGAACTCCAACATGCGGTAGAACGCGCAGTCGCGGTTAACGCCGACACGCCGATCGCTCCGCGCGACCTCGCTCTTGCCGCCATCGACCGCTCTCATTTCGACACTGGTGGCGAGATTCTGCCATTCCGAGAGGCACGTGAATTCTTCGAGCGGGAATATTTTGCCAACGTACTTCGCACCGCCAAAGGCAACGTTTCAGAAGCAGCTCGACTCTCCGGTATCGCACGGCAGAATCTCCATAGCCGCGTGGCGAAGCTCCGTTCGTCATGAGTTGATGACACGTGTCACAAATTTTTTGTGACATAGATCGCTTGTTCGCACTGTCCTTCCAAGCGATCCGCTTGTTTCTCCACAGGAAAGTTCCCAGCACTCCATAGGCACGGGGCTTGCAACAAGCGCAGTGTCGCACGACCCCTAGGTCGTCTGCCGATGGCTGTATCGCGCCGGCGTCAAAACGCTCTATAGCCGCCCCGGGGGTCTGCGCAATACATCGCTTAATGCTGAGGGGAGCAAAATGAGTGCCAGCCCAGTCATGCCGGGAGTTCGAGCTAAAAGCCTTCGCCGCAATAGACGAATCGCAGGCGCAACGGTCGCCACACTCGCTGTGATGACCACGCTCCTGACGGTGTTCGCGCCAGACGCCTCGGCGGTGCCGTCGTACTCGCGTCGATATGGTATGGAATGCCAGGGGTGCCATACCATGTGGGGCGCATTGAATGGAGCGGGGGTTACGTTCAGGCTTAGCGGCTATCGCGCGATCAACGGAAATAATCTCACGCCCGTTTCCGAGGACATCGAAATTGCGAAGGGAGTGAGCATCCCGACCACACTGCCTCTGTCGTTCATCACCGGCGTCGGCTACGACCAGCGTGAGGAGAAGCGCACGGCGTCCGACGGCACCACGAACACGGCCCGCGGGTCGAGTCTTTCCCTGGAGGACGCGAGCATTTTCATGACCTCGCCGCTGGGCAAGTATTTCTCCGCTTTCGTCGAGTTCCCGATGTACGAGACCAAGGCGTGGGAATTCACCCCGACCGGCAAGTTCGAGGCGAATGACACATCGAGAAGTCACAAGATTCAGTTTGAAACAGAAAAACCGACATTCGAGGTGGCGAAGTTTTGGTTCAACAATGTGGCGGGTGACAGCTTGCCACGTGACAGCTTCAACGTGCTGGCTGGCATAACCCATCTTCCAAACGGCTATGCGTCCGGCAAGGTGCGGCTCTCGGTCAACCAATACCTCATCTACGAGCGCCGTGCGCTGGATTACATCAGCCCGAAAAACGTGGGTGACGTGCTCGGCGATTCAGACGACTCGCTCTTCAAATTGGGCGAACCGCAGGTCCTCGCCGAGGTCAACGGCATGTTGACTTTCGGTAAACCAGTAACCGATGTCGGCAAGAGGGATACGTTCTGGGCCGAATACCACCTGGGCGTCACCAACGGCAGCAATGATAAAGGCGACAACAACACCCAGAAGGATCTGTACGGGCGCTGGGTCATGCGCTATTACAACCAGTCCTTGGCTTTTACTGCCTACCATAGCAGCGACACCTACGACGAGAAGCTGCGAAACTTCGCGTCGATTGCCGGCAATCCGAATGGCGCCGGAATCATGTCCGGACGGCAGGACAAGAACAGCATGACGAGACTCGGGATCGATGGGACACTGAGCCTCGTGCCGCTCGGATTTCCTGTCACGCTCGAAAACCAGTACATGTCCAATCGGGAAAGCAGCCCGACCGGTTTCGGCAAAGAATTCAAGTGGCATGGCGGGTTCCACCAGCTCAACTGGCAGTTCAAGAAAGAAGGCATCACGTATGCTCGTTACGACTACGTCAAAGGCGACAACATCAACGATACCGGCGTAACTGTGAACGGGGTAACCGGAATCACGAACTCGACCCCGAAAGAATGGGATATCGTCGCCGGAATCCAGTACCTCCTGAGCCAGAACATCAAGCTGATCGGCGAATATCGCCATCACACCTTCGAGGACACGGCAGGTCCGTCGACAGCGCGACTGAAGGACGACGGATTCACGCTTCGTGTGATGCTGGGATTCTGAGCCGAGCCGGAGAGATATTTAGCAGACGATCATAGAACTCCTCTAACGCGTTTCACCCCCAGCGTTAGATTTGGCCGGGACTCGAATCGAGTCCCGGCCTTTTTATTTAAGAGCATTGTCCATCCTCTTTTAGGGCCGGGCTCGACTGCGCTGTCCTGATCAAAATCCAGCGCCACGCGACGCGGCGGTACTTTTTCAAGCCGGGCGCACCAGCATCTGCTCGTCACTCAAGTTGCAAAGCCTGACCGTCGTCCCCTTATTGCCTGAGCAGGCCGTGGTCGCTCGAAATTTCGAATGAAAATGCGCTTGACCACTCAGGCGCGCAAGATGGGTCCGTACCTCACGATCGGCCTACTTCATACAGGATCGCTGGGCCGGTTTCATCGACCTACGTAACAGGAGCGCATCATGCTACGAGTCTCGTCCGCAATTGCCAAGGCGCTGCCTTTGGCGCTCACCGCGGCGTTCGCGTTCAGCAATGCCGCCATCGCCCAGAACCAGCTCACCGCAGTCAAGGCCGCGCAACCGCCGAAGCTCGAGGCGCTTGCAGGCGACCCCGCTTGGGCCAACGCTCCGGAGCTGAAGATCAAGCTCGACAGCGGCGCACACTTCGACAGCGGCTCGACCACCGTCGCGCTCAAAGCGGTATACACAGTCGACAGGATTTATTTGCTGGTCCGGTACGCCGATCCTACGCAATCCGTGCGTCGTGAACCTTTCGTCAAACAGCCCGATGGCCAATGGATGAAGCTGCACGACCCCGATGACAAGGGCGGTGACAACACCAAGTATTACGAGGACAAGTTCGCCATCCTGTGGAACATCAATAACTCGATAAAGAACTTTGACACCATGGGGTGTTTCGCGCTATGCCACGCCGGCGAAGCCGGCAAGCCTTTCGGCAACAAGTACACCGCGAGCGAAGGCGAGCTGGCAGATCTCTGGCACATGAAATCGATACGCACCGGCTACATCGGCCAATCCGACGATCAGTACGTAGACCATACGCGTTATGACAAGGACAAGGCCCCCGACGCCGGCCGCAAGGGTGATCCGAAAACGGGCGGAGGCTACGAGGACATCAAGCTCGTCAACGGCAAACCCGAGTTCATGAGCAAGGACGGCAAGGCCGCGAACAAGGGAGGCACGTACTATCTCCGAGCGGAAGACAAAGTCCCGTTCGACGACAGCAAGTTCGTCGCCGGGGACGAAGTAGCGTCCATACTCGTATCCAAGTTCACCGGCGACCGTGGCGACATCGACACCGCGATCGGTTACAAGGACGGCATGTGGACTGCGGCGCTGACGCGCAAGCTCGTGACGGGAAGCAAGTACGACGTGCAGTTCTCCGACTTGGGCGCCCAGTACCCGTTCGGTTTTGCGGCGTTCGACAATGCGCAGGTGCGCCACGCATATCACGCTACACCGATGAAACTCAGCTTTGCGAAGTAAGCGCGTTCGGCTGCCCCACAGCGGTACCGCTCGGACGCAAAAGGCCGGCACACACGCCGGCCCTTTTTTCCTTGGGCTTGCGGTCCGCAATGTTGCGGAACTGCAACAAGGGAACTGCAACAGCCACGCCGCCCTCATGGACTTTGATTTGCGTCAACCCGGCATCTAGAATCCAAGAACAGAGTATCAATGGGAAAGTGAGTAAGGCAGCGCAGCAATCTGCTTGAAGTCAATCTTCAGCGACAAACAACACACCAGATACGAGTTTGTTGGGCCACGAGGCCCGGGAAACCTTGTGTCAGCGGTAGCGGCAGTTAAGCAGTAGCTCGAAGAGGGAGAGGCAATCGATGAACGCGCGAAAAATCATCGCTTGGGGTGCCTGGATCGGGTGTTTCTTCGCCACTTCAGTCGCGGCAGCCGACAATCCAGCGCCGGAAGAGACGATGGCGCAGAAGGCGCTGGCACGAGACAAGGTTTGCACCGTATGTCATAACGAAAGCTGGCGCGTGCCTGTGCTCTCGCTCTATCAGACGCGCCACGGCAACAGGGCGGATCCACGAACCCCCAACTGCCAGTCCTGCCACGGTGACAGCAGCGCCCACCAGAAGGATCCGGGCGGCGCGCATCCGGATGTCGTCTTCGCAGAAAAGTCGAAGAACGTATCGTCGGCGACAGAGCGAAGCGGCACCTGCCTCACTTGCCACGAATCGAAAATCCTTCCCCGTACGCACTGGGCAGGAAGCGAGCACCAAACCCGCGATGTGGTTTGCAACAACTGCCATACGGTCCATACGCCACGCGACCCGGTGCTGACCAAGGTCACGCAGGCTGAGGTTTGTTTCGTCTGCCACAAGACCGAGCGCGCGCAGACGCATCGCATCTCGACCCACCCGATCGCCGCCGGCAAGGTCGTCTGTTCCGATTGTCACAACCCGCATGGCTCGACCGGTCCGAAGCTGCTGGTGAAAAACTCGACCAACGAGACATGCTGGCAGTGTCATGCCGAGAAGCGCGGTCCCTTCCTGTGGGAACACCCCTCGGCGATGGACGACTGCATGAACTGCCACACGCCGCACGGCTCGACCAATCCGCCGCTGCTGCGAGCGCGCGCTCCCTGGCTGTGCCAGGAATGTCATGGCGACGGTGCGCCGCACCCCGGCAACGTGTATAGCGCTGCCAGCCTTCCCGGCGGAGCAGTCGCAAACGTCAACCAGACCGGCGGCGTTTCCGGCACCACTCAGCTGGGTGTGATCAATCCCATCACCGGCGCTAAGGTCACAGCGAACAACCCGCCGCCACAGCTTGCATTCCGTGCCTGCCTCAACTGCCACCAAAACGTGCACGGTTCCAATCACCCTGCCGGCAACCGCTTCCTGCGCTGAACGGCTGATCGATTGAATGGGAGACAGATCATGACAAGCCTTCGAAAACGCTTGGTGATGCGCTCCTCCGTGACCGCCGTGTGCGGCGCGCTGGCTACGCTCTCCTTCGTTCCGGCGGTTTACGCAGCCGATGACAGCGAATTGATTCGCGTACTGACCCAGCCTACGAACCTGGTTGAAATCGGCGCTCTCTATGTCGACGAGAGTTCCGCGAAATTCGGCGAGTACAACGGGCTGAACAGGAAAGGGGCGTACGCCATCGGCAATTTCCAGCTTTACGGTAGCGGAGGGACTGACAATGTCGTCCGCTGGCGGCTACTGGGGACCGATCTCGGCCTGGACACGCGTACCGTCACCGGTGAGGTGGGCGAGCAGGGACGCTGGCGGGTAACCGGAGGCTATGAGGGGATCCCTCGCCATTACTCGGACACATTCAAGACCCTCTGGCAGGGCGCGGGCACGACCACCCTCACGCTGCCGCCGGATTACCCTCCGGCCGCAACGCGACTGTCCGTCACCAACACCGCCGCAGGCCTGCTGTCCAACTGGAACAATATTCAAACACCCAATGCGTCGGCGACGACGACGGGCGGCGGCCCCGCCTTCGTCATTCCGGCGGACCTGCACAGTTTCGACGTGGGAACCGAACGCAAAAGGACCAGCGGTGGTGTGAGCACCGTGTTGGTCCCCGGCTGGGAGTTCAAGGCGTCCGCGCGCCATGAAGACAAGGACGGCACCAAGCTGACCGGTGCCAACATCGGCGGCTTCGCGGGTATCAGCGCGCTAGTGCCGGAGCCGATCCACAGCAGCATCGACCTGATCGAGGCGTCGCTGGGATATATGGGCGAGAAGGGGCACTTCAGCGTCGGCTACTTCGGCTCGCTCTACAAGAACGACACCAATCTTTGGACCGTGGAAAGTGCGGGCGCCAACAATGCGGTTCTCAATAATGTGGCGCGGTTCCAGGGCTACCCCGACAATCAGATGCATCAGATCAACGCGTCAGGTGGCTACACATTCTCGCCAACGACCAAGCTGGTCGTGGCAGCCTCCTATGCACGGCTCACGCAGAACGAGCAATTCATCGATCCGCCGGTCGGTTCAACCTGGGTCTTGCCTGAGACCTCGGCCAACGCCAAGACGATCAACAAGTTCTTCCTCGCGAGACTGACCTCGCGAGCGACGAATAATCTTAACGTGACCGCACAGTACAAGATTGAGGACCGCGACAATCAAACACCGGTCAAGGACTTCTGTACCACGCGCAGCGACGCGGCCGGAGCCTGCACGCTGTTTACCACTACGCCCCTGAACCGCCGTCTCCAGCAGGCGAACCTCGAAGCGGACTATAGGCTCGGACGCGGCCAATTGGTCAGGGGAGAGTACGAATATCAGGAGATCAAGCGTACCGCCGACGGAGAGGAAAATCCTTTCCGGGCGGACAAGACCTACGAAAACACGGTGCGGCTCGAATATCGAAAGACCTTGGCGGAAACGCTGACGGGTCGCGTGGCCTATTCCTACGGGGAACGGCGGGTCAAGGAGTATGAGCAGGGCAATCCGCAGCCAACCAGCCCTCCCCCTCCGCTTCCTGCAGCAGATCCTGCGCTGACCGGTTTCGAGCAATTCTTCCTGGCCGATCGCGACCGGCACAAGCTGCGCAGCCGGCTCAATTTCGAGGCGAGCGATGCGCTCTCGCTACAGGGTACGCTGGATTACAACCAGGACCACTATCGCACCTTGCAGTTCGGACTGAAAAAGTCGGAAAGCTGGGTGTTTGGCCTCGATGGCGCTTTCGTGGCCAGCGAGGCGCTCGCCTTCAACGGCTTCTATACGTATGAGAACATGAAAATGAACTTGGACAGCCTCGCCATCGCGCGCGGCCTGACCACGTCGATTCTCGTTCCACATGTCTCGGGCCCGCCGTGCGCGCCGTACACCAATGTCGCGAACACGTTGCCGGCGGACTACTTTACCGATCCGTGCCGGCAATGGAGCGAATCGCAGGCCGATCGCGTCCACACGCTTGGCATCGCGGCCAAATACACGGGCTTGCTCGGCGGCAGGCTCACTCTGACGGGCGATCTGACCTATGCGTATGCGCGCACGCCGATCAGCGTAGGCGGCGGCACGTATTACAACAACGGCGTTCCCAACTCGCCGACGGGCAACGTTTTCATCCCCGCCGAATCGTTTCAGGATATCACGAGCGAAATGACGGACGTTCGCCTGGCCGGCCTCTACGCGCTCGACAAGTCGTCGGCGGTCCGAGTGGGCTACTGGTACCGGCACCTGAAGTCCTCCGATTGGGCGTATGACGCGTACACCAACTCAGCGCTCGGAGTTCTGGCGATTCCGGGCTATCTCGGCCCCGGTATCACGTCGCCGCACTACAGCGTGCAGGTGATCGGGGTCAGCTATATTTACCGATGGCAGTAAGACAGCTGCGATCCCGATATTGGGGGGAGAACGGGGGCGGAAATCGGCGCCCCCATTTTTTTGGGGCGAGCCCTGCGTCGGGTTGCTGCCTGCCAGCGGGTCGCTATTTCGTGTTCATCGCAAACAAGGTCGATCGATGAACGACGATCCTCAAGGAGACTACTTTGCAGCTTCCGGATGCGCGGGCCTGCCCTGGCGGCAAAGTCATAGAACGCCGCAATGCAGCTCGTGCAAGGACTGCCCAGCCAGCTTTTCTGTTCCCACGGGCCAAGGCAACAAGCGCCCGTTCCAGCCGCGATCGCGAATCGAAACGGGCTGCGCCGCAGACAAACGGTTCGCGTCACCGTTCTTGTAACTCGCTGCGCGCAGGAAGGCGTGGCGCTTACATTCCCCCGTGCTCTTGCAGATTGATCTGCGTCAAGCCGATAACCCCTGGCGAGGAGCAAAGTATCCACAACATGTGGATGGCATATCCAGTGAGGTTCCATCTCGCTTGACTCGGAAATCAGTGCTGAGCAGCCAAATAGCATTGGCTCCCGTAACTTGAAATATCGAAGCACGAAGCAGTGCACGTCTGAAGGGATTACACGAAATCACGCCCGCGCCGCCGATAAGATCTAACCATGCCCAAACATATCGCTCGGCTCATCATCCTCATGGTGGTCTTTGGGGCAGTAGCGTATGCGGCCAAGGTGTTCTTCACCGCAGACTCGTTCTACGCCTACGGCCACTACCGGGGCAACTCGGTGGTGGAGATTGCCTCGGATAAACCGAAGTACAAGGGTTCGACATACTGCAAGTCATGCCACGCCGAGCAGTACGCCGTATGGTCCAAAGGCGTGCATCACAGCACGGACCTCGGCAAGGCCGTTCAATGCGAGGTCTGCCATGGGGCTGCAGGTGGCCGGGATGCCGGGGGGATGTTTCAGCATGTGGCCACCGGCGTCGATCACCCCGCCAGCGGCAGGCTCGCCGTTCCCACCGATACGCAGAAGCTGTGCTCCCTCTGCCACGAAAAGATGCCGGGCAGGCCCGCGGAGCAGCGCCAGATCGTGATCGCCGCGCATGCCGGAACGCAACAATGCACAACCTGCCATAACCCGCATTCACCCAGGCTCTTCGTTGCAGCCGCGGCGCCCGCTGTCCAGTCAGGCAATTCCCGCGTGGCCCAGCCTCGCCGGGCAGCACGGCGCTTATCTCATCGAAGCCCTCAAGGCATACAAAACGGGTGCGCGGGAGAACGCCATGATGGCCGCAACAGCCAAGAGTTTGAGCGATGCCGACATGCAAAACCTGGCTGGTCATTACGCGACGCTGAAGATCAAGGCCGCTACGACCGCATCGGCTGGCCAGGATCTCGCTGCCGGCAAAGCGCGGTCTGCGACTTGTGCGGCTTGCCACGGTGCGAACGGCGCCAGCACGAACCCTGCGTGGCCGAGCCTCGCCGGGCAGCAGAAGGACTACATGGTTGCGGCGCTGAAGGCCTATAAGGCCGGCACTCGAAAAAACGAGATGATGTCCGGAATCGCCAAAGGCCTGAGCGACGCCGACATGGAGGCACTCGCGGCCTATTACTCGAGCACGAGTCTCAATTAAGGCGGATCGAATCGATATCCGGCCAGGAGCTCTCGCAAAATGAAAGAGCGTACCGATCAGTGTCAAGAAGGGCGGCGCGAGTTTCTTCGCCTCTTTGGAAGTGCTGCCGCTGCGTGTGCCGGCACGGCGATGGCTGCGAAGGTCATATTGCCCGAGGCCGAAGCCGCACCCGCGCAGTCTGCACCGCCCGCCCCCGCGATACCCGGTTACGACTGGACCCAGCATCGCTGGGCCTACGGCGTCGATGCCACGAAATGTATCGGCTGCCTGCGTTGCGTCGAGGCGTGCAAGCTGGAGAATGATGTCGCCGAGGATGCGCATCATTTCCGCACCTGGGTGGAGCGGTATGTCTATCTGGAAGGTGAAGATAAACCGCGCATCGATAGCCACCATGATCCGGTGAACATCGAAGCCTCGGGTTCTGAGCGGGAATATCGATTCGCCAATCGCTACAAGGACGCGAAGGTGGAAAAGGCGTTCTTCGTGCCTAAGATTTGCAACCACTGCACGCATCCGGCCTGTGTGCAGGTATGCCCTACCGGCGCAACCTACCGAACCGACGATGGCGTGGTCCTCATCGATCACGACTACTGCATCGGCTGCCAATATTGCGTGCAGGCCTGTCCTTATGGCGTGCGCTTCTTCAATGAGCGCAAAGAAGTCTCGGAGAAATGTACGTGGTGCTATCACCGCATCACCAAAGGATTGTTGCCTGCCTGCGTCGAAGTCTGCCCGGTCGGTGCGCGCGTCTTCGGCGACCTCAACGACAAGCAGAGTTCGATCAGCCTGTTCATCCGCAACAATCGCACGCACGTCCTCAGGCCCGAATCCGGTAATGCTCCGAACGTTTTTTACGTCGGCATCGACAAGGACGTTGTCTGATGGAGCCTCTGTTTAACGTCATGCCGTTCACCGGCTACGTCTATCCCAACGAGACGGTAATTGGGTGGTCTGTGCTCATCGTCGTCTATCCCTACCTTACCGGGTTGGTGGCCGGCGCCTTTACCGTTTCGAGCCTTTACCAGGTGTTTGGCATGCAGCGCTTCAAGCCAGTGGCGCACCTGGCCTTGCTCACTTCGCTGTGCTGCATGCTGGTCGTGCCGACGCCATTGCTGCTGCACCTTGGTCACCCCGAGCGCGCCTTCAACGCCGTCATCACGCCTCACACCACCTCGGCGTTTGCGATTTTCGGTTATGCAGCTGGTTTCTACGCCATCCTCTTGATGCTGGAGAACTGGTTCGTGTTTCGCCCCTACATCGTCGAACAGGCGCAACGCAGGAAAGGCCCGTCAGGCTGGTTCTATCGCGTGCTGTCGCTCGGATCCTACGATCTGTCCGAAAAGGCGATGCGCTATGACCGGAAATGGATCTTCGCGCTGGCCGTCATCGGCATACCCGCGGCTCACGGCCTGCATGGATACGTAGGATTTGTCTTCGGTTCTCTGAAGTCGCGCGAATGGTGGTCGTCCGATCTCATGCCGGCTGTCTTTCTGTTTTCCGCCATCATCTCCGGCACTGCGTTACTGATCGTGCTCTACGTGATCTCGTGCAGGCTCCGCAAGGTTCCCGTCGATCTGCCCTGCCTGAAGGGCATGGCTTATACGCTGTGGGGCTTCATGATGTTTACGCTCCTGTTGGAGGGCGTGGAATTTGCCAGTCTCGTGTACAGGGGTCGGGAGGGCATCGACGTCATCATGGAATATGTGAAGGGCCCGCTCCTCGTGCCCTTCTTTATCCTGCAATTTGGCGTCGGATCGGTGCTACCGCTCCTCGTGCTTACTTTCATGCTCTGGCGCGGCATCACCGGCAAAACCCTGGTCGTTGGCGTGGCTGCGAGCGCGTTCTTGGTCTTGCTTGCGGTGCTGATGATGCGCTGGAACGTGGTCATCGGCGGACAGGAGATCGCCAAGACCGGCAAGGGACTGCTGGTCTACCATCCGATTCTCTTCGGCCGCGAGGGTATTCTGGCCGCGGCCTTCGTGGTCGCTACGCCATTCTTGCTGCTGTTGATCATGGTCCGAGTCTTCCCACCTTGGCCCCAGGCAACGAAGCCGGCGTGAGACAGCGGCGGACGGCCGCCACTCGGCAACAAATTACCGGCCCGAACGATACCGTTGACCATCGCACACAAATACCTAACACTACGCGGTCATTTCAGCGAGAGCAGCCACGCGATGCCGCGCAGCGGCGAGCTTCGAGCTTGCTTCCTAACCAGCGCGCAAGGAACGTTCCGAGCCAGTCGCAGGGTGCCGGAAGTCGAAGGGACGATGAGCGGTGACGCATGCACTCATGAAACGCTCAATGGAAGATATAAATGTTGAAGGGCTCCGGAAATGCTTGAGGGAATCTCGATGAAACCGCGTGCGCAGATCCTGCTGCTGGTCGCGCTGGCGCTCGCCGTGGGCGGAACGATAATGCACTATTCGCCAGAGTCGGGAGCCCAGCCTGCCACGGTCAAGCCCGGCAGCAGCGATGACTTGCGGGCCGTCTACGCCACGCCACAGGACGTCGCGGAGGGCAAGCGGGTCGCCGAGGCCTCGTGTGCAGCTTGTCATGGGGCAAACGGCATCAGCGCAACCAAAGGAGTCCCTCATCTCGCTGGCCAGCGCCCTAGCTACGTTTACCTCGAGCTCAAGGCCTATAAGTCCGGCGCCCGCAGTGCCGAAGCCATGACGAACGCCGTCAAATTCCTGAGCGACGATGCGCTGGTTAAAGTCGCCGCCTACTACGCCAGCCTCGATCCCGCATCACCAGGTTCTACGAGCGCAAAGTCGTCGCCCGGCCAGACCGACCCGGTTCAGGCCGGCAAGGCTGCGGCAGCTGCTTGCGCAGGGTGTCATGGCGATGCCGGCATCAGCAAGCTGCCCGGCACACCCAACTTGGTTGGGCTGGATCCGAAATATCTTGTCGCGGCCATGAAGGGCTACAAGAGCGGCCAGCGCAAGAGCGAAGTGATGAAGTCAATGATCGCCGCAGTTGCGGACGCGGATTTGAGCAACATCGCGCTTTACTATGCGCTGCAAAAACCGGCGCGGGCGCAAACCCCGGCA
>WNGK01003844.1_pt1 | contig 16201 bp, 10 predicted proteins | sample 5400601 | NCBI WGS metagenome assembly WNGK01 (sample SAMN13153376, study PRJNA577476) | soil metagenome | isolation source: 60 cm soil or saprolite under Garry oak tree replicate 1 | place: USA:California | collected 2016-06-15
ACAAATGCATCAAGTGTGAGCTGTGTTGGACGGCATGCGAGGATGGGGCGCATCAAGCGATCCGGAGGTTGCCGCGTGACAACGGCGGGCCGGTCGTGGAGATCATCGAGGAAGCGTGCGTCGGGTGTAACCTTTGCGCAGCGGTGTGCCCCGTGAAGGAGTGCATCACGATGCGCCCGGTGAAGAACGACTACGCCCCGGTCAGTTGGAAGAACTATGCTGCGGGTAAAGGCAAACTTGCGCCCCGCTCCGAGGCCTTTCATACCGCGACCTGGAGCTCCAGCTCGAAGAAATAAGCCTCAAGAGCAGTTGCGAAGTTGCCAGCTTTCAGAATGCGACGTGCGTGTACATCGTGTCTAAATCGCGTCTGCTTCTGGTCACCGCCGAGTTAGGGATGAGTGATTCGTAGCCATTGTTGATTGCCGCGTCCGTGCTGGTCGGGAAAGCTCTACCCGTTCACCGCTTGTCCCTTCCACACGGAGGTCTCATGAAGACCGCACAATTGGTTCTTCCCGCCATCGTCCTCCTCGCTGTCGCCTGTAATGAACCCACCACGCCTGCTCTCGGGTCGATACGCGCCGACGCGCAGGGTACCAACGCCGTCATCCATCGGGTGTCGGTCGGCGGCAGCGATCAAGACGCCACACTGAACACCGACGCGAACTTCTCGCTCGTGGCGATTCAGAAAGCCGACGGCTCAGTATCCGGCGAGTGGTCGGATCAGTTCGGGCAGGGACAGGGCGGCGTCCACGTCGACGTGAACTGTCTCGTGGTCGTTGGCAACCAGGCCTGGATCGGCGGCATCATCCGGTCCGGCAGCACGGGAGTCGGTGGCGTGGACTTGAGCGGCTTGCCGGCGCTGACGCGCGTCGCCGACAACGGTGCATCCGCGAACGATCCACCGGATGCGATCAGCTTCACGTTCATCGGGCGCGCCGTACTGTGCACCGCTCAGCCGAATCTGCCGCTGCTGGCGATGACGGGCGGGCAGGTGACGGTAAACTAGCTGGCTGCCTAGAGGCGGCTGGGGGGCGTTACCGGAGGCATGGCCACGTCCTCCTCCGCCGGCTCCGGCGTGAAATCCTCGCCGGGATTGATGAAGCGATCGCGTTCAAAGTTGTACTGCTTATCGTACAGCTGCTTGTACCTGCCGTTGGCAATCAACAACTCCTCGTGCGTGCCGCGCTCGACGATCTCGCCGCCCTCGAGCACGAGGATCTGATCGGCGCTACGAATCGTCGACAGCCGGTGCGCGATCACGAACGTCGTCCGGCCACGCCGGAGCGCGCGCAACCCGTCCTGAATCTTCGCTTCGCTCTCCGAGTCCAGGCTCGAGGTCGCCTCATCCAGCACCAGGATCCGCGGATCGGCGAGGATGGCGCGCGCGATGGAGATGCGCTGCCGCTGGCCGCCCGACAGCTTGACGCCGCGCTCGCCCACGACCGTGTCGTACTTCTCGTCGAACTGGTCCACGAACTCATCGCAGTGCGCGATGCGCGCGACCGCCTGGATCTCTGCCCGCGTCGCGTGCGGCCGCGCGAACGCGATGTTCTCGGCGATCGTGCCGTCGAACAGGAAGTTGTCCTGGAGCACGACGCCGAGCTGCGTCCGGTAATCGGCCAGTCGCACGGTATTGAGGTCGCGCGCGTCCACCAGCACGCGCCCTCGCTCGGGGCGACTGAACGCCAGCACGAGGCTGACCAGTGTGCTCTTGCCGGACCCCGATGAGCCCACGAGCGCGGTGGTCGAGCCGGCGGGGGCCCGGAATGAAACATCCTTCAGCACCGGGACGCCGGGCTTGTACGCGAACGTCACGTGCTCGAACACCACGTCGCCGCGTACCATGTCCAGCGGCTTGCGGCTCGCGTCCTCGGCGTCTTCCGTCGTCATACGCCGGAGCTCGTAGATCCGATCGAGCCCCGCGAATGCCTCGGTGATCTGCGTGCCGATCGAGGCGATGTTGATCAGCGGCAGCGCCACGAGTCCGACGAAAAACACATATTGGACGAGCTGCCCGAGTGTCATCGACTGCGACAACACCGCACGGCCACCGATGAGAATCATGACGATGGAAATCGCGCCAATGATGAATTGCGCGAACGCGCCCACGCCCGAGATGCCCGTCATCGTGGTCGCGACGTTGCGGAACAGACTGTGCGCGCCGCGGGCGAACACGAGGCGCTCGCTGCGCTCCGAGCGATACGCCTTCACAATGCGGATCCCCCCGAGCGTTTCCGCCAGACGGCCGGTCACCTCGGCGTTGAGCTTGCCGCGCTCCCGAAAGAGCGGGCGCAGCCTGGCGAAGGCGTACGCCATCCCGCCGCCGAACAAGGCGAGGACGAGAATCGAAAGCGATGTCAGCTTCCAGTTCAGCCAAAAGAGCACGCCCAACGCAATGGCCGCGGTAACCAGCCCGCCGAGCAGCTGCACCAACCCGGTGCCGACGAGATTCCGGATTCCTTCGGCATCGGTCATGATGCGCGAGATCAGGATCCCGGTCTTTGTGGAATCGAAATAGGCGATCGGCAGGCGTAACACGAATGCTTGGAGAGATTTCCGCATGTCCGTGATGGCCCGCTGCGCCGCCACGCCGAGGATTTGCGACAGACCGAACGAGCTCAGCGATTGCACGATCGTCGCGGCGCCGACCGCGAACGCAATCACGCCTAGCAGATCGGCCTGTCGTTGTCCGACCACCCGGTCGATGAGATAGCGGGACGACCACGGCAAGACGAGTCCCGCGAGGCGGTTGACCAGCATGAGGGCGAGTCCGACCGCGAGCCGATTGCGATGCTGCCAGACGAGCTCCCGCGCTTCGCGCCAGGCGTTCGAGTAATTCGGTTTGGGTTTTTTGTCTGCCACGGCGAGAAGGTTACCCAATCCCAATGCCTCGCACCACGTCTGTCATTTAGTCGCTGGGCGGCGGCTCTGTGGGCGCGCGGGGCGTGACGACCCTCACTCCCGTGGGTTTGACGGGCGCCTTAGGTTCACGTAGCATCGTTGGCTGCGAGAGGCTACTCTGTCACCATCCCGCCCGCGGCGCAAGCGCGCCGCCCCCGACCCGGCACCCCCGGCCTCCGGCTCTCCCCATATCTGCCCCGTCGTGGGCCTCGGGGCCTCAGCCGGCGGCTTGGACGCGTTTCAAAAGTTCTTCTCGCGGATGCCCTCCGACAGCGGTATGGCGTTCGTGCTCGTCCAGCACTTGGACCCTCACCACCCGAGCATCCTCCCCGAGCTGTTGCGTAAGGCGACGCGCATGAGCGTCGCCCAGGCGACCGACGCGACGCCCGTGCAGCCGGATCATGTTTACGTGATTCCACCCAACGCCAGCCTGACGATCGAGGGAGACACGCTGCGGGTGCAGCCGGCGGAGGGCGACGGCGGTCCCCGCCTGACGATCGACCGCCTGTTCGACTCGCTCGCCCAGGACCAAGGGCACAATGCGGTGTGCGTGCTCTTTTCCGGGTCGGGATCCGACGGAACGATCGGCCTGCGCGCCGTGAAGGAGCACGGCGGCATGGTCATGGCGCAGTCCCCGGAGACGGCACAGCACGATCCCATCCTCCGGAGCGCGATCTCCACCGGCCTCGTGGATCACGTGCTTCCCCCGGCGGAGCTGGCCGACAAGCTGATGGAGTATGCCACCTACCTGCGCCGCCTGCGGGACCAACAGGGGCCCGAAGCGCTGGTCCTGGCGACCAGCGACGAGCTGACCCGCATCTGCACGATCCTACTGCACAAGACGGGGCATGACTTCAGGCGCTATAAGACGCCGACGTTGGTGCGGCGGATCCAGCGGCGCATGCAAGTCCTCCAGGCGCCATCGGTCGCGGCATACATCGAGCGCCTGCGCGATGGCCCGAGTGAAGCGGACCAGTTGTTCCGGGATCTGCTCATCGGCGTGACGCACTTCTTCCGGGACCCCGAGGCATTCGCCGTACTGGCCAGCGATGTGATCCCGCGCCTCGTGGACGTCGCAACGCTGGACGGGACCCTCCGGGTGTGGACGCCCGGCTGCTCGACCGGCGAGGAAGCGTACTCGGTGGCGATCCTGCTCCGAGAGCAGATTCTGCGGCAGGACTCGCGCTCGCGGGTGCAGATCTTCGCCGGGGACATCGACGACGAGGCGCTGGAGTTCGCGCGCAACGGCCGCTACGCCGAAGGCATCGCCGAGCACGTCACGCCGGAGCGCCTGGAGCGATTCTTCATCCGGCACGATCATGTGTACCAGGTCGCGAAGGAAATCCGCGAGATGTGTCTCTTCTCCGTCCACAACCTGATCAAGGACCCGCCGTTCTCCCGTCTCGACCTCGTCGTGTGCCGCAACCTGCTGATCTACCTCGAGGCCGATGTCCAGAAATACGTGAATAGTCTGTTCCACTACGCCTTGCACCCCGGCGGCTACCTGTTTCTCGGACCCTCCGAAAACCTCGTCGGGCCACCGGAGTTGTTCCGCACCATCGACCGCAAGCACCGGATCTTCCAGCGCGGCGCCACCGTCACCCGCGTCATCGAGACTCTGCCCGCGGTGGTGTCCACACGACCTCCACCCGGGCGCGCCACCGTCGCCGCGCGCACGGTCTCGGGACAGCATGAGTTGGTGACGGCGCTCGAGCGCGTGCTGCTCGACCGGTACGCGCCCGCCTGGGTGGTGATCAACGCGCGGGCCGAGGCGCTGCATTTCTCGGCGCGTACGGGCAAGTACCTCGAGCCGGCAACAGGCGCACCGAGCGCCGACGTCATCGAAATGGCCCGCCCGGGGCTGCGTCTCGACCTGCGGACGGCGATCCACAAGGCCGTCCGAACGGGCGAGACCGTCGTGCACCAGAACGTCCTCGTGGAGACGAACGGCGACGCCCAACGGATCAACCTGCTGGTGCGTCCTGTCACCGAGCTGGGGGCGGATGCCGGACTGTTCCTCGTTGTGTTCCAGGAGGTCGGCCCACCACAGAGTCGTGCCGAGGCCGCCGCGGGAGATGCGGCGGCCCCGTCGCCTGTCGACAGCGTGATCCAACAGCTCGAGAGCGAGCTCCGCACGACCAAGGATCACCTGCAGGCGACGGTCGAGGAGGTCGAGACCTCCAACGAGGAGCTGAAATCGGCCAACGAAGAGCTGCTCGCGACCAACGAGGAGCTGCAGTCGTCTAACGAAGAGCTGCAGACCTCCAAAGAGGAGCTCCAGTCGATCAACGAGGAGCTAGAAACGATCAACGCCGAGCTGAACGGCAAGGTGAGAGAGCTCGACCAGGCAAACAGCGACCTGCTGAATGTGTTTCAGTCGACCCAGATCCCGACCCTGTTCCTGGACGGCGCTCTCGGCATCAAGCGGTTTACGTCGGCGGCGACGAATGTGTTCCGCCTGATCGACAGCGACACCGGGCGCCCGATCACTGATATCGCCCCGCGATTCACGGAAGACCTGCTGCCCGACATGAAAGAGGTGCTCCGCACCGCCACGCTGCGGGAACGTCAGGTGCATGTCGCCGACGGATCCGCCATGTACCTCGTCCGCATGCTGCCCTATCGGCGCGTGGACAACACGCTCGACGGTCTGGTCGTCACCTTCCTCGACGTCACGCTGCTCGAGGCCGCCCAGGAGCAGCGCGCTCGGTTGGCCGCGATCGTCGCGTCCTCGCACGATGCTATCGTGAGTCGCGCGTTCGACGGCACGATCACGAGCTGGAACGACGCAGCGACGCGCCTGTTCGGCTACGCGGAGCGGGAGGCCGTGGGAGAGTCCTACGTCGACCTCATCATCCCGCCGGACCGCCGGATGGAGATCGAGCAAACGGACGAAGTGCTGCGGCGGGGAGGGCGCGTAGCGCCGTTCGAGTCCACATGCCTCACAAAGGCTGGCGAGCGCATCGCCGTTCTCGTGGCCATCTCGCCCGTCAAGGATGCCGCGGGGCAGCTGACCGGTTCATCTGCGGTGTTTCGCGACTTGACCGAGATCAACCGCGTCCGGGGGCTCCAGGACGAGGCCCGCCACAAGGACCAGTTCCTCGCCACCCTCAGCCACGAGCTGCGGGGGCCTCTCGCCTCGCTGCAGATCTGCTTCGAAGTGCTCCAGAGCCAGGGAACCGACGTCAAGCGAGGCAAAGACGCGCTGGCGATCGCGGCCCGGCAGCTCGAGCACCTCTCGGCCCTCGTGAACGAGCTGCTTGATGCGTCCCGGATCGCAAGTGGGGTGATGTCGCTGCAGCGATCGGACCAGGACCTGGTCGACGTCGTGCGGACGAGCGTCGAAGACCAACGCTCATTGCTGAGCGCCGCCGGCGTCCGCCTGGACCTCAGCCTGCCCTCCACCGCGCTGTGGGTACATTGCGACCCGCGCCGCGTGGGGCAAATCGTCGTCAATCTGCTCGGGAACGCCGTCAAGTTCACGGACCGCCGCGGGCTCGTCACACTGTCCCTGCGGCGCGACGACGCGACGCATACGGCGGTGCTCCGCGTGCTGGACGACGGCCTGGGCATCGAACCCGAGATGCTCCCACGGTTGTTCGAACCCTTCAGCCAAGGGGACGCGGGCGACCCTCGCACGCGAGGCGGCCTGGGGCTCGGCTTGGCTCTGGTGCGCGGGCTGGTCACCGCTCACGGTGGGACTGTAGAAGCGCGCAGTGAGGGTCGCGGTCGCGGCGCCGAGTTCATCGTTCGCCTCCCGCTGCTCGATCGATCACCGGAGTCGGTGCCGCCACCACCAAGCCCCACCCTGGACGCGGGCACCCGGCATCATCGGATTCTGGTTGTCGAAGACCATTGGGACTTTGCCGAAAGTCTTCGCAGCATCCTGGAGGTCGCCGGCCACGAGATCCAGGTTGCCCCAGACGGTGAGCGGGCGCTGACGATGGCGCTGACCTTCCGCCCAGACATCGTGCTGTGCGACGTTGGCCTGCCGGGCAAATTGGACGGGAATGCTGTTGCCGCCGCCATTCGTCGCGACCCGACGTACGGCGCGCCGTACCTGATCGCATTGAGCGGATTCGGCCAGCCGTCCGACAAGGCGCGGGCGCTGGGCGCAGGGTTCGACCGCCACGTGACTAAGGCTGAGCACCCTCGAATGCTGTTGGGCATCATCGCCGACGTGCCGTCGCGGCGCTGACGGTGCCCTTTCTTAGCGTATCGCGACCGGCCGGACCAGGAGTCCGGTCGTCGAGACGCGCACCTCGTAAGTCGCCGGCCGGGCCGGCGTCCCCGTTGAGCTGACGAACGTCGCCGAGCCGTACTCTGCATCCACGAACGGCCGCAGTATCCAGTAGCGGCGCGCAAGCTCGAACGCATCGAAGGGCTTGTGGGCGGCGAGCGAAAACACCGTGCGCTCTTGCGTCTGTTCGTCGCTGAGTGCCTGGTAGCGCCCAGCAATCCGGTCGAGCTCGTAGACCGTCTCGAGGCCGAGCAGCGTCCCGATCGGGCGCCACTTGAGTACGTGCGCGTCGATATAGACGGCGTCGCCCGCGAGGTCGAACATGTGCAGGCTGTTGTCGGCAAGCGTGACCGTGGCGCGGAAATGATGTGGGCCGAGCGGTTCCGTCTTGACCGTGGCCGCCAGCGCTTCCTGCGTGAAGGCCCGATACCCGCGAATCCCGACCGTGATGGCGGCGAGCAGCACGCCGATCGTGAGGCAGAGCACAGCGGCGAGAAACCCAACGCTGGAGCTTAAGCGGCGCCGGTTCCGCCAGGCTGACGCGGCGATGAAGAGCAGCACGAGCGCGAGGAGGTCGAAGCCGACCATGACGAGCCTGAGGATGCCAGTCATTCCCTACACGTTACGCGTCACCTGCCTCTGGCGCGAATTCTCCGCTCTTGCCACCTTCGGGCCATGAAGCGCTCGACGGGAATCACCCTGGTCGTCATCGCGGCGATCATCGCCCTCTTCTTCTATATGTCCACGGCGCGCGCCACGCAGGAGTGTAGCGTGTGCGTCGAGTTCAACGGCCGCTCCAATTGCGCCACGGCCGCCGGACGCACGGCCGCCGAGGCGACGGAAACTGCCCACAGCACGGCGTGTGGTCCCGTCGTCAGCGGCATGAACGAAACCATTGCGTGCGGGAACCGGGCGCCGGTGTCGGTCCAGTGCAGGAGTCGAAGGAGCTAGGGTGGCTGGAGGATTTTCGATCCCGCGAGTGGCGATATCCGCCGCTCTCCTGCAAACCGCCGGTGGCAAGCGCGACGGCGAGATCTACGTCATGGAGCGCGTTCCCCAGCACGCGGGCGCCGAAACCCCGCTCGACATGCTCAATCGCGCCGAAGGGTTCTTCCCGTTTCGCCCGAAGGGGAATGGCGCAGGGGTGCTCCTCGTCGCGAAGGCACGCACGGTATCACTCACTGTCCCGCTGACTGAACCCGAGGACCGCGCGCGGCTATCCGCCGCTAAACAGGCACGGCTCGAGGTCACACTGGCCGACGGGTCGCAGCTGCGAGGATGGGCCACGCTCGAGCTGCCGCAGCATCATTCCCGCGTGCTCGACTATCTTAACGCTGCGGCCGAGCCGTTTTTCGCGATCGCGACCGACGACGGCGTTCATCTCGTAAACCGCGCGCATGTCTTATATGCGCGTCCTGAGGACTGATTCATGCCCGCACGGCTCGATCCGTTCGTCGACGTGATGCTGCGCGAGCACGCCGATCAGCTGTATTTGTTGCCGGACGAGCCCGTCACCTTAGTGAAGGATGGGAAGCCGCGCAAAGTCTCCAAGCAGCCGCTCACGGATCAGCACATCTACGCGCTGATGGTCGAGGTCGCCCCGCCGGAGGCGGCGGACAAGATCGACCACCAGTCCGAGACCGAGTTCGATTACGCGGCGGGCAACGGGCTGGTTCGTGTGCGTATCGTGCCGGAGGCGGGCCGGCTGACGGCCGTGATCTCGGCGATTCGGCGGGCATCCCAAGAGCAAGCAGCGCCGGCAATTGCGGAGGCGGCGCTGGCTCCGGCCGTGGCCGAGGCGACCGCAAGGCGTGCGACATTGCCACGCGCTGCTGCGACACCCAAGCCCTCTGCCCCCGCACCACCCCCACCGCCACGGGCGCCACGCGCATCAGTCATTGCCGCCGCCCCGATGGTCGAGAATCCCCCTCCCGAAATGTCGGTCTCGGCGCCGACCGCGTTACCCGGCGAGTTTGCCTCCTCGCAGTACGAGGCCGCCGAGCAAAAGCTAGGCAAGCTGCTGCGCGCACTGGTCAGCTCGGCGAGCTCGGACTTGCACCTGCGCGTGGGCGAGCCGCCGCTGTTCCGCACCCACGGAGAGATCAAGCGTCAGGCCGGACCCGCCCTGAGTGTGAACGACCTCGAGCTGCTCGTGCTGTCGATCATGCCGGAGCGCAATCGCGGCGAATGGAAGGAGACCGGCGACTCCGACTTCGCGTACGAGATCGCCGGTGTCGCGCGCTTCCGCGTCAACGCCGCCCGCGATCGCAAGGGACCGGTCGCCGTCTTCCGGGTGATTCCGGCCAAGGTCGTCACGATCAGGGACATGGGGCTGTCCGAAGAGGTACAGAAGCTCTGTTATTTGACGAAGGGGCTGGTGCTGGTGACCGGTCCGACCGGCTCGGGAAAATCCACGACCCTGTGCGCCCTGATCGACCTCGTGAACAGCACGCGCACCGATCACATCATCACGATCGAAGACCCGATCGAGTTCGTGCACGAAAACAAGAAGTGTCTGATCACGCAGCGCCAGATCCACGTCCACACCGAGAGCTTCAGGTCGGCGTTGCGGGCGGCGCTCCGCGAAGATCCCGACATTGTGCTCGTCGGCGAGATGCGCGACCTTGAGACGATCGCCATCGCGATCGAGACGGCGGAGACCGGGCATCTCGTCTTCGGCACGCTGCACACGACGACCGCCTCCTCGACCGTCGACCGCATCATCGACCAGTTCCCCGCCGACCGGCAGGCACAGATCCGCGTCATGCTGTCCGAATCCCTGAAGGGCGTGATTTCGCAGACCCTGTGCAAGAAGATTGGCGGCGGGCGAGTGGCGGCGCGCGAGATACTGCTCACGACCCCCGCCATTTCAAACTTGATCCGTGAGGGTAAAACTTTCCAGATTCCGTCGATCATTCAGACCAGCAAGAAGCTCGGCATGCTGACGCTGAACGACGCGCTGCTCGAGCTCGTGGAGAAGAAGGTGATCGAGCCGGACGAAGCCTACGTGAAGTCGGTGGAGAAGGCAGGCTTGGCCGCCAGTCTCAAAGCCAAGGGATTCAAACTCACATTCATGCCGGAGGCTTGAGCTATGAGCCGTCATAACGCCTTGCACTTGATCGGTCCCGCAGTCCTCGTCGTCATGACTGCGTGCCAGGAGACCCCCACGTCTACGGCGCCTATCGCCGCCCGTGTCGCGCCGAGCTCTTACGCACCGCAACAGGTCCAACGCTGGTTTGACGTGATGGCTCGGGAGGGGCTGGCGCTGCCCGGCACCGTGCTCGCCGATTATGATGAAAACACCAACCGAGTGGTCGTCGGCGTCGAGCACGCGGCCGCGGCGGCCAACGTACGGGCCCTCGCCGTGCGCCTCGGTGTGCCGGCGGAGGCACTCGTCGTCCGGCAGATGGAACCGATCCGTTTCGCCACGACGCTGCAAGACCGAGTCGATCCGCGCATCGGCGGAATCCAGATCCACTTTGGGAATTTCCTCTGCTCGATGGGCTTCAACGCCGTGGATGGGGGACAGGCGTCTTTCGTCACCGCGTCGCACTGCACGAATAAGCAGGGAGGCGTCGAGGGCACTGTCTATTACCAGCCGCTGCAAAGCGTGGACGGCGTCTCGATCGGCACCGAAGTCGAAGATCCGCCCTACCTGCGCAACATCGCGGGCTGCCCACACCGTAAAAAGTGCCGCCACAGCGATGCGGCACGCGCGGCGTACAACCCCGGGATCAACTCCGCGCTCGGTCAAATCGCCCAGACCGACGCGGCCAGCCCCAACACCGGCTCGCTCGCCCTCAGCACCACCGGGTCCATCACCCTCACAGGTGGCGACCTGCGCGACCAATTCACGATCGGCGAGACGATGAACAAGGTCGGCCGCACCACCGGCTGGACTCAAGGCACTGTGAGCGCGACGTGCGCGACGGTCAACGTCTCGGGCTCGAATATCACCCAGATCTGCCAGACGATCGTCGAAAACTCGGTCCAGATCGTCGGTGCGGGAGACAGCGGCTCCCCCGTGTACACATCGGCCAACGCACTGGCGGGCATTCTGTGGGGCGGCAACTCGTCAGGGACGATGCTGGTGTTCAGCCCGCTTAAGAACGTCGACGACGAGCTCGGGTCCCTGCAAGTCACGCCGTGACAGGTTACGCGGCCATCTCTGCTCTGCTGGTGATCGGGGGACCGCGCGTGCCCGCTGCGGGTGTCTCGCCACTCGAGTTCACGATTTCGGCCCCGACGCGCGCTCACGTCGGGGCCAGCGTTCCCATCGTGCTGCGACTCCACAATGCGTCCGACCGGCCTCGCGAGGCGCATTTTCTCGGCCGGACGATCGCCTTCGATATCGTCGTCGCGCGCGACGACGGCGCGATCGTGTGGCGGCGGCTGGAACACGGGGTGGGCCCCAGCATTCTGCAGGTTCGCGTCCTGAAGCCTGGGGAGACGATGCAGTGGCGCGATGCCTGGCTCCCGCGAGAGCCAGGCCATTACCGCCTCCAGGGGATCCTGCCGTCCGACGCTGCGGAACCGCTGCGGACCCCCTGGGCCGGAGTCGAGGTCAGCCCTTAATCGTCTTCGTCGCGTCGTCCCAGCTGACCGTCGTGCGCCGGAAATACGCTTCGTTCGCCATGTGACAGGCGAGCGCGGCGTTGTGCCCGAACACGACGTCCTCGACCACAGGTTTCCGCGTGCGCACCGCCTCGAAGTAGGTCCACAAGTGCGGCCGCGTGTCGTCGAAGTCCGGAGTGCTGAAGGACACGGTTTCGGACAACGGCGGAGCCTGACCCGCTTGCAGGTCGTGGTCTTTATGCCACTGGGTCTGGTAGGCATCGCGCAGCGCGTGCGGGTAGCTGCCGGTGTAATAGCTGGGCCACCGATCGGTGCCGGTCTGCGGTGAGAACGTCAGGGTGTTGCCCGACACCTCGAGAACGCCCTTCGACCCCTGGATGCGATACTGCTCGGGCATTTCCGTTCCCAGATTCAGCCGCATGTAGACCGGTAGGTCGCCATAGTAGTAAATCGTCGCGTGCACATCGGGCATGTTCCGCCCGTCCTTCCACCGCCGGATGCCGCCGACCGCCGCTGCCTGTTTCGGCGGCTCGTTGATGCCGAGCATGAACTGCATGCCGCTGATCAAATGGACGAGCAGGTCGCCTGCCACACCCGTGCCGTATTCTTTCCAGCAGCGCCAGCGCGCGAAGATGTTCGGATCGAGCGGCCGCTTCGGGACATCGTTTTGCCAGGTATCCCAGTCGAGGGTTTGGAGTGAGAGGTCCGGCGGCGGCGGGTACTCCCACGCGCCTGTCGGATCGTTGCGGCCGAGCCAGCCTTCGACCAGCGTGAGATCACCCAGCATGCCCTGTGCGAGCATCTCTTTCGCCTTCGCGCAGATCTGCGAGCTGACGCGTTGTGAGCCGACCTGCAAGATCCGACCGCTCTTCTTCACCGCATCCACCATCGCAACGCCATCGGCCGCGGTGTGCGACATCGGCTTCTCGATGTAGATGTCCTTCCCCGCGCTGACCGCCTCCACGACCATGCGTCTGTGCCAGTGATCGGGGACCGCCGCGACGATGCAATCGATCGTCTTGTCGTCGAGCAGGCGGCGGTACTCACGCGTGGTGGGCAGATCGGACCGCACGATTTCCTTGGCCAGCGTGTGCCGGCCATCGTAGAGATCGGCGGCGGCGGCGCACGTTACGCCTGGCAGCTGAATGGATGTGCCGAGGAGCCCCGAGCCCTGCATGCCGACGCCGATCATGCCAAAGCGCACGGTGTCGCTGGGCGCGACCCTCCGCATCCGGAACGGCTTGGCGGCGAACGAGACCCCGGCCGCTGCGGCGCTCAATTCGATGAATTCGCGACGGGACCAGCTGGACCTCTTCATGGGGGTGCTCCCTGAGTGGTTTTGGAGAGAAGATGTGCTCTGCATCACGCCGACGCGACCTCCCCCGGCGTTACAATTCGCCCCGTTTCGCATCTTCATACGCGATCACTTTTTCCACCGGCGCCCTTCGCCGCGGGTTACGCGCCCCCCGCGAGGATGGACGCCGCCCATGTGTTTGCAGACGGGACAGGCATGGATCACGGCGTTTCCGTCGCTGCCACGCGGCGCGCAACGTGGCGACTTTCTCTCCTGGCGCTGCTCCTGTCCGGTGCAGCGTTCGCGTGCGCCCTATCCGACGCCCTCAGCGGTCCCGCAACTCCCACCATCACGCTCCGCTATAGCGGCGACAGCAGTGTCGTCGTCGGCGACACCGTAGCCTTCGCCGTCACGGCGGAGATCGACGGCACCAACCTCAGCGCACCCTCCCTGCGCTATGCGATCGAAGACACGGCGGTGGTCTCCCTCACGCCGGCGGGCCATGCCCTCGTCGGCCGCCGTCGTGGTCGCACACAGCTTATCGCGTCTTTGGTAAGTCCGCTGGTGGCCAAGCCGCCGATGCTGTCCGTGACGCTGGATGTCGTGGTCGGCGCCGTGACCATTGTGCCGGCGAGCGATACGCTGACGAGCATCGACGATACGCTCTCGCTCGTCGCGCCGGTATTCGATGCTCATGGCGCTCCCCTGGATGGGGTGGCGCCCGTGTGGACATCGTCGGATACGACCATTGCCACGTTTGTCGCGCCGGGACGCTTGGTCGCGCGCCGCAACGGCCAGGTGATGGTGCGCGCGCTCGTCGACCGCGACACCGGCGTCGGGAGCGTCATGATCACGCAGCGCCTCGCTCGGCTACAGACTTCGCCGAGTACGCTTGCCTTGAGCGCCTTGACGGCGGAATCGACGGTTGTGGCAGTGGGTCTCGACGCCCGCGGCCACCCGCTCGGCCCGGTCCCGGTGAGCTGGACGAGCGAGGCGCCGACGATTGCGACCGTGACGTCGGGCGGTCGCGTCCGTGCCGTCGACAACGGCGCGACACGCATTCTGGCACAGAGCGGGGCCGTGCAGGATACCGTGACCGTCACGGTGGAGCAGCGAGCCCAGCGCGTCGTGATTCTACCCAATCCGGTACCTGCGATCGTTTCGCTCGGCGACCAAGTATCGCTGGCCGCGAGCGCGACCGACAGCCTCGGCTTTCTCGTGGCTGTCCCGAACAAGAGCCCGGGGTGGGCCTCGCTCGATCCCACCATCGCGACCGTGGACCGCAACGGCCTGGTGACCGGAGTCGGGGTGGGGAGCGGCCGCGTCGTGGCGGTGATCGACGCCGCGCGCGATACCGTGACGGTCCCCGTCGGTGATCTGCCGGCGACGGTGGTCATCCAACCCGCCACCGCGACGCTCGCCAGTATAAAGGATACGCTGCTGCTGTCGGCCACCGTCCGGAACAGCCGCGGCAATCTCATTCAGAATCCGGCGATCACGTGGCGCGCGACGAACCCCGCGATCACGCGCGTGGATACCGTGCCGCGCCCCCTGGCGGTGGCGGTCGGCGTCGGTACCGTGCGCATCATCGCGGTCGCGGGCGGCGTAGCGGACACGAGCGTCGTGACGGTGACGAACGCGCCGACGTTCCTCGATATCACCCGGGCGGCGGACACGCTCACGAGCATCTGGGACTCGCTGCCGATCCCAACCGTGATCCTGAACGCGCGGGGCGACACGCTCGCCGCGACGTCCGTGCAGTGGTCGAGCGACGCGCCGCTGGTCGGCAGCGTCAACGGCGCGGGACTCGTGGTAGCACGAGACACCGGCCAGACCGTCGTCCGCGCCAAGTACGTGAGCGCCCTCGGCGACACGCTGCGGGACACGATCGCGGTTCGCGTGTTCAATCTGCCGGCGTCCGTCACATTGAGCGACGACCTCGATACGCTCACGGCCGTCGGGCAATCACTCGGCTATACAGGCACCGTGCGTAACGCCCGCGGCAATCCTATCGCGGGATACACCATCGCATGGTCTTCCTCCAACCCCACGGCGGTCACGGTCTCGCCCGGCGGCGTCGCGACCGCCGCAGGGCTCGGGTCGGCATTCGTAATCGGCCAAGCCGCCGGCTTCGCCGACACCGTGACGGACATCGTCGTGAACCCCACGCGCATCATCGTCGATAACGGGATCGCGATTGCCCCGCGGTTGGGAACCCGCAAGCGGCCCTTTGCCAAGATCGCCGACGGCGTGAACGTGGCGGAGACGGACGACACGGTCCTCGTTCGGAAAGGCGCCGCGCCGTACGCCGAGAGCGTGGCTCTCACGCGGCGCGTCACGCTGCTCGGCGACGATTCGGCGTTCGTCGCCAGCGGACAGACCAATCCACTGCTACTACCGCTCATCTCGCACGATACGGGGAGCGCGGGGATTACGGCGTACACAGCGGCCACGGTCGTAATCAAGAATCTGGCCCTGCGTCACACGATCTCCGGGCCGGCCATCGATGCGCGTCAGGCCGACCTGCGCGTCGCGCGCTTCTACATCAATCCGCCGGGGACGGTGGCGGCTCGGATCGGCCGTGGGATCGCCCTCGACAGCTCCACATCCTCGGCTGCCACTATCACGAGCAGCGACATTCGTTCCGTCCGCGGCTACGGCATCCGCGTGCGCGACGGCACCGGTGTCGTCATCGATACTGTTTATGTCGAGTCCGTGGACTCGCTGGCCGGGGTTGACGTCGGGGCCGGGATCCGCCTGCTCCGCGGCAGCGGCAATGCCGTCCGCCATGCGACGATTCGCGGCACTCAGGGCCCGGCCCTGCTCGTCGACTCGAGCGCCGGCGCGACGATCGCGGCGAATGACCTCGCCGGACGCCAGCGTCTCGCCCTCATCCGCTGGAGCACAGGCGCGACGGTTCAGGGCAATCTGCTCGACACGAGGCCGCTGGGCCTCAACGGCGAGGTCTCCTCCGGCGGGACGCTCTTCGAGTGGGCCGCACTCGAAATGCAGTCGTCGTGGCAGGCGGTCGTGACGGGCAACAGCTTCCGCGACCTCGGTGGGGCCAACCAGGATCCCTACAACGCCATGCGCTTTGTCCTCGTGCGCAACCCATCGTTCCCCCTCCAGACCGGCGCGCAGGTGACGGGCAACTTTGCGATCGGCAGCCGGACCGGCATTCGTTCCGAAAA
>WNGK01003845.1_pt1 | contig 16199 bp, 15 predicted proteins | sample 5400601 | NCBI WGS metagenome assembly WNGK01 (sample SAMN13153376, study PRJNA577476) | soil metagenome | isolation source: 60 cm soil or saprolite under Garry oak tree replicate 1 | place: USA:California | collected 2016-06-15
CACATCTGAGCCGCAGCTTAAAGCGATCGCAAATGAGATTGAGACGCGATTGCGAGAGGATCATTCGATTCGACCTGTGGCAATCGACGGGTTTCCGGCCAGCCAATGGATCGTTCTCGATTACCTGCAGGTGGTTGTCCACGTTTTTCACCAGGCGAAGCGCGTCTTTTACAGTCTCGAGAACCTTTGGGGCGATGCGCCACTGTTACGGTGGGAGACGGCCACGACGCGTTAATGTCGATCCACAACGCATCTCACAGCCGTTATACTTACGGCACGATCAGTTTTCATTAACGCCGGCAGCAGCCCGACGTGATGGTCCGCAGGGACATTAAGCAGCGGGTCCTTTCGCATTTGGCTGAGGCGGCGTGTCAATGGCACCGCACTGCTCGAAAAAACGGCGTGCTCCGCGTCGTAGCGGTCCCCCTCGGCGAGGGACCGCATCTACGAAACGGCGCTTCTACAACTATTTCGGCGACGCAGAAGGAGCAGGGCTTGCGCTACTTTCCGGAGGTTTGACGCCCAGCAGTTCCACTTCAAAAATTAACATCGAGTTGGGAGCGATATCAGGACCAACGGAGCGCTCGCCATACGCGAGATTCGGCGGAATGAAGAATTGATATTTTGATCCGACTTTCATTAGCTGGACCCCTTCCGTCCAACCTTTGATTACTCCGTTAAGCGGGAAAGTCGCAGGTTGCCCGCGCTTATACGAGCTATCGAACTCGGTACCGTTGATGAGTGTCCCGCGATAATTAACCGTCACGGTGTCAGTTGCTTTGGGCTGCGCTCCCGTTCCGTCTTTAATGACCTTGTACTGCAGTCCGCTGGCCGTTGCTTTCACGCCCTCCTTCTTTTTATTCTCCTCCAGAAACTTCGCACCTTCCGAAGCATTCTTATCTCCTGCTGCCTTTTGTTTTTGTTCCATATCCTTTTCAAATGTCGCCATGACCTCCTTAACTTGATCGGTCGTAAGTTGAGGTTTCCCGGCGATCGCGTCTTTTATGCCGGCGGAGACCACGTCGGGATTGATCTGTACATTCTGTCGGCTGAGGTTGAATCCAATATTCAGACCAATGCTATAGCTGACCTTGTCCTTTTGATCTTTGAGCTGTGGTGACTTCTCTTGCCCGAACAAAGGCAGCACAAGCGAGCACGAGGCGATAATGAGTATAAGATGTTTCATAAGATGTATTTCTCACGCGGGCTTGCTTTATATCGAGCGCCGCAGGAGGTGGCACGCTAATGGATAAACGTTATTCGTCAAGAGAGCAGCGCTGTGGACGAAACCGTCGAACGCGGATTCTCTTTTCTCTTGCAGTCGTCGCATGTATTGCCGCAGGATTAAAGACACTTCCCGGGGTCACTATTTCGCACAGCGATGCGCTGAGGATTGGAAAAAGAATTTGGCAAAACGAATGCAATGGAACCATCGCCGGCCTCACCTCGTGGAACGAAGGTGAAAACTTCGCGTCGCTGGGAATTGGACACTTTATCTGGTACCCAAAGGACCAGCGCGGCCCGTTCGAGGAAAGTTTCCCCAAGCTTATAAGCTTTGTCTCGAGTCGAGGCGCCAAGTTGCCAAATTTGCTTTCGGAAGCCGGCTATCAGCCATGTCCATGGAACTCGCGCGCGGAATTTCTTCACGCCCAACACACAACGGAGATGAATCAATTGCGGCAGTTCCTTGCCGATACGGTTGCTCTTCAGGCAGAATTCCTTATCGCACGCCTGCAAAACGCGCTGCCCAAAATGCTGGCGGAAGCCGCGTCCCCTGATCGTCAAAACGTGCAGCAACAATTCGATCGCATGTCGAGAACGCCACAGGGCTGCTACGTCCTCGCCGATTATGTTAATTTCAAGGGGGAAGGAGTCCTGCACACAGAGCGGTATCAAGGCCAGGGATGGGGTCTCCTTCAGGTCTTGGAAGGCATGCGCGGCACGGCTGACGGCGCAACCGCAGTCGACGAATTCGCTCGCTCGGCAGAGGCGGTTTTAATTCGGCGCGTGAAGAACGCCCCCGCTGCGCGGCGCGAATCCAGGTGGTTATCGGGTTGGCTTCACCGCGTAAAGAGCTACACTCGCGGCTGATTTATGCCGACAAAACGACCGATATTACTTTGCGTATATTTGCTGATCGGGCTGATGTGTTCGGTCAGCGCTCAGCTGCGGCTCTTCCATCACGCGCCGAACCCGCCCCAAACAATGCGCAAGGCGTCCGATCTCATTCACAGGCAAGAACCGTTGAAGGTGAATCAGCCTTTGCTAAAACAGGCAACGGCGGAAAACACGCACATCGTCGTCTCAATTCCGAAACAGCGGGCTTACCTCATGGCCGGAGAGCAAATCGTGGCCGATGGCCCGGTTTCGTCTGGCAGACGCGGACACGAATCGCCGATGGGCGCTATGCATGTGCTTGAGAAAGACCCGAATCATCACTCCAGTCTGTACGGCGACTTCGTGGACGGTTCGGGCCGCGTGGTACGGGCAGGGGTCAGCGCCCGCATCGATTCCGCGCCGAGCGGCACACACTTCGCTGGCGCGACGATGAAATGGTTCTTGCGTTTGACCGAAGACGGGGTGGGCATGCACATTGGAATTTTGCCCGGTTATCCAGCTTCACATGGCTGCATCCGCGAATCGGTCGATGGCGCAAAATTATTCTACGATCGTGTGAAGGTCGGTACGCCGGTGGATGTAGGCGACTTCTAGCTCCGGGATCACGTTGTAGTGGCGGCTGTCCTCAGCCGCAAATTGAACGTGTCTGCACGTGGGACGTCAGCCTCTATGCCCCTGTGATTAATTTCCTGCGCAGCAACTCGAACGCCGCCTGCGCTGCAAGCTGCTTGAAGGTCTCCCGATCGCTCGGGAAAGATAACCTCTTCACCACGGTCTTGTCGGGCCCAGCAAGCGCAACATAAATCGTTCCAACTGGTTTCTCCCGGGAGCCACCGGTTGGCCCAGCAATCCCAGTTGTAGCAAGAGCGTATGTCGACCTTGCGTATGTCCGCGCATGTTTGGCTAGGGCACGCGCAACTGCCTCGCTTACAGCACCATGTTTCTCGATTAACTTAGGATCGACATCCAACATGTCGATCTTGGCCTGATTGGCGTAACAAACATAGGCAGCAACAAACACGTTCGAGGCGCCTGGCACATTCGTGATTCGGTTCGCAAGCAATCCGCCCGTGCACGACTCGGCCACAGCGAGTGTTTCGTTTCTTGCTGTCAGAAGTTTCACAATCACTTCTTCGAGATCTTCCTCGGTCACAGAAAAGATCGAGGGTCCCAGCTGACTCTTGATGATCGCCTCCGCGCGCGCGACCGCGTCAGGTTTCCCGATAATCCGAACATCGACTTCTCCGGGGCGCGCGCAGTAACCGAGCTCAATCCCCGGGACAGCGAGAACTTTTTCGCCAATCGCTTCCTCGACAGTCGACTCACCCATACACGCAATTTTGTAGAGCCGCTCGGTCGAGGCGGGAACCTGTACGAACGAACGCAGAATCGGCATCACAGATGCCCGAAAGATCGGCTGAAGTTCGCGCGGCGGTCCCGGCAGGAGAAAAAGGTGCGGCGAGGGAGTGCGTGGGTTGATGTTTGCCTTCAAATATAATCCCGACGCGCTTCCGTTTTCGTTTGGAAGAATCTGCGCCCCAGCCGGGACATCCGCTTGCCGGGCGATGCGTGAAGTCCATTTGATCCCGCGCGCTGCAAGTCTCCTCCTAAGCGAAGCCAGCAGCTGCGGATCCTGACGCATCTTCAATCCAACTACATCCGCGATGATTTCCCGCGTTATGTCGTCCGTAGTTGGGCCGAGCCCGCCAGTTACGAACAAAATTTCGGCACGCGAAAATAATTCTGCGAGAGCATTTCGAATCGCTTCACCGTCCGGAACCGTGCGCCGTTCCTCGATGCGCAAACCCAAAGGAAAAATCTCCTTCGCAATGAACGCAAGATGCGCGTCATGCACATCCCCCAGCAAAAGCTCTGTGCCGGTATTTAGAACGACGACGCGCATGGCGGCAACGTGATTCGTTGAAAAGTTACAACGTTACAACGGAGGAGTCGCTTGGCTCCCGATCTAACTCGGCAACCTTTTTAACCTTGTAACGCTTTTAACCTTCTTAACGCCCGGCAGCACGTCACTACGCCGCGGTCTTGTCTTGCTTCTTGCGAATAAGCGGAAGCTTCCTGCCTTCCACCACGGCGCGATTGATCGTTACTTCCGCAATATCCTCGCGGCTCGGCACTTCGTACATGATGTCGAGCATGATCCGTTCGAGCATCGAACGCAGAGCGCGCGCGCCGGTTCCTTTCGTGACTGCTTGCGCGGCCAGGGCGCGCAAGGCGTCTTTCGTCACTGTTAACCGCACGCCTTCCATTGAGAAGAGCTTCGTGTATTGCTTGACCATCGCGTTCTTTGTCTCGGTCAAAATCGCCACCATTTCTTCCTCTGTCAGGGCGTCCAGAGAACTGACAACCGGCAATCGCCCAATGAATTCCGGAATCATTCCGAAAGCGAGCAAGTCTTCCGGTTCGACATGTCGGATGGCTTGCTTCTGCAATGCTTCCTCGACTTCGAGAGTCGGGCTACCAAAGCCCATCACTTTCTGGCCGATGCGTTTTTGGATAATCTTATCCAGTCCGATGAAGGCGCCGCCGCAAATGAAGAGGATTTTTTCAGTGTTCACCTGAATGTATTCCTGGTGCGGGTGTTTACGTCCGCCTTGTGGTGGAACGTTGCAGGTGCTGCCCTCCAGAATCTTCAAAAGTGCCTGTTGAACGCCTTCGCCGGAGACATCGCGGGTAATGCTCACGTTGTCGGTCTTGCGTCCGATCTTGTCGATCTCGTCGATGTAAACGATGCCGATCTCCGCTCGTTTCACATCATAATCGGCATTCTGCAAGAGGCGCAGAATGATGTTCTCGACATCTTCACCGACATAGCCGGCTTCGGTCAGCGTGGTCGCGTCGGCGATGCAGAATGGAACGTCGAGAATCCTGGCCAGCGTTTTGGCCAGCAAAGTCTTACCGGAACCGGTCGGTCCGATCAGCAGAATGTTGCTCTTCTCTATTTCAACGTCCGCAAGTGGATCTGGCTGGAATGCGGCAGATGCATCAGCCGACGCCGAAGTTTGCAGAACGCGCTTGTAATGGTTGTGCACCGCCACCGAAAGCGTCTTTTTGGCGATCTCCTGGCCGATCACATATTGGTCGAGCAAGCGCCGGATTTCTGCCGGCTTCGGCACGCGAATGTTGGAGGACTGACGCCGGGCATCCTCGTTGAGCTCTTTGTCGAGGATGCTTTTGCAAACGTTTATGCAGCTGTCGCAGATATAGACTCCCGGCCCTGCGATTAATTTGCGCACCTCGGCGTGACTCTTGCCACAAAACGAGCACATGGTGAGGTTGGAAGCGCGAGCCATATTTGGTTGTTAGAAAAGGAGCTCTTATCCCCCGGCCTTTCGCGGCAAAGCGGCCTCAGCGACTTCTACCGACCGGTCGCCGGAAGGAGGGGTTGTGCCGTCGAGCAGCTTCACTTCCTTGCGAGACTTAATTACTTCGTCCACCAAACCGTACGCCTTCGCTTCCTGAGCGGACATATAATAATCGCGGTCCGAATCGAGCCGCACCTGTTCCTCGGATTTACCGGTGTGTTGGGCGATGATTTTGATGAGGCGCTTCTTCAGCTTGAACATGTAATCGACCTGACGCTCGACGTCGCTCGCCGCCCCCTGAGCGCCGCCGGAAACCTGATGGATCATGATATCTGAATTCGGGAGCGCGAACCGTTTGCCCTTGGTCCCCGCGCAAAGCAAAACCGCAGCCATGCTCGCGGCCATCCCGAGGCAATAGGTCGTCACATCGCACGTGAGAAACTGCATGGTGTCGTAAACCGCCAGTCCGGCCGTTACCGAGCCACCCGGCGAATTGATATAGATGTTGATGTCCTTTTTCGAGTCCTCCATTTGCAGAAAGAGCAACTGCGCGATCACCAGATTGGCAATGTGGTCGTCCATCGGCGTCCCGATGAAAACAATGCGATCTTTAAGCAGCCGTGAGTAAATGTCGTAGCTGCGTTCACCCCGACCGGTCTGCTCCACAACCATCGGAATCAGCACCGATTGCGATCGATTTTTACTGGATACGCTCATGATTTTTCTTCTCCAACAGTGCTTTCTTCCGTCTTGTCGACGCTAACATTCGCCTTCAGGAAATCAAGAGTCTTGCCTAGCAGGATCTGTTCAGCGAGGGGATTAAGGCCATCGTGCTCTTCCAATTGTTTGCGCATTTTGTCGACGGAAACATCGTACCGCGCTGCTTCCTGCCTGATCCGTAGATCGATATCTTTGCGCGAAACTTCAATCTTTTCGCGTTCCGCGATACGATGCAGAATGAAATTGGTCTTTAACCGGTGGGCGGCGAGCGCTGCGGCACTCTCAACAAGCTCTTTCTCTTTGTCCTTAAGCATTTCATCAGGAATGCCCCGCTCGCGATTTCGTTGCACTAGCTCTCCTAAAACGCGTCGTGTCTCGTTTTTCAGCAAAACAGGCGGCAACTCAAATTGAATGCGCTCGTGCAAATACTTTACGACCTGTCCCTCTTTCGCCCGCTCGCGCTCATGTTCTTTCTCGTGTTCGAGGTCGTGTTCGATCATTTGACGTAGATCGACAAGCGTCTTTCCCCGAACCAACTTCTCCGCGAAAGCATCATCAAGCGGCGGCAGAACTTTTTCTTTTATCTCGCGTAGCGTAACCGCGTAGCACGCCTCTTTGGCCGCCAGCTCTTTGACCGGAAAATCCGCCGGGAAAGCGATGGTGATCTTCCGCGCTTCATCGCGCTTCTGTCCGGTCATCTGCTCGCAGAATGCCGGGAGAAAATTATCGGGCGCGAGATGTAGCCAGAATTTCTTGCCACCGTGAAGATTCTTGCTCGCCTGCGGTGCAATTTCACTGACCGGCTTGCCGTCAATTGAGCCTTCGAAGTCGATCACCGCAAAATCTCCCATTTGCAGCCCGCGCTCTGGTGCGTCGACAAAGTCTGCCGATTGATCGCGCAAGCGCTCAAGCGCCGCGTCGACCTCCGGATCGGAGACGCTCGTCTCGGGCAACTGCACAGAAATGTTTTTGTATTCCGGCAGGTCGAACACCGGCGTAGTAACCACGGTCGCGCGGAAGCGCATCGACTTGTCTTCGCCGAATTGGACGTCTTCGATGTTGGCCAATGAAGCAACGCGCAATTGTTCCTGCTCGATTGCGTTGTGGTAACTCTTCGAGACGAGTTTTTTGGTCAACTCTTCCTGAATTTCTTTGCGAAATCTTTTTTCGATCACCGAGCGCGGCGCCTTGCCCGGCCGATAACCTGGAATTTTCGCAATGCGCGCGAAGCTGTTTGCGATTGAGTCCCACTCCTTGGAAACCTCATCGGACGGCAATTCGATGTGCAGCGTAGAAATCGACCCGGGCTGCTTTTCAACTTCGACTTTCATCAATGGTCTTACTGTAGCGGCGCTCTATGAGCGTCGCATTAATTTTCGTCCGCCCGTAACAGGACACGTCGGCCCCGCACGTAAACGGAATGCATCGACGGAATTCCGAACCAGTACGCCGGCTCGCGATAATCTTCGCAATCGAAAACAGAGAAGTTGGCGAGCTTACCTCGCTCAAGCGAACCGATCTTGTTTCCGCGATTGAGACTATAAGCAGCGTTAATTGTCGCTGCCGTGATTGCTTCCGCAGGCGACATCTTTAGCTGCGTGCAGGCGAGAGACAAAATCATGGACATGCTCGGCGTCGGCGAGGAACCCGGATTGAAATCCGTTGCGAGCACCACAGCAAGTCCAGTCTCAATCATCTCTCGCGCGCGCGGGTATGAGGTCGATCCAAGCGCGTAAACCGAACCGGGCAACAGGACCGGCTGAACGTTCCTGGACTTCAACGCCACAATCCCGAGTTCGTCTGTTTTCTCCAGGTGATCCGCCGTCGTCGCGCCTAACTCCGCCATCAATCTCGCGCCACCGCAGTTGGAAAGTTGATCGACGTGACCGCGTAATTTCAATCCCAGCTTCTTGGCTACGCTCAGGATTCTGCGCGATTGCTCAATTTCAAAGTAACCGCCTTCGCAAAAAACATCACAAAACTCCGCCAGCTTTTCCTGCGCCACTCGCGGCAGCATTTCGTTGGTCACAAGATCGACATATTCATCAGCGCGCATCTCGCGCGAAACTGCATGCGCGCCCAGAAACGTCGGCACAATTTCCAGCGGCGTCTCCTTATTAAGCCGCCGCATTATGCGGAGAATCTTCAGTTCGTGTTCAGTCGTTAGGCCGTAACCGGACTTTCCTTCAGCCGTTGTGGTTCCGCAGCGTAGAAACCATTCCGTGTGCTTTTTGGCCTGTGCGAAAAGATCGACGTCACTGGCCGCGCGCGTCTTCTCCACCGTTGACCAAATACCGCCGCCAGCCTTTGCGATTTGCGCGTAAGTTTCGCCCCGAGCACGTCGCTCGAAATCATCCAGCCGATTTCCGGCGAAAACTAGGTGCGTATGCGCATCAACAAATCCGGGCAGAACAACGCGTCCACCCGCATCAACAATCTCTGCACCGCCCGATTCCTTCTCGATCTCATCGCTCGGCCCGATCATGTCGATCTTACCGTCGCGGATCAGCATTCCGCCATCGCGAATGATCCCGATCTCGGACAACTCCGCGCCGACGCGCGGACGCTTTGGACCGGCTAGCGTGACTAATTGCGATGCTTGAAGAACGGCCAGGAAGCTCATAGCTAGTCGGAAGACAGGCCTCCCGGCCTGTCAAGGCAGACAGCCGTCGATGGCTGTCGAAGAAAGACGCGACAGGCTAGAAGCCCGTCTGCCATGACAGGCGCGACGCCTGTCTTCCAACGGAATCGTTTAAGCAAGCTTTCCTTCTACAGTCTGGGTGATCTCCTCGAACTGCGCCTGGGATTCGGTGCGCAGCTTTCGAACTTTTTCCTGAAGCTCTGACTTGAATTTTTCATCCTTTAACTGGCCGATGTTGATGCGCACGTTCATGGCCGCCCCTTCAATGCAGGCGCGCGTGGCGAGAGCACCAACGCCCACGTCTGAAATGGAAGCCGGGTTTCCTTTTTCAGCCATCTCTGAAAGCAGTTGATAGGACTTGGAGGCAGCTTCCATCGCCTTCAACGGAACCTCGGCCGCATGTTTCGTCGCCTTCTCGATTGTCGCTAAGCGCGTGGCTTTTTCTTCTGCCGACTCTTTCGGCAACGCGAATGCGTCCATTACCTTGTTAAAGGCGATGGTGTCTTCGTCCACCAGGGACAGCAATTCATCTTTCAGTCCTTGCGCCTTTACTGCCCAACCACTAAAAAAGTTAAGCTTGTCATCCCAGCCACGTTTTCCGGCGGAAAGATTAGCTACCATGCCGCCTAATGAAGCGCCCAAGACGCCCATCAGCGCCGCCACGGAACCGCCTCCTGGCGCGGGCGAATCGCTCAACGTTTGATTACAGAACTCGCGCAGGTTCATCTTCAATAGCGATTTCTTGGAATCGGATTCGATCTTGAATTCAATCACCTTCTCTGTCGGGTCGAAAGGCTTCAACTCACTCAATCCCATCGAACGAACCGCAATGTCGATCAGCTCTTCCTCGGAGACGCCCTCCGACCATTTCTGTTTGCGGAGAAAATACCTTCCTGCGTCTACCAGACATTTTTTCGGAACCATGCCGACAATTTCCGATCCCGTCACACGCAGACCGCGTTTACTCGCCGATTCGACACAGGCGTCGAAGGCAACATGCAAAGGTGTTTGCTCGATGTTCGTCAGGTTCATGGACACCTGCGCGATTCCGTATTCCTCGACATACCAGCCGATGGCCTTCACATGTTTTAGCATTCCAGGAATGCGGACGGGCTCGCCGTTTGCATCCAGCACCGGTTTTCCGGGAGGCGTCCCGTCTTCCGTTTTGATCCTGCCTTGCTCCCGTACATCGAACGCGACGGAGTTCGCCCTTCTCACGGCTTTCGTGTTGAGATTAAGATTATAGGCGACCAAGAAATCGCGAACTCCAATTACAGTCCCGCCCGATGTCTTGTTGAAAATCGAAGGTCCAAAATCCGGTTTCCAGACCGGGTCTTTTATTTTCTCAAAGAAACCTTCATATTCGCCCGCGCGAATCACCGAGAGATTCGAGCGCGATGGGGCCTTTGCCGCTCTTTCGTAAAGATAGACCGGAATTTTCAATTCCTCGCCGACGCGCTTTCCCAACTTCTTTGCGCAAGCGATCGCTTCTTCCCAACTTACATTGCTCACTGGAATGAATGGACAAACGTCGGTCGCGCCCATCCGCGGATGCGCGCCCTTGTGCTTGCGCATATCGATGAGCTCAGCAGCTTTTTGAATCGCACGAAACGCTGCTTCCACCGCAGCGTCAGGACTTCCAACAAACGTCACGACCGTCCGATTCGTGCTCGCGCCAGGATCGACATCCAGCAACGAAACGCCATCCACCGATTCAATTGCATCGGTGATCGGCCGAATAATATTCGGGTCGCGGCCTTCAGAAAAATTCGGCACGCATTCGATGAGCTTTTGCATGATTCAATCCCGCGTTTGCGGCTGCATAGGGATGTCGATGTCATGCTGGGCGGCGAATTCGATCGCGCGCAAGTAACCGGCATCGGCGTGACGAAGGACGCCCAGTCCCGGATCGCTTGTCAGAACGCGCTCGAGACGGCGTTTGGAATTTTCACTCCCATCGGCGACAACAACCATGCCGGCGTGCTGCGAAAAACCAATGCCGACACCGCCGCCGTTGTGAATTGACACCCAGGATGCGCCGGCGGCCGTGTTTATAAGCGCATTGAGCAGCGGCCAATCGGCAATGGCGTCGCTCCCATCGAGCATCCCTTCGGTTTCACGATTCGGCGACGCGACTGAACCGGCGTCGAGATGATCACGCCCGATGACGATGGGCGCTTTGATTTCGCCGCGGTTCACCAGCTCGTTCATCGCAACGCCGAACTCGGCGCGATCGCCGTAACCGAGCCAGCAGATCCGCGCGGGCAATCCTTGAAATTGAATCCGCTCTTTCGCGAGCTTCATCCAGCGGGCGAGCGTCTGATTTTTGGGAAATAATTCGAGCGCAAGTTTATCGGTGCGCGCGATGTCTTCCGGATCGCCACTAAGGGCGACCCAACGAAATGGGCCGCGGCCCTCGCAAAACAGCGGCCGAATGTATTCGAGAACAAATCCGGGAATATTGAATGCGTTTTGAACGCCAGCTTTTTTGGCCTGGGCGCGAATGTTGTTCCCGTAATCGAAAGTGACCGCACCCTTCTTTTGCAGCGCGAGCATGGCCTCGACATGCACCGCCATCGAATGCATAGCCCTGTCGATGTATTCGTCGGGATTTTTTGCGCGTAAAACAAGCGCGTCTTCGAGCAACATCCCGTGCGGCACATAACCGTTCAGCGCGTCATGCGCGCTGGTTTGGTCGGTCAGCACATCCGGAAATATGCCGCGCTTGACGATTTCCGGCAGAACATCAGCGCAGTTGCCAACCAGACCGACTGAAAGCGATTGCCGATTCTTGCGCGCATCCTCAATCATCCGCAACGCGTCATCGAGCGAGTGCGCGATCTTATCGCAGTAACCGCTTTTTAATCTTTTCTCGATCCGCGCCGGATCAACTTCGACGCCTAGGAAAACTGCGCCATTCATGGTCGCGGCGAGCGGCTGCGCGCCGCCCATTCCACCGAGTCCGCCCGTCAAAACGAATTTTCCATCGAGCGATCCGCCGAAATGCTTTCGGCCCGCCGCAGCGAACGTCTCGAACGTTCCCTGCACGATTCCCTGACTGCCAATGTAAATCCAAGAGCCTGCTGTCATTTGGCCATACATCGTCAGGCCAAGACGTTCGAGGCGATTGAACTCGGCGTAGTTATTCCATTGGCCAACGAGATTCGAATTCGCAATCAGAACGCGCGGCGCTTCGTCGTGCGTCCGGAATTTGCCGACCGGTTTTCCAGACTGCACCAAAAGCGTCTCGTCATTTCCGAGCTCGCGTAGCGATCGCACGATCACGTTGAATGCTTCCCAGCTCCTCGCCGCGCGCCCCGTCCCGCCATAAACGACGAGCTGGTCCGGATTTTCGGCGACGTCCGGATCGAGATTGTTCATGAGCATCCGCATGGCCGCTTCCTGATGCCAGCCTTTGCACCTTCGTTCGTTGCCGCGCGGTGCGTGAATGACTCGTTTTCCGCTCATAATTTTTCGTAGCCGCTATCAAAATCACCGCTGCGAATCGCTTCAGCAACACCCGCAATCTCACTGGAGAGCGAACGATCCTGTGTCAGCGGTTGCGCGATTTTTCTGACAGTGACCAAAGCGCGTTCCACGCCACCGCCCGCTTTCAAGGGGCGCCGGTGTTCCAGCCCTTCAGCAGCGGCAAGCAGTTCGATGGCGAGCAAATTTTCTGCAAGATCGACAATCGTTCGGAGTTTCAGCGCGCCGGTCATTCCCATCGCAACGTGGTCTTCTTTTCCACCCGACGTGGGAACATTGTCGATGCTGGATGGATGGGCGAGGACTCTTGCTTCGTTGAGCAGAGCGGCTGCAGCGACATGCGCAATCATGAAGCCGGATTCCATGCCAGGACGCCGGGCAAGGAACGCGGGCAAACCTTCGTTCATATCGGGATTGATCAGCCGTTCAATCCGGCGCTCGCTAATGCTCATCAAATCCGTCACTGCGATGGCAGCATAATCAAATGCCAGCGCAAGCGGCGCGCCGTGAAAATTGCCGCCGGAAATTACATCGCCGTTCTCAGAAAAAACCAGTGGGTTATCAGTAGCCGAACCCGATTCGATTAGCAGAACATTCTCGCAATGCGAAAACGCGTCGCGAACCGCGCCGTGCACCTGCGGCATACAACGCAAGCTGTAGGCATCCTGGATGCGCAGATCGTCCTTCAGATGTGATCGTCGAATCTCGCTTCCTTCCAAAATCGACATGAGATGTTTAGCTACCGCTCCCTGGCCGGGATGGGGCCGAGCGTCTTGCACGCGCAGATCGAAAGCGGCGGGAGTGCCTTTAAGCGCCTCGAGGCTCATCGCGCCGGCAACATCGGCGACGCGAGACAGACGCTTGGCACGAAGAAGCGCGAGCCCACCGACGGCGTGCATTGCCTGTGTGCCGTTGAGCAGCGCCAGCCCCTCTTTTGCTTGCAGCTCCACCGGCTTCAGTCCAGCGCGACGGAGCGCTTCGCGGCTTTCCATTCGTTCACCTTCGAAAAATGCCTCGCCTTCGCCGATTAAACTCAACGCAAGGTGCGCAAGTGGAGCGAGATCGCCGCTGGCGCCGACCGAACCTTTTTCTGGAATCACCGGAGAGACATGGTGGTTCAATAGTTCACAAAGCATCTCGATGATTTCGAGGCGGATTCCGCTGAAACCAAGGGTAAGCACATTCGCGCGTAGCAACATCATTGCACGCGCTTCAGGCTCCGAAAGCGGATTGCCAATGCCGCAAGCGTGACTGCGAACAAGGTTGAGCTGGAGCTCAGCCAAAGCATCATGCGGGATGCGAACGTCCGACAGCTTACCAAAACCCGTGCTGACACCGTAAACGACGTCGTCGCGCGCGATGATCTCTTCGATGACCTTCCGTGAAGCAAGGATGCCAGGCCGTGCCGAAGGCGACGTTTGCACAGGCGCATCTCCAAACGCCACCGCGGCGATCTCGGCTAGTGTCAGCGTTTGGCCGCTCAATTGCATTGGCGCATTCTAATTAGAACTCAGGCAAATGGGAAGCAGGCGGAAATCTGTGCACAAATTGGGGCTGGAGCAGTTCGCTCGCAGATCTTCATGCGGATCGAGCGCTCCTTTAGCACGCCGCAGCCGCGCGAAAGCATTCCAGTATTCGTCACGCAAAATAAGTTCGCAGACGCAAAATCCACGCGCTTCTGAAAATCGCGTCAAAAAAAAGGCCAGGTCGCGCACGACCTGGCCTCTTTGCGCAAAATTAACCGCAGTAACAAATTCGGCCGCCAGATTTATTTCCCGCTATACGCGGGGGCCGGGGTCACTACCTCCTTATGTTGCGCACAAGCCCCGAGTCCCAAAGCAGTGACCAGTACGGCCACAATCATGATCATTTTAAAAAATCTCATCTTCTCTCCTCCTTTCTTAGCAGGTTGCTCCGTTTGTTTAGGCAAGGAACTACCGGGAAGCAACGCTTTTCTTGACTTTTTTGGATGTATCAAAATGTCGCAAATCCCAATTTGGGAGTCCCAACAGCTTCAAGTTGAAAACTCCCCACGCATTCATTCTTCGATCACCACAGGGGCGCCCTCATCGACGAGAGCGAACAATTCGATTACGTCGGCGTTGTGCATCCGCACGCAACCGTGGCTGGCAGGCCTGCCGATCTTGTCCTCATGTTTCGTACCGTGGATGTAGATGAACCGGTCGCGCGTATTGGCGTTGTGCTCTTCCAAACCATCAAGCCATAAAATGCGCGACATTACCAAGTCCTCAGTCGGAGGAAGCGGATCGCCCGGTTGAAGGGGTACGCGACTTTGAAAGACAGTGTCGTCCGGCAGTCCCTCGCCGATTTTTTTCGCCACCCGGAATCGCCCGGTTGGTGTCTTCATACTCCCTTCTTCCGTTCCGATCCCGAACCGCGAAGTTGAAACGGGATAAGTGCGAATTGGCGTCTCACCTTCCTTCAGGGTGAGTCGCTGATCGCGGATCGAGATGTGGATGTTTGTCCGCGACGTTTGCATCGAATCAGGCCGACGATAGAATCCCTTTGCTGATGAAAGGCTATCACATCGCCGTCGTCGGCGCGACTGGCGCGGTCGGTCAAGAACTTTTGCGCGTGCTCGAACGCCGAAGTTTTCCAGTGGCGAGCTTACGCCCAATCGGTTCGACGCGTTCCGCCGGGAGGTCGCTTCGATTTCATGATGATTTAGTTCCAATCGAAGAACTCACGGACCGTTCATTCAATAAGATCGACGTCGTCTTTTTCAGTGCCGGCGGCGAAATCTCGCGGAAATACGTTCCGTTTGCCTGTCAGGCCGACGCAATCGCAATCGACAATTCCTCGGTTTTTCGAATGGAACGCCACGTTCCGCTGGTCATTCCCGAAATCAATGCGGAAGATGTACGATGGCATGGCGGTTTAGTCGCCAATCCAAATTGCACCACAGCGATTACGCTGATGGCGCTTTATCCGTTACATCGCGCATTTGGCGTGCGCCGCATTTTCGCGGCGAGCTATCAAGCAGTGTCTGGCAGCGGCGCCCGCGCAATCAGCGAATTGACCCAGCAACTAAAGGAAGCAGCGCAAGATCGACAAGCCGCACCACAAATTTATCCGCATCCGATCGCGTTCAATCTTCTGCCACATGTCGATTCATTTCTCGAAAGCGGTTATACAAAAGAGGAAATGAAGATGCAAAATGAAGGGCGTAAGATCATGCACCTTGCGGAATTTCGCGCTTCGGTCACTTGCGTGCGTGTGCCGGTTTATCGCGCACATTCGGTTGCGGTAAGCGCGGAATTCGGGTGCCCAGTATCGGTCGAACAAGCGCGCGAGGTTTTGGCCAAAGCGCCCGGGTTGGAGCTGGTTGATGAACCCCAGAACAATCGTTATCCCATGCCGCTCGGCGTCACGGGAAAGGACAATTGTCAGGTAGGCCGGGTACGCATCGATTGCGCTTTCGAAAACGGGCTTTCGTTTTGGGTATCAGGCGATCAGTTGCTGAAGGGCGCAGCCTTGAACGCGGTGCAGATCGCCGAACTACTATAGTGGCAGGCTCGCCACGGGACGAGTCCGTCCAGCTGGCGGACGTGTCGCCTGCGAACTAAGGGATTGCAGCCCCGAGCGCGTTCGGTGCTGCTGCTACAGCACTAGCGTTGTACGCAGAGCGGCCCCGGATTATTCCGGGGCCGCGTCAACCCTAAATCAAGTTGGTGTTATCCAGGGCCCGGACTCGGAGAAGCCTTTTCGCCCTTTTTCTTGCCGCCTTGTGGTTTACCCTGCCCAGGTTGTTCGCCAGCAGGAGGTCCCCCAGCGGGTTGCCCATAGGCTCCTTGCCCTCTTTGTTGTTTTCCACCCCGGGGCTCATTAGGAGCCGCACCGGTCACGGGCGAAGTGGCGGGTTGGCCATAGGCTCCCTGTCCTCTTTGCCT
>WNGK01006680.1_pt1 | contig 16198 bp, 13 predicted proteins | sample 5400601 | NCBI WGS metagenome assembly WNGK01 (sample SAMN13153376, study PRJNA577476) | soil metagenome | isolation source: 60 cm soil or saprolite under Garry oak tree replicate 1 | place: USA:California | collected 2016-06-15
CTCGTGAGTGGGGAGCGGAAAAAGGTTATCTTTGACCTAACCGGCGTGACGCACATCGATAGCACTGGAATTCGGATCATCGTGATGTCTGCCGGCCAAGTGAAGAAGGCGGGAGGAGAGTTGCGACTGGCAGGGGCTAACGGACATGTGGAACAAGCGTTGAAGATGACGCACATAGATCAGATTGTCGGACTGCACCCCACGACCGTGGCAGCGGCGACAGGCTTCTGACATGGATAGGGAGGTGGTGGCCTTATCCAAAGTGTTGCCTGTCAGGATTTCCTCACCCTCTGGAAAGACGCCGACCCCGACCCCGACATCCCCATCCTGAAGCAGGCCAAGGCGGAGTACGAGAAGCTGCAGTAGCTTGCCGGAGTTCGGTCTTTAGTGACCTTGGTTGAAACCGCCGCGATTGTGTTTCTGTGGCAGGTATCCTCATCGAACTTGCTATCTTCGCGAAAGCGCCGTCTGACGCGGCATTCACCTGGTCTAACGCAACCTCAGATCGCCCGCAAGCGGAGAGTGTCGGAGCGAACCATACGCGCGCGCCTAGAAGAGCTACCGCCGGAGCCACCGAAGGAGACCACCGCCGCTGATGTGTTGAGGCTGCGTATGCGTGCGAACCGGGGCAGGAATACGTTCTGACAAAAACCCTTCTCAGGTACATGATGAGGTCGGCATTAGCACTACTCTATTTCTCAATTTGGCGATCCGCCTGTATGAAAGATTTGGTTTCGAGCGGACTAACGATGGGCCTTCGATCTCTTTGGCACGCTGCTGTTCACGATGGTGAATCCCCTCTCGCGATAACCGAGCCTCGCTTCCGTCGCTGAACAGCCAAGGCGGCATCCCTTGGATGGTTCGCGCTGGCCGGCGATCCTCTAGCTTCATTTCTGCAACAAAATATCTCTGGAATCCGTATCCAATATTGGGTGGCACGGAATCCGCGGAGAGGCTTACCTTCCCGGCTGGACCGCGTCCAACTGCTGGTAGCGCTGTGTCTTTGAGCGATCTCATTTTCGACGTCCTGCGGACATTGTGGGCACACAAGCTGAGGGCATTTCTGACCATGTTTGGCATTGCCTGGGGAATCGTGTCGATTGTGCTGATGGTGGCGGCGGGAGAGGGGCTGCGCAAGGGCCAGGAGGATCAGGCCAGGAATCTGGGCAAGGACGTGATGATCGTTTTCCACGGCCGCACCAGCCTGCAGGCCGGTGGGACGCATGCGGGACGAGTGGTGCACTGGGAGGCTGAGGACGTCCCGGTCGTGCAGTCTGAGTCTCCAGACTGCGAATACGCGATTCCGGAGTTAGAGCAGGATACTGTGCGCACGCACAGCAATTTCAACAATGCAGCGTTCACCGTGACCGGGTCGTATCCACAGTTCGGATACATCCGGAGTCTCGACGTGGGCCAGGGACGCTTCTACGACTGGGATGATATGCGCGAGGAAAGGCGTGTGGCGTTTTTGGGATCGGACGCGGCCAAACAATTATTTCAAGGGCGCAATCCCGTGGGCGATACGGTTTACTTGAACGCCTTTCCCTACACCGTGATCGGCGTGATGGCTAAGAAGAAACAGGATTCGAGCTACGACGGTTGGGACGTGAACAAGGTTTTTGTTCCGTTCTCCGCCATGCGGCGTGATTTTCCCGACAAACCGCCCGGAACATCGAGCACTTTTGATCAATTGCTGGTAACGCCGAAATCTGTCGAGCAGCATGAAGCTTGCAAGCACGAAGTGCGCGTAGCGCTGGCGCGAATGCATCGCTACGAGCCTGCGGACAAGGAAGCTTGCCCCATCTGGGATACGGTGCAGGAGGCGCAGGCTTTCAAGACGATGACGGACGGAATGAAGTATTTCCTGGGAGCGGTGGGGATTGTGACGCTGCTGCTGGGTGGCATTGGCGTGATGAATGTAATGATGGTGGCGGTACGCGAACGGACGCGGGAGATTGGCGTGCGCAAAGCGATCGGGGCTCCGTCGGGAACCATTTTGCGGCAATTCTTTCTCGAGGCCTTGATTATCGCTTCTCTCAGCGGAGTGATTGGGCTGGGAGTGGCATTCGGCTTTTGCGCGCTGGTGAATCTGTTGCCGATGCCCGACTTCTTTGCTGGTCTGCTGCCCAGTTGGACTTCAGGGTTGGTGGCGACCGGCTTGTTGGGGACGGTTGCCGTTGGCGCGGCGCTGTACCCGGCGCGGATGGCGGCTTCCGTCGATCCTATTGAGGCGTTGAGGTATGAGGCCGGGGGATAGGAATGTTTACCACGAACGGCACGAACGATCACCAAGGAAACCTGACTCTGTCACTTAGTGAAACTTCGTGTCTTTGGTGGTTCATAGATTTTCAACGAATGTTAATTGAGATCATTCTCGAGGCTTGGATCGCGCTGAAGCGGAACCTTACGCGCAGTCTGCTGACCATGCTGGGGATTGTTTGGGGGATTGCCACCGTCACCCTGCTGATCGCCTACGGAAGCAGCTTCCGCAGCGTTCTGGTGCACGGGTTTGATGCCTTTGGCAAAAGTGTGGTGATCTGTTGGCCGCAGCAGACCAGCGAGCAGCCGGGTGGGCAGCGCGCGGGCAAGAAAGTTCTTCTCGAGCAAGCTGACCTGGAGATGGTGAAGCAGACAGCTCCGCTGGTGAAGCATGCGTGTTTGGAAACCGTCAGGCGGCCCGGGATTGTCTATGGTGACCGCATGGTGGGAACGGCACCGGTGCGCGGAGTTTGCCCTGAGTACGGTGAGATGCGGAACGAAGTGCCTTCGGAAGGACGCTGGATTAATTCTGAGGACGAACTGGAGCGGCGGCGCGTGATCTTTCTGGGTGGCCGTCTCAAGGAACAACTCTTCAGCGGGCGTCCAGCAGTGGGAGAAACGGTGCTTGTGAGCGGGGTGCGCTTCACTGTGGTCGGAGTGAACACGCGATACGCCGCAGTGATGGTGTTTGAGCCAATCGCACCCCAGTTCGAGAAGAAAGCCATGGCGCAGGTTTTGGCGGCGGTGGCAACCAGACAGCAATTTTCGCCGACCGATCCGAAAGCCTTCCAGATGTTTGGGCGGGATGAGTTTCGTCCGGTGATTGATGCGTTGACGATCGGGTTGCAGGTCCTGCTGACCTTTATTGGGACCCTGACTCTAGGGATCGGCGGCGTGGGCGTGATGAATATCATGCTGGTGTCGGTGGACGAGAGGATTCGCGAGATCGGACTGCGCCGTGCACTGGGCGCGAGGAAACGACACATCAAGCTGCAGTTTCTGGCCGAGACCCTGTTGATCATGATGGCGGGCGGGGCCATCGGCGTGGCACTTTCGTATGCGATTGCAGCTGCTGTAGGCACGCTGCCGTTGATGGGACCTCTGTTTGAGGACGATTCGGGGCAGGCCGACATTCACCTGCGGATTTCGATGCTGACCGTGATGTTGTCGAGCATTGTGCTCTTGATGGTCGGCGTCCTTAGCGGGATGGTTCCAGCATTGCGGGCCTCGAAGCTGGACCCGGTGGAAGCGCTGCGGTATGAGTGAGCTGAGAAAGTGAGAGGTCAAAAGTACACCCGGAACCGCCCGGCGGCGATTTCGGTCTTCTCCGACCAGCGCCGGACGAAATCCACGATCTGATCCCGCGTATCGTGCGGAACCCAGACCCCGGTCAGAGTTCCCCCCAGCGTTTTTTTAGTGCGACGTGCTCCGCCATCAGTTTCGCCTCATCTTTGGTCTGGATCTTCTTCTCCGCATGGGCGATCCGCTCCTGCTCTGCGGAATGGTTGGGCCGCGCTTTCGGCTGAAAGGCAGCCGCGCCGTCCTCGAAGAACTCCTTCTGCCAGCGGTAGAAGACCGTGGGCTGGAGTCCCTGTTTGTCGCACAGCTCAGGATTCGTCGTCGCGGGATGTCCGTTGGTAGTGCCGGAGCCACGGCGCCTCCTAGAGCAATGGGCGGAAAAATATCGCAAACGCTACCGCTGGCGGCTGAGAAGTTCATTTCAAACCAATAATCCTTTCGGTCGCACATTGGAAGACATCAATCCAGGATTGAAGTCGATGATCACAACGCCGTACGTCTTCAGCGGAGCCATGGCTGCTTCCGATGTCCGTTTGTCGACATCGATCAGGTGGAGATCTTCTTCTTACTTGCCGGCGCGGGCGACCGACAGCTCCGAGAATTGAAAAGCGAACAGGTGTATCTCGATCTGTACGCTCGTGGAGGACGTGACTTCAAGCAAGCCGAGTATCTGCTGGCAAACATTATTCGGCCGCGTTGGGGGACGGCATGATTCCGGAACCACAGCGAACCTACGTCCTGGAACTGCTGCAGGCGGTCGGGCCGATCGCGGACGACTTGGTCGTGGCCGAAGGGCATGATTGAGAGACGCCCAGTAGCCTTTCCCACAGGTTCGGCCGGATGTATCGGCGCAGCATGGCTTTCATAGTCCTGGTAGGTCTTCTCCCGTACTCTGGGTTTCACGGCCGTCTCACGCCATCGATCAAGATACTCGTTGAGGGTGATCTGTGCTCCTTCCAAATCACGCCGCAAATCACGTTCGCGCAACCTCTAAGTCAGGTAGGCTGGCGCTTCCCGCACGGGCCCGTGGATGGTTCGATTGTGGTATCTGCATTTGTTCTTTTCACGATCACGACCGAGATAAACCCGAATGAGCCATCTGCGGTCGCCCCATGCGATGATTTGACCAACTTTGGGAGCCACATAGCTCATTGCAATTGACAAGGCAACTTTCCTTTGCCATATTGTCGAAGCGGTTAGCAAGATTGCCCTGAGCATCCCTTGCTTGCGCTCGAGGGTGCTTAGACTCGCGCGGAGACCGACATGAACAAACCTGAATCTCTCCACTCCCGGAGTTTGCCTCCGGAACAGGGGGGCGAACTGCTTCATTTGCCGCGCCAGAAGGCCGGATGGGAATGGATGAGTTTCTTCGTTCGGCGGCTACTTCCCGGTGAAGTCTACCCGACCAATACGGACGGCGAGGAAGCGGCGTTCGTCCTTCTCGGGGGAGTTTGTTTAGCCGATTGGGGAGAGGGGACACAGCGCATCGGAAAAAGGAAAAATGTCTTCGATGGTTTTCCTTTTGCAGTGTACCTGCCCAGTGGAAAGAACGTAAGTTTTGCCGCGGAATCTGCCTGCGAAATCGCCGAATGCCGGGTCCCCTCAAAAGCCAAACTTGAGCCCAGACTGGTCACTCCTCAGGATGTAGTCAGCGGCCTGCGGGGAGGCGGCAACGTTTCACGCCAGATCGTCGACGTCATCACGCCTGCCTTTCCTGCGGACAAACTCATGGTGATCGAGGTCTACACACCCGGCGGAAACTGGTCGAGTTATCCGCCCCATAAGCATGACGTGCACGATCCGCCCCGCGAAGTCGACCTCGATGAGATCTATTACTACCGCATGAACCAACCGGAGGCCTTCGCGTTCCAGCACCTTTATTCGAGGCAGAATTCAGTCGAGCGAACGGTGAAAACCAAAGACGGGGATGCCGTCCTCGTGCGCAGCGGTTACCATCCCGTAGTCGCCGGACCGGGATATGACGTGTATTACCTGAATTTTCTTGCCGGATCGTCTCGCACGCTGGCGGTCACCGAGGACCCCCGACATGTGTGGATACGTTCCACGTGGAAAGAAACGGACCCCCGCTTGCCGATGGTGAGAGGATGATCAGTCCGTGCAGGGTTGCAACGCTTCCTTTAGATTGGCGCAACGGACAACCCCGTTTGCCTGGACTTGTCAACTTATCCCACCAAAATCAAGGACGGCCAGATCTTCGTGGGAATTCCCCAGTAGGTCGTTCGTCACGGCTTGTCGTGCGCGTGCAGGGCCGCAGCGGCCTCTCTCTTTGGGTATAGCATGAAGCCGCAGGATTCACGCACGCGTAGCTGCGGCAACATGTTCACGGTTATGGGTTGGGTGCGCTTGCCTTGAATGCGCTCCAGAATGAGTCGTACCGCTGCATCACCGAGTTCATACTTCGGCAATTCGATGGTCGTCAGGCGGGGTCGAAAGCAACCCAGCCAGGGGTAATCGTCAAAACTGACCAGGCCAAAATCTTCGGGACACCGGAGACCGATTTCGTCCGCGGCGCTCATGAATCCAATGGTCATCAGGTAATTGGTCACCAGAACCGCATCCGGACGATGCGGCAACAACGCATGCCCGGCACGATGGCCGGATTCGATACGATAGTCGCCTTCAAACGTTAGCTCCGGAAGATACTCAAGTCCCCATTGTTCCAGGGCAGCGCAGTACCCCTGTCGGCGGGCCCGTGCATTGCTGACATCCAGAGGTCCGCTGACGAATGCGATTTTCTTATGGCCGATGCGCGCAAGGTGAGAGATGGCCTCGATCGCGCCTAGTCTGTCATTGGTCTGCACAATATCGGTTTTCAGACCGGGACAGGTTCTCATCAACAAGACGATCGGAACTTTGGCCTCCTCCAACATCCGGCGTTGCGCAACCGTGAGCGTCGAGGGAGTTTTATTCAGAATGATCCCGTCGACCCGCTTGGAAACCAGGAGCTCCAGGTAAACCGCTTCCTTATCCTCCTTATCGTCGCTGTTGCAGAGCAACATGCTATAGCCGGCCTTCTGGGCGGCATCCTCGGCACCACGCACAATGGCAGGGAAGAAGGGATTGGCGATGTCGGTCACGACCATGCCCAGCGTGTGGGTTTGCTGTTTGGCCAGACTGCGGGCCAGCAAGTTGGGACGGTAATTCAGCTTGCGAACAGCAGCTTCGACACGGCGAGCCAGGGTCGTGCTCACCCGGCCGGTGTCGTTGATGACCGCCGACACGGTGAATACCGAAACCTTAGCCTCACGGGCCACGTCGTAGATGCTGGGCACTTTGGAACCTCGGTTCGCGGTTCGCGTTCGCTTTACGTTCTTAGGCATAAGAGGCTACGACTGTACAACACAATCAAAGGCTTCCCCAAACCTGCATACATTAATATGCTCTGCCACACCGGCAACATATATCACGATGGCGATGCCGCCGGCCGTTGAGTTGTGTTGGCAGGAAGCTGAGGCGCAGCGACTTTCATGGTCGCGGTGCAGCATTTTCCAAGAGGAACTAACCCCTTATGGGAACCATCGTCAACTCAAACTGCAGGTCTATTCTGCTTTGTGATCGTTCCCAGCACACCTTGTAAGCGATGATTTTATCAGGGATCATCCCTTATCTAAGCGATTTGGAGTTCTTGGCAACAAGCTGTTGGCGCTTTGCCTCGAGTTGCAGTATCCTTTGCTCGGCACAGCGTTCCTGGCGGCGCAGGAACGGCGAGTTCCGTTTGCAGCAGCGGAGGGGACGGACCGCGAGCGCCTACAGCCGAGGATGGTCGCAACCGGAGTACGGAAACCATGACGCGAAGACTGACGATGGCGCAGGCTGTCATCCGGTTCCTGAAAGTCCAACATGTATCGCGCGACGGAAGCGAAAGCCCGTTCTTCGCGGGCTGCTTCGGCATCTTCGGGCATGGCAATGTGGCGGGTATCGGGCAGGCGCTGCAGCAAAGCTCGGACTTCCCCTACTATCTGTGCCGCAATGAGCAGGCGATGGTGCATACGGCCGCCGGCTTCGCAAAGATGAGCAACCGCCTGCGGGCGCTGGTGTGCACCACTTCCATTGGCCCCGGGGCTACCAACATGGTGACCGGCGCAGCGGGCGCGACCATTAACCGCATTCCGGTGTTACTGCTTCCCGGCGACATTTTTGCACGCCGGAACGTCGCTCCGGTCCTGCAGCAGCTGGAGTTGCCTTCTACCCAGGATGTCTCTGTCAACGATTGTTTCAAACCCGTTTCGCGCTATTGGGACCGTATCGAGCGTCCCGAACAAATCCTGACTTCTCTTCCGGAAGCGATGCGAGTGCTTACTTCGCCCGCGGAGACTGGCGCGGTGACCTTAGCGCTTCCCCAGGATGTCCAGGCCGAGGCTTTTGATTATCCGGAGGAATTCTTCCAGCGCCGCAGCTGGACAGTTTCCCGGCCCCGTGCTGATGCTGCTCTGCTGAATCAGGCTGTCGGGTGGATTCGCGCTGCCCAACGGCCACTGATCATCGCTGGCGGTGGCGTGATCTATTCGAATGCAACGGAGGCACTGGCGGGCTTTGCCGCGCGCACTGGAATTCCGGTGGCGGAGACGCAAGCTGGCAAAGGTACGCTCAACTTCGATCACGCTCAGTCGGTGGGTGCGATTGGTGTTACAGGAACTTCCGTGGCTAACCGATTGGCCCGCAACGCAGACTTGATTCTGTCATTCGGCACACGCTACAGCGATTTCACGACTGCCTCGAAGACCGCTTTTCAGAATCCAGATTTGCGGTTCATCAATGTGAACGTTGCCGAGTTCGACGCTTTCAAGCACGCCGCTTTGCCGCTGGTCAGCGATGCCCGCACCACTTTGGAGGAGCTCTCCGGCGCGCTCGCTTCGTATCGCGTCTCTGAAGACTACCGCTCGGAGATATCTCGTCTCCGAAGCGAGTGGGCACCCGAAGTAGACAGGATCTACAGCCGGCGGCACGGTCCGCCGTTCAGCCAGGGAGAGGTGATCGGAGTGCTGAATGCCGCTCTTGGTCCGCGCGACGTGATCGTGTGTGCTGCAGGCAGCCTTCCCGGTGATCTGCACAAGCTCTGGCGCACTCGCGATCCCAAAGGCTATCACCTCGAGTACGGTTACTCTTGCATGGGGTACGAAATCGCCGGCGGCCTGGGGGTGAAAATGGCTGACCCCAGCCGCGAGGTCTACGTACTGGTGGGCGACGGTTCGTATCTGATGATGGCGCAGGAGATTGTCACGTCGCTGCAGGAGAACATCACGCTCAACATCATTCTATTCGACAATTCGGGATTCTCCAGCATCGGCGGCCTGAGCCGCGCTTGCGGCAGTGGAGGATTCGGCACGAGATATCAATATCGTAATCAAGGAAAAGTCAGCGTCGTAATTCCTGTCGATTTCGTGGCGAATGCGGCCAGTCTGGGCGCGCATGCCGTGCGAGCGCGAACTCACGAGGAGCTGACGGAGGCTTTGGCTGGATTGAAAAAACAGACTCGCACCTCGGTCGTGGTCGTGGAGACCGACTATTACGATTCTGTCCCGGGCTATGAATCGTGGTGGGACGTGCCGATCGCTGAGGTCTCTGAATCGGAGTCCGTTCAGAAAGCCCGCAAGGCTCATGTCGAGGGCAGGAAGCGGGAGAGATATTTCTGGCCGCCTCAGCGGTGAAGCTGGATCTCGAGTCGTTATGAGGGTAGTTCTACAGTTGCGGTTTGACGAGGATGTGGAGCATGGGTGTTGGTGACCGCGCAGTGCAAGCGCGAAGACTTTCGGAGAGAAACCGGCATGCATAAGTTGGGAGTCGGTGTACTTGGAGTGGGGGAAATGGGCCGGCGCCACGCGGAGAATCTCCGTCGCCTGATACCCGAGGCTCGCCTGGTAGCCGTGGCCGACATCGCCGCCACCCGGGCCAGGCAGGTGGCGGATGAACTTGAAATCGAGCATTCATTCGGCTGCTTTGAGGACATGCTCGCGCACAAGGACGTCAACTGCGTCGTGATCGCCGCACCCGACAAGTTCCACGCCCAGGCGATTCGCACCGCGGCGGCAGCTCGAAAACATATTCTTTCTGAAAAACCGCTGGCAACGAACCTCGCGGACGCCCACGCCGCTGTGGATGCCGTCGCCAAAGCAGGCGTCCACTTGCAGGTGGGGTTCATGCGCCGTTACGATCCCGCCTATTCTGCGGCGATGAAACGGATTGAAGCCGGCGAGATTGGAGAGCCCGTCCTGTTCAAGTCGATTGGGCGCGACAAAAATGCTCCGCCGATCTCCGCCTATCAGTCAAAGCTCAACGGCATGTTGCTCTACAACAACACGATTCACGATTTCGATCTCGCCCGTTGGCTCATGCGGGATGAAGTCATTGAGGCGCACACCTATGCCACCGTCGCGATTCGTCCCGAGGTTGCACAGTACGGCGACGTGGTGGCGGCTGTCGTTAACCTGAAATACCGCCGTGGCGCCATTGGCAATATCGAATCATTTGTGCAATCCACCTACGGCTATGACGTTCGGACTGAGATTGTCGGATCCGCCGGATCAATTTTGGTGGGAAGCTTCCGACAGACGCCCGCGACTTTCCTGACCAAGCATGGCGGCACGCAAATGCTTGCCGACCATTACCTGACACGGTTTGCGGAAGCGTACGTGGCTGAGGTCAGAGATTTTGCTCATAACATTTTGAACGACCGCCCGCCACAAATCACCGGCGAAGATGGCCTGCGCGCGCTCGAAATTGCGGTGGCGGCCGAAACTTCTTTTCGAGAAGGCAAGCCATGCGGCGTGAACCAAGTAACAGTATGAAAGCAACTGGCCGGAGGATTTCATGACCCAAACCATCGCCCCTGCAACCTACAAGAGTCCACTGCATGAGATGACGCAAACGACTCCGACCTGTCTGTGGAACGACTCGGCCTCGATCCAGGAGCTTACTTATTCGATCGAACACGGCGCAGTAGGGGCCACGTGCAATCCGGTGATTGTGCTCGGAGTGCTCAAGAAGGAAATGAGTCTCTGGAAGGATCGCATTCGCAGCTTGATCGACGAACGTTCTACCGCCACCGAGGATCAGATCAGCTGGCAACTGGTTCGTGAGATCTCAGTCAAGGCCGCGAGCTTGCTGCGGCCGGTCTTCGAAGCTCATCGGGGCAAGAATGGCCGGCTTTCCATACAGACGGACCCAAGATTGTTTCGAGATTCGAACGCCATCGTGGAGCAGGCTGAGGAATTCAACCGGCTCGCTCCCAATATGATCGTCAAAATCCCGGCCACCCGCGCTGGGATTCCAGCGATTGAGGAAGCGACTTATCGCGGCATCAGCATCAACGCGACGGTCTCTTTCACGTTGCCGCAGTGCATCGCGGTCGCCGAAGCAGTAGAACGCGGGCTCAAGCGGCGCGAGCAAGAAGGCAAGGACATCACCGCAATGGGGCCGGTCTGCACGATCATGGTGGGGCGGTTGGATGACTGGCTGAAAGTGGTGGTGGAGAAAGAGAACATTGCGATTGACCCCGGGCACCTGGAATGGGCTGGGGTTGCGGTGTTCAAAAAGGCGTATCAGATTTTCCGCGAGCGAGGCTATCGCGTTCGTCTGCTTTCCGCGGCCTTTCGCAATCACATGCACTGGAGCGAGTTGATCGGCGGCGTCATTGTCATTTCACCGCCTTACTCGTGGCAGGTCCGCTTCAATGCCAGCGACATAGAGGTCTCCCCCCGCATTGATAATCCGGTCGATCAGAGAATCGTTGAGGAGTTGTCCAAGAAATTCACTGATTTCCGGCGGGCTTACAACGAGAAGGGCCTCTCGGTCGAAGAGTTCGATGCATTCGGTCCCAGTCGCCGGACGCTACGCCAGTTCATCGCCGCGTGTCATGATCTGGATGCTCTTGTGCGCGACTTTATGGTTCCGAACCCGGACGTTGCGTGATTGAAGTAACCAACGGCCCGGAAGCTTTCAACTGCCGGGTAAGACGAATCTGCCTCGAACTCAATTTATGGGCCATTGACGGGCGACACAGCGTCAGCCAGGCTCATCGTGACCATCGAGGAGTTTAAGAATTGAAGCAAAACATTGGCGTGGGTGTGATTGGGATGGGTTGGATGGGAACCGTACACAGCCGGTCTTATCTTGCGGCTGCCGATCGCTTCCACGATAGTGGCTTCCAGGCAAAGCTCGTGGTCTGTGCGGATGACGTTGAGGAGAGGGCCAGGGAAGCCCAGGAGCGGTTTGGTTTCGAAGGTTACACAACTCGCTGGCAGGATGTGATTACCGACCCTCAAGTTCAAGTTGTCAATATCGCAACGCCGAATTACATGCACCTCGAGATTGTGAGAGCCGCAGCCGCAGCCGGAAAGCATATCTTTTGCGAAAAGCCCGTGGGCAAGGATCCGCGCGAGACCGCTGAGATCGAACGCTTGTCGCGCGAGGCCGGTGTTCTCACCTTTGTCGGGTACAACTACCGATGGTCTCCCATGGTGCAGTACGCGCGGCAACTTATCTGCGACGGGAAACTGGGGAGGCTCACCCACTTCCGAAGCCGGTTTTTTGCCGGCTACGCTTCCAACCCGCAAGGCGTGCTCTCGTGGCGATTCCAGCAGGAATTCTCCGGGTTGGGTGTCCTGGGCGACCTGATGTCTCACGTCGTGGACCTGGGCGTGACGCTCGCCGGCCCGATCAAGCGGGTGGTGGGCAATCGGGAGACGTTCTTACGAAAGCGGCCTTTGGCGGCACCCGGAGTCGGCACCCACTTCAGTGTAGGACAGGGAGGTCCGATGGGCGATGTAACCAACGAAGACTATGCCGGAGCGCTGGCGCAATTTGCTAACGGCGTGCAGGGCTGCCTGGAGGTTTGCCGGGTGATTCAGGGGCACAAGTGTCAGTTTGCCTTTGAGGTTGAGGGTACCAAGGGCGCACTCAGCTGGGACTTCGAACGCATGAACGAACTGAAGGTATTCGCTCCGGATGAAGACGGTGTCCATGACGGAACGGTCCGCATTGTGAGTGGTCCTCAGCACCCGTTTCACGCGCGATTTAATCCGGGCGCCGGTGTCGGATTGAGCTACGAGGACCTGAAAACCATCGAAGCCCACCAGTTCTTGAAGTCGGTCGCAGAAAAGCGCCAGGGAGAACCCGGTTTTGCCGAAGCTTTGCGGGTGGCGAAGGTTCTGGGAGCGATCGAGCGCACCTGGGAGAGCGAGAGATGGGAGAACGTCGAAAGCAGTCTGTAATGATTGCAGATAAAGACGACTCGAGAGCCAAGCGAAATTTTTCGTGAGTGGACTGAACTCGTGGCCGTCTCAATACCTATCGGATACGCAGTCGTAGGCCTGGGTAGCATCGTAGAGACCGCTGTTCTTCCCGCCTTCCGGAGTGCAAAGAAGTCCAAACTGGTGCCCTTGGTAAGCCATGATGAGTCGAGGGCCCAACAACTCGGCGCAAAGTTTGGCGTGAAGCACTGCTACTCATACGGAAACTACGCCGACTGCCTTAGACAACCCGGTGTTGATGCAGTTGTATCGCCTCGGTGAACAGCGCCCATGCCGAACAGACCATTCGTGCTGCGGCAGCAGGCAAACATGTACTCTGCGAAAAACCGATGGCGACGTTAGTAGGATTGCGGCCGGATGGTGGCGGCCTGCCAAGCCAACGGCGTTCGCCTGATGATTGCGTACCGCAAGTACTTTGAGCCGGGCAGTGTGGCGCTGAAAGAGCTGGTCACACGCGGTAAGCTGGGCCGCCTCAGGCACATTTTTTCGAGCTACACCGAGATCGTTGATCCCGGCAAAGCCAAGACCTGGCAACTGAACCAGAGGCTGGCGGGAGGGGGGCTCGCTGATGGACATAGGCATCTATTGTGTCAACACTATGCGTTGGGTGGCAGGCAGCGCGCCGCTCGACGCCACAGCTTATCGATGGACCGACGTCCCAGAGCGCTTTAGCGAGGTGGAGGATAGCACCGCATTTCGCTTGACCCATCCCGACGGCCTTGTCTGCCAGGTGACTTCGAGTTATAGCTCCATGGCCGCCTCTTTTTTGCAGGTCCAAGGTGACCAGGGTTGGGCAGCACTGAATCCTGCGTTCGCTTTCGAGGAGGAGCGTCGTCTGTTCGGCAAGATACCGATGGTTCCAGCAGACGTTTTAAGGTGATTGACGAGTTCGCTCTCGAACTCGACGCCTTCACGGAATCGATTCACCGGGGACGCGACCCGGAGCCCGATGGAATGGAAGGCGCGCGTGACATGGCAACGATTGAAGCCATCTACGACCGCCATCAGTGCGCCATATCGCACGCGATCAGGCCATGTTTGCTGTAAAAAGAGCTTGACAGTCGGCAGTACAGCACGTCATAGATAACCGCTTATCAGATTAGCATTAGACTTTGTCGCTGTTCTGGGGGTTCGCAACTCATAGGGTTTGGGGGATAACTCATGACGACGCGCGCATGGTTCCAGGCGACTCTTCTCGTGCGTACAGTGGCGGCAGTCGCCCTCCGCGGGGGCGCAGGACGCTCAGACCCCAAGCTTGTGCAGGTAATCTCTCCCCGCGATAGCATTGGCCAACGGCGCATCAGCCCCAACGCCGCCGGGTAGCACATCCGCTTCAACGACGACCCAGCCGTCGAACTGACCGCGCTTCAGCAGGGAGAGCACCTGCGCAAAATTAATGCTTCCCTGGCCCAAGGGGGCAAATACTCCGTGCCGGACCGCCGCGTGAAAATTCATTTGCTGTGCACGCGCCTCGGCCGACTGCTTGTCATACACATCCTTCAAGTGGACGCACCAGACGCGCGAGACTTGCTTCTCGAGGAATGCAATCGTGTCGCCGCCGCCATATACATAGTGCCCTGTGTCCAAACAGAGACCCAGTTCATCGGCAGAAAACAACGAAAAAAGATGGTCAATTTCCTCGGGAGTTTCCACGTGGCTCCCAACGTGGTGGTGAAAGGCTACCCTTAGTCCGACTGCCTTGCAGAGCGCAATTACCTCACGAATGGCCGCCGCCGCCGCCTTCCATTCGGCCTCGCTCCACGACACCCGGTTGGCATCGGCACGGCGCCCGGACGTGGCGTTTCTCACGGGAGTGATCTTGTCGGAAAGGACCAGCAGTCGGGCGCCGCCTTCACTGATCAGTTTGGCCGAGCGGCTGACGAACGTGAGGCCGGCTTGCGCAGCTTTGTTTCCTAGCTCAATGTCCACAAATGCGGAACACAGGGTGAGGAAGCGCTTCGCCAGTTCTTTGCGAAGCACCGCAGAGTCGGTGGGAAGAAATCCGTACGGGCCGAGTTCGGTACCGGAATAACCTGCAGTTTTAATTTCGTTCAGAACCCGGCTGTAGGGATACTCAGCGGGGAGCTCGACGTGCTCCATAATTCCCCAGTTGATCGGTGCGCTAGCTACCTTGATAGCCATCCTTCGACCCTGTGCCTCGGCGAGAAGATTCTCAGCGCGAGCTTCGCTGAATTCAAAGCACCCGTGCAGAATTTTACTTCAAGAGGTTCAACAACGTATAAGTCCAATGTTTTCAATGAACTGTGACGCCGGGCACGAGGCAGCGAAAGGCGCTGGGAACCGATTGAAAAACGGGCTTCACCGGTCCTTGAGCACAGATGCCTACTCGCTTCCGCCATTTCCATCGTGGGTTTGTGGGAGCTTTACCCACCGGCGATGGCCCCGATGACGATGAACGGCTCCTTCCCGGATGCCACGGCGTCGGGGAGCGGGGCGTCAGACGGTTCGTGGGAGAGATCCTCTTCGCACGCGAAGAAGCGCAAAAACGGCCGGCGCTGTTGCGTGACCTGGTCGCGGATTGTGCCGCGCAGCATCGGATAGCGGGCCTCGAGAGCATCAAGCACCGAGCGCTGCGTAACCGGGCCTTCGACGTCGAGCTCCACTTCGTAGCCGACGTGCGCCAGAGTTCGAAGGTGTTGCGGGATGGTGACTCGAATCATATTGAGCTCCTGGATGCAGCAAGGCCTTTCTCCGGCCAGCCTAGGCGTCGAGCGGGCGACCAATCTCCCAGTGATGCCCGAAAGGATCAACCACCCGCCCCAGTCGCCATCCGTGCTCCTCCCCTACCGGGAAGACCTCGGCTGCGCCAGCCGCCCGCGCTTGGATGAAGACAGCATCCGGATCGGCTACAGTCAATATCATTCGAACCGAGCCGCCACCGAGGGATTCGGGACTGAAGTTGCCATGCGCAGGAGACTCGTCGCTCAGCCAAAACTCCGCGCCATCGACGGAAAGCCTTGCCACCACGCTTCCGCTGGGGTCTTCGAGGCGAAACAGTTCAGTCGCTCCGAATGCGGCCTTGTAGAAGTCGACGGCTCGCGCACTATTGCGAACCGATAGCCAAGGCGCGATCGAGGTCCGGAAGGAACCGCCCGATGCGGAATTTGAGAGTGGCTCACTCACGCTAGGGTCTGCACCTCCACCGAAAGTACGGCTGGCAGATCCCGCACAATCGGATTCCAGCTATCGCCCGCATCGGCGGAGGCGTACACCTGTCCGCCGCTGGTGCCGAAATAGATGCCGCATTTGTCGAGCGTATCCACGGCCATGGCGTCGCGCAGCACGTTCACGTAGCAGTCTTTTTGCGGAAGGCCTTTGGTGAGAGCCTCCCACTCGTTGCCGCCGCTGCG
>WNGK01013366.1_pt1 | contig 16189 bp, 16 predicted proteins | sample 5400601 | NCBI WGS metagenome assembly WNGK01 (sample SAMN13153376, study PRJNA577476) | soil metagenome | isolation source: 60 cm soil or saprolite under Garry oak tree replicate 1 | place: USA:California | collected 2016-06-15
TTTCCGAACATCATCTATCAGGACTGGATGCTGAGCTACAACAAGGCGCACCCCGACGTCCAGCTCAACTACCAGTCCATCGGGTCGGGCGGCGGGATCCGCCAGTTCTCCGACGGCACCGTGGACTTCGGCGCGAGCGACGCGCCGATGTCGGACTCCGCGATCGCCGCGATCCAGGGCAACGTGCTGCATATTCCCACCGTGCTGGGCGGCGTCGTGCCGACCTACAACCTCCCGGACGTGAGCCAGACCTTGCGGTTCACTCCCGACGTGCTCGCGGACATCTTCCTGGGCAAGATCACAAAGTGGAGCGACGCGCGCATCGCGTCAGTGAACCCGGGCGTCAAGCTGCCCGACACGGACATCGTCGTGGTGCACCGCTCCGACGGCTCCGGCACCTCGTTCATCTGGACGGACTACCTCTCCAAAGTCAGCCCGGACTGGGCCCAGAAGGTCGGTAAGGGCACGTCCGTGAACTGGCCTGTCGGCCTCGGCGGCAAGGGCAACGAGGGCGTCACGGCCACCGTGAAGCAGACCCCCGGCGCTATCGGCTATGTGGAGCTCGGCTACGCAATGATCAACAAGCTCCCCGCAGGCGCCGTGCGCAACAAGGCGGGCAAGTTCATCACGCCGGCCCTCGAGAGCGTGACGGCCGCGGCGGCCGGGGCGATGACCGCGATGGACCCCAACACGGACTTCCGCGTGTCGATCACGAACCCGGACGGTGACAAGGCGTACCCCATCGCCAGCTTCACGTGGTTCCTGATCCACAAGCAGTACGACGACCCAGCCAAAGCCGGCGCGCTCGTGAAGTTCGTCTGGTGGGCCGAGACGGACGGGCAGTCGCGCCCGAGCGAGCTCGGGTACGCGGCCCTGCCCAGGCAGCTGCGGCCCTGGATCGAGGCGCGGCTGAAGACGATCACGGCCGGCGGTAAGTCGGTATGGAAAACAACAGCGGCTCGCTAGCCGGCCCCTAGGCTCACCCCCGCCGGGCGTCGTTCGCCGGCGGGGGTGTTTTTCCGCACAGCGCGCCCCGTTACAGCCCCGTGACGGACGAGGGATAGCTTTCAGAGCGTATGACGACGTTGCCCATCGAACCCGCGCCTGCCGCACCCGCGGACGCGCGCCCCACGCCGGTGCGCCGTCGCCGGCTGACGCTTTCGGGGGTGAACATCGGCGACCGGCTCTACCAGGTCGTCCTGACGGGCCTGGCGCTCACGCCGCCGCTGTTGCTCTTGACCCTGCTCGCCGAGCTCGCGGTGAGCGCGTGGCCCGCGATCAAGCGGTTCGGGCTTTCCTTCCTCTGGACGTCCGTGTGGGATCCTGTGGCCGGGGTATTCGGCGCCGCGCCGATGATTTTCGGAACGCTGGCGTCGTCGCTGCTCGCGCTCCTGATCGCCGTGCCGCTGGCCCTGGGCGTCGCCATCTACCTGACGGAGTTCGCCCCGAAGTGGCTGCGTCAGCCGATCGCCTTCCTCGTGGAGATGCTCGCGGCGATCCCGAGCGTGGTGTACGGGTTGTGGGGGATTTTCGTGCTGATCCCCTTCCTGCGGGCCTACGTCGTGCCGCCGCTGCGGGCGGGACTGGGCTGGCTCCCGTTCTTCAGCGGCGTGTTCTACGGCAACTCCCTCCTCGCGGGCGGGATCATCCTCGCCATCATGATCATCCCCTACATCTCCGCCGTGTCGCGCGAGGTGCTCCTCGCCGTCCCGGCCAGCCAGCGGGAAGCGGCACTGGGGATGGGTGCGACCCGGTGGGAGGCGGTCCGCACTGCGGTGGTGCCCTACGGGCGCACCGGGCTCGTCGGCGCCGTCATCCTGGGCCTGGGCCGGGCGCTGGGCGAGACGATGGCCGTGACGATGGTGATCGGCAACCGCCACGACATCGGCCTCTCGGTGCTGCAGCCCGCGTACACGATGGCGGCGGCGATCGCCAACGAGTTCAGCGAAGCCACCACCAACCTCTACCTCTCCGCGCTGTTCGAGGTCGGGTTGATTCTCTTCATCATCACCGTCGTGGTGAACGCGCTGGCGCGCCTCTTGATCTGGCGCGTCGCCCGTGGCACGGCGGTCGGAAGCCGCGCCCTGTGACGCGCTCCAGCCGGCGCCGCCACGTCACGAGCGCCCTGATGACGGGCCTCGTCGCCGTGCTGTCGTTCACGGCCGTCCTCGCGCTCGTCCTCATCATCGCCGACCTGATCGCCAAGGGGGCGTCGTCGCTCGACTGGAGCTTCTTCACCAAGAGCCCCGTCGCCGCGGGGGCAACGGGCGGAGGAGTCGCGAACGCCATCGTCGGGACCGGGATCATCGTCGGGCTCGCCGCGCTGATCGGGCTTCCGGTGGGCATCGGCACCGGCCTGTACCTCGCCGAGTACGGCTCCGGCCGCCTCGGCTGGATGGTGCGCTTCGTCGCCGACGTGCTCAACGGCACCCCGTCCATCGTGATCGGGATCTTCGCCTGGACCTGGCTGGTGAAGCCGATGGGTCACTTTTCGGCGCTGGCGGGAAGCGTGGCGCTCGCCGCGCTCATGATCCCGATGATCGCGCGCACCACCGAAGAGATGGTGCGACTCGTGCCGCACTCGCTTCGCGAGGCGGCCTTGGCGCTCGGCTACGCCCGCTGGCGCACCTCGCTCCGCATCGTCGCGCGAACCGCCCTAGCCGGCATCGTCACGGGATGCCTGGTCGGCATCGCGCGCATCGCGGGCGAGACCGCGCCCCTGCTCTTCACCGCGCTCGGGAACCTCAACTTCACGGTGAGCGTCGGCCAGCCGATGCAGACCCTCTCGCTCCAGATCTACCAGTACGCCTCGGGCCCGTTCGACGAGTGGCACCGTCTCGCGTGGGCCGCCGCGCTGGTGTTGATGGGGCTGGTGCTGCTCGTCGCGGTCGGCGCCCGCTGGGCGATCCGGCAACGCCATGGCGCCGCCCGCTGACGCCGTCCTGCAGCTCGAGACCGTGCGGCTCACGGCGCTGTACGGCCCCCGGGCCGTCGTCAAGGACGTCTCGCTCATGTTTCCCAAGCACAGCGTGAGCGCCGTCATCGGTCCGTCGGGATGCGGGAAGAGCACCTTCCTGCGCTGCCTCAACCGGATGCACGAGCTGTCGGAAGGCGGCTGGGTGACGGGACGGGTGCTGCTCGACGGAGCGGACATCTACGACGAGCGGGTGGACCCCGTACAGCTGCGGCGCCGGATCGGGATGGTGTTCCAGCGCCCCACGCCGTTCCCCACGATGTCGATCTACGACAACGTCGCCGCGGGGTTGCGGGTCAATGGCTCCCGCACGCGGGGGGAGCTGGACGATGCAGTCGAGCGCGCGCTGCGCCAGGCGGCGCTGTGGGACGAGGTGCAGGATCGCCTGCGCCACAGCGCGCTCGCGCTTTCGGGCGGCCAGCAGCAGCGCCTCTGCATCGCCCGGGCGCTCGCGCCCCAGCCCGAGGTCCTGCTCCTCGATGAGCCGACGGCCTCGCTCGACCCGTCGGGCACCCAACGGATCGAGGACCTGTGTCACGAGCTGAAGCGGGCGTATACCATCGTGATCGTCACCCACAACCTGCAACAGGCCGCGCGCGTGTCCGACTACACGGCGTTCTTTTTCCTCGGCGAGCTGGTCGAGGTCGCCCGCACCGAAGACCTGTTCACCAAGCCTGGCAGGGAGCAGACGGAGGCCTACATTACCGGGAGATTCGGATGACCGTTTCGGTACGGCCACAGCCCACACAGGGTGGGTCAACCTCGGGGCGGCGCCCCGGGGTTCTCGAAGCGAGCCCCACGCACATTCTCGACGTGCGGGACTACAACTTCTGGTACGGGGCCACGCAGGCGCTGTTCGACCTGAGGTTCACCATCCCGCGCCGGGCCGTGACGGCGCTCATCGGACCTTCCGGCTGCGGCAAGAGCACCTTCCTGCGCTCGATCAACCGGCTGAACGAGCTGATCCCGCACACCCGCCACGCGGGCGACATCCTGCTGGAAGGCGTGTCCGTGTTTTCGCGCGAGACCGATCCAGTAGAGCTGCGCCGCCGCGTGGGCATGGTGTTCCAGCAGCCCAACCCGTTCCCCAAGACGATCTTCGACAACGTGGCCTACGGACCCCGCATCAACGCGATCTGTCGCGAGCGCGAGATGCCCGAACGGGTCGAGCGGGCCCTGCGCCAGGCCGCCCTGTGGGACGAAGTGAAGGATCGCCTCCAGGCGATGGGGACGAGCTTCTCGGGCGGCCAGCAGCAGCGGCTCTGCATCGCCCGCGCGCTTGCGAACGAGCCGGAACTGCTTCTCATGGACGAGCCCTGCTCGGCGCTCGACCCCGCCGCCACCCAGCGTATCGAAGAGCTGATGGTCGAGCTCAAGCAGACGTATTCGATCGTCATCGTGACGCACAACATGCAGCAGGCGTCCCGCGTCTCCGACTTCACGGGATTCTTCTACCTCGGCCGGCTGATCGAATTCGGCGACACCAAGCAGATCTTCAGCCGGCCGTCGGACGAGCGCACCGAGGCTTACATCACGGGGAGGTTCGGTTGAACCAGCAGCCCGACTCGCTTGGGCGGAACCCGGGGCGGCACCCCGAGGTCCGCCGCCACTTTCACGACGAACTGTCGGAGCTCAAGGCAAAGCTCCTCACCATGTCGGCCAATGCCCAGGAGGCCCTGGACATCGCCGTGGATGCTGCGCTCACGGGCGACGATGCGCTCGCCGCGCAGGTCATCGCCGGAGACCGCACGCTCGACGCTCTCGAGCTCGAGATCGAGGAGAGAGTCCTCGACCTGCTCGCGACCCAGCAGCCGATGGCGCGGGATCTCCGGCTCCTGCTCGCCGCCATGAAGATCGCCAACGATCTCGAGCGCGTGGGCGACCACGCGGTCAACATCGCGCAGTCCGCCGAGCGGCTCCACAGGAACCGGCTGCTGCTTGCGCCCGAGCACGAGCTCGCAGAAATGGCGCGCCAGGCGCGCGCCATGCTTTCGGGGGCGTTGGACGCCTTCGTGCGTGGGGACGGGCAACTCGGCCGCGAGATCTGCCGCCAGGACGACGGCGTGGACGCGCTGCGCAACTCGGTGTTCCGCGTCCTGCTGACCCATATGATGGAAGACCCGCGCTCGATCGGACCGGCGATGCAGCTATTCCTGGTGAGCCGGAATCTGGAGCGCGTGGCGGACCTGGCGACGAACATCGCGGAAGACGTCGTGTTCCTGGTGGAAGGGAAGACGATCAAGCATCACGCCGAAGAAACACCCCCGCCCGGCGCCGCTCCAGAGAATCCGGATTCGCGAACAGCTTGACGAGCAGCAGCCCGGTCAGGAAGCCCCCGACGTGCGCCCACACGGCGACGCCCCCTTCCGTAGGCGAGAGGGCGCCCACGGCGCCCATGAGCAGCTGCAGCACGAACCAGTAGCCGAGCATCACGTAGGCCGGCAGGGTCACGGTGGTCACGAAGAACCCCAGAGTCACCAGCGTGTGCACGCGCACGCGCGGGTACAGCAGCGTGTAGGCGCCCATCACGCCGCTGATCGCGCCCGAAGCGCCGACCATGGGCACGACGGAGCGCGGGGCGACGAGCATCTGGGCCGCCGCGGCCGCCACGCCGCACAACAGATAGAACACGACGAAGCGCGCGTGTCCCATCGAGTCCTCGATGTTGTTCCCGAACACCCAGAGGAACCACATGTTGCCGATGATGTGAAACCAGCCGCCGTGCATGAACATCGATGTGAGGACGGTCCACCAGTGGGGGTCCGCCGTCAGCACGCAGCGCACGCCGGGGCCAAGGGGCACCGACGTGCCCGGCGGCACGGTGCGGAGCACTTCGCCGGGGATGAGGCCGAGTTGGCAAACGGAGCGCCCGAGCGGCTCGTCCGCCCCGAGGCCCTGGACGAGCAGCCAGACCATCGCGTTCACCGCGATGATGCCCAACGTGACCAGCGGGGTCAGCTCGGTCGGGTTCTCGTCTTTGTAAGGAAACATTCAGCGAAAGATAGCTTCCTGTCTGCCTTTTTGGCATCTTTCTTGGGCACGCGCCTTGCCTCTGCGACGAGCGGTTGAGTCCGGGCATCACCCTCATACGAAGGAGTCGTCGTCATGGCTGAGAAGATCATCGGCATTGACCTTGGGACCACCAACTCGGTGGTGGCCGTCATGGAGGGCGGAGACCCCGTCGTGATTCCCAATGCCGAAGGCGGGCGTGTGACGCCGTCCGTGGTCGCGTTCACTAAGGATGGCGAGCGACTGGTGGGCCAGGTGGCCAAGCGTCAGGCCGTGACCAACCCACAGAACACGGTGTTCTCGATCAAGCGCTTCATGGGACGGCGGATGGGAGAGGTGACGGAAGAGATCAAGCGCGTCCCGTACAAGGTGAGCGAGGGGCCCAACGGGCTCGCCTCCGTGGAGATCCAGGGCAAGCGCTACACCCCGCCCGAGATCTCGGCGATGATCCTCCAGAAGATGAAGCAGACGGCGGAGGACTACCTCGGCCACAAGGTCGAGAAGGCCGTGATCACCGTCCCCGCCTATTTCAACGACTCGCAGCGCCAGGCGACGAAGGACGCCGGCAAGATCGCCGGGCTCGACGTGGTGCGAATCATCAATGAGCCCACGGCGTCGGCCCTCGCCTACGGCCTGGACAAGAAGAAGGAAGAGAAGGTCGCGGTCTACGACCTGGGCGGCGGCACCTACGACATCTCGATCCTCGAGCTCGCCGAGGGCGTATTCGAGGTGAAGTCCACGAACGGCGACACGCACCTCGGTGGCGACGACTTCGACGCGCGCATCATGGAATGGCTGGTGGCCGAGTTCAAGCGCGACCAGGGAATCGACCTCTCCAGAGATCCGATGGCCCTGCAGCGCCTGAAGGAAGCGGCCGAGAAGGCGAAGATGGAGCTGTCGACCGTGATGCAAACGGAGATCAACCTCCCCTTCATCACGGCGGACCAGTCGGGCCCGAAGCACTTGAACATCACGCTGACCCGCGCGAAGCTCGAGCAGCTGGTGGACGACCTCGTCCGCCGCACCATCCCGCCGATGGAGCAGGCGTTGAAGGACGCCGGGCTCAAGGCCTCGGACATCGACGAGGTCATCCTGGTCGGGGGCCAGACACGCATGCCCAAGGTCCAGGAGACGGTCCAGAAGGTCTTCGGGAAGGAGCCGCACAAGGGCGTCAACCCGGATGAAGTCGTGGCAATCGGCGCGGCGATCCAGGGCGGCGTGCTGGCGGGCGAGGTGAAGGACGTGTTGCTGCTCGACGTCACGCCCCTCTCGCTGGGCATCGAGACCCTGGGCGGAGTCACGACCGTGCTCATTCCGCGCAACACGACGATCCCGACGAAGAAGTCGGAGACCTTCTCGACCGCGGAGGACAGCCAGACCACGGTCGAGATTCACGTGCTCCAGGGCGAGCGTCAGATGGCGAGCGACAACCGGACGATCGGCAAGTTTCAGCTCACCGGGATTCCGCCCGCGCCGCGCGGGGTGCCGCAGATCGAGGTAACGTTCGACATCGACGCGAACGGCATCCTCCACGTGTCCGCGAAGGACAGGGCGACCGCCAAGGAGCAGAAGATCCGAATCGAGGCTTCCTCGGGCCTCGGTGACAAAGACATCGATCGCATGGTCAAGGATGCGGAGGCGCACGCGGCCGAAGACAAGCGGCGGCGCGAGGAGATCGAGCGGCGCAACCGCCTCGACACGCTGGTGTATGAGGTGGAGAAAAACTCGAAAGAGTGGACCAACAAGCTCGACGGCTCGCTCAAGTCGCGGCTCGACGGCGCCGTGGACGGCGCCAAGCAGGCGCTCCGGAGCGGCAACCCGGACGAGATCTCCCGGGCGCTGGACGAGCTGCAGCAGGCCTACTCGGCGGCGGGGGCGTCACTGTACGCGGCGCAGCGCGGCGCGGGCGCCGGGCCCGGCGCCGAGGCGCCGGCCGGCGAAGCAGCGGGCGAGGCCGCGGGCAAGAAGGACAACGTGGTCGACGCGGACTACGAGATCGTCGACGACGACAAGAAGTCGAAGTAAAACCCTCTAACGATCGAGACGGCAATGCCGGTACGGACGCGGGACTGGTTGAAGTTTGGTGGCCTGGTGGCGATTGCATTCGTCGTCGGCTTGGCGTTCGCTTCCACGCTGAATCTCCCCAAGACGGGCGGCGCGGCGGAGTCGCGGGTCGCAGCCCAATCCGCGGTGCCCGCCAGTCAGATGCCCCAGGTCAAGCCGGCCGCCGAGCTCGGGGACGCGTTCGTCAGCATCGCCGAGCACGTGAAGCCGGCGGTGGTGTTCATCAAGTCGCAGCACGTCGAGCGCTCCGACTCCCAGCGGCTGCCGCCGGGCTTCGAGGTCGCGGGCGCTGACCGCGTGACGGTGAAGCTGTACGACAAGCGGGAATTCACCGCCAAGGTGGCCGGCACCGATCCCAACACCGACGTGGCGGTGATCAAGATCGACGCCCACGGCCTGCCCACCGTGGCGTTCGGCAACTCCGACTCGACCCGCGTGGGTGAGTGGGCGCTCGCCATCGGAAACCCGCTGGGCGAGGCGTTCGCCTTCACCGTGACGGCAGGCATCGTGAGCGCGAAGGGGCGGCTGCTCAGCGGCCTGCCCCAGCCACGCTACGGCATTCAGGACTTCATCCAGACCGACGCGGCGATCAACCCGGGGAACTCCGGCGGACCCCTCGTGAACATCCGCGGTCAGGTGATCGGCATTAACTCCGCCATCGCGAGCGAGACCGGGTTTTACGCGGGCTACGGGTTCGCGATCCCGATCAACCTGGCGCGCACCGTGATGGACCAGCTCGTGAAGACCGGGCACGTCGAGCGGGCGGTCATGGGAATCCAGATCCGCGACGTGACCCAGGAAGACGCCGACGCCGTAGGCTTGAAGCAGATCGCCGGCGTCGTGGTGAACAGCTATACGAACGACGATTCCCCCGCGAAGGCGGCGGGAGTCCAGCCGGGCGACGTCATCGTCGCGCTGGACGGCCAGCCCGTGGAGAACGTGCCGCAGCTACAGCAGAAGGTGGGCTTCAAGCGGCCGGGCGAAACGGTCGACGTGACGGTGCTGCGTCAGGGCGGCGACAAGAAGACGTTGACCGTGCGCCTGGCGCGGGCGCCGAGCGACTCCGAAACCGAAGTGGCCGCCGCCGGCACCAAACCCAAGGGCGAGGCGTCGACCAAAGAAAAGACGCTGGGTATCTCCGTCGAGCCCCTCACCCAGGACGACGCGCAGGACCCGCAGTACCGCCGGGTGATGCAGCAGGCGGGCGGTGGCCTCGTGGTCACTGAGGTCTCGCCAGAGGGACCGGCATATGGACGGTTGCTGCCTACGGATGACCCGAGCGGACCCGACATGATCGTTTCCGTGAACGGCCAGCCGACGCGCACGCGCGTGCAGTTCCGCGATGCCGTGCGCAAGGTGAAACCGGGTGACGTCGTGACGCTGCAGGTCCTCTCCCGCTCGAGCGACAGCCCGAATGGTTGGGTGGGACGCGTGGTCCGGCTCCGGGCGCGGTAGGGCTACGGCCGGGCCCGCCACAGCACGGCGCCCGCGACCAGCTGCCAAAGCACGGGAAGCACGTAGGCCGCTTGGTCGGCCTTCGTATCTTCCCCGAAGGCAAGGGCGAACGCCATGCCGACGAGTCCCGCCGCCACCCCGACCGCGCCCAGCCAGCGCGGCAACACCTTCCCGTTGAGGACGCCCCGGCCGAACAGATAGGTCGCGCTGCCGAGCGCGAACGCCGCCGCGCGCTGCGCCGCGAGCGCGAAGGGACGGAGCATGTCATACAGAAACACGGCGTGCGTGGCCGCGGGGCCCGGCCCCGCGGTCGCGAAGCTTCGCGCCAGCGCCCATCCGGCCCCACCCATGAACGCCACGGTCAGGAGCCACGCGCCGTAGGCGAAAGCCCCGACGATCAACCCGGCCCGCCCGGCGCCCTCCCCCGGCGTCCCGGCATGCCTGCCCACGAGTCCCACCAGGCCGGTGAGCGACAGCGGGAAGCTGAACAAGAAGGTCCAATGGATGGCGCGCCAGGCGCGGCACTGCGCGATGGTCGTCAATTGCGCCGCGCCGTCGCCCGCGAGATCGGGATGCAGCGTTCCAGCGACGATCACGAGCAGGGAGCCGACGACCAGGCAGAGCGGAAAAACGAGACGACGGGCAAAGGTCATCGGGCCTCGGGGGTGGGTGGCCTATACGAGATCGTCTCGACTAACCCCGGGCGCAAGCCCGGGGATCACGGCAACCGACCTCCCGTCACCCCGGGCTCGCGCCCGGGGTCAGTGAAACCGCTATATTGACAGGCGAGCGACTTCCCGAGGAGAGAACCGATGCAGTTGACGCGGGTTCTGCGCGAGGGGTTCGTCGCAGGACTCATCGGGGCCGGAGCGGTGGCGCTGTGGTTCCTCATCGTCGACGTGATCGCCGGCCGGCCGTTCTTCACCCCCGCCATGCTTGGCTCCGCGGTGTTCTGGGCCGTGCGCGACCCTGCCCTCGTCGTCATCGAATACTCCCGCATCATCGGCTACACGATGATCCATGTGAGCGCCTTCATCATCGTCGGCACCGTCGCGGCGGCGCTCGCAGCCGAGGTGGAGGTGGCCCCCCCCACGCTCTACCTGCTCGTCGTCATGTTCGCGGTAGTCGAATTCGGCTTCTACATCATGCTCGCGCTTCTGGCGCAGCCGCTCCTCGGCGCGCTCACCTGGTGGAACGTGGCGATCGGCAACGCGATCGCCGCGTACGGTATGGGCTACTACCTGTGGCGAGAGCACCCCAAGATCAAAGCGGCCCTGAAGGTGCATCCACTGGGGGAGACGGAAGAGGGCGAGTAGCGTTCCCATAGGCTTCCAGCGGCACCGCCCGCTCGACGTCACCGGATTCTTCCCGTGCGGACCACCGGAACCACACCACACTGGCCACGACCCACAGGTAGATCGTCCCCACGACCCACATCAGGAGGCCGCCGAGCTGCTGGTCGGCGAGAGGCGCGAGGCCCCACACGCGCGGTGCCGATTCGTAGAACGGGTAGAGGACGCGCTCGGCGAGGGTAATGAGCGCCCCGGCGAGCGACATCGGCAGGCCCAGGCCGAAGAGGTAAAGCAGCTGCGTCGGGTAGCGGGCGCGCGGCAGCTCGGGAACCGGGGAAAGGATCGGCCACCACATGATCACGCCCGTGGCCATGAACACCACATGCTGCACGACATGCAGCCCGTGGTGCTCCAGCGCCGCTTCGTAAGCCCCCGGGAAGTGCCACGCGGTGATGGGCGTCGAGAAAATGACGGCGGCCGGGAGGGGCCGGGTCGCCCACGCTGCAAATCGGAACAGCACCCGGGGCTTCAGCAGGGGCCGGATCACCCAGGCCGGGGTCCCGTACAGGAGCAGCGGCGGGAACGCGAGCGTGAGCAGCAGGTGCTGCACCATGTGGGCGCTGAACAGGCAACAGTCGGACAGGTTGTGGAGTGGCCCGTTGAGCGACAGGAACAGGAGCGCCAGCGCCGCCCCGAAACACAGTACCCGGCGCCGCGCGGCCGCGAGACCTCCCCAAGACACGTAGAGCCCGCCGAGGACGGCGAGCCCCATGATCACGCTGGCATGGAGGTTCCAGTCCGGCCAGTGTTCCGGCTCGGTCACCCCCCTACCCCCCCGCCCCGCGGAGCGTGAGCGTCCCGAAAAACAAGAACAGCAGCGCAACCATCACCACGGCGGCCAGAGCCAGCGGCGCGCCGAACAGGAACGTAAAGAACCGGCTGTCCATCTTGAGGTGCATGTAGAACAGCACGACGAGCGCGAACTTGCACGCCGACAGCACGAGCAGCGTTGGGACGAGTACCGGGTGGAACGCCGGAACGTAAAACGCTCCGACCTCGAGCACCGTGAGCACCACCAGGATGGCGGCGACCCGCAGGTAGGTTCCGGCGGTCGGATGCCCCTGCTCCTGCTCGTGACCGGCTTCGGCCATCGCCGTCCCTCCCTTAGCCCCTTAGCCCCTACTGAATCAGATAAACCACGGTGAAGATGACGATCCAGACCACGTCCACGAAATGCCAGTAGAGGCCTGTGATCTCCACCGTCATGGCGTTGGCGGGCCCGAGCTTGCCTTGCAGCGCCCGCACCCAGAGCGTGAGCAGCCACAGCACGCCCACCGACACGTGAGCGCCGTGCGTCCCGGTGAGGACGAAGAACGTGCACCCGAACAGGTTCGTCTGAAGCGTCAGGCCCTTGTGGACGAACTCGGTGAACTCGATCACCTGCCCGCCGAGGAACACCATCCCGAGCAACGCGGTGCTGAACAGCCAGATCTTCGCCCACGTCATGTCACCGCGCTGCACCGCGGCGAGGGCCAGCACCATCATGAGGCTCGACATCAGCAGGTCGAACGTGCTGACCGAGGTAAACGGGATGTTGAGGATGTCGTGGGGGTAGGGCCCGACGACGCTCTTTCCCTTGTAGACGAGGTAGGTCGAGATGAGCGAGGTGAACAGCAGGCACTCCGAGCCGATGAAGGCCCAGAACGCCATCTTGCGGCTGTCGAGGCCCATGCTGGTGGCGTGGGTCATGTCACATCTCGAAGGGCTCGAAAGCCCAGCGGTAGACGCCGAAGAGTAGGATCGCGGCGCCGAGGAACGCGAGCCACAGGGTGTGCGTCAGCGGGGCGAGCGCGAGCACCGGCAGGCCGAGGGCCGCCACCAGCGGCCACCAGGAGCCGCCGGGGACGTGGATCGGCGCCGGCGGCACGGCGGGCGGGTCCGTTATCGGCTCGTGCAGCTCGGTCTTCCAGCGCGGCAGCCGGTTCTCGACGGTCGGGATAACTGAAAAGTTGTAGACCGGTGGAGGCGACGGGATGCTCCACTCGAGCGTGGCGCCGCCCCACGGGTCGTTCGGGGCGATCGCGCCCCGTTTCCGGGTGCGGAGCAGGTTCCCGATGAACACCAGGACCGACACGGCGATCAGGAGGGCCCCGATCGTGGAGGTCAGATTGAGCGCCCCCACGCCGAGCTCCGGCCCGTAGGTGTAGATGCGGCGTGGCATGCCGAGCAGGCCGATAAAGTGCATCGGAAAGAAGGTGAGGTTCATCCCGATGAAGGTCAGCCAGAAGTGCAGCTTTCCCAGACGCTCGTCGAGCAGCCGCCCGGTCATCTTGGGCCACCAATAGTAGATGCCGGCGAACAGCCCCTGGATCGTGCCCCCGAACAGCACGTAGTGGATGTGCGCCACGACGTAGTAGGTGTCGGTCTGCTGCAGGTCCGCGGGCGGCGAGGCGTGCGACACGCCGGACAGTCCGCCGATGATGAACATCGCGATGAATCACACCGCAAAGTGCAGCGCCGTGGTGCCGCGGATGGCGCCGCCCCACAGCGTCGCGATCCAGTTGAAGATCTTCACGCCCGTCGGCACCGCGATGAGCATCGTGGTCGCAGCGAACACGGAGTCCCCAATCGGCCCGAGGCCCACCGCGAACATGTGGTGGCTCCACACGCCCCACCCCATGAACCCGATGAGCACGCCCGAGTACACGACCACCGTGTAGCCGAACAAGGGCTTCCGCGCGAACGTGGGGAGCACCTCGGACACGATCCCCATCGCGGGGAGAATGAGGATGTACACTTCGGGATGGCCGAACAGCCAGAAGAGGTGCTGCCACAGAATCGGGGTCGCCCCCGCCTGGACGACGTAGAAGTGCGCGCCGAAGAAGCGATCGAACATGAGGAACACGAGCGCCACGGTGATCACGGGGAAGGCCGTGATCACGAGGAACTGCGTGACCAGCGTCATCCAGCTGAAGGTGGGCAGGCGCATCATCTTCATGCCGGGCGCCCGCATGTTCAGGATGGTGACGATGAAGTTGAACCCGGCCGCCAGCGACGAAATGCCGAGGATCTGCAGGCCCAGCACCCAGAAGTCGATGTTCGGGCCCGGCGAGAACTGCCGCTCCGTGAGGTTCGCGTAGCCGAACCAGCCCGCGTCGGGGGCGACGGAGAGCGAGCCGGCGTGGAAGAGGGGTCCGACCAGCCAACTGGCGTTGAGGAACAGCCCCCCGAGCAGAAACACCCAGTAGCTGAAGGCATTGAGCCGCGGAAAAGCGACATCGCGGGCGCCGATCTGGAGCGGCACGATGTAGTTGAAGAAGCTCGCCGAGAGCGGCATGAGCGCGAGGAATACCATCGTGGTGCCGTGCATCGTGAACAGCTGGTTGTACGTCGCGGCGCTCACCAGGTGGCCGTTGGGCTGCGCGAGCTGCAGGCGGATGACGAGTGCTTCGAGTCCGCCCAGCAGGAAGAAACAGAACGCGGTCCAGAAGTACAGGAGCCCGATCCGCTTGTGATCGGTCGTCGTCAGCCAGATCTTGAGGCCGCGCGGCTGGGGCGCCGCGGGGAACGCAAAGGCGGCAGGGGCGGCGGAGGCGGCGGAGGCGGCAACGTGGCTCATTTCAGGCTTTGGAGATAGGCGACCAGCGCCGCGATGTCGGCGTCCGTGAGCGGCGGCTTCATCCGCGTCATGATCGCGCCGGGCTTGAGGGACGGGACGTGCGCCGAGTCATTGGGGAAGACGCCGCTCGCGATCGTGGTCCGGCCCCCCACGTGCGTCAGATTGGGGCCGATGACGCCCGCCGACACGCCCTGGAGGGTATGGCACCCGATGCACGCGCTGCGGGAGAACACCTCCTTGCCGTGCTCCGCCAGGCTCGCCTTCTCCGGGGTCGCAGGCTCGGCTTTTTCCGCGGCCGTCCACGCCTGGAATGCGGAGTCGCCGTCGACCACGACGCGCAGCCGCATGTTGGCGTGCGACGCCCCGCAGAACTCCACGCACTGGCCCAGGTAGTCGCCCACGGAGTCGGCGCGGAACGCGATCCGGTTCACGTGCCCGGCGATCGCGTCGCGCTTGCCGCCCAGCGCCGGCGCCCAGAACGAGTGGATCACGTCGGCGGAGGTAATGGAGACCTGTACCGGCTTGCCGACCGGCACGTGCATCTCGCCCGCCGTGACGATGCCGAGATCGGGATAGCGGTACTCCCACCACCACTGGTGGCCGATCACCTCGACCTGAAGCGCGTGCCGCGGCGCCTCGCCCGCGGTCGCGAAGATCGTGCGCACCGTGGGCACGGCGACGAACACGAGAATCACCGCGGGGGCGAGAGTCCAGCCGATCTCAAGCAGGGTGTGCCCATGGATCGGCTTGGGGGGCGGCCCGCCTTCGCGCTGCCGGAACCGGAGGATCGCGACGAGGAGCACCGTTTCCACGACCACGAACACGGCGAGCGCTCACCAGAAGATGCCGGTGAAGAGCTGCTGGATCCCCGTGGCGAAGTCCGACCGCGGGTGCAACGTGCTTTGGGGAAACGGACCGGCGCAGCCGTAAAGAGCGAGGGGTACCGCAGTGAGCCAGTGTCTGGATCGCGGCACGGCGTCAAGAATCCTCGGTGTCGGTCACGTCGAAAAAGCACCGGACACTACAACGGCCCGGGTCCTGCGTCAACGCGATAGATTTGCACCCTTGTACCACGTGATGCGTCTATGCCGCTGGCGCCAGGAGAGGAGTGACATCCCGTGAAAAAGGTGCCGCTTGCCGTCGCGATCGTCGTTCTCTTCGTGGCCCTCGTGCTGGTTGCGAAGACGCTCGCCTACGGCTCCAAGCAGCTTCCGGCCGAAGCCGCACCGAGCGTGTCCATCGACACCGCGGCCGCCGCGGCGCGGCTCGCGGGAGCGGTCGCGTTCCGGACGATCTCCTTCCAGGGAACGGCCGGCGTGGATACGACGCAGTTTCAGGGCCTCCACACCTACCTCCAGCGGTCGTTTCCCACGGTCCACGCGACGTTGGGCCGCGAGCGCGTGGCCGGTTTCAACCTGCTCTACCGCTGGGCGGGCAGCGACACGGCGCTCCAGCCCGTCCTTCTCCTCGCCCACCAGGATGTCGTGCCGGTCGAGCCGGGAACCGAGGGGCGCTGGACCGAGCCGCCGTTCGCCGGCCGCATCTCCGCCGGCTACGTCTGGGGTCGCGGGGCGGTGGACGACAAGGGGAACCTCGTGGCGATCCTGGAGGCGGTGGAAACGCTCCTGCAGCAAGGCTTCCAGCCGCGGCGGACGGTGTACCTCGCGTTCGGCGCCGATGAGGAGGTGGGCGGCGCCGGCGCGCGGCAGATCGCGGCGCTGCTCGGCTCGCGGAGCGTGCACCCCGAATTCCTCATGGACGAGGGGGGCGCGATCG
>WNGK01003848.1_pt1 | contig 16186 bp, 15 predicted proteins | sample 5400601 | NCBI WGS metagenome assembly WNGK01 (sample SAMN13153376, study PRJNA577476) | soil metagenome | isolation source: 60 cm soil or saprolite under Garry oak tree replicate 1 | place: USA:California | collected 2016-06-15
GTTCAGCACCCAGATCGACGTGGTTCAAGATCGGATTTCCTTATCTCTGCGGATTCGCAAGATGGGAGGCGAGCTTCGGCACGTCCTCGATAAGCCTGAGGGTGTAGGAGTCATGCGGATGTACGAGGACCTGGTCTGCCGCACCGTTCTCCACTACCCGGCCCGCCTGGAGCACGACGACATCGCGCGCGATAGTCCGCACGAGCGCGAGGTTGTGGGTGATGAAGATCATCGCAAGGCGGCGCTCGGCCTGCAGGCGTCGCAGCAGGCCGACTATCACCGCCTGGACCGATACGTCGAGCGCAGAGGTGACTTCATCGCAAATAAGCAGGTCTGGCTCGACGACCAGAGCACGGGCTATTGCAGCGCGCTGACGCTCTCCCCCGGATAGCTGGTCTGGGTAACGATCGAGGAAGTCGCGGTCCAGGCGTACGTCGTGCATAGCCTTGATGACCCGGTCGGACCGCTCCTGAAACGAGAGATCCAGGAAGTGCCCGAGGGGCTGGGCGACGATCTGCCCGATCGTCTTGCGCGGGTTGAGCGAGGTGTAGGGGTTCTGAAATACGTACTGGATCCGCTTCAGCACCGGCTTTGGCCGCTGCCGCGCGCGGGCGGCAAGGCGAACGCCATCGAAGACCAGCTGGCCGGTCCAGTTGCGGTGCAGGCCCGCGATGCACCGGGCCAGGGTCGTTTTGCCTGACCCAGACTCCCCGACAACGGCGAGGCATGACTCCGGTTCGAGGTCGAAGCTGACATCGATGACAACCGGTGCCGGGCCGTACCTCGCCGTCAGGCCCTCGATCCGCAGCAGCGGCGCGCTGTCCGCTGCTGGTTCGCGCATGACCAGTGCCGGGCGCTGGACGTGCTGGCGCGGAATCTCGGCCGCGCGCAGGCAGCGGACCTCCCGCCCGGCCACGACCGCGGGTTCCAGCGCCTGCTGGCGGCAGGCGGTGATGGCGTGCGGGCACCGTGGCGCGAACGCGCACCCAGCCGGGCGCCGGCCGGGCCGCGGCGGCTGCCCGTCGATCCCGGTCAGGATCTCGGCTCGATCCGGGGATGGCACGGCGGCCATCAGGCCACGCGTGTACGGGTGCACCGGCAAACCCAGGACTGCCCGCATGCCGCCCAGCTCGACGATCCGGCCTGCGTACATGACGGCCACCGCAGAGGCTAGGCCGCTCAGGACCGCCAGGTCGTGCGTGACGTAGACGGCCGCCACCCCGTATGACCGGCACATCGTGCGCACCGTGTCAAGCACATGGCGCTGAGTGGTCACGTCGAGGCCGGTCGTCGGTTCGTCGAGCACGATCAGCGACGGCCGGCAGCAGAAGGCGAGGGCGATAGCCACTCGCTGTTGCTGACCCCCGGAGAGCTGGTGCGGGTACCGGCGCAGCAGGTCCGGGGTAGGCGGCAGGTGGACCTCCCGCACGACCTCGGCCACCCGGTGGCCCGCGGCGGGGTGGCCGTGCGCCTGAAGCGCCTCTCGCAGCAAGGCGCCGATGCGCCGGGCCGGGTTGAGCGCGGCCGACGGTTCCTGAGGGACGTAGCCAACCCGGGCCCCGCGGATGGCGCGCAGTCGCTGCGGATCGAGTGCCACCAGGTTGGTTCCGTCGAGCAGCACTGATCCGGATCGGATCTGCAATCCGCGGCGGGCGTGCCCGAGCAGCGCCAGGGCGACGGTGGTCTTGCCGGATCCCGATTCGCCGACAAGCCCGAGAACCTCGCCGGCCTGCACGGTGAACGAGACATCGGATACTACGGCCGGCCCGCGTGTCCCGACGCCGACCTCAAGGCCGGTCACCGCGAGCCGGGCGGGCCCGTCCACTGCGGCTGTGCCGACTGGCGGGGGCGGTGCCTCGGCCGGATCGGGGCCCCGCATCATGGCACGTCCAGGGCGTGTGGCGTCACGTCGTCGATGAGCGCCGCTTCCTCGGGCTTACGGTCGACGCCGAGGGCCACGCTGGCGACGGCGTCGGTGAACGTGTTCGTGCCGATGGTGAGCAGCGCGATGAGCACGGCGGGAACGATGACGGCCCACAGATTGGACGCCAGGCCGATCCGGTTCTCGTTGATCATGAGCCCCCAGTTGGCAGCGGGGGGTGACTGGCCAAACCCCAGGAAGGAGAGGCCAGCAATGATCACGATCGAGTAAGTCAGCCGGAGCCCGGTCTCCACCATCAGCGGGGCGATCAGGTTCGGGGTGATCTCCCTGGTCATCACCGTGACCGGGTGGATGCCCTGCATCTCCACCGCCTTGACATACTCGCGCTCGGAGATGTCGAGGGTCGCCGAACGCATCACCCTGGCGACCTGCGGCGCGTGCGAGAAGCCGACCGCCACCACGATGAGCCACAGCCGCGGCCCGGCGATGCTGACCAGCAGCAATGCGAAGACAAGCTGCGGAAAGGCCAGAATCACGTCAACCGCGCGCATGATCAGGCCGTCGGCCCGCCCGCGCAGGTAGGCAGCCGAGACACCGGTTGCCGCACCGACCAGCACGCCGAAGACCGTCGCACTGGCCGCCATGACGAGCAGCACCCAGCCGCCGTCGAGTACCCGGGACAGCACGTCTCGCCCGAGCGTATCGGTGCCGAGCCAGAAATGGCCCGACGGCGGCGCGAATGGCAGCCCGACGAACTGGGTGGCCGAGTAGGGTGCGATGACCGGGCCGACTGCCGCCAGCACGACGATGCTGGCAGCGAGGCCAAGGCCGGTAGTGCCTTGCATGGTCCGGGCGGCCTGGCCGAGGGTGGCCAGCCAGGGATGCCGGTGCAGCCGCGCCGCTGGTAGCGGGAGGGCACCCGGGTCGCCGGCGGCCATGGCTAGCCCGATACCCGGCGGCGCGGGGTGGCCAGCAGGGCGATCACGTCGGTCACGATGTTCATGAAGATGTAGAACGCCGCCAGCACAACCACGATCAACTGGATCACCGGAATGTCGCGGTTCTGGACAGCGTTGACAAGGCCCTGGCCGACGCCCGGATAGTTGTAGACGTACTCCACTACCACGATGCCGCCGGCGAGATACAGGAAGTTCAGGCCGATCACCTGGATCGCCGGCGCGATGGCGTTCGGCAGCGCATGCAGCAGAACGATCCGCGGCTGCGACAGCCCCTCCATGCGCGCCATCTCGACATAATCCGACTCCAGTGCCTCGATCATCGCGGCGCGGGTCATCCGGTAGATGTACGGGACGATGACGATCACCAGCGTGGCCACAGGCAGTACCAGCAGCGACGGCGCGTCCCAGAAGTACACGCCCGGCGGGAGCAGCGAGACGGCCGGCAGCAGGCGGGTCACGACCGTCGCGAACAGGATGATGAGCCCGATGCCGACGACGAACTCGGGCAGTGAAGTGACGGCCAGCAGGACAACAGAGGTCACACGGTCGAACCAGCCGCGCTTGCGCAGCGCCGCCACCGAGCCGAGGGCCACGCCGACGAGGCTGCCGACAAGGCCGCTGATGAAGACCAGGCCAGCGGAGTTGATCAGGCGGGGGTAGATCTGGCCCCACACGGCCTGGCCATTGGCGAGCGACCTCCCGGGGTTGCCGGTGAGCAGCCCGGATAGCCAGGTCCTGTACTGATCGAGCACGCCGCGGTTGAGGTGCAGCTGGGCTTCGAGGGCACGCAGGCGGGCGGGCGTCGCCGTGTGGCCGAGCACGGCATATGCCGCGTTGCCGGGCAGGACCTGGGTGGCCAGGAAGACGACCATCGAGACGACGAGCATCGTCAGGACGCCGGCCAGGGCCCGCTGGCAGACCAGCGCTGGCACCGGATGCGCCTGCCTCCAGGGGACCGGGCGCCGGTGCGTGTCGGTTGCGGTGGCTGCGGCCATGAGGTGCCCCTCGGAGATGCTGCTGGGATTGTACATGTCAGTGGCTCGGCTTTGGCCTTATATGGATCGTAACTGGTCTCAACTTGGTATTGCAGTGATCTCTAACTGCCCTTACACTGCTGGGCCATGGCGTCACCTTCGGGCGCCCTCCTGCTCAAGGTGCCCGCGCAGCCGCGGTATCTCGCTGTGGCCCGGGCGCTGGAGGAAGAACTCGCGAACGGGGCACTCGATGCCGGGGACCGGTTGCCTGCCGAGCGGGAACTATGCCGCCAGCTGCGCGTCAGCCGGGTCACCATCCGGCGCGCCCTTGCTGAGTTGCGCAGCCGCGGGCTCATCGAGTCGGCGGGCTCCCGCGGCTGGTTCGTGGCAGCCAGGTCGGTTGGCGAGACGAACGTGCTCGTCAGCTTCAGCGACATGGCCCGGGCACGCGGATTGCGCCCGTCGTCGCGGGTGCTGGAGGCGGCGACGAGGCCTTCGACCTTGCACGAGGCCGAGCAGCTGTCGCTGGCCCCGGGCGCCCCGCTCTTCCAGCTGCGGCGGCTTCGCTTCCTCGATGCCGTCGCGCTGGGGCTGGAGGTCACCCGGATCCCCGTTGCCATTGCGCCGGCCCTGGCCGACACCGACTTCTCCCAGACGTCCCTGTACGACCAGCTCCGCGCGGCCGGGGTGATCCCGACGCGCGCCGACTATGACGTCCAGGCCGTTGCTGCCGATTCCGATCAGGTGGAGCTGCTGGGCGTAGCCCGGGGAGCACCGCTGCTGTGTACGCAGGCGGTGACATTCGACCAGTCGGCGCGGCCGATCGAGCTCAGCCGGAGCCTGTTCCGGGGTGACCGATACCGGTTCCGCACCACCTTGTTCAACTCGCAGTTTGCCGGGCGGAATGGTCCCGGCGAAGGGAGGCGTGATGGCTAACCGCGCAGCCAGTGACGACACCGTGAGCGGCGCATTCACGCGGGATGTGCCCGGGCCGGGCAGCTCACGCCGGGACGTGCTGCGGGGCGCGCTCGCCGGCGGAGTGACCCTGGCGAGCGGAGGCCTTGCCGCGGCATGCGGGGGCTCCTCGCCGTCGGCGTCGACCACACCGCCGGCTGGCGGGCCACGGCCCCGGCGCGGCGGCAACCTGCGAGTCGGGATTCTCGGCGGCTCCACGGCGGACACCCTCGACGCCCACAAGGAAGTGACCCAGCCCGACGCGATCCGGATCATGGCCCTGTACAACTCGCTGGTCCGCCTGGACGCGAAGGCCCAGGTGGTCAACGACCTTGCCGAGGAGATGACACCGAACAAGGACGCCAGCGTCTGGACAATCCGGCTGAAGCCCGGAGTCACCTTCCACAACGGCCAAGATCTCACCGCCACCGACGTGATCTTCACTTTCCGCCGGATCGCGAACCCGAAGAAGCCGCTCGACGGTGCCACGGGGCTCGCACCGGTCGACCTGGGCGCCCTCAGGGCTCTTGACCGGCTCACCGTCCGGGTGCCGATGACGACGCCGTACGCATCATTTCCTGAGCAGATCTCCGCGGCGTACAACTTCGGGATCGTCCCGGCCGGATACAACCCGGCGCGTCCGGTCGGCACCGGCCCCTTCATGTACCACAGCTTCACCGCCGGACAGCAGAGCGTGTTCGTACGCAACCCGCACTACTTCAAGCCCGGGCTTCCCTACCTTGACGAGCTGACCATCATCGACAACTCCTCCGACACGGCGGCCTTCAACGCGCTGCAGGGCGGCCAGCTGGACATCTACTCTCAGGCGACGCTCACCCTGGCGAAGCAGGTCACGAACAACACCGCGCTCAAGGCGCTGGTGTCGCTGCCCGGCCAGTGGACGCCGTTCACCATGCGCGTCGACACGCCGCCGTTCAACGATGTCCGGGTCCGGCAGGCGTTCCGGCTGCTCCTCAACCGGCCCCAGCTGATCGGCCTGGCACTCGACGGGTTCGGATCAGTCGGCGACGACGTGTTCTCCCAGTGGGATCCGTGCTACGCCCGGGACCTGCACCGGGCGCAGGACATCTCGCAGGCGAAGTTCCTGCTGAAGCAGGCCGGGCACGAGAACCTCGCCGTGCAGCTGGTCACGGCGGACTTCGCGGCGGGCGTGGTGCAGGCGGCGCAGGTCTTCGCACAGCAAGCGAAGGCGGCCGGGGTCACGGTCACCGTGAAGCAGGTGCCGGTCGGGACCTTCTACGGACCCAACTACCTGCACTGGCCTTTCGCGCAGGACTTCTGGGCCTACAGCCCGTACCTCAGCCAGGTCGCCCAGGGGTCCTTGTCGAAGTCGCCGTTCAACGAGACGCACTGGAACGACCCGGCGTACGTCGCCCTCTACAACAAGGCGAACGCCACCGTGGACCCGGCCCGACGATGCAAGATCATCCATCAGATGCAAATGATCGACTTCGAGCGCGGCGGCTACATCATCGCCGCCTACAACAAGCAGCTCGACCTCATGAGCTCGAAAGTGAACGGGTTCGCCCCGGCCGGGACCGGAGTGCCGCTCGGCAACGCGGGCTGGGAGGGCGCCTGGCTTGCCTGACCATCAGCCACAGGTCCCGGGCCAGGCAGGCGCCGCCCGGTGACGCGAAGACCGGGCCGCTACGCCCTGGGGATCGACCTGGGCGTCAGCGGAGCGCGCGCCGCGGTCGTCGACCTCGACGCCACAGTCGCGGGGCGCGGGCGCACCGCGCGCGATGGCAGGCCGGGCTCTGGCCTAGGTCCGCAGGATCCCGGCCAGTGGGTCAGCGACGCGTTCGCCGCCGCACGCCAGGCGCTCGCCGAGGCCGGGACTCCCGTGGTGGCGGCCATCGCGGTCGCCGCGCTCGGCCCCGCCCCGGTGCTGGTCGACAGCGGTTTGCGCCCACTCACGCCGGGATGCCTGCTGTCGCTCGAGCCGCGCCTTGAAGAGCAGCGGATCCGGCTCATCACGACCGCGGGCCTGGACGCGGCGGACGTGCCGCCCGGGCATCCGGTTCCCCAGCTGCTGTGGTGGCGGGAACACGCTGCGCCAGCGTGGAAGCGGGCCTCGATGGTCCTGGACGCGACCGGCTTTCTGGTCAGCGCGCTGACCGGCGTCCCCGCCATGGACACGCTCACGGCGCTGGACTATTCGGTTCCCGGACTGCCCTGCCCGATGCCGTTGCCCGAGGCCGCAGATCCCCGGCAGATCGCCGGCGGGCTGGCCAGCGGGCCAGCAGCCGACCTGGGCCTGCCCGCCGGCACCCCGGTGACCGTGGGCAGCTACGATTCCTACATCGACCTGGCAAGGATCGGCGCGCACGCGCCCGGCGACGCCTGCATCCTGCTCGGGTCCACGCAGGTCATCGGACAGGTCGCGGATGCCGCAGCGGCCCTCCCGGCGGGCAGCCCGCTGCGCCGGGTGCCGCATCTCGGCTCCGGGCAGCTGATCGGCGGATGGACCTCCGCCGCGGGGCTGACGCTCGACTGGTGCGCTGGCGTGCTCGGAGCTGGCCTGGCGGATCTCTGGGACGCGATGTCCGGCGTCCGGGCAGGTTCTGGCGGCCTCGTCGCGCTGCCTTACCTGGCCGGCGAACGGGCACCGGTCTGGGACGCGCTGGCACGCGGCGCCATCGTGGGGCTGACCGCGTGCACGTCCAGGCTCGAGCTCTGCCGCGCCGTGCTGGACGGCGTCGCGCTGTCCACGCGGGATCTGGCCGAACGGCTGCGCCAGATCCTCCCGCCGCCCGCACAGTGGCGGGTCGGCGGCGGCGGCGTGCACAATCCCGCCTGGTTGCAGGCCACCGCGGACGCCATCGGGAGCAGTCTCCAGGCGGTCAGCGAGCCGGGCGGCGTCGCCGCGGCGGCGCACGCGTTCGCGGCTGTCACGGCCACGCCGATGAACGCCCCGCACACCTTCCTGGTCAGCCCCGATGAGTCCCAGGTCCGGCGCTACAGCGTGCTGTATGAGCCCTACCGCGGACTCTACGGCGGGCTCGCCGCGGCCATGCACGCGCTCGCTCACATCGACTGATCATCCAGGAGGCATCTTGAGTCAGGCGCTGATGCGGGCGGCCCGGCTGCACGGGGTCAGGAACCTGCAGCTCGAGGAGCTGCCGGTGCCCCGGCCGGGGCCAGGTGAGCTCCTGGTCCGCGTCGAGGCTTGCGGGGTCTGCCCGACAGACGCGCGCAAGTACGCCACCGGAGTCAGCGACGGCGAGTACCCGCTCAATCCCGGGCACGAGTGGGTGGGCGTCGTCGAGGAGGCCGGGCCCGAAACCGACGGGTGGGCGCCGGGCGACCGGGTGTACGGCGACACCTTCGGCGGCTACGGCGAGCTCGCGGTAGTCCCCGCGCGGCCGCAGGGCGTGTCCTGCGGCGCAACCCGGATAGACCCGGCCATTCCGGCGGAACAGGCAGTCTTCCTGGAACCGCTCGCGGACTGCCTGCACGCCATCCACGATCAGGCCCGTGTCGCGGCCGGGGACCCCGTGCTTGTCTTCAGTGCCGGGCCCATGGGCCTGCAGATCATCGCCCTCGCGAGCCGCGCTGGCGCGCGCGTCATAGTCGTGGAGCCCATCGCCGAGCGGCGGGAGATCGCGCTTGCGTTCGGCGCCGAGCTGGCCGTGAGCCCGGAGGAGTGGCGAAGCGCCGCGCAAGCGTTCACCGCGGGCGATGGCTTCGCGGCGGTGATCATCGCGGTCGGGAAGGCCGACCTGGTGTCCCAGGCGATTGAGGCCGCCGCGCCGGGCGGGCGCGTCGTTGCCTTCGCCGGCTTCGGGAACGAGCCGGCCGCGGTCATCGACATGAACCGCATCCACTACGGTGAGGTCCAGCTGGTCGGCAGCCACTGGATCGGCACGCCGCCGAACCAGCGCCTCGGCCGGTACGCTCAGGCCCGCGACCTGCTGGCCTCGCCCGACCTGGGGCTCGAACGGCTGGTCACACGGGTGATCGGCTTCGAGCAGCTGGAGGATGCGCTGGTGCGGCACGCGGACCACCGCGGGCTGAAGACGGTCCTGATCCCCGGGCGGCCGCGGTGACCACGCGCCTGGGGCCCGACGGACGCTGGGTGGTCGTTGCCATTGATCACCCGCTGTACTCCTGGCCATGCCAGAACCTGGCGGACCGCGCGCGCCTGCTGCACGCGGTGACCAGCGCGGGCGCCGACGCGGTGATCGCCTCGTACGGGACGATCCGCGACTGCCGCGAGGCGTTCGGGAATGCCCGGCCCATCCTGAAGCTCGACCTGACGACCGTGGACGTCGGCGGCCATTACCCGGTGAGCGAGTACGTCCTGGCCTGGAGCGTGGACGACGCCCGCCGGCTAGGGGCGGACACGGTTCTCACCTACGTTCAGCTCGGCACGCCGTTCGAGCTCAGCGCCCTTCGCAACGCCGCCCGGGTCGCGGCCGCCTGTGATGCGGCCGGGAGCACGTACATGTGCGAGATCATGCCGGCTGACAGCGAACCACCCAAGCCACCGGATGGCGAAGCCCTGTACGTCGCGGCCGCCTGCCGGGTGGGTGCCGAACTCGGCGCACACGTGATCAAGACCATGCTCCCGCAGCCGCCCGGCGCGCTCCAGCAGGCGACCAGCTTCGGGGTGCCGGTGCTGGTCGCAGGAGGCGCGCCCGTGCCCGACCTCGGGCAGCTCCTCGGCTGCGTGCGCACGGCAATGATCGCGGGCGCCGCTGGCGTGGCATTCGGCAGAAACGTCTGGGGAGCGGAGGATCCCGCCGCGGTCGTTGCTGCCCTCCGCGACATCGTCCACAGCCACAGCTGATGGCAATCCGGGGCAGCCAGCTACCTCGGTGGCCCGGGAGACCCGGTGAGGAGGCGACAGTATCGGATGCCAGCACGACCGCGCGGTGAGGTCGGACTCAGCTACGACCCGCTGGCCTTTTATGACGACCCGTACCCGCTCTACCGCCAGCTCCGCGACCATGCCCCCGTCTACCACAACAGCAGACGCGGCGTGTACGTCCTCTCGCGGTACGCCGACGTGCTGGACGCCGCCAGGGACCACGCCACGTTCTCGAGTGCGCGGGGCGCAGACGTAGTCGACTTCTCCTTCGGCCCGGGCGACTTCCTCGACTCCGATCCGCCCCGTCACGACCAGCTCCGGCAGGTTCTCAGGCAGGACTTCCTGCCCAGGCGGATCAGGCTGCTGGAGGAGGAGATCCGCCAGACCGCCGGCGGGCTCGTGGACGTCCTCATCGAACGCGGACACGGAGACTTCGCCCGCGAGCTCGCCCAGCGCCTGCCACTGCGCGTCCTGTGCCGCATGCTGGGTTTCCCCGATGAGGATCTTGGCCTGCTCGAGGACTGGTTCGTCAGGATCATCTATCGGCGCCCCGACCAGTCCCACGTCCCCGAGGACGTCGCGACCGCGAGCGCGCAGCTGGAACCCTACGTCGCCGCGGCGGTCGCCGAGCGCGCCAAAGATCCTCGCGACGACATCCTCAGCACGCTGGCCTGCGCGATCGCGGCGGGCAGGCTCGAACCGCCCGAGATCTTCGGGCTGACGAGGCTGCTGCTGGTCGCCGGCGTTCACACGACCTCAACGCTGCTCGCGAACGCCCTGCTGCACCTGCGCGGCCGACCCGCGGACCGGCAACTGCTCGCCGCTTCGCCTGAGCTGATCCCCGTCGCCATCGAGGAACTGCTCCGCTTCGACGCCCCCGTTCAGTGGCTGGGCCGCCTCACCACGCGGGAGGTCGATATCCACAGTGAACGGATCCCCGCCCGCCAGCGCGTCGTGCTCTTGTGGGCGTCGGCCAACCGCGACGAGCGCCGCTTCGCCAACCCCGACACGCTCGACCTGACCCGGCCTGCCGATCATCACGTCGCGTTCGGCCAGGGAATCCACTTCTGCATCGGCGCGCCGCTCGCGCGGCTGGAAGCAAGGATCGCGCTGGAGATCGTGCTCAGGCGGGTGCGGAGCTACGAGATCACCGGCCCGGTCGAGCGTCTGTTCACGCACAGTGAACGCGGAATCGCCAGTCTTCCCGTGCGGATTGAGGCCGCCTGAGGATGGGGTGGCCTCAGCCAGCCGTTCCGGAGTCAAGATCACAAATTCGGAGCAGAAAATGACCCTTCGCGCATCACGGCGCCGGCCGTGAACGCCCCGGTGGCCATCGTCACCGGCGCCAGCCGGGGAATCGGGCGGGCGACGGCCTTGATGCTGGCTGCCCAGGGCGCACTCGTGATGGCCGTCGGCCGCGACCAGGAGCTGCTGGACAGCTTGGCCAGGCAGCAGCCGATCCTCACCCTCGCAGTCGACCTGGCCAGCGACAGCGGCTGCGAGCAGGTGGTGGCCGTGACGCGGCGGCGCCTCGGTCCCATCGCGATCCTGATCAACAACGCCGGCCGCGGTGGCGTCCACGACCGGGTGATCTGGGAGCAGGACCCGAGCGATTGGGAACAGACACTCGCCGTCAACCTGACCGCTCCGTTCGCACTGACCCGGCTGGCCGTCACCGACATGCGCGACGCCCGCTGGGGCCGCATTGTGATGGTGAGTTCAACCGCCGGCGTGGTCGGCGCGCCCGCGCTCGGGCCCTACAGCGCCTCCAAGCACGGCCTCATCGGTCTCGCCCGCTCGGTGGCGCACGACGTCGCCCCCTACGGCGTCACCTGCAACGCCGTCCTGCCAGGCTGGGTGCGCTCTCAGCAATCCGATGCCGATGCCGAGCGAGAGGCGCAACTGCGCGGCATCGACGCCGGACAAGTGTGGCGTGAGCGCGCGGCCAGCTACCCGGCCGGGAGGATCGTCAAGGCAGAAGAAGTAGCCTCTGTGATCACCTTTCTCGTCAGCGAGCAGGCCAGCGGGGTCAACGGCGAGACCATCACCGTGGCACTTGGAAGCTCGTGGTGACGCATGGAGGCCGCGCGATGCCCCGACACACCCGTCGCATCCACGACCCGGCACCAGAACCAGGCTGGCAGGCCAGTCCTCGCCCCCGAGCTCGCCGCCTGCGGCAAATCGCGATGAGCGTCACTATGGGCTACATGCTCATCCTCATGCTCTAGCCTCGCCGGGCGGCGAACCACCCGGCAGGCATGCACAGCGCCGCCAGCAATGTGGCCGGGCCGGTCCACGAAGTGACCGGATTTCATCGGAATCCTTTTCGGCTCCGGCCCATACACGGGAGTTCTGTGCGCTCAACGCTTTGTACATCCCCGATACCGGACCCGCCCGTCATCGGCGGTACGCGCAGCGGCCGGTATCGCGTCTGCTCACTCTCCGTTATCGGTAATCATACTGGCGCGGGCATCTGTGGCTCGGTGACGGCTCCTGGCTCGACCTCGCCGGAATCGGCGAGGCACGGTCCGTCGTTGTCGGCCTTGACGACTTCGGCCCGCTCACGGTCGCGCTGGGCGACCTGAAGCGGGCTGGCATTCTGGGAGAGGGAAGCCTGCCGTGGATCGCCTCGCTTCACGACCTCGAGGTCATCAGCAAGGTCATCGAGCGTCTGGCCGAGTTCCTGCTCTACCTCCGGCGCAGGGCAGACTCCGGCGTCGCCGACTACTACGGGGAAGCCGACGAACTCGACCTCTTCATGCTGTTCCTGCGCGGCGGCCTCTACGTCGAGCAAGATCCCGACCAGGTTCAGCCTAGCCATCCTTCTGATGGTCCTCCCCGGTCGCGCGCCCGGAAGCAGCACCAGCGGGACGCGCGCCCGACCTACGTCGGTACCCACACCGATCCTCTGGACGCCTGGATGTACTGGACCGAGGGCACGAGCCCCTACGAGGCCGGCAGGCCGACACTCAACACGCACCCCGATGCCCGGGAGATCGTGGACTTCCTCGCAGACGGGCGAAAGCCAGGCTGGCTCCGGTTCGGTGCCGACCTGCTGGGACTGGCGGGAACAGCGCAGAGGCAGCTAGGCGACTCCCTGCGAGAGCTGGCGGACAAGAGTCGTGCAGACGGCCGGTGGCACAGCATCGCCTACGGCTACGCGGGCACGTCGGGCTATCCGATGCTCTTCGCCGGCACCATGCCGCAGAGCCACACCCGCGACGAAGCAACGGAGAGGCTCCGGACGTACATGGCCGCCAAGAAGCACCAGATGCGCTTGCCGCGCCGCCGCCCACCGCCGGGACCATCTGCACCCGCTGCAGATAATCCACCGCCGCCGTACTGACCGGATCAGTGATCATCCGCCCCGCCCGGGCATCGCTGGAGTAATCATCGAGAGGTGAGCACGATGATGAGGGCGACGGTGGTGGCGATCACGAGGAACGCGATCAGACACCCGATCCGGGCCCGCCTGATCTGAGCCTCGGTGTACCGGCCGGACCCTGGCGCCGGTGGTGAGGTTATCCAGTTCCGTCACGCGCAGCGTGCCGTGCTGCCACTTCCCGTCCACCACGCGGATCTCATCGCCGTTGCTGACCGTGCCGGAGAACTCCTGCGTGGTATCTTCCATCTCTGCCGGCACCGGCGCCAGCCGGTTGCCACTAGGGTCGTGGCGCTCGATCCGGAAGTCCACACGCAGCAGCCCCCCATGCTGGCCGTGCTGGCGCTGCTGGACGTCCCGGGCCACACCGGTGAACCCGGTCTCCCCGCCATGCACCCAGTGCAACTGGTCAGCCGTGCCCGCCCCAGCGAGGTCCAGGGCATCGTAGCCCGCGGCCGGCTCACCGGGCGCGCGCTGCCACGCGGCTCCCGCCGGCGGCGCAGTCCCAGCCAGCGACGCCGCGCAGGCGGGGCACGCCTCGGCCCCGACTGGCACCGGCTCTCCGCACGCCGGGCACGGGCGCGCCAAAGCCGCCCGACACTGCCCGCAGTACACGGAGTCGGCCCGGTTGTCGTAGCCACACGACCGGCAACGCACCCGCTCGCCCCCTCGGCCTTTGCCGCCAGGCTAGACTGGCAGCCACCCCGTCGCATAGACCAGAACCCAGCACATTGACCGTGATGGATCGCATCGCCTGCCGCGCATCCAGCGCAGCATCACCCACCCCATCGGCGGCCCAGGTCCCCAGCCGGACCGTGACGCCCCGGCCATGACCTTCCAGCAGGAACGCCACCGGCGCGCCCGCCCCGGCCAGCCCGACCAGCAGCGGCGGCGTCGCCGGCTCAACCGGCGTCCCATCGGCTGGCCGCGGCGGCGTGCGGGTGGGCTGGCCCACCCCGGCGACCCGCACCACCCGGCGGGCGCTCAGCGGCGCCACGCTTGCCGCGCCGCCGCCCACCGCCGGGACCATCAGCACCCGCTGCAGATAATCCACCGCCGCCGTACTGACCGGATCAGTGATCATCGGCCCCGCCCGAACATCACTTGCGCCGTCGGCGAGAAGCCGGAAAGCCCACGATAACGAGAAACGCGATGACGAACGCGATGACGAACACCCAGAACGGGGCCGAAAATTTAACGAGTAGGACGAACGCCGCGACAATCGTGAGAAGTACTGCCCAAGCCCTCAACCGGGCCGGGGCAGGCGGGCTGGACCGGACACTGGCGCCGGTGGTCAGGTTATCCAGCTCCGTCACGCGCAGCGTGCCATCCCGCCACTCCCCGTCCACCACCCGGATCTCATCTCCGTTGCTGACCCTGCCGCGGAAATACGTCGTGGTACCCTCCATCTCCGCCGGCACCGGCGCCATCCGGTTACCGCTCGGGTCGTGGCGCTCGATCCGGAAGTCCACATGTATCGTCTCGCCATGCAGGCCATGCTGGCGCTGCTGGACATCCCGGGCCACGCCGGCGAACGGGGTCTGCCCGCCAGGCGCCCAGCGCGACCCGCCAGCCGTGCCTCCGGCCACATCCGGGGGATCAGAGGCCGCGGCCGGCGCACCGGGCACGCCCGGCCACGCCGCTGCCGGCACCGGCACAGTCCCCGTCAGCGACCCACCGCAGGCCGGGCACGCTTCGGCCCCGACTGGCACCGGCTCTCCGCACGCCGGGCACGGGCGCGCCAAAGCCGCCCGGCACTGCCCGCAGTACACGGAGTCGGCCCGGTTGTCGTAGCCACACGATCGGCAACGCACCCGCTCGCCTCGCTCGGCACCTGCGACCACGCTAGACCCGCAGCCACCCCGCTGCCTAGATCACAACCCCAGCACAAGGCCCGGATGCCTTGGTGCCTTGCTGGGCTGCTACCTATCCCGCTGCAGATGGTCCACCGCCGCCGTACTGACCGGATCAGTGATCATCCGCCCCGCCCGAACATCACTCGCGTGATCGGCGAAAGGTAACGATGCGAACAGCCACGACCGCGATGCCGCCCAGGGGGAAGATCGCCACCCACGGGGCCCCAGAAAGAACCGCGAGCAGGGTGAAGGCCGCGAAGATCACGAGAGGCACGGCTAGAAACCCAATCCGAGCCCGCCTAAGCTGAGTCTCGGTGTACCGGCTGGACTGGACCCTGGCGCCGGTGGTGAGGTTATCCAGCTCCCTCACGCGCAGCGTGCCGCGCCGCCACTCCCCCTCCACCACCCGGATCTCATCGCCGTTGCTGACCCTGCCGGCAAACCCGTGCGTAGTACCCCGCATCTCCACCGGCACCGGCGCCAGCCGGTTGCCGCTTGGGTCGTGGCGCTCGATCCGGAAGTCCACAATCATCAGAGACTCATGCGGGCGCTGCTGGAAATCCCTGGCCACACCGGTAAACCGGGTCTGCCCGCCAGGCGCCCAGTGCGATTGGCCAGCCGTGCCCGCCCCAGCGAGATCCACGGGATCGCAGACTGCGGCCGGCTCACCGGGCGCACCCGGCCACGGCCCCCCCGCCGGCGGCGCCGTCCCACTCAGCGACGCCCCGCAGGCCGGGCACGCCTCCGCCCCGACCGGCACCGGCTCTCCGCACGCCGGGCACGGGCGTGCCAAAGCCGCCCGGCACTGCCCGCAGTACACGGAGTCGGCCCGGTTGTCGTAGCCACACGATCGGCAACGCACCCAGCTCGCCCCCTCGGCACCTGCGACCACGCTAAACCCCAGCAGTGCGGTTGCATAGCTCACAACCCAGCACACCTGCTCCGATGGATCTCCCGTCTGCCCTTACTGACCGTGCGGTCAGCCATGCGTAACGGCAGAATGCCGTCTGCGCTTCAGTGACGCCCAAGGCCGCCACAATGGCGGGACTCAACCAACCTTTCAGCAAATGCTGCAAACGCGCAGATTTACCATTACAGCGCCGCCTGCCCGGACGAGATCGAAAGGTGAGCCGTCGCCCAGAACGGCGGTTCTCGTGCAGGGCCTGGCCCGCAGCGCGAGGCGTCTCGATTAAGTACATATCGAGCCTTACTTGCGCGTACGTGTTGAGCTCGTCGCAACACTCCGTGACACCATCCGGGGAGGCCGCCGGGCCCGCCGTGAGTGTCGGCCGGCGCCCACAGAGGACGACGCGTAACCCGGCGGCACGCTGAACCCCCCGGAACG
>WNGK01016477.1_pt1 | contig 16186 bp, 13 predicted proteins | sample 5400601 | NCBI WGS metagenome assembly WNGK01 (sample SAMN13153376, study PRJNA577476) | soil metagenome | isolation source: 60 cm soil or saprolite under Garry oak tree replicate 1 | place: USA:California | collected 2016-06-15
CTTCTCGATTACGACATTGCGGCCCTTGGGACCCAGCGTCGCCTTCACCGCGTCCGCGAGCGTGTTCACGCCCCGCAGGATCGCCTGGCGAGAATCTTCACCGTGCAGAATCTGCTTTGCCATTGCTCTCTCCTAAAAACAGTTGTCAGTGAACAGTGAACAGTGTTCAGTGTTCAAACCGGGATAGATACTTCAGTCAGAACTGGGACAGGGTGCAGTTCACAAATGGTGATTAGCGCCAAACTTTTTGCTGTTCACTGTGCACTGTTCACTGTCCACTGCCTTTCTACTTCTTCACGATGCCGAGTACTTCTTCCTCGCGCATGATCAAATACTCTTCACCGTCGATCTTGATCTCGGTGCCCGAGTACTTGCCGAACAGAATCTTGTCGCCGGCCTTCACGTCGAGTGGGAAGACCTTGCCTTCGTCGTTGCTCTTGCCCTTGCCCACGGCGATCACTTCGCCTTCCTGGGGTTTTTCCTTGGCGCTGTCGGGGATGATGATGCCACCACGGACTGTTTCGCGTGGAGCGGGGTGAAGGTCGTCGTTACCGATGTTGATGCCATTGCTTCGCTTCTCCTTCACGCGCGGGGAGCCCGAAGGGCCTACCGCGGAGTTGTAGATTGGAATTGACTGCTGAATTCACGGCCAAGGCGTGCGCCGAACGCAGCCGCGGGTCCCGTCAAAGCAATCCCGCAAGAGTACTGCTAGCACTGTCGCCTTTCAATTGCTAAAGATAGGCAACGCCCCGCCAGTTTGTCAAGGGTCAAATTAGGGATGTGAGTCCCTTTCACTCACTTTTAATGATAGCCGCCCCATCGGCCCGCCGTCTGGCAAGCTCCCGCACAAACCCCATCCCGTTCTGTCCCTAAGTTCCAGTACGACCAGAGGGTGCCCCAGAGCCTGTCCTGAGCGTAGTCGAAGGATCTGGACTATCAGACCTGGGAAACCTCGAACCCGCCCAGCCAGTTCTTGGGGAAGCAGGCGAACCACAAAAGCTCCGTGCCCCGTCTTTGCGCCTTTCCGGGGTCTCCAGCGACAGGCGGGAACCCTCTGGGTGGTCGCTGGGGTGGTCGAGCGGGATAGCACTCCCCAAACCAGCCGCCTCAAGAAGCACACTGATCACTCCCCCTCGTCTCTCCGATCGTTCAACCGTTACAATGAACGTCATGCCCCGCCGTACCCACATCGCACGCATTGCCGTTCTCAGCACCGTCGTACTGCTCGCCGGCCTTTTCACCGCCAGCGCCCAAAACACGGAAAAACGTGGCCGCAAGTACAAGGCGCCCCCGCCGACCGCCCGAATCGAAGTAACCATCCTCCGCGACACCGATGCCAAGCCCATTGAGAATGCAGCCGTGATCTTCCACACCCTCAAGGATCCCGGCAACATGGAGCTCAAGTCGAACGAAGACGGCAAATCCGTAATTGATGTGCTTCCCATCGGGGAGACTGTTCGCCTGCAGATCATCGCCAAGGGCTTTCAGACCTACGGCCAGGACTACAAGATCGACAAAGACCAGATGGTCCTCGAGATCCGCATGAAGCGTCCCGGCGAGCAGTACTCCATCTACAAGCACCACGATGGCGACCAGAAAGACCAGAAGGACCAGCCGTCCAAGCCCGACGACAAGAAGGACACTGACAAGCCTGCCGACAACTCCAAGCCGAATTGACCCACTCGCCGTCGAGATGAGCTGCAATTCTCAAATAGAACTGTTTTCCTGAGCGAAGCGGAGCGGAGTCGAAGGACCTGCGGTTGTTCTTGTCGTTGCTTTTTCTGAAGCAAACTTACCGCGAACCTAGGGGTGCCCTATCCTAATCGCGTCTTTTGCGCTTAGGGTGGGATAGCACGAACCCAACCCCATGCCCGACCAAACACTCTCAGGCAAATCCGCGCTAATCACCGGCGGCGCAAAGCGCATCGGCCGCGCCATCGCGCTCACCCTCGCCCGCGCCGGCGCGGATATCACCATCACCTACAGAACCTCCGCCGACGAAGCCGTCGAAACCGTTGACGCCATCGAGCAGCTAGGCCGCCGCGCCTTCGCGATCGAGTGCAATGTGCGCTCCGAGGTTTCAGTAAAGGAAGCGGTCGCCGCCGCCATCGCCCGCCACAACCGCCTCGACATCCTCGTCAACAACGCCGGCCTCTTCGAGACCGCTCCCCTTGATCAGCTCTCAGTTGCGCAGTGGGACGCCATCTTCGAGACCAACACCCGCGGCCCATTCCTCGTTGCGCGCGAAGCCCTGCGGCATCTCCGCGCCGCGTCGGGGTCCCCATCGGCAGGTCTTCGCCGATGGGGTGACCATGGACGCATCATCAACATGGGATCGCTGGGCGGACTACGCCCCTGGGCCAGCCACGCCCACTACTGTGCCTCCAAGGCCGCGGTGCACATGCTCACGCAGGCCATGGCCAAAGCCTTCGCCCCCGAGGTCGCCGTGAACTGCGTCGCCCCCGGCTGGATCGAGATACCCGAAGAGCGGCGCATCGAAGCCGAGCAGGGAAGCGAGGCCAACCGCTTCGCCGCGAAGACGCCGATGCAGCGCAACGGCACCGCCGACGATGTCGCGCAAGCCGTCCTCTACTTCGCCTCGAGCGCCCCCTTTGTCACCGGCCAGATCCTCACCGTAGACGGCGGCCTGGGCCTGTAAGGCTACTTCGCCGTGAGGGCGCCTACCATCGACTCGAAGATCTTCCAGCCGTCAGCGGACCCCAGGATACGTTCGCTGGAGCGGTCAGGGTGCGGCATCATGCCGAGTACGTTGCGGCCCTCGTTCAGAATGCCGGCGATGTTGCTCAACGAGCCGTTGGGGTTCGCTTCGGGCGTAATGGCGCCTGCCGGGGTGGCGTAGCGGAAGGCGATGCGGTCCTCGGCCTCGAGGCGGCGCAGATCCTCCGGCGTGCAGAAGTAGTTGCCTTCCATGTGGCCGATGGGAATCTGGAGCACTTCGCCCTTCTTCAGGGTGCTGGTGAACGCGGCCTCGGTGAGGATCTGGAAGCCGTTGCAGATGCCCAGAACCAGTCCTCCGCCGGTTGCAAACTTCTGCACCGCGCCCATCACGGGCGAGAAGCGCGCGATGGCGCCGGTGCGGAGGTAGTCGCCGTAGGCAAAGCCTCCCGGCACCAGTACGGCATCCACGCCCTCAAGGTCTTCGGAGTCATGCCAGAGGAAGGTTACGGGCTGCTTGGCGATCTCCGCAATCACGTTGTAGGCGTCGTGGTCGCAGTTGGAACCGGGAAAGACGAGGACTCCGAATTTCATGTCTTTAGGTTAGCAGCATCTAGCTGCTAGCTTTCCGTGCATTCTTTTGCACTGGATTTGGTGAAAAAAGGCACTTTCGCACCAAAATAAAAAACGGCTTAGTTTATTGGAATCATGCAATTGGACCCCGAATTGGGGGGATTTTTGGGTCCAATGTGATTTGGAACACAGGGGCTAGGGCTAGGGGCCTAGAAAAGCAAAGGTAAAGACTGAGAGATGCAAGGGCAAAGGCCCGAGAGTTCCCGGGTTTGGGGAGGTCGGGTTGGTGGTGGATATGGTTCCGTTCGGTTGTCAAAGAGCTTTGGGCGAGGCTCTGCGTTGCACCGGAGAGACACACGGATGCTGCGCAGAAATTCGCTTGTTCCTGGGAGCTATTCTTAGTATGGCAGATTAGAATAATTAATCCCTAATTGGAGTGAACTATTTTGCATTGATGGCAAAGGGGTTACAAACTATTTTCGATTTTGCCTCTTGACAAGATTTCCACAGGGGATGTTCGAGGTGATTCGAGGGGGCCCGGGAACGCGGGGATCGAGGAGCGAAAAGCAATGCCTCAGAGGCTCAAGCCCACGCCACTTTTGCGGCTTTTGTGCCGGGGATCAATCCCCGGCCTACCGCACGAACAGGTGGCCCCGCAGGGGCTAAAGCTCACCATTATTTGCGGCATCTACGGCACGACTAAAGTCGTGCCCTGACTCGTTTTCTTGCTCCGCGAGAGTTTTCCGCGGCCCTTTAAAGCCCGGAGGTTTCTGGTTGCTTTTCAGGCACGACTGAAAGTCGTGTCGTGTGACAAAATGGCGCGCTGCGGCCTTTGTGGAATCCCACCCTTGCGCCAGGAAGAAGGCGCAAAGATGGGGCACGGAGCGGTGGTGGGCGGGTGGAGTTCCCCGCTGGGACACGAGAGTCTCTTTCCGCCAGCTGTGTGGCCTGTCGCGGTCAGGCGGGGGTGAGGATCGGAGCTGTGCTCTCGACTCTCGATTCTTCGCCGACGGCGAGGCGGGTGAGGGTGAGGATGGTGATGTCGTCGTCCTGGCCGAAGTCTACTGCTGCCTGCGCGGCGTCGGCGGCGGTGGGCGTACGGGCGAAGAGGGCTTCGAGGCGCGCGAAGCCGTAGAGCTCGCCGGAGCCGGCGCGCGCCTCGAGAAGGCCGTCGGTGAAGAGGGCCAGGCGATCGGATTCGCGCAGTTGAATGCGGGTGAGGCGGTAGTCGACATGCCTGTCGACGCCCAGCGGAAGCGCTCCGGGAAGATCGACTTCGCGACCGTTGAGAAACGGAGGGAGGTGGCCCGCGCAGGCGAGGGCGCAGTTGCCTTGCTCATCCAGCCGCAGCGCGATGGCGGTGGCGAAGCCGCCCTGCAGGCGGCCGGCGAGGCGGTCGTTGATTTCCGTGAGCAGTTTGGCGGGATCGGTGAGGAGGGGCGCCAGGGCGCGCACCAGGCCAACGATGAGCGAGACGGCCATGGCGGCCCTGAGACCCTTGCCGCTCACGTCGCCGAGAACGATCATGGTCTCGCCGTTCTCGAGGGGAATGATCTGGAAGAAGTCGCCGCCGACTTCAAGGGCGGGCTTGTAGGCGCTGGTAAGGGCGAAGCCGAGGACTTCCGGCAGCGACTCGGGAATGAGCACCTGCTGGAGCTCGCGCGCATTCTGGAACTCCTGTTCGAGGGCGGCCTGATGGCGGCGGTTCTCGATGGAGTAGCGGATGACGGCGTAGATGATGGCAAGGAGCAGCAGCGTTCGCAGGATGAGCTGGACGTTGAGGGAATTTCCGTTGAGGCTCAAGATGGGCGCGTCGAGGGTGTTGATCAGGGTCCAATGGGTGAAGCGGCTGCCCTGGGACACGACGTTTCCAAGGGAGTAGTAAGCGGAGTTCAGGAAGGCGAAGACCGCAACGATCCATCGGGCGGAGTCGAGCCGCTGACGCCGGACCATGGTGATCACCACGAGCAAAACGGGCAAGATTTGCTGCGGAAGGTAGAAGCAGGTCAACGCGGCGTCGGCGATCTCAAAGGCGCGAGCGCCGATCAGAGATGGGTAGAGAAAGTAGAGAGCTGAGTCCAGCAGGCCGGCAACCATTCCGACGACCGCGAGTATGCGCAGAGTGCGCGCGACGCTACGGACTTCGTTCACCCGGAGCAACCATAAAAACAGAAACCACAGGGATATCTCGCGGATTGAGACCCAGGTGAGGCGCATGGCTTCATGCCAGCTGTAGGGGTATTGGAGGCGGAGACCAAATACCGGAGTTGCCAGGAAGAGCATCAGGGCATAGGAGGCCGTCCAAAAAAGCAGCGATTGCGAGCGGTTCCGGAGCCAGGCGAGGAAACTGAAGACGAAGACCAGGCCGTAGAGGCATGAGAGCCCGAAGGAGAACTGCTGACTGCGCAGCCAGCGAAAATCGAGATTTCCTTTAGCGGCGGCGATGGCGTCGGGGCTGCCGAGGATTGGAAGCCCCTCAAATCCACCGGAGGCGCCGTCCTCGTTGGAGCCGAGGGGGAGCTTGAAGACGCGGACGGCAAGGACCCCGGTGCGGATGGGGCCGAGACCGTGGGTTTGCGCGGGCACACTCGTGTACGCGATAAGTTGGGGCGGCAGGGAACCGAGATTGCCGACGCGTCTGCCGTTCCAATAGATCTCGCAGGCATCGTCGATGGCGGGGATGAGCACGGCGAAGTCGGGCGAGGCGCCGGGTGCGGGGGACACGGCGATGTGTCGGCGGTACCAGGCGAAGCCGGTATAGCTGGGGTGGCTCTGGGCGCCCCAGGGCTTGTCGGCGGTGAGCTGCTCCCAGGCGGAGTCGTCTAAGTTGGGATTGGACCACGACGGGTCGTCGCCGGTGTGGAATTGCCACGGGCCGTCGAGGGGGACGGCTCCTTTGCCTAGTTCGTCGGCGATGAATGGCGCCGGGGTGGGGGATGCGTGTGGCTGAGCATAGGAGAGGGGAGCGCTCACGAGCAGCGCACACATGCATAGATGGCGGAGCGAACGAGCGCCGGGGTGCATGCGGCAAGGATACGTGGAAGGCTGACCGGGGGAAAGATATTTGTGCGGGGGAACGGCGCGGGGTGAAGGCGCTGTTCCGGGGCGCTGGTTTAAGTTACGCAGGGCCTAAAGTGGCTGCGGAAAGATTCGGGATTTCGGTTGAAGTTGGAGGAAAGTGTCCGTCCACGGCTCAAGCCGACGCTAATTCCGCGGGCGTTGTGCGGGGGTTGAAACCCCCGCCTCCCTCCGAATCGAGTTCTTCTGCAGGCTACACCGGTTCCGCAGTTACCGTGTCCGGAACGCACCACCGCTGAGTGGCGTTTTCGTCAAGAAAACGCCACCTTCCGCAATCGTTCGAAACGGCTAAATCAACTGCGGAACCGGTCTAAAAGCCCGTCATCATTTGCGGCTTTACGGCACAACAACATGCTTGGCGCGCCGTGACTCATTACTCGCGATGAGTCACGCATCAGTGTGGCTTGAACGTTTTGCCTGTTTCGATCAATGTTTTGAGGCGGGAGAGGATGCGTGGCCAGCCATCGGCGCAGGAAGCGTAGCCAGCATCGTCTTCCGCCCACTGGTCATGCGTGACGGAGACCTTGGTAGCCTCACTCTCTGGCACGAGTTCTATCGTGACGCGGGAGATCCTGCTGGAAGAGCCGAGGGCAAATGTGTATTGCAACAACCTTGGCGGCTCAGACTGGAGCACCTCGCCGCGAACGTAGGTACTGCGCTTGCCATCGGCCCCGGTGCCGACCCAATTCATTGAGCCGCCGGGCTTCAGATCGACTTCGAGTTCGGCCCCCGAAAAGATGATGCGGTTGGATTCGGAGGAGACGAAGCCCTCCCAGACTTTATCTGGAGGCGCGGCGAAGTAGAAGACGAAGTGCAATGGAGTTTGCTCTGTCATCCGATCTCCTTCGTAGTTTGTGTTGGCCTGCGAGGAACTATGCCAAAGTATTGACGACTGAATACGGCGCGATGCCAGGATTCGACTTTACTCAAGAGCTCACCCGAACAAAAACTCCTTCTCCCGCAACTCCTTGATTTGATCCCGCAACTTCGCCGCCCGCTCAAACTCGAACTTCTTCGCCGACTCCCGCATCTCCGTCTCCAGCTTCGCGATGAACTGATCCACTTCGATCTGCGACGTGAACTCCGGCACGCCCTCAATCTCTTCCTCGGTGATCTCTCCGTACTCCGCCTTCAGAATCTGCGCCAGGCCCATGTCCATCTTGTTGATGATCGATTGCGGCGTGATTCCGTTGTCCTCGTTGTACGTGGTCTGAATCACGCGCCGCCGGTCGGTCTCGTCGATCGCCCGCTTCATCGAGTCGGTCATCTTGTCGGCATACAGAATCGCGCGGCCTTCCAGATGCCGCGCCGCGCGCCCCATCGTCTGAATCAGCGAACCCGACGAGCGCAGGAACCCTTCCTTGTCCGCATCCAGAATCGCCACCAGCGACACCTCCGGCAGGTCGAGCCCTTCGCGCAGCAGGTTGATGCCGATCAGTACGTCGAACTCACCTTTGCGCAGCCCCACCAGCAGCTTCACGCGCTCCAGCGTCTCGATCTCCGAATGCATATAGCGGCACTTCACGCCCACCTCGGTGTAGTAGCCCGCCAGGTCCTCTGACATGCGCTTGGTCAGCGTCGTCACCAGCACCCGCTCGTTGCGCTTCGCCCGGTCGCGAATCTCCGCCAGCAGATCGTCGATCTGTCCCTTCACTGGCCGAATCTCCACCTGCGGATCCACCAGCCCTGTGGGGCGAATCACCTGCTCCACCACGATTCCGGCTGATCTTGTCAGCTCATACGGCCCCGGTGTGGCCGACACATAAATGGCCTGCTGCACGCGGTTCTCAAATTCCTCGAACTTCAGCGGCCGGTTGTCGGTTGCCGATGGCAATCGAAATCCGTAATCCACCAGGTTCTGTTTGCGGCTGCGGTCCCCGTGCCACATCCCGTGCACCTGCGGAATCGTGGCGTGGCTCTCATCGATGAAGAGCAGATAATCGCGCGGAAAATAATCCAGCAGCGTCGGCGGCGCTTCGCCCGGCAACCTACCCGAGAAGTGCCGCGAGTAGTTCTCGATCCCGTGGCAGTAGCCCATCGACTTGATCATCTCCAGATCAAATCGCGTGCGCTGGTTCACGCGCTGAGCCTCCACCATGCGCCCCTGCGACTCCAGCACCGCCACCCACTCGTTCAGCTCCGTCACAATCGACTCGATCGCCGATGCCTTCCGCTCCGGCATCACCACGTAGTGACTCTTCGGATAGATGGGCAGCCGCGAAAACTTCTGCTTCACGGTCCCGAACAGCGGATCGATCTGGGCGAGAGATTCGATCTCATCGCCGAACAGCTCGATGCGATACGCGTTCTCATCGTAGGTCGGAAATACTTCAATGACGTCGCCGCGCACCCGGAACGTCCCGCGCCGGAAATCAACGTCATTGCGCTCGTAGAGAATTTCAACAAGCCGCCGCGTGATGTCCTTGCGGCTGATGCGCTGGCCCTTCTCGAGCAGCAGAAGCATGCCGTAGTACGCTTCCGGCGAGCCCAGGCCGTAGATGCAGCTCACCGAGCTGACGATGATCGCGTCGCGCCGCTCGAACAGCGATCGCGTCGCCGACAGCCGCAGCTTGTCCAACTCCTCGTTGATCGTGGCTTCCTTTTCGATGTAGAGATCGCCGGCAGGAATGTAAGCTTCGGGCTGGTAGTAGTCGTAGTAGCTCACAAAGTACTCGACCGCGTTGCCCGGAAAGAACTGCTTGAACTCGTGGTAAAGCTGCGCCGCCAGCGTCTTGTTGTGAGCCAGGATCAGCGCCGGCCGGTTGCACTGCTCAATCACCTTCGCCATGGTGAACGTCTTGCCGGATCCCGTGACGCCGAGCAGCACCTGGTGCTTCTCCCCGGCCGCCAGACCGGAGACAAGCTCGTCGATGGCGCGGGGTTGATCTCCACGAGGTTTGTACTGTGTGACGAGCTGAAAGTCCATGCGGAGGATTATAACCCGAAGGCGAACATCGGGCGAAACAGGCCCTTCTTGGTGTATCTCGTCAGCACTTCCAGTCCCTCGCCTCTAGTCCCTCCGTAATACATCGCTCCTTCGCAGCAAGGCATCGTATCTGCCTGGAGAGTGACCCATGGTGAAGATGAATAATCAGGTTCCCGCCAAGCGACCCGAGACAGAAAAGCCCACTGTGATCGAAAAAAATAGCGACAAAGAACGTGAAGCCAAGGAAAAAACCGAGAGGATAGCAGACCGCGCCGCACACAAAGCGAACAAAACTGAGCAGCAATACGATCAAGAGAACAACACCTTTTCCATCTGACGTTTACACTTTCCAGCCCGGGGATGCCGCGCTTTCCATGAGCCGGCATCCACCCCAACGCCACCTTCTCTCCCCACCCAGCACACGAGTTTGCAAGGTTTCTCTTACATCTTCTGGACGACAACTGGACACCCAGTTTGCGCTAAATCAAGCCGTAAATTGTCGACTGGAGCAAACTGAACCTGAAACCAACCTGGAGCAGACAATCTGCATCTAGAAGCCCAGGAGTTGGCGTACTCGTAGTTAAACGGTTGGTTCGTTAGGTGGCCCTCTATGCTATCCCTCATCACAAGACGGTTAGGTGAAGATATGCAAAACCCAATGCCTTTCCACATCCCGCTTACCAGTGCGTACCTATGCCAGGATTGCAATTGCGTCTCTAATTGCTCGCGGCGGTGCCCGGCCTGCGCCTCGGAGGTTTTGATGGGGCTGGCGGGTGTTCTCAACCGTGAAGTGGCAGATCCAGTTCCACACACGAGCTATACATATTTGCCATCGCTGGTGGCCTGAACGCCGCCCAGACTGCGAAATCTATCAGGGGGAGTACCGATCGGCCGGATTGACGCCGATTGAAGAAGCGAAACGCCGGGGCTCGATTCCCGGCGTTTCGTGTCTCTAGCAATCACGCGCTGGCTGGATCGTTCACTTCTTCACTGTTTCAACGCACAATCTCTCTCCACCGTGGAGTGGCCAGCGCCATGCGCGCGGCGGCTGCGATGGTGTGCTTCTCGTCATTCGTGAGTGAGTCGGAGAGAACGTTATTGCCGTTGGCGGGGTCCACGAAGCGCGCGTGTGCGAAGGCGTCGCGCAGGTATTCGAATACGGCATTCACGTTGGCGGAGAGGTAAGGCGAGTGTCGCACGGCCAACACGCGAATCACAACCAACTCCAGATAGAACGAAGGAAAGTCGAGCGAGTGCTGATTGCGCCAGAGCTTCAGGATGCGAATCTCGTCCTGGCGCTTGGCAGCGCGAACGTGGGCAATGTGATGCGTGACGTTGGTCATGATCCAGGTGCGATGCTTGCGCACGTAGAGGCTGTGGTCCTCGGTCATCAGGTTCTGGCGATGGCCGGGCACCAGGTCGACGGAGTGCCCATTGAGGCGAATATTCAGGGAGACATTCTGGCGTCGCGGCGCGTAGCCCGAGTCGCGGAGTGCTGCGAATAGCGCCTCGTGAAGCGCGTGGAGGGGTTCGCGGACGGAGGGGGCGATTGACAGAAAGAAGTCGATGTCGGTTCCGCTGCGGATGGCCGTGCCCTTGGCGAAGGATCCGCTGGGTTGGACGGAGACGAGGTTGATGCCGGCCCAGTTGCGAATCAGCGGCATCAGCTCGGCCAGCACGTTGCGCACGGGCGAGGTGGTGCTGACGTCGACGGCTTCGCTCGCGAGCAGCCCGCGCAGGTACTCGTCGGCCTGCAGCAGGTCAGTAAGAACTTCGACTACGGTGGCCATGCTCGGAGTGTGGGGGCGAATCTGGAGAGAAAGATGTGTTGTGGATCACGATACTGTTGAATCAAGGAGAATGCGATGACTCAGACCGGAAACGACCAGCCGCCCACACCTTCCATTCAGCCTTCAATTCCGCCGGATGACGTGAGCCGCGGGCTCGTAATCACGCAGGCTGACGAGGCCCGGCTGCCGCACATCGGACTGGTTGGCGATACCTACACAACTTTGCTGTCAAGTAAGGATACGGCGGGCCAATTCTGCCTGATCGACATGCACATTCCGCCCGGTGGCGGACCGCCCCCGCACCGGCACAACTTCGAGGAGACATTCATCCTGCTCGAAGGCGAGATGGAAGCGACCTTTCGCGGCCAGAGGATGCGTGTGAAGGCGGGCGACACGGTGCACATTCCGGCCAACGCGCCGCACCAGTTTCACAACGTCAGCGACAAGCCTGTCCGCCTGCTGTGCATCTGCGCTCCGGCAGGGCAGGACGAGTTCTTCGCCCAGGTGGGCATACCAGTAGCGACGCGAACCACACCGCCTCCCGCGCTCGATGAAGCAGCGCAGAAGGAGTTTCGCGAGAAGGCTGAGTCGCTGGCTGCGAAGTACAAGACCGAGTTCCTCAGGAGTGCGTGATTTTTTTGCGGAGCTAGTTCTTGGCTTGCCGCTTGGAATTCGATACGAAGATCACCCCGAGCCGCCATGCTTGCCAGTCGCCGCTCCCGCCGTGTTTTGAATACCTGAACAGGATTGGTCGCCCCCCCCGGCGGAGTTTCCTGTTGACACGGCTCTTTGTCGAACTTACACTGCCGTCACTTGTCGCACGTCTCCCGTTCGAACAACCCCAATTGCGGCAATTCCTGGATCTGAAATTTACGGCGCCCGTCACTTCCTGAGTGAACGGCAACGGGGACTCGTGCTCGCTGCGGTCCCTCGAACAAATACGACACCCATATCAGGGCCCTGTCCGCATATCGAAAGCCAAATTTCCGGAGGATCCAAATGGAGTACTCTCGTCTCGTCGTTCGCAACGGCTGGAGTGTTGTTCCTCGCCTGTTGGGACGTCTCGCTACCTTGGTCGCTATCACGGTCGTGGTTCTCGCCTTTCCAATCACCAGTGCACTCGCGCAATCCGAGGCCCCGGGCGATGGTCAATCACAGGCAACGCCGGCCGGGGCCTACCCGTTCCGGCTGCGGCACGATGTCCCCAAGGACGACACTGAGCACCATCGCGGCTCACCCCGCAACACCTCCCCTATTTCGCCCGGACCCGCAGGCGCGCACCTCACGTATTACGGCGGCCCCGTCGTCAGCTCGGTCAAAGTGGTGGTCGTGTATTACGGCAACGGGTCTTACCTGCCCGCTCTCAGCAGCGGCCTGCCCAGCTTCTATGCCGCCCTCTCCAACGGCACATTCATGGATATGCTGAGTGAATACAGCACCCAGGGCGTGAGCGGAGGCGGAACCGTCGGCAGCGAGTTGATTCAACACGGCGGATCGAATTCCTTTATCGGCAGCTTCATCATCACGCCCAGCGCCGCCAACAACGGCTCCACCATCGATGACACGCAGATTCAGGCCGAACTCCAGGCGCAAATCGCCGGCAGCCACCTTCCCAATCCCAGCTACGATGCCGGCGGCAACGCCGACACCATTTACATGATTTACTTTCCGCCCGGAAAGACCATCACGCAGGGTGGTTCCTCGAGTTGTGTCTCCGGCGGATTCTGCGCGTATCACGGCACAATTTCCAGCTCGGGCAGAAACATCCTTTACGGCGTCCAGCCTGACATGCAGTCCGGCAGCGGCTGCTTCACCGGCTGCGGCAACTCTACGGTCTTCAACAATTACACCTCCGTAAGCAGCCACGAGTACGCAGAAACCATCACCGACGCAGCCGTTGGACTGGCCACCACCTTGTCTCCTCCGCTCGCCTGGTACGACAACACTAATGGAGAAATAGGAGACATCTGCAACGCCATTCAGGGGCAGGCCGACGGTTATACCGTGCAGGCCCAATGGTCGAATCTGCAGAACGGGTGCGCGCTCGGACCACCCACCTTCACGGTGGCCGCACCCGCCAGTGCCGGGTCAGGATCGTCTATCAATGTGACCGTAACCATCAAGAACAGCGCGGGAGGCAGCCTGCCCTCATATCGGGGAACCGTTGCCTTCACAAGCACCGATTCCTCCGCCAGCCTCCCCGGCAATTACACCTTCACCAGCACGGATGCAGGCACGCACACCTTCGCCGTCGTGCTTCGAACCAGCGGCAATCAAACCATCAGCGTCAGCGACATTCGGTCCACCGGTTTCAAAGGCACCAGTTCGGCTGTCTCGGTGGGCGGCGTTGCAGCGAACGACTTCAGCATCAGCGCATCGCCCTCCAGCGTCAGCGTGGCTGCGGGCTCGGCCACGGCAAGCACCATATCCACAGCGGTCACGTCCGGCAGCGCCGGCACGGTGTCGCTGGCCGTGAGTGGCGCGCCAACCGGGGTAACGGCTACTGTCTCCCCAACCTCGGTGACCGCGGGTAGCTCCTCAACCCTCAGCATCAGCACCGCTTCAACCACTGCGGCTGGAACGTACTCCATCACAGTTACCGGCACTGAAGGCACGGCATCCCACACAACGACTGTATCCCTCACCGTCACCTCCGGGACCGGCGGCGGAGGCGGCATCACCAACGGCGGCTTTGAGACCGGCAGCTTCAGTGGCTGGACTACTTCCGGCGCGTCCGAAACCATCGCCTCCAGCGGATGTCATAGCGGCGCCTACTGCGCGATGCTCGGCAGCACGGCTCCCACCAACGGCAGCAGTTCGGCGAGTCAGACATTCACCGCGCCAACCGGTGCGACGGGGCTTACGTTCTACTACAAGATCACCTGCCCTGACACGGTTACCTATGACTGGGCCACGGCCACCCTCAAAGACAACACCACTGGCACTACCGCCACCCCGCTGGCCAAGACCTGCGCAACCACGGGCTGGACGCCGGTAACTGCCACGCTCGTCGCCGGACACAGCTACACGCTTACCCTCACAAGCCACGACGACAACTACCCCGGCGACCCCACATACACTCAGTACGATGACGTGGCCATCACCACCGGAACCGTGACAACCGGCATCACTAATGGTGGTTTCGAGACCGGCACGCTTAGCGGCTGGAATCCGTCCGGAGCGTCCGCCAGCATCCTGAGCAGCGGTTGCCACAGCGGCACCTACTGCGCGAGAGCCGGCAGCACCTCACCCACAAACGGCGACAGCAACATCGCGCAAACCTTCACAGTGCCGGCAGGCAAGTCACTGCTCAGCGTCTTCTACAAGATGACCTGCCCAGACACCCTCACCTACGACTGGGCAACCGTCACCCTTCGCAACAACGCGTCCGGAACCACAACCACCATGCTGGCCAGAACCTGCGCCACCAATGCCAGTTGGGTCAACGTCACGGCAGGCGTCTCGGCAGGAACCAGCTACACCCTCACCCTCACCAGCCACGACGACAACTACTCAGCCGACCCGTCGTTCACCTTGTACGACGACGTCACAATACAGTAACGAACCAGAAACCAACCCACCACGAACAAGGGGCGCCCCAGAGCCCGTCCTGTGCGAAGTCGAAGGATCTGGATTCCCAGACCTGGGATGCCTCGAAAACATCCTGACCGGGGGAATCCCACCCAGAAGAAAAGGCCGCCTCGAAGGCGGCCTTTTCTATTACCACAACCCTAAGCTTACTTACCCGACAAACACCCGTCCTGCCCCGAGCTGTTGGGATAGCCGGTCCCCGCGGTGTAAGCCGCATTCGACCACTCGCCCTGAATCTTCCACTGGGTGCTGTTCGAGAACGTAACCAGCGGCGCGCCAAACGTCCATGCGCACTTGTCCCCATTCTCCGCCCCCTGCTGGTCATACCAGGCGCCGGGGCTCGCCGGATCGGTCCGCGCTTCCGACAGCTCATGCCCGCTCACATTCGAAATCGCCGCCAGCCCCTGCGAGTGCAGCCCCGACGTATCCTGCGGATCGCACCCCGCGTCCCCATCCAGCTTGAAGAAGAACGCAAACTGCACCGGTGTCCCTCCACACGTCCCATAACTGTGCCAGGCGCAATAGCCGGCGTTGCCCCTGGGCGTGTCGGTGTAGACAGCGTAGTAGCCGTTGCCGCTCGTGTCCGGGCTCACCAGCTTGCATACCTCGTTGAGAATGGTCGACGTGTTGCCGCCGCCCGTCGAAGCCGACGTGTCGATAATGTGTCCCAGGTGCGTGGTGCTCGACGTCACCTGGCCGTTGGTGCCCGTGTACTCGTCGGAAGTCTTGGCGTAGTTTGATCCGTTGAAGCCTTCATACCATAGGTCCATGCCGCTGATTTTGTCGCCGGAGTAGCTGCCCCAGCTTGTGCCCCAGAAGATGGCCTGTGTTTTCGCGGTGGGCATGATCTTGCCGCCGTGATACGTCATGTTGGCGCTTCTGCGTCGCGAGGCGGTCCGTGCTTCGTTGGCGGCGCGGGCGCTGGGCTCGAAGTCGTGCGCCCAGTGGATGCCCAGCATCGGCGGGTCATTCTGAATGTTCAGGTTTTCCGGCGCCTGGGTTTCCTGCGCGGGCTTGATGGCGGTAGTTTGTGCAAGCGCTAGTCCTGTTGCACACAACAGGAGGGGGAGTAGCGACATCTTCATTACGGTTATCTCCTTTTGAATGAATCAACCTCATCCGCGAGTGGCGAGCGGGGATCGCGGTATGTTTGCAGAAGATTGCACGATGCCAATTGTGAATGTCAAATTACGGAGGGACAGTCGTTGATGGGACGAAACTTCGCTTTGGTGGGTCGTAATGGGGGAAACCGGGGACCAAAACGTCCTCTGTTCGATAGCAGACCAATGACTCCCGTCTTTAGTAAGCTCCGCACGAACGATGGGTGTGGCAGGATGCGCGGACCCTTCGGTTGCCCAGTCTTTGTGGTTGTCACAACTTGAGTTTTCACTGGTGGATTCGATCCCCCGGAGGCTTAGAGCATTTCTCTTTTAGATGTATACTTGATTTGCTTAGTTTGGCGATTCTGCGCGTAACGCGATGGCGAAGGCATATTCGGATGACCTTCGGCGGAGGTTTTTGTCCGCCTATGAGCAGGGTGAGGGCACGCTGG
>WNGK01003852.1_pt1 | contig 16181 bp, 14 predicted proteins | sample 5400601 | NCBI WGS metagenome assembly WNGK01 (sample SAMN13153376, study PRJNA577476) | soil metagenome | isolation source: 60 cm soil or saprolite under Garry oak tree replicate 1 | place: USA:California | collected 2016-06-15
GGTTCCTCCCGCCGCCGCTCCGCCGGTTGCAAAGACGCCCCCCGAGCCAAGACCCAAGCCGCCGGAGTTGGCTACTCCCAGGCACATTCAAGACGCCTTTGTCTTCGACGAGATGCAGCCCTCCCCCCGCGCCCTCCGCTCCGTCGAGGACGAGGATGAAGGCCCGCGCTTCCGGATGAGCACGCCGATGATCGTCGGCATCGCCGCCGTAGTCGTGGTCCTCATCGCCGCGCTGTTCGTGCGATCACATAAGCCCAAGCCAGCACCGGAGGCGCAAAGCGAATCGACGCGAACCGAATCGGCTCCCGCCACCAACCCCGCGCCGAAGCCTCCGCCGCAGCGGCCAACCAAGGCTTCAACCCTCAAAGGCACGGTAGCTGAGCGCGTCATGCCCAATGTCCCGGAGAAGGCCAGCCGCACCATTCGCGGGAAAGTAGATGTGCGGATTCGCGTGTCGGTCGATCGCAATGGCGCCGTCTCCAGCGCCACCATTGAGCCGCCGGAACACAGCCGCTATTTCGCCAATCTTGCGCTGCAGACCGCCCGCAAATGGCGCTTCAAACCCGCCCAAGTCGACGGCCGTCCCGCCCCGAGTACCTGGACTCTGCGGTTCGATTTTCGACGGGGAAAGACCGACGTGAACCCGGTTGAGGTCAATCCCTGAACTCGAAATACAGGACTTACACGCACAATTGCACAAATAAAAAACGGCTTACTCTTTTCGCTTGAGCCGTTTACGCCCCACTTTGGGGGGATTTTTGTATCCAATGTGATTCAAAACACAGTGGACAGTGAACAGAAAAAGCAGGGGCTAGGGACTAGACAGAAAAACTGAGGCCCGCGCGATGATCTCTTCATGCTTGCTCCTGACTTGTGGCTGAAAATGCGAACGCCCGCCGGATCGGCGGGCGTCGTTTTTCTCTACTGTTTCAAGTATGACAGGTTTGAATAATTAATCCCTAATGACGCGGTGAAAAGTGCAAAATTACTTATGGCTGTAGGTGTATGGATTCAGGGGTGTTGCGCGGTCGATCCCACATTGTGACGAGATGTCCCGGTTTGCCCTATTGACAAGGTTTTTTGGAGGGTTCGGCACCGTCCCTTCGGGACGACCTTAACTGAGTGGATGTTGGTGGTATCCCAGCTTTGGTGCTCGGGCGAGGAAAAGCAAAGGCAAGAACAACTGCAGATCCTTCGGCTTCGCTCAGGAAGACAAGTTATTGATATGGATAGAGTTGTTCCGTAGTCTAAAGTGGTATCCCGCCCTAGCGGAGCTAGGACGGGGCACCCATGGGTTTGTGCCGAGGGGAGAAAAGGCAAAGGCAAGAAGAACCGCAGATCCTTCGACTCCGCTACGCTCCGCTCAGGAAAACAATTGAAGGGACTTCGCCCCTACCGCTGGACTTCGCCTCTACCGCTGGTTGATGAGGCGGATGGTTTCCAGGAAGACGTCGCCGTCGATTGTGAGGCTGCGGGGGCTGACTTTGTCTAACGTGTCCTGGGCGGTGTGGTGGTAGCTGTTGTTGGGGCCGTAGTCGAGATCGATGATGTCGATGGAGGGGACCCCGCGCTTCACGAACGCGAGGTGGTCGTCCTCCACCTCTTCGTCCTTTTGGAAGAAGTGGCGGTCGTAGCCGAACTTGTGGGCGGCCAGCTTCACCAGGTCGACTAGCCATTGGGTTGAGTAGCTCTCGCGCTGGATGTCGAGGTCCTTGTCGCCAATCATGTCGGCGAGGAGGAAGGCCTTGATCTTGCCGAGGGTGCCGTCGCGGCCCCACTTCGCGGCGAGGTGGCGGCTTCCGTAGGTGGAGTCGGATTGCGACCAGGTCTGGAAGGCCTCTTCGCCGTCGAAGAAGACCAACCACACGGAGTAGCCGTCGAGCTGCTTGCCGCCGGCCGTCTGCTGGCGAAACTGGTCGGCGAGCGCCATCAGCAGGCCGGTGGTGGCGGCGCCGTCGTTGGCGCCTACGAAGTTGAGGTCGCGCAGCGGGTAGTTGGTCTCGTAGTGCGAACCGAGGACGATTACGCCGGGCTTCTTGCCGGGGAAGCGGACGATGAAGTTGCGCAGATTCACGGTGCCGATGGGCGTGTCGGCGGTGAAGGTGTCTTCTTCGAGTTGATCGTGCTGGAAGTGGGTGCGCAGGTAGGCCTCGGCCTTCGCGTGTCCCTGGCCGGTGGGCCAGCGCGGGCCGATGGCGACGAATTCGCGGGCGTATTCGAGGGCCTTATTGCCGTTGAAGTGCTGGGCGGTGAGGGCGGGGGCCAGGGCGAATGCGAGGGTGAAGAGCGCGGCGATCCTGCGTATCACGGGTTGGCCTCGCGGGTGCGGCGGCGGGAGGGGTGTACCCACCACGCTACGCCGATCCCGATGAGGTAGAGCGTGAGCATGGGGATAGCGTAGATGCACATGGTCCATGGATCGGGGCTGGGGCAGATGAAAGCGGCAATCAAGAAGACCGCGAGTACGGCATAGCGGATGTTCTTCCACAGGAATTTCGGGCTCACGATGCCGAACATGGCCAGGAAGAAGATGAGGATGGGCATCTCGAAACTGATGCCGAGGCCGAGAATCACGGAGAGAAAGAAGCCGGTGTACTCCTCGATGGTGACGATGGGGTTGAACTTGCTGCCGAACCCGATGATGAGGATCTTGAGCGCGCCGGGAAACACATAAAAATATCCGAAAGACGCGCCTGCGAGGAACAAGCCCACCGTGGCAGCCATGAACGGAATGACGAAGCGCTTCTCTTTCTGGTAGAGACCGGGCGCAATGAACAACCAGACCTGGTAGAGGATAAAGGGCGAGGCGAGGATCGCTCCCCCGATCAGCGCCACCTGCAGATAAAGATTCAGCGGATCCATGGGGTGCGTGAAGTTGAGCTTGATGCCGAGATGATCGAGCGGAGCCTGCACCAGTCCGTACAAGCGCTCGTGAAAGATGTACGCAACGCCGAATCCGATCGCCAGGTAGATCGCGGAGTGGACGATGCGCTTGCGCAGCTCCTCCAGATGCTCCATGAGGCTCATGCCGGGGAGGTCCGCGCGTTCGCTCACCGCCTGCCGCGCCTTGCCGATTGCGTCCGCGGGATCAACCATGTTGGCTTACGGTCTCCGATCGGGGGTGGTCTTCAGGAGGCGCTGTGGGGTCGGCTTCGTTGCTGGGCGGCGCGGCTTTAGAGGCGACGGAAGAACTTGGGATTTCGGGGGAAGTTGGAGGTAAATCTCCAGCCGCGGCTAAAGCCGATCCAGATTCTGCCGGCGTAATGCGGGGGTTGAAACCCCCGCCTCCCTCCGAATCGAGTCTCTCCGCAGCCTGTTCGAGTTTCTCCGTCACCTGTTCGAGTTTCTCCGTCACTTGTTCGAGTTTTTCCGCAGCCGGTTCGGGTTTTTCCGCAGCCGGTTCAAGTACTTCCGCAGCCTGTTCCGTGGCGGCGGCGTTGGGGCGGGCGGCTTGCACCTGCTCGCCGGTGCTTGGCGGCTGTATGACCGGGACAGTGCGCGGCAGCGTGACGTGCGACTCGGGCTCGGCTGCGGCGGCGGGTGTCGTCTCTGGAGGGTACTGCTCGGGATAGGTGCTTTCGCCGGGATAGGGAGACGGCTGGGCTGAGACGGATGCTTGTTCAGCGAGCGCGGCGGTGTTGGAGCCCGCCTCAATTGTCTGCGTGGGCGCGGGGAGTGCCGAGACCTTGGCGCGCTCGGCTTCTTCCTTTTTGCGCCTGTCGGCCTCTTCAGAGAGGCGCAGCTCCTCTTCCATCTGGAATTTGAAGTCGTTGGAGGCCTTGCGGAACTCATACATGAGCTTGCCGATCTGCCGCCCGATCTGGGGGAGCCGGCGGGGACCGAAGACGACGAGCGCCAGCACCATGAGGATCAGCGAATCGGCCATGCCGAGGCTGGAAAGTTGAATTGGCAGCGGCGCACCCATGAAGGATCATGATACCTGCCCGTCACGGGCAGTCACAATCAGTCAGTGGTCAGTGATCAGTGAACAGTGGTCAGGAAGTTCAGAGAAGAGGTGAAGAAGTGAAGAAGTGCGTGGCGGGGTTTGGTTCGTGGTTTCCCGCCCTTGCGACAAAGAGAAATCGCAAGGACGGGGCACGGAAGCTCCGTGGTGGGTTTGCTTCTCGAAAAGCGGTCCTTTGGCTCCGGTGAAAAGCGCCTCAGTCAGGATGACAATTCTGCAGAAGATGGAAGGTAAAGGTAGGTTCGTGCTGTCCCAGGTCTCAGAAACGAGATCTCCACCCCACGGACCACCCAGAGGGTCCCGTGGGGACCCCGGACCTGGGGCACCCCCTTCTTATGCTCAGGACGCAATAGGCAAAAGCGAGAGCAACCGCAGATCCTTCGAGTGCGATTGGCGCGGGCGCCAAACTTCGCGCAGGAAGACAAATAGGTAGGAAACAGAAGGTAAGGATAGGGCGGTGGTATCCCATGAAAATCCAGACCTGGGGCACCCCCTGTTCGTGCTTCGGATGCTTCGCGAAAAGCGGCTTACCAGCTGAAGCCGCCGGAGGGCGGGGGCCAGGAGCCTTGAATCTGGCGGAGGAGCACGATTCTTCCGAAGTGATAGTGGTTGTGGGCGCCGAGGCTCTCAAGCTGCTCGCGGACGGTCATGACTCGGACGGGTTCTGCAGGGCGCGAGGGGCAGCGTACCGGGGTGTCGAGTTGGGCGGTATTGGCGGCGGCTGCAGCGGCTTGCTGAGCGCCTTCAAAGAAGCGTACGCGGAGCTGGTTCCAGGTCTCGCGTTCGGCGTCGAGGACGGTCGGGAAGCCGTCCAGCGGACTTGCCGGATACGGCGTCTCGACCCCCGTGATCCAGTCCAGCGTCATCTGCTGCCAGAAGACGATGTGCCACAGCTCCTCGTAGATGGAGTGCGGAGCGCCCACGGGCTTCCTGTTCGCGAGCTCTGGAGGAAGCGATTCAAGAATGCGCGATGGAGGCGCGGCAGCGCTGTCGCCAATCAAAACCTGTTCGAGTTCAGTCATCGATTATACCTTGCATGGTGTAAAGGGTTTGGCGGTCCGGCCGCCGCTTGGCGCTCTTTTGCCCTTGGTGCAGTATGCCACGCGGAGGGTTGGCCCCCTCTGACAGCAGAGTAAATCGATTGCGATAAAATGAGGGAGTGCGGTGGGGAACGCGAATCGAATCGCTTCCTGCTGCATCTTTATGGTTGTAGGCTGCAACATCCCCGCGGGCGGGACTCTTTGGAAACAAAGTAGTTAGCGCGTTCGCTGCAGCCTGTTTGCTTTCAACATCCCCGTCCAATTCGCTCCTTACAGGATTTGGACTGAAGGCGGAGTACTTTGGATCTTCTACTCGACGAAATCGCGGCGGCGACGCCTGCTGAAGTTGGCGGCGCTTGCAGCCTGGATAACTACCTCGCACTTCCCGATCACACCATGGATGGGCGCATAGCGGCCGCCCGCGCCAAGCTCGGCTCCTCGACCATTCTGCTTGGGCACCACTACCAGCGGGATGAGGTGATCCGGTTTGCGGACTTTACCGGCGACAGCTACAAGCTGTCGCAGGCGGCCGCAGAGACTGACGCCAAGTACCTTGTTTTCTGCGGCGTGCACTTTATGGCGGAGAGCGCGGACATACTTGGGCACGATCAGCAGGTGATTCTGCCCGACCTGAACGCCGGTTGCTCCATGGCCGATATGGCGGAGATCTCCCAGGTGGAAGCGTGCTGGGAATCGCTGGAGCGGATGGGGCTGACCGGCGACCTGGTTCCGCTGACTTACATGAATTCGACGGCGGCGATCAAGGCGTTTTGCGGCGAGCGGGGCGGGCTGGTGTGCACCTCGTCAAATGCGCGGGCGGCGTTTGAATGGGCATTTGCGCGGGGGGAGCGGATTCTGTTTCTGCCGGACCAGCACCTGGGAAGGAATACCGGGTCCGCGATGGGGATTCCGCTGAACGAGATGGTGGTGTGGGATCCTTGGGCGCTTGAGGGTGGGCAGGCGAGGGCGACCTTCGAGGCCAGCCGGGTGGTGCTTTGGAAGGGGCACTGCTCGGTGCATCAGCGATTTTTGCCCAGCCACGTGGACACGGTGCGCGCGAAGTATCCGGGGATCAACGTTATTGTGCACCCGGAGTGCCGCTGGGAGGTTTGCCAGAAGGCGGATGCGCTGGGGTCGACGGAGCGGCTGATTGCGCTGGTGGAGAAGGCTCCGGAGGGCAGCATGTTCGCGGTGGGAACGGAGATTCACCTGGTGAACCGGATGGCGAAGCGGTTTGCTGCCGAGGGAAAGCGGGTGATCACGCTGGACGATACGGGGTGCCTGTGCACCACGATGTACCGGATCAGTCCGCAGCATTTGGCTTGGGCGCTGGAGAACCTGGTGGAAGGGCACGTGGTGAATCGGATCCAGGTGCGGAGGAATGTGAAGCACTGGGCGCGGGTGGCGCTGGATCGGATGCTGGAACTGGGGCGGTAAAGCAGGGGCTAGGGCCTAGGGGCTAGGGGCTAGGGGCTAGAGCTGGTCGGACGCTTTTGTCAACGAAAGAGATCAATCGCAGACTAACGATTGGACTGGCCAATCGCGCGCTGAAACGCTGTTGCGGGATATCCGGCAATGCTTCACTAGCCCCTAGTCCCTAGCCCCTGCCTCATTCGTCTTCGGCGCGTGGTTCGGTGAATTTCAGTTCGTTGCCGAACTCGTCGCGGATGCGGAAATCGCGGTTGCCCCATGGCTTGCGCTCGATTCCCTGGGCGAAGCGGACGCCGCGCTCGTTGAGTTCCTCAAACAACTCGGCCAGGTTGGGTGTGAAGATGTGGACGCCGACCGGAGACGCGGGGCGCGGACCTGGCTTGAAGAGGTGGATGGCGATGCCGTCGCGCTCGACGATGGCATAGTCGCGGCCGGGCATCTGGCTGACGGTCTGAAAGCCCAATTGCTTTTCGTAAAAGGCGATGGCACCCGGCAGGTTGGCGGCCGGGAGTTCGGGAGCGATGCGCGCGAGTCGTGCCATGGACGGCTCCTTTAGCGAGAGTGCGGGTCCCCACGAGAGTGGACGAGGCGAGGGTAACACCGACGGGGGTAGGTGCGCATCGAAAACTGTGAGGCGCGTGGAGAGGGGCGCTTTCCGCGCGGGCGGAATCCGATTATTCTAGGGAGAAGGATCCAGCAACCGATGAAAACCTTCACACTCGATGAAGCCCAATCCCTGTTGCCGGTGCTGGAGGCACTGCTGAAGCGCGCCCGCGAGGGCAAGGAGGCCGCCCAGCAGGTGGAGTCTGAGCTCTCGGACTTGAGCCGGCGAATTTTTCTCTCGGGCGGCATGAAGGTGGACATCGCCAGCGTGTCGAAGCAGAGGGCGGAGCTGGATGGGCATCTGCAGCGCGTGCGGGAGAGCATCGCGGAGATCGACTCGATTGGCGTGCAGGTGAAGGATCTGGATGCCGGACTGCTGGATTTTCCGTTTCGGCTCGATGACCAGGTGGTGCTGTTGTGCTGGCGGATGGGCGAGCCGGCGATCGAACACTGGCACACGGTGGAGTCGGGGTTCCAGGGGCGGAAGCCGGTGGATGAGCGGTTTCGGCGGAAGAGCGGCGGACGCCCGAACTGAAGCAAAGGTCTGAGACTAGGGACTAGGGGCTAGGGACTAGAAAACCCTGTTGATTTCCACCTCCCTTTTGATTTCCATCTTTGGTGCGAGCAGTTTAGCCTTGCCGCATGTTCATTTCTGAAAGTGAAGTTAAGGCAGTGCTGTCGTACGAGGCGCTGATTCCGGCGATTCGTGCGGCGCTGATCGATTATTCCGCGGGGCGCGTGGAGCAGCCGGCGCGGACGATTCTGCGCGCGGGGAACGCGGAGGATTGGCGGAACGGGTGGTTTGCCGTGATGCCGGTGATCCATGGCGATGTGATGGGCGTGAAGACTGTCACGTTCTTCCCCGGCAACGCGGAACTGGGACTGCACACGCACATGGCGGTGGTGGAACTGCTGCGGCGCGCGACGGGCGAGCCGCTGGCGGTGATGGATGGGCGGCTGATCACGGAGATGCGGACGGCGGCGGTTTCGGCGGTGGCGTTTGAGGCGCTGGCGGCACTTCATTTTGCGGAGGCGCCGCGGAGCCTGGGGATCCTGGGGTCGGGTGTGCAGGCGCGGGCGCATCTGGAGGCGTTTCAGCGGGTCTGGCCGACGCTGCGCGAGGTGCGGATCTGGAGCCGGACGGAAGCGCATGCAGAGAAGCTGGCGGGCGAGGTTGGGGGGCGCCGGGTGGCGATCGAGGAGGCGGCTGGGGCTGAGGTGGTGCTTACGGTTACGTCGGCACAAAAGCCGGTGCTCGAAGGGCGCTGGCTGCGGCAGGATGCGCTGGTGATCGCGGTGGGAGCGACTGCTGCACCGTTGGGCGAACTAGACGAAGAAACCATGAAGACTAGCTTCCTGGTGGCCGAATCCCGGGCCTGCGCGGAGCGCGAGGCGGGGGAAGTGCGGGTGTCGGGAGCCTTGGTGCGGGCGGAGATTGGGGAAGTACTTGCGAATCCGGATGCTGTGGAGATTCCGCGTGGACGGGTGCTGTTCAAGTCAGTGGGGATGGCGATTGAGGACCTGACAGCGGCGCGGCTGGTGTGGGAGGGGAGGTCGTGGAGGACGTGCCCGGACGAAGGGGGGCTTGGTCTCCAACCCTGGTCGTGCTGATCCGTGAGCCTACCCCAAGGGTGCTGCGCTCTGCTCAAGGATGACGAGTCTTTTTGGGGACATGGATTTGATCTCACACCCTTTTGACAATGGAGCCGAGGAAAGACTGGAATACCCCAAAAGTGTGACCTTGTATGGTCGGGATGTTGTTCTGTCGGTAAGCGAAGAGGTGCTACGCTGCGTCCATAGGGATAAGCCTGACCTGGCCAGCCGCTTGCTTGCTTTGGAGCAAGACTGGTGCGGCGTGGGCACGATAGGCTTATTGTGGTTTTCTCTCTAGGGGACCGAGGAGCGGCGATGAGGTTGAGCAGGTACGCATGGTTGGGTGTGGCGGCGATGGGCTTGCTGGCCGGCTGCAAGGGCTTCTGGGATAAGACTACGACCAGCGGCAGCGGTTCCTTTGCAGCCAGCGGCGTGTTCTATGTGCTGAATGAGAAGACCAGCCAGATTGCGGCGATGCAGTTCCTGGCAAATTCGAGCGGCCCTACCGCATTGACCGGCAGTCCGTCCACGCTGGGGGCTGCGCCTTTCGCCATGGCTCTCGCACCGTCGGGCAGTTTTCTTTATGTGAGCACGGTGGCGGGCATTTACGTATACAGCGTCGGGTCGACCGGCACGCTGACGATTGCAAATGGCGGGGCTGTGATATCGCAGGATGCCGCATTTGCCATGAAAGTGGACCCCACGGGCCTGTGGCTTGTCGAGGTGGTTTCAGGACAGGGCACGGTGAACGCGGTGCCGATCTTGGCGACCAACGGCCTGTTTGACTCCACGCGGTCAGAAAAGTCGGCAACCTTGCCGACGGTGACGATTTTGCAACTGGCGGTACCTCCCTCGGCGGGTTCGACCAATCCTTACGTGTTTGTCGCGATGGGGTCGGGTGGGACGGCGGTGGTTCCGTTTACGGCGGCGAATGCCAACCCGTTCGGCACGGTGGGCGTGATCAAGCTGGTGAGCTCGGCTGGCGGTGCGAACGCGGTGGCCGTGGACCCTGCGAACCGGTTGCTTTACGTGGGCGAGACAGCGGCGGTAAGCGGGACGCAGACCGGAGGGTTGCGAGTGTTCACGATCGCAGCTGCGTCGGCGATCAATGAGATTACGGGGTCGCCGTATCCGACGCAGGGCACGGGGCCATCGGCGATCCTGGCCGGTACCGACCTGGTGTACGTGGCCAACAAGGCAGTCAGCGGCAGCACGGATGGAAACATTACGGGGTTCGCGCTTGCGAGCGGAACGGCGTTTTCCCTTACTTCGATCAGCTCGATTGCGGCAGGAATCAGCACAGCGGCGTTGGCCGTGGACGGCACCGGGACTTACCTTCTGGCGGTGAATTCGGGCGGCACCCCCGACCTGAGCACGTTCACGTTTGACACGACGACGACCGGAAAACTGGTTGCCGCAGCGACCGCCGCCACGGGTACGGACCCGGTGCAGGCTGTTTCGGTGGTCGCAGTGCCGTAGTTACCACTTATAATCACCAAGCTTCGAACGCGACGTGCTGATTACGACGATAGATGGAATGCTTTTGAAACTGCGCGTCATCGCGACGCGGGAAGTCGCTGCGGAAGTGGGCGCCGCGGCTTTCTGTGCGGGCCAATGCGGAGTGAAGGATGGCGTGGGCCACGCGGGCGAGGGATTTTGCTTCGACCGAGCGGCGCGTGGTTTTGCCGGATGACTGCGTGAGGCGGTCGATGCCGGCCTCGATTTCCGCCTGAGCCGCGATTCCCTGTTGCAAGAGAGACTCATCGCGCAAGAGACCGGCGAAGTATCCCATGGCCTGTTGCAATCGGCCGATGAGAGCTTCGATCTCGGCATCGGATGGCGCGTGCGAGCTGGGATGCGAAGGCGATGCATCCGCGGTTGCGCGCGGCAAGGCAGGTGCCGGCGGCAGGGGGTCAGCCAGCATGGCCTGTGCCGCGCGGGCGCCGAAGACCAATCCCTCAAGGAGCGAGTTGGACGCGAGACGGTTGGCGCCGTGCAGTCCGGTGCATGCCGCTTCGCCCGCCGCGTAGAGGCCGCGCAGCGAGGTGCGGCCGTCGAGATCGGTGCGAATGCCGCCCATGAGGTAATGCGCGGCGGGACGGACTGGGATGAGATCGCGATGCAGGTCGAGACCGTGCTGCGCGAGGAATGCGGTGATTCCCGGAAAGCGCTGATGCAGATCGACGCCGGTGACGTGGCGCATGTCGAGATAAACGGGGCGAACTTCGCCCGGTGTTAAGCCCATGCCCTCACGCGCGACCGCTCGCGCCACGACGTCGCGTGGGGCCAACTCGAGGTTTGCATGATAGCGCTCCATAAAGCGCTCGCCGCGATCATTGCACAGGATTGCGCCTTCTCCGCGCAGGGCTTCAGAGAGCAGGAAGCGGGGCACGCCGGGAAGCGAGAGCGCGGTGGGATGGAACTGATAGAACTCCATGTCAGCGAGGTTTGCGCCGGCGAGTGAGGCGAGGGCGATGCCATCGCCGGTGGCAACGGCGGGATTAGTGGTGTCACCGTAGACCTGGCCGGCGCCACCCGCGGCGATGAGTATGGAACGCGCGCTCACGCGTTGCAGATGGTGCTCGGCATCAACCAGATCGGCTGCGATGACCTGACCGCCAGCTGTGAGGAGTGACGTGACGGTGGTCCATTCGGCAAACCGGATTGAGCTGTGTGCACGCGCCATTGCGGCGAGAGAACGGCTGATCTCGGCGCCGGTGGCGTCGCCGTTGGCATGGAGAATGCGCGGGCGCGAGTGTGCTGCTTCGCGGGTGCGCATGAGGCGGCCATTCTCGCGATCGAAGCGCGCACCCCACTCGATGAGTTCCTCCACGCGAAGCGGGCCTTCGCTGACGAGCACCTGGGCGGCGGCTCGGTGCACAAGGCCGTCGCCTGCGGCGATGGTGTCATCGAGGTGAAGCTCGACGTCCTCTTCGCCTTCCATGGCAACGGCGATACCGCCCTGCGCGTAGTGGGTGTTGGATTCGCGCACAGACTCTTTTGTTACGACTAGAACATCGCCATGAGCGGCCAGCTCAAGGGCCGCGCGTAACCCCGCAACGCCCGCACCCATGATGAGAAAGTCACATCGCATTTCGTGAGACCTTGATTTCGAGGCTAACACCGTAAAAAGAGTGGCTGAAAATTGGAGTGGGTGAGCGGAGATGAGTTCAAGCTGGACTGGCTTCATTCATCGCAGATGGCCGATTTGTAGATGCTTTGAGCGGAGATTTTTTCACCTGGCAGGCCCTTGTGCGGATGAGTTGCCTGAGCTCCAGGATAAATCGAATAGTTCTGTCCGATAGAGAACATAATTCTTTCAGTATGAATGAAATAATCGCCCTTCACAGCCGAATGGTTTCCAACTTCGCAGAGGGTGCATCGAAACGATGTGTAGTTTTGAGGGCCTCGTTTGCATATTCAGAATTGGAAGAACATATCGATGGTCGATCACCCTTCAAACCTGCTACTTGCAGCCCTCACACCGAAATATCGCGCTTCCCTCCTTGCCCGCATGCGCACTGTAACGCTGGGTCCACGAGAGATTCTCTACGAAGCCGTTGAGACACCCAAGTACGCCCACTTCCTCACCACGGGTGTGGCATCAATCCTGATTTCAATGTCGAATGGAGCTAGCGCCGAGGTGGGCATTTGGGGCCGCGAAGGATTGGTGGAGAGCTTTCACCTGCTGGGCGGCGCGAAGATTCCCAATCGCTGCATTGTGCAGATGGAAAGCACGGCGCTTCGTATGCCATTCAAGGAATTGCAGAAGGAGTTCCAGGAATCCAGTGAGCTGCGCGACTGCGTGCTGCAAGGCGTACAGAGCCAGAGCGCGATTCTTGGGCAGCTTGCGGGATGCAACCGCCTGCACGAAGCGGAAGCGCGCCTGGCACGCTGGCTGCTGATGGTGCGCGATCGCACGGAATTGGACACCTTCCTGCTGACGCAGGAGTTTCTGGCGATCATGCTCGGGTCGCGGCGCACGACCGTGACAGCCGCGGCGGGAGCGCTGCAGCGCAAGGGGCTGATTCGTTATAGCCGCGGCCGCATTCATGTTTGCAATCCAGAGAGCCTGGAAAACGTGGCCTGCGAGTGCTACGGAACGGTCCGCGAGCTGTATGCCAGCTTCTACTGCGGAGCGCCTGAGCTGGATGACAATGCCCGGCCGAACTTCGCGTAGGGCGGCGGGACTGGCGTGACGACCGGAATGAGCTGTGCGTGGGCGCATGATCGCGGCGGCCCACCTAACCCCCTGAACAAGTCAATCAGGCTCCGGTATGATTCTTTCCACATCGTGCATGGGGCAGATGAGACGCGCCTGAGTTGAGCCTATGTTGACCCGGCGAGACGCGTTGCAGTCTGCCCGTTCGAGGCGGGCCGGAATGATTCTGCATACACCGAGAAAGCGCCCCGCGCCGTGGGGAACGCGGCGACAGAGCGTTCGGCATGGATGGTGGCTGCCTTTCATCGCCATTGAATGGATCTGGGAGTGGGCGGCGTTTGCGCTGAGCAATTGGGCGTTTCTCGAAGTACTGGAGTACCTCAGCAGCTTCTCCGTGCTGATCGCGGTGATCTTCTATTTCTCGGAGTCGGGAGACAGGGTGAAGGCCCGCCACTACCAGGCATGGCAGGTGATCAACACCGCGCAGGGCAAGGGCGGCAGCGGCGGGCGCATTGAAGCGCTACAGGAGTTGAATGAGGACAAGGTGCCGCTGGTCGGCGTGGATGTGTCTTCGGCTTATCTGCAGGGCTTGCGGCTCGAACACGCGAGCCTGGTACGGGCGGATTTCAATGCGGCGGATCTGCGTGGAAGCGATTTGGCGGGCTGCGATCTGACCCTGGCGAATCTGAATAATTCGAACTTTCGGTCTGCAACTCTGAACCATGCGGTCCTGGCGCAGGCGGATTTGCGCGATGCAGACCTGAGCGGGGTTGACTTAAGGGACGCGGACCTTTCGGGAGCTGTGCTGGATGGGGCGGACCTGCGCACCGCGAAGTTGCTGGGTGTCCGTTGGCGGAGCATCAAGAGCATCAAGGGCACGAATGTAGCGGGCGTTGCGGATGCCCCGGCGGGGTTTGTCGCGTGGGCGATGGCGAATGGAGCGGTGAATCAGCCGGGCGCGGATCAATAACGGAGCGCGCTGGGGAGGCCCGTTGCGGAGTGTTTCGAGGCTCCTTCGGAAGCGTGCTTTACGATAAGAACAGCGTGCAAACGATCCGAGTCGACACACCATCCGCCCGTTACGATGTGGTTGCGGGAACCGGCCTTCTGGCAACTCTGGCGCCGCGCATTGAGCGCGTCGGCGGCAGGCTTCCGCGGCGTGTTTTTGTGCTGACGTCGCCGGAGATCTGGGCCCTGTGGGGCGAGGCCTTTCAGGCATCGTTCGCCGAACCGCCAATCGCGCTATTCCTGCCCGCGGGCGAGAAGCATAAGACCCTTGCCAGCGTGGAGAAGCTGTTGCGGCAGATGGTTGCGGCGGGCGGCGATCGCGGGTCGCTGCTGATCGCTTTCGGCGGCGGCATCGTGGGTGACGTGGGCGGGTTTGTGGCGGCCGCGTTCATGCGCGGCATTCCCTACGTACAGGTGCCGACGACGTTTTTGTCGCAGGTGGACTCGTCGGTGGGTGGCAAGACGGGCGTGAATCTGCCCGAAGGCAAGAACCTGGTGGGCAGCTTTCATCATCCGCTCGCCGTGTTCGCGGACATCGGAGTGCTGGGTACGCTGCCGGACCGCGAGCTGCGATCCGGTTTGATGGAGAGCGTGAAGGCCGGCATTATCCGCGACCGCACGCTGGTGCGCTTTATGGAAGAACACGTGGACGAAATTCTGCGACGCGATGCGAAGGCGCTTGAAAAGGTAATTGCCGCGTCGATTCGAATGAAGGCCGACGTGGTGAACCGCGACGAGCGGGAGTCGGGCCTGCGCATGATTTTGAACTTCGGCCACACGCTGGGCCACGCCATTGAGCAGGTGACGCGCTACAAGGCCATGTTGCACGGCGAGGCAGTGGGCTGGGGCATGGTGGCGGCATTGCATCTTGCGAAGAAGCGCGGAACAATTTCGAGCCGGCAGGCGGAGCGGCTGGAGAGCTTGATTTTTTTATATGGACCATTGCCTCCCCTGAAGGTGCGCGCGGCAAAGCTTGTGGCTGCCAGCGGATCCGACAAGAAGAACGTGGGCGGGGTGCGGCGTTTCGTGCTGCCGGTGGGCATAGGCGATGCGGGCGTTGTGGAGGATGTGACGCCGGCTGAGTTGGAGGCTGCAGCAATTTATATGCTGGCGCGGGCCGCGGAGAGGCACGCGTGAAAGCTGCTTCGGGCGCGAAGACTTCTCTGGGCGCGAAGCCTGCGGGTGCGGAGGACGAGCGGACTGCGGCGCAGATGGTGCGGCAGATGTTCAACTCGATTGCGCCGCGCTACGATCTGCTGAATCATGTGTTGTCAGCCAATGTGGATCGCCTGTGGTGGAGCCGTGCGGCGCGCCGGTTTCGCACGGTGCTGGCGAATCCCGACGCAGCGGTTCTGGATATCTGCTGCGGGACCGGCGACATGACGATGGCGCTGCTGAAGCATCGACCGAGGGGCGCCAGGCCGATCCTGGCCGCGGACTTTGCGCGGGCGATGCTGGAGCGCGGGGCACGCAAGTTCGAGGGACGCGGAGCGGTGGCGCTGGAAGCCGATGCTCTGCATCTGCCGCTGAGGGCAGGGTCTCTCGATCTGATTGTGACGGCGTTCGGTTTTCGCAACCTGGCGAACTACGAAGCGGGACTGCGGGAGTTTCATCGCGTGCTGAAGCCCGGTGGTCAACTGGGGATTCTGGATTTCAGCGAGCCGGGAGGGATCATCGGCAAAGCATACGCAGTCTACTTTCGCCGCGTGCTGCCGACTATCGGCCGCATGATCTGCGGAAAAGACGGGCCATACAACTATCTGCCGGCGTCGGTCGGGAATTTTCCCGCGCCCCCGGCGATGCAGGCGTTGATGCAGTCTGTGGGTTTCACGGGCTGCGGGTGGCAGCCGTATACCTTCGGCATCGCGGGACTCTATACGGCCACAAAGCCAATGGTAGTAGGCTGAGATCGCATGAGTTCTGCCGACGCCAGCCTGCCCAAGTTCTCCGCTGAGAAGCGGCGCGTAGCGCTGCATTCCATGACGGCGGCGGCAGCGATGACCGTGCTGAAGCTGGCGGCAGGAATTTTTTCAGGGTCGCTCGGCGTGATGTCGGATGCGGCGCATTCGGCGCTTGATCTTGCCGGCGCGGCGCTCACGTTTTTCTCCGTGCGCGTTTCCGACAAGCCGGCAGACGAGGACCACACCTACGGACACGGCAAAGTTGAAAACATTTCCTCGTTTCTTGAAGCGGGGCTGATGGCAATCTCCTGCGCGTGGATCATCTGGGAAGCGTTGACCCGGATGATCAATCACACGGTTGAGCTGCACCACTCATTCTGGCCGGTGCTGGTGCTGCTGAGTTCGATCGCGGTGGACTACTGGCGGTCGGGGCAACTGCGCGCCGTCGCACGCCGGACGGGATCGCCGGCCCTGACGAT
>WNGK01013598.1_pt1 | contig 16177 bp, 12 predicted proteins | sample 5400601 | NCBI WGS metagenome assembly WNGK01 (sample SAMN13153376, study PRJNA577476) | soil metagenome | isolation source: 60 cm soil or saprolite under Garry oak tree replicate 1 | place: USA:California | collected 2016-06-15
CGAAAAGCTTTTTTGTCTCTGATGCGTTCACCAATCCGGCACACGTGCACTTTGCGCTCAAAGTCACCTTCGCAGCGATGTTTTGTTACATCTTTTATATGGCGATTGACTGGTCCGGAATCCACACCGCGTTGATCACCTGTACGTTTATTGCGCTGGAAAGCACCGGTGCGACCCTACACAAAGGTGCGCTCAGGATCGGCGGCTGTGTAATCGGTGGAGCGCTCGCACTTTTCACCATCGTCTTCCTCATGCCGCACATGGACACGATCGCGTCGCTGATTGTGGTCGTTGCCTGTGCCTCTGCCATTGCCGGCTGGGTCGCCACCGGAACAGAGCTCATCTCCTACGGGGGTTTACAGATAGCGTTCGCGTTTTTCTACAGCGTCTTCCAGGGTTATGCGCCCGACACAGACCTCGATAACGTCCGCAACCGCGTCGTTGGAATTCTTTTTGGTCTCATCGTCACCGGACTCGTTTTCCAATACATCTGGCCCGAGCGCACGATCGACCGATTGCGCGATGCATTGCGACAGGCGCTTCGACAACTTGCACAGCTGCTCGAAATTCCTCACCCTGACACTGCGATCGAAACGGCGAAAGCGGAAGCCCAGGGTTTGATAGCGGAAACCTCAAAGAGTTTTGAGCAGGCACGCCGTTACGCTGACCTAACCGTGTTCGAGCTCGAAGAGTCGCCGGGTAGCGATCGAATATCCGTTGAGAACACAGGAAGCACTCTTTCACGCGCCGAGCGCCTGTTCGTCACTGCGAGTTCGCTTGGCAGCGGCCTTGCCCTGGATGAATGGCAGCAGCTCCAACCGACCGCTCGAATTGCGGAGAGCGAACTACGAAATGCCGCGGCGAACCGGATTGAAGACGCAACAACGACCGAGCCCGCAAAACACATCGACGATGCGAATCTCTCCTTTGCCCTTTCCAGATGGAACAAAACTGTGGTTCAGCCCGCGCCAAGAAGCAGCCGTACTGCGCTGCTATCCCAGATGGCTGCCGAAGTACAATCCATTAATCGAAATTAAAATCGGAACGAAGCTTCTCATTGCTACGCCTCTATGAACAGAGAAACACGAAGAGATAGTTTCGTCGTCTGTATCATCTTTTTCGTTTCAGCAACTGGTATGACATCCGTTTTTACGAGTTGTCGGATGCTTGCCTGGGTCGTGATAGTGAGTTCGGACTTATATCTTTCCATTGTGTTGCTACTCGCCGCACTTCTATCGGATGACGAAGACTTCTTGAACAGGCACCCATGGATGACTGGATTTCTTCCTACAAGGAGGACGGCTGGCCTTTTGGTTGTTACGCTGCTCTTTGTGGCCGTTATTTCTGGCTTTGCCGGGCTGTACGTTGGAACAGAAGTCTTTTTATCCGTCAAGACGCCGCTGGATGCTCTTTACATCAGCTCCTTTACATTAGCCCTCACGGACTACTCGCCGAAACCTGGTTATGGTCAACTTGTAGTGCTCGGCCAGCTCGTCAGCAGCATTCTTCTAGTGGTTGCACTCTTTCCGTTGCTCATTTCACGAATCTCCACTTTCAAACACCCTTAACACACTCCGGGCAAGTCGCTGCCAGCGAAGAGTAACCTTGTTAGGCCGTTGCACGGCAAACTTGATACCGCAATGAAGCGGTTCTTAATGGTAGCTCCGGCGCATACCACCGCACGTAGTTTCCATGCCGCACGATTTTTCTGTGGAATGACGCGAAAGCCAGCTGATCGCGCTACGGATGAGAAGTTCGAGAGTACCAGACGCTGCGCGTACCGCATGTTGCGCATCGTAGCCAAATCACTCAAATTTTAGACGTTGCATCCAGAACCGAGCGCGTCGTTCAACACAAAACCGCGATTAGTGATGCGGGTCACCTTCGCGCTGCTTGTTTTTGGATTGTGCGGATCCGCCGCTCATCTCGCGACGGTAAAAACAATACCGGCGCGCCTAACGACACGATTACATGTAGAAGAACAATGATTCTCCTCACGACCTTCCCTATTCCGAAGCTTTGGCGGGCTGCTACTTTGCTGCACCAAGATCGCTCACCATGACAACAGTGATAAGGTAAGTCTAATAAGGCCTGATGCTCGCGAAGACTCTAATAGCGCCGTGCTTGGTTGCGATCACCGTTCTGATTCATGCAGCTGGGCTCGGAATAGTGCTGAGCCACGTGTTGCACTATAGGGTGCGGCCGGATACACGCTTCTGGCCAATCACATTGCTGCTGATTCGGATCGCATGGTGGCTTATCGTCATTCACGTAGTTGAGATCGCCGTCTGGGCGCTGTTTTTCTGGTGGGAGGGATGTATGCCTGATGCCGAGGCGTCGTTCTATTTTTCCGGCGTGACTTACGCGACCCTTGGCTACGGCGATCTCCTGCTGTCTGAAGAATGGCGGCTGTTCGGACCGCTTGAGGCACTCACTGGCACTCTGATGTGCGGGCTGTCGATAGCATTTTTCTTCGCTATCATCAGCAAAAAGATCTTGCATCGTATGGATGAAAGCAGCCAGCCCTGACCGCGTGAAAACTCGAACTGATCTTCCGGCGACGACCGAGCGAGAGAGCCAGGAAAGGAAAAGATGGGTCGAGCCTGTAGCAGCTTTGCTTATGGCGCTGGCGACACTCAGCACGGCGTGGTGCTCATTTGAGTCAGCGGCGTGGACGCGGAAAAGCAACCGGCTGATGAATGAATTTAATACGCTCGAGCGCAAGGCGGGCCTGCTGACAATGCAGGGAACGCAACAGGCAACGATTCATGCCGCGATGTTTATGCAGGTGCTTGCCGCGCAACAGGCGGGCAACGAGAAACTGATGAACTTTTATGTGGAACGTTTTCCGCCCGATGTGCGTAAGGCGTATGACGCCTGGCTGGCGCAGAGACCTTTTGAAAATCCTGACGCCGATCCGCACCCTTTTGTGCCAAACCTTTACGAACCGCGAGGGACGCGTGAAGCCGCCGATGCGACCGCAAAGGCTGCGACCAATCAGCAGAAAGCAGGCGCCGCCGGCAGTATTTCTGGTCAATACCTCGCGAACACTGTTTTGTTCGCTACGGTGCTCTTCTTTGCCAGCGCTTCGGGAAAATTCGAACAGCGGCGTGTCCGTCTGGTGGCATTTGCTTTTGCGGCCGCAGTTTTCATCTTTGCCGTCGTTCGAACGGCCATGCTCCCCATTTGATCCATGCGCAAAGTTCCATTTAAAGCATTTGTGATATCCTGTCATTTCCAACAATTTCAACTCGTTCTATCCAGCCGGTGATACTCAACCCGAGGCTAGGAAAAGGATTTAAATGAGATCACAAACTGCGGTAGCGCTGCTCTCCAATGGCTCGTACAACGTGATGGTCACCAGCGCCGGCGCCGGCTACAGCAGTTGGGGTGATTTGGACGTAACGCGTTGGCGCGAGGATGTCACACGTGACTGTTGGGGCCAGTTCTATTACGTCCGTGACCTTAGCGACGAAAGCATGTGGTCGATTGGTATTCAGCCGGCGCCTAAGGCTGCAGACGAGGGAGCATTCGACTTTCAACCCGACCGTGCCGAGTTTCGTCGATCGGATGGCGACGTCGAGACTCGGTGTGCTGTCTGTGTTGTGCCGGATGTAGATGCTGAATTACGCGTGGTGACGCTGGTCAATCACAGCCGTCGCGCCCGCGAATTTGAATTGACGAGCTATGCGGAGGTTTGCCTGAGCGCCCGTTCAGCGGACCAGGCCCACCCAGCTTTTGCGAAGCTGTTCCTGGAAACGGAATTCGAACCTCGTTGCGGCGCGCTTTTGGCCCGACGCCGACCCCGCAGCACCGACGAGCATCCAGTCTGGGCTATTCATGCTTCGGCAGGTAGCTTTTCAGGCGCGGAGATTGAATATGAGACGGATCGAACAAGATTTCTTGGACGCGGCCGCACTCCGGCGAATCCCGCGGCCTTGGACTCGAGGTCTCGCTTATCGGGAACGACTGGCCCCGTGCTCGATCCAATCTTTAGCTTGCGTCGGCGCATCAGCATTGCGGCAGAAAGTTCGACCCGCATCGCGTTTGTGACCGGAGCGGCCGACACGTACGACGTCGCCATCGGAATTGCTGAACGATTTCGCGAATTCAAAGCGATCGATCGGGCATTTATAGATGCCAAAGCCCGTGGCAAGACTGAATTACGCGAGCTTGGACTCGAGCCGGACGAAGTCGGCCTGTTCAATCGATTGGCGGCGGCCGTCATTTTTACGAACTCCAGTTTTCGCGACCTTGATGCTGTGGCTGCCAACCGCCTTGGCCAGCCCGGTCTGTGGCCGCACTCGATTTCTGGTGACCTGCCAATCGTGTTGATCCGAGTCACTGGGGTCGACGATGAAAAAGTCGTTCGTCAACTTTTGCGGTGGCGTATCTATGCCCGCCGCCGCGGACTGAAATCAGATCTCGTGATTCTGGATGAGCGCGGCGGCGAACGTGCCGATCAACTAAGAAAGGAACTTGAGAAGGCGACTTCGAGTGAAGTGTTTGGCAAGCCCGGCGGTGCGTTCTTTTTGACCGCGGACAAGATGACGACCGATGACGTCGTGTTGCTCGCAGCGGCGGCGCGGGCTGTACTCGGCGGAGATCGCGGCTCGCTGACTAAACAGATCGATGGTTCCGCTGACCCGGAACCTGCTCCTGCCCTTCCATTCACTTCAGCTGCAATCCCAACCAAGATTCGCGCGCAGTCCGCTCGACCACCTGAACGATTGAGTTTTTGGAACGGTTTTGGAGGGTTCACACATGATGGCCGTGAGTACCTGATCGTCATCGACGGCATGTCACAAAGTGGCCCGGCTTTGCCGCCTGCTCCCTGGACCAATGTGCTAGCCAATCCGCAGTTTGGGTGTTTAACCACAGAGGCTGGCCTTGGCTACAGTTGGGCTGGGAATAGTCAGATGAACCGGCTCACTCCCTGGTCGAATGATCCGACTTCGGATTCGCCAGGTGAAGTGATCTATTTGCGCGACGAGGAAACTGGTGCCTTCTGGACGCCTACGCCAATGCCGCTCGGACCAACGGCAACGGTGACCGTTCGCCATGGTCAAGGCTACACTCGCTACACGCATGACAGTCATAATCTTTTTCAGGACCTCTTGGTATTCGTACCCACAGACGATCCGATTAAGTTGGTATGCCTTACAGTGCGAAATCATGGTGATCGGCCACGACGTCTGTTGGTCACTTACTATGCGGAATGGGTTCTGGGAACTGTTCGTGAAAACGCGCCACTGCAAGTCGTCTGTGAACGCGACGCGGAGAGCGGCGCGATGCTGGCGAGGAACGCTTGGGCTGGCGACTTCGCACAGAAAATCGCCTTCCTAGCTTCTGGTTCGCCCGCGCAGTCGGCTACTGCTGATCGTACAGAATTTCTCGGGAAACATGGCTCGGTTTCAATGCCCGGCGCTCTGAAGCGCGTCAGGTTGTCCGGGAGCGTGGGTCCTGCCCTTGATCCCTGCGCAGCAATGACCACGGAAATGTCGCTGGGTTCTGGGGAGACGAGACAAGTGGTTTTTGTTTTGGGGCAGGCGCAAAGTTTGGAGGAAGTGCGTCGACTCATTAACGAATACACACCAGCCAACCGAGCTGATGCGGCACTGATGCAAGTGGAACAGCTTTGGGATCAGTACCTGAACGCATTGCAAGTGACGACGCCCGATCCGGGCATCGATTTGATGCTCAACCGTTGGTTTGTTTATCAGGTGTTAGCTTGCCGCGTTTGGGCCCGCTCTGCGTTTTATCAATCCGGTGGGGCGTACGGCTTTCGAGACCAACTGCAGGATGTGATGGCACTGGTCTACAGCGCGCCGGCAGAGGCACGGGCGCAGATATTGCGATCGGCTGCCCGGCAGTTTGAGGAAGGCGATGTCCAGCACTGGTGGCATCCGCCGTCCGGGATCGGTGTTCGCACGCGGATCACTGACGACCTTTATTTCTTGCCGCTCGTGGTTCACCACTACGTTCGGGTGACAGGCGACACGGATTTGTTAACTGAAGTCGTGCCGTTCATCGCATCTCCAGTCCTTACTGAAGAGCAGGAAGAGGATTTCAACTTGCCTGCGGTGAGCGCGCAGACGGGTACCATTTACGAGCATTGCCTTCGCGCACTAAAGCATGGCTATCGGCTAGGTCCTCATGGATTGCCCCTCATGGGTACGGGTGATTGGAACGATGGCATGAATAAGGTGGGCATTCACGGAAAAGGAGAAAGCATTTGGAACGGGTGGTTCTTCGTCACCGTCTTAAACGCGTTTGGAGATTTGGCTGAGCAGTGCAACAAGGCGGACGATGCCAATTGGTGCCGGGCGCGATCCGAGCGGTTGCGGGTGGCTCTCGAGGCCAGCGCTTGGGACGGCGCATGGTATCGGCGAGCGTATTTCGATGACGGTACTCCTCTGGGCTCAGCGGAAAACGACGAATGCCAAATTGACGCCATCCCACAGGCTTGGGCCGTTATTTCCGGTGTAGCAAACCCATTACGTGCTCAATCGGCAATGGACGCGGTTCAAAAACGATTGGTCCGTATCGACGACAAATTGATCCAACTCTTCGATCCCCCGTTTGACAAAGGCTCCCTTCAGCCAGGCTACATTAAAGGATATGTGCCAGGTATTCGCGAGAATGGTGGTCAATACACCCATGCCGCCACTTGGGTCGCTCTGGCGACGGCGTTGCAAGGTTGCGGCGAGCGCGCCGTGGAACTCTGGAACCTCATCAACCCTGTCTACCATGCCACAACACCTGAGCAGGTTCGCCGTTACAAAGTTGAGCCCTATGTGACTTGTGCCGATGTGTATGGCGCCCCGCCTCACACAAGCCGCGGCGGTTGGACGTGGTACACCGGCTCGGCGAGTTGGCTCTACCGCGTCGCGATTGAAACGATTCTGGGTTTCCAATTGCGGGGCGATACACTTCGCCTTGAGCCATGTATCCCGTCGAGTTGGCCGGGATTTGAACTTAAGTATCGCTATGGTTCCGCGACGTATCGAATCCTGGTGGACAACTCGGCTGGCCACGGTCGGGGCATTCGATCAGTCGAGATCGACGGGCAACGATTGCCAGACGGCATCGTGCCGCTAACAGACGACTCGAAAACTCATGAGGTCCGCGTGAGTTTGGGCTGAGGGAGAACTATTGACTGATGGCTGACACTGACGGCACACGCAACGATTTCAATCAATTGCTCACGGACAGGGATCTAAACCTCCTGCAGTTATCCACGGTGTTGTACTATCTCCACGAAACCAACCCGGACAACGGGCTGGTCCGCGACAAGACTGACCCGAGCGCTCCGGTCAGCATCGCCGCCTGCGGCATGGCACTGGCGACGATTCCGATCATTGTCGAGCGCGGCGTCCTCTTCCGAGATTTCGCCGCCAAGATCACCCGGAGACGACTGCGTTACTTGCTCGAATGCCCACAAGGTTCAGAGCCGGACGCGTCCGGTTACAAAGGCTTTTTCTACCATTTCCTAGACATCGAAACCGGCCGGCGAGTTTGGCAGTGTGAGCTTTCCACCATTGACTCGGCGTTTCTGTTCGCAGGCGCCTTAACGGCGGCAACCTATTTCGATCGCGACACGGCAGATGAGACCGAGATCAGAAAATTGGCCGATGCACTTTACCGCCGGGCAGACTGGAATTGGGCTCGGAATGGTGAAGCAACTGTTACCCATGGGTGGCGGCCGGAGAAAGGGTTCATCACACACCGCTACCAAGGTTACGACGAGGGTTTGCTGCTGTACATCCTTGGACTTGGTTCGCCAACGCATCCATTGCCGCCCGAGAGTTATCGCGCCTATTGCGTGACCTACCAGTGGAAGAAAATTTACGATCGTGAATTGCTTTACTCGGGGCCTCTCTTCACACATCAACTTTCGCACATGTGGATCGACTTTCGCGGCATTCGCGACGAATTCATGCACGCGCGCGGCAGCGACTACTTCGAGAACAGTCGGCAGGCGACGTTCGTGCAGCAGGAATATGCGATTCGTAATCCCATGAATTTCGTCGGCTACGGCGAGCACTGTTGGGGATTCACAGCATGCGACGGGCCTTGCTGGGTAAAGCGTACGGTCAACGGCGTCGAACGCCAGTTTTTCGACTATATTGCTCGAGGCGCTCCGTTCGGTCCCGACGACGGCACCGTCGCGCCGTGGGTTGCCATAGCCTCGTTACCGTTTGCTCCTGAGATCGTGATTCCGACTGTGAGGCACTGTGCACAAATGAATCATAGCCCGACTGGTTGGTGGGTCACGCCGTATCACTTTGGAATCGATCAGGGGCCAATCGTGCTGATGGTGGAGAACTACCGAACAGGACTGCTCTGGAACATCATGCGCCGTTGCCCGCCTGTGGTCACAGGACTGCGGCGGGCCGGTTTTAAGGGCGGCTGGCTCTAGCCGGGATCAACGCGCGTGGACGCGCATGGGGATTCTCAATTCCGCGCGGATAGGGAAATTCTCTTTCGATCGCTCGATCCACGATTACTGTGAACGCGCCTGCAACATGAGGCTGGGCAATAGCTGAGACATGGGTGCGCTACCGACAGTCGTATTCGACACAAAGCCGTACGACCGCGAGTCGTTGCAACGCGCGACGCGCAATGTCCCTTCGCTAGCGTAGAAGGCGGAAAACCCGATGGGCGCGCATCGATTAGACCTTAGTCTCATACGCTGAAGGTCTGGTTCGTGCTAGAATGCAGCGTTGCAACTCTGAGAGAAATGAACACTACGAATTCTGCCGCATTTACGCTTGAGCAGCACGGTCTCACCGTTACTGACGTGCATCGTAATCTCCCGCCCAGCGCACTCTACGAGCACGCGATTCGTTATGAAAAAGATGCGAGCATAGCCGAGAATGGTGCGCTGGTCGCCTACTCCGGTGTCAAGACAGGGCGTTCGCCAAAGGATAAGCGTGTACTCAAACATACCGATTCTGAAAAGGATGTTTGGTGGGGTTCGGTGAACATTCCTTGCGACGAGCGCACGTTCCAAATCAATCGCCAGCGTGCGCTCGACTATCTCAACACGCGCGAATGGCTCTATTGCTTCGACGGATTCGCCGGCTGGGACCCGAAGCATCGCATCAAGGTACGCGTGATCTGCTCGCGGCCGTATCACGCGCTCTTCATGCACACGATGCTCATCCGTCCAACGAAGGAGGAACTCGCCAGCTTTGGCACGCCCGATTTCGTCATCTACAACGCGGGCGCGTTCCCGGCAAATCGCCTGACGAGCGGCATGGGCTCGACCACGAGTATCGACCTCAGTCTCGAGGATAAGGAGCTTGTTATCCTCGGCACCGAATACGCCGGCGAGATGAAGAAAGGTGTATTTACCGTCGCCAATTACTTTGCGCCGAAGCGCGGGTTGCTCTCGATGCATTGCTCGGCCACCGCTGATAAAAAGACCGGTGCGTCATCGCTGCTGTTCGGTCTCAGCGGCACGGGGAAAACCACGCTGTCGGCAGATCCGAAACGTCATCTCATCGGCGACGACGAACACGTTTGGAGCGATGAGGGTATCTTCAACATTGAAGGCGGTTGCTATGCGAAGGCGATCAACCTCACGCCGGAAAACGAGCCGGATATTTTTCAGGCGCTGCGCTTCGGCGCCGTCCTCGAGAACGTGGTGCTCGATGAAGATCGAGACGTCGATTACACCGACACGAGCATCACGGAAAACACTCGTGGCGCATATCCAATCGAGTTTATTCAGAACGCGAAGATTCCCTGTATCGCGGGTCATCCGACCGATGTGATTTTTCTCACGTGTGATGCGTTCGGGGTGCTGCCGCCAGTCAGCGCGCTCTCGGCGGCGCACGCGATGTATCATTTCATTAGCGGCTACACCGCGAAAGTCGCGGGTACCGAAATAGGCGTCACTGAACCGCAGGCGACGTTTTCACCCTGTTTCGGCGGACCATTTCTTGTCTGGCATCCGAGCAAATATGCCGAGCTGCTTGCCGAAAAAATGCGCAACCACAAGGCGCGCGTCTGGCTCGTCAACACCGGTTGGGCTGGCGGCGCTTACGGAACCGGCAAACGCATCAGCCTCAAAAACACGCGCGCGATCATTGACGCCATTCACAGCGGCGCGCTGGCCAACGCAAAAACTGAGCGCGATCCAGTGTTCGGTTTCGACATTGTTATCGAGTGTCCCGGCGTGCCTGCGGAAATTCTGCGCCCGCGCGAAAGCTGGACTGACAAATCTGCTTACGATGCGACCGCGAAGAAGCTCGCCGCTCTGTTCAACAAGAATTTCGAGACCTACGCCGCAGGCGCGAGCGCCGAGGTGAAAGCCGCGGCGCCTGTGGCTTGAGGCATGACCTGGGTCTTCGAACTCCACAAGACACAGCCGATTGCACACGCGATCTGCGTGCTCGCCTTCGTCTGCGTCGTGGGCATGGCGCTTGGGAGTCTCAAGTTCCGCGGCATCGGTCTTGGCACAGCGGGCGTCCTGTTTGCGGGTATTCTCACGGGACAGTTCGGAGAGACGATCGATCATCGAACGCTCGACTTTGTGAAGGATTTTGGACTGATCTTGTTTGTTTTTACCCTGGGCTTGCAGCTTGGTCCCGGCTTCTTTGCGGCTCTCCGTCAGCAAGGCGTCAAAATGAACGTTCTTGCTTTTGTCATCGTCATTCTCGGCGCGACCGCCGCGCCGCTCATCGGCTGGCTTGCGCACTTCGACGCTGGGGCTGTGCTCGGCATTTTCTCCGGCGCCTCGATCAACATTCCGGCGCTCGGCGCCGCAACACAGACTTTGAGTACGCTGCCCGCGCTCGCTTGTGCTGTTACTTATCCCGTCGCGATCGTCGGCAGCATCGTTGCCGTGCTCTTGATCAAGCAAATCTTCCGCATCAATCCCATGCGCGAGGCAGCAGACTTTGCTGCGAAGAACCGACGCCAGATCGAGCCGCTCGAACGCCGCACCCTCGTCGTAACAAATCCGAATCTCGATGGTGTGCGCGTTGATGCGATTCCTAGCCGCCTCGAAACCGGCGTGACGATTTCCCGCGTACACCAAGACAACGAAATCCGCGCGGCGACGGACGCGACTGTGATTCATCGCGGAGATCGCATCGGTGTTGTTGGCACACGCGCAGGCCTCGATCAGTTTGAGCGCGTCATCGGCCACCGCAGTGACGAGGATTTGGTTCTGGCCGAAAGCAACATCACTTTCCGCCGCGTGGTTGTGACCGATCGCTCGATGCTGGGCAAGACCGTTGGCGAGCTCGATCTCGACGATCGATTTGGCGTCGCCGTCACGCGAATCACGCGCGCCGACATTGAAATGTCCGCCGTGCCGGGGTTACGCCTGAAGTTCGGTGACATGATGCAGATCGTTGGTCGGGCGGAGGACCTCGACAAAGCCGCCGCCGTTCTGGGAGATTCAGTTAAAGAACTCAACGAAACGCATTTTGTTCCGTTCTTCATCGGCATCGTCCTGGGCATTGTGGTCGGCACGATGCCAATTGCATTTCCGGGCGTGCCGCAACCCGTCCGGCTTAGTCTCGCGGGCGGGCCGCTTATCGTTGCGTTAATCCTCGGCCGCATTGGTCGCATCGGACGACAGGTGTGGCACATGCCAGTGAATGCCAACCTTGCTTTTCGCGAATTCGGCATCGCCCTGTTTTTTGCTGCTGTCGGATTAAGCGCGGGTCCAAAATTTTTTGCCACTGCCTTTAGCGCGATTGGTTTTCAATGGTTGCTCGCCGGTGCGTGCGTAAGTGTTCTTCCCCTGCTGGTGATCGGTATTTTTGCGCGCGCAGTTTGGAAAATGAACTTCATGGATCTCAGCGGTATGCTCGCTGGCAGTATGACGAATCCTCCGGCGCTTGCTTTCGCCACAAACATCGGGTGTTCCGATGCGCCGAATGTCGCCTATGCCACCGTCTATCCGCTGACTACGCTTCTGCGCATCCTCTCTGCGCAAGTGCTGGCAATCGTTCTTTTCCGATGAAAATACCTACGCTTGGCGAAGCGCGCTTCCCTTGCAAACTGAGCCATACTATCAGTGATGATGTTCGAATTCCTGAGCGAATCGAAATCGGCGCTGATCCGGGACTTCAATTTGAGTTGGCCGGCCCGCGCGCGAAGCTTTTCTTCGATCCGAGACAGACGCGCGCCGGCATCGTAACCTGCGGCGGATTATGTCCGGGACTTAACAACGTCATTCGCTCACTGCTTCTCGAACTGCATTACGGCTACGGTGTCGCTGAGGTAGTCGGCTTCCGCGACGGCTACCAAGGACTGGATCCCGACCGGGGCATGGAACCGGTGAGAATCACGCCAGAGTTTGTGGAAGGCATTCATCGAAAGGGCGGTACGATCCTGGGCACCTCGCGCGGCCCGGTGGATAGTGGCAAAGCCGTCGACAATCTCATCACGCGCAATGTAAACATTCTCTTTACCGTCGGGGGCGATGGCACGCAGCGTGGCGCCAACGATCTTTACAAGGAGGCCCGCCGCCGCGGTCATGCTCTCTCGGTCGTGGGTATACCGAAGACCATCGACAACGACGTCGGTTTTGTTTCACGAACATTCGGATTTCTGACAGCCGTGGAGGAAGCGGTGCGAGTACTCGATTGTGCGCACACCGAGGCGTTCAGCGTACCCGGTGGAATCAGCCTGGTGAAACTCATGGGGCGCCACGCCGGCTTCATCACCGCGGGCGCAGTGGTCGCCAGCCAGGACGTAAACTTCGCGCTGATTCCTGAGGTCCCATTCAATCTCGAAACATTCCTTCCCGCATTGAAGAAGCGGATGCTCAACAAGTCGCACACGGTGATCGCAGTTGCGGAAGGCGCAGGCCAGGATTTGCTAAGAGCGGACGCGGGCAAACGCGATGCCTCCCGTAACATAAAGCTGAAGGACATCGGTCCGTTTCTGTCTGAGGAAATAAAGTCATATTTCCAAACCGAAGGCATCCCGGTCGTTATTCGTTACTTCGATCCTAGCTACGAGATCCGAAGCCGGGCGGCGAACACTGAAGACGCGTTGCTGTGCGATCTCTTCGCGCGACACGCCGTCCACGCCGCAATGGCTGGTAAGACCGGCCTTGTCATCGGTTTCATTCATGAGCGTTTCATTCACGTCCCAATCGAACTCCTCGCTACGCACACAAAGCGTCTCGATCCCGCCAGCGGCTGGTGGCGCTCGGTGCTCGCTACCACAGGACAACCAGCAGAATTCGATTGCGCTGATAAACCTGCGACGTGACACAAACTGGGCCGTGGAAATGAAACATGAACCTGATGACATATCCTCAAGTTAAGGATCACAAACGGCCTCTCCTTAGCTAAATTGCATTCAGGATTACGGCGTTGGCGCGTTCATTGAACGTTCAGCACGACAATCAAAATGGCAACGAAAAGGGCCCAGAGAGGCAGAACATCGATCGGCGCATCAGTCTTCATTACTATTCCTCCTAACAGACGTTCACATTTCCGACTCGCCACGGTGGATATCCTTGCAGGGCAACGCCATCAAGTACTTTGGTTGCAGTGGTTCGTCAGCATCCGTCTTTTCGCAAACGCGCTCCTTACCGACATCTTCAAGCAATGAGAAGGCTTTGGACTGTAATGATTCGGACAGGGCGTACTTTCGGTATTGCATAGACAGTCAGCTTATTGTTGAAATGTGCTATGACCATTCTCCGTAGAAAAGGTCGATGCATTTTCGTCCTTTCCATTCTCATTTTGACAGTGCCTGTTGTAACAGGACAAAACAAAAAGGCCGGTATCACAGTTTCGTACGAGAGTTCTGGCAGCTCCCGAATCGCCCGCTTTACAAACTCGAATTCGTATCCGGTCCGAGTGGAGTTCTCATATCAGGGGACACGAGCTCGTGGTTCAGGCGATGCGTCTGGTGAAGATGCAGTTTTTGTAGCAGGCAATTTTTCCGCAACGTATGGTCGCCCTGGGATTTCCATCACGTCGGTCCGAATCAAGGGGGTTATGCGGTCGGACTAAGACCGCCAACAAAAGTTATGCAATTACGATAGTCTTCGCTGCGAAATGCGAATAGAAATCGCTACCGCTCATTTCGCGAAAGAAAATACGACACCGGAATTCCAGCAAGAACCACCACGAGTGCGAGGAAGGAAATCTCAGGCGCGTGTCTGATGAGAAAGAAAGGAGAATAGCTCTGGTAGAGAGCAAAGCCGGCAAAATACCTGTCCCATGGAACGAAAAGCAATAGTAACAGGCCAAGGACCGAACAAATCAGCATGCTTAATGCACTGTGGTGTCGAGTATTCCACCAATACGTACCGCTGCCAATGATTGATGTCAGGAATACTACCAAGAGACACATTCCAATCATACGGCGGCACTTCGCACCGCCAATCGTAGCCGAATAGGGAAGAAGATCCTTCTCAATCAGTTTGATTATTTTTTCGACCTGATCCACGGCTTCGCCGCTGACTGACACCCGGCGTGAGTAGTCGCCGAAATCAAGCGTGACGGACGAGATTGGCTTATCCGGTTGGTCATAAGCATAAGAGAACCTGAAAACCTCTTTTGGGAACGCAACGCTACTCGCCATCGAAAAGTGCGGGTATCTTGATTTCATGTCCGCGAATGCGAAGCATTACACTCTCCCGAAAAGAATGTTGGCCGGCTGCAGGGCCATTGGCCGCAGCAATGAGGGAATGAGTGTTTTGCAAAACAGTATCGAGATCCGTCGCCGGCAATCTCAAAGGAGGCAGATCTCGGGTCTCTGAAAATTCCCGGCCTTTAAGCAGAGAGCGCGGTTGCCGCGAGCAAAGCGTACGCTGATAGGAACAGATAAACGCATGGCCGCATGGTTCGTTTCCAACGTACGGGCACTAAAGGGGGTATTATCTCACGCTCTCTTTCTCCTGAGGATCCCCACGGCTGCTCCGGCAATAGCCAAAACGATCAGTATGATCAGTGGCTGCGGCAGGGTGCGCTTAGCTGGCTGAGCTTTTGGGCGGTTCGCAAACTCGATTGGAATCTTGAGTTGCGAAACAGCCACTGTTCTGGGGTCGAAACGCCACTGTGAGTACGCTTGCAACGCGGCGCCATCAAGTTGTTGGTTTCCCGTGCTCGTCAGCATCCGCGCACCGGTGACGTTGCCTGTCTGCTTGTCGATATTGACCAAAACAACCCCTTTCCCCGTGAGTCGCTGTTTTGCCCATTCGGCACGATAGACGGGCTGAGGCGTGTAGATCGCTCTGGGCGGCGGCGGTTGTTTTACCGGACTTGCCGACTGGGCATGTAGTGATGAAACAGAAACAAGCGTAACAACGAGAAGGAAAAGCACCTCGTGGAGCATTGATCGCAATTCCACTGCCCTTGGGGCTGCGTTTGCGATCTCAATCACAGCAGCGCGGGAGGAAAGCTCGTCCATTCGAGCAATTGCCGCGTGCACCGTCAAATGACGGCGCACCCAAATTCATTTGTCAGGCAATCCCCATTATCTTTGAATTTGCATGTCAGCGCCGCCACCAGTGGCGGTGACGTCAACGCCTTTTTGTGAAGAGGAAAGCGCTACAATCACGCCAGCTTGATTCGTCATCGTGGTGGTTGTTCGTCCACCGCCAGCAGTTACACCGCGCATCCCCTTGGCACCTACGTCATAATGACCGTTGAAATCTTGAAGATGCTTCAGATTATAAACTTCGCCGTAAGCGGAAGCTTTGGTAACCCCAACCTTGCCTACCGACAATCCTTTTACCTTAACCGGATAACTTTTGCCCTTGTAGGTGAGCGTCCCCGACCCCCAGCTAAATCCGATCCCAGCTGCGAATGATCCTCCGCTAAACCGCAGAGTTGCGTCGGATTTTCCTTCGTGGCTGGCGGCGATGGCGAATCCCGTCATCACGCTGAGAGTAAGTAGAAGAATTACAATTTTTTTAACATTATTCATGGTGGTATCTCCTTCGATTTTTGTTTGGCCGCAAATTAGCACTTCTCTCCAACGGCTCTCCGTTGGGCGAAAGTTCTATTTTCAGATCACCGATATCCCACAACGCTGATCGTAATACAAGCCTTCTGTGAATCGCCGAACCATGTAACTAACGCGCGACAATTGAAATCTTTGCGCGTCTCGCGAGATCGACAATCGCATCGCGCTCGAGCAGCAAAGTCTTTCCAGCTTCGACCGCGATCACGCGCACTCGTGCTTC
>WNGK01008508.1_pt1 | contig 16175 bp, 15 predicted proteins | sample 5400601 | NCBI WGS metagenome assembly WNGK01 (sample SAMN13153376, study PRJNA577476) | soil metagenome | isolation source: 60 cm soil or saprolite under Garry oak tree replicate 1 | place: USA:California | collected 2016-06-15
GGCGACAGTTGCTTGAAAATTTCATCAGTCATCTTCCGAATCGGCCGCAGTGGATGATCCGCCGGCACGCGTTGCTCTGGCGAAATGTAACTGTACATCCCGGCTTGTTGTTCGTTGTCTCCCCGCATTCTCTTCCTCCATCGTTGGCGTTGGACCAGATTATAGTTGACCATGATCATCTTGCGGGAAGAATGTTTAGTTTTTCAGCAGCCTGCTGGGCTGTTATCGCGCTCTTTGACGCTGAAACCCCAGATCTAATTCTCAACCACCGCCTGTCCTGACTGCAGATTCCCTGGATCGACAACTACCGTCTGTCCGACGTTGACACCCGCCTTTATCTCGACCCAATCAGGTCCGCGGCGACCAATCGTCACGGTTTTCTCCACCGCCTGTCCGTTTTCAACCATCAGGACTTTTTCAATTCCGGCGAAGGTCACGATCGCATTCGTCGGAACGGTGACTGCGGTATTTGATTGATTGGTCACTATCTCGGCTTTTACGAAGGCGCCCGGTCGCAGGCGGCCGTTATTACGAACGTCGGCCTCAACCGCCAGAACGCGGTTTTGCTCGCTGATGGTCGGGCTCAAGCGCTTGATGTAACCAAGATAAGAGTTCGCGTCGCCTTCGACTGTAACCCGCACACTCTGGCCATTGCGAACATTATGCGATTCGCGCTCGGGAACTTCGACGCGCAACCGCAAAGGATCGATCCGCACGACATCGACTACGGGTGCACCCGCGGCGAGATACTCTCCGACGCTAGTTTTCTTGTCTTGCACTACGCCTTCCATCGGTGAATAGACGATCGTGTCGGCAAGCTGTTGTTTGGCCAGCGCCAATTCCGAGCGACGCTGCGCCAGTAATCCCTGTCGATTGCGAATCTCTTCCAGCGCGTCCTGATAACGGCTGAGCGCTACTTTGTAGTCTGCGTCAACCGTATCGTATTCGGCGTGAGGAATTACGCCTTGCTGGACCAGTTTTGCGGCCCGATCGCGCTTTAACTTCGCGTCCTCAAGAACCGACTTAGCCTGTCTTACCGTTCCTGTCTCTTCTGAGCTGACGCGATATACCGACGGTCGTGCGATCGTAAGCCGCCAGCGTCCCATTTACTGTTACGGTTTCGCCGACCGGCATTTCCACTACCTTCGCGGTTTTGATCTGGCGCGGTGGCGTCTTGGCGTCACCGGTAGCTGCTCTACCTGAAGTCGGATAATCGCTCTTGCACGATGACACAGCAAACGTGAGGGCGAAGAGCGAAGCGAGCGCAAAAGCCGATAGGAAAAACCTGACTGGTGATGAAGAGGACAAGATAAACATGGCCCTTAAAGCATGAAAAACAGCACAGTTTAGCATGTAAGCCCACATACGGTTGAACTGACGCGTCGATTGACGGCCGGAATCGCCTTACGACAAGCTGGGCTTGTTGGAGCGATGCGAAAGAAAAGAGGCGGGCAATCGCTCGCCTCTAAACACTTCATGGCGAGACCAAGTGCGAAACTTCACCCCAGCGACTTTCAAAAACGAAGCTCTTAATCGGTTTCCTGCTTCGCTCGCGTAGTTCCTGTTGCCGGAAAGGCTCTGGCAAGCCATCGACGTCCCCGCCGTAACCGATCGCAATTGCGGCGACCGGCTCAAAGCCGTCGGGCACGCCGTAAATCTCTCGAACTCTTTCCGGAGAAACCCAGCCATCTGATGGACGAACAAATCGAGCACGGTGGCCTGAACAAGCATATTTCCCATCGCGAGTCCCACATCATGAAATGCGTGTCGATTCGGTTTGCCGGTACGTTCAAAGCTCAGCTTGGCAACTGAAACCATCGTATTCACGTTGCCGTTTCGCGCTTTGCGCTCATTGCGGGCGGGGCCCGCGCTTCCACTGAAACCGGAGCCTCCCGGTTCAAAAGTGCATTAGTACTTGATTAGTTCAGTCGAATAAGTTGGGTGCTAGAAGCTGCGACGGAAAAGATAGGACATTTTGATGAAGAAGGTCCGGCCGTTGCGTCTGAAGCCTGGCTCGAGTTGGCCAGTGAAGGGATTGAAACCATGGCGATTGAGGTCGTCGTTGTAGCCCACGTAAAAAGCAGTTCCCGGATTTGGTGTCCAGCCAAAGAGGAACTGTCCCTTAATGTTTGAGGCAATCGAATCGAAGTCGATACGCCCGCGGGCGAAAATAAATCTTGTGAATTGATACCTGCTGCGCAGCGAGACAATGTTTTCATCAAACGCGAGCAGATGAGTGTCGTAGCGTCTAAGTCTTTCTTTCGTGAAATTCAACGTGATACTTAAAGGGTTCGACGGTTGATAAGTCACCTCGCCGTCAATGTGGAAGAAAGCGCCGGGTCCTGGATCCTGTGGCGCCTTGCAAACTGCCGGCGGTGTTGCTCCATTACATAAACCCGCGGCTTGGGCGTTACGCGCGGCCACCGCAGGGATGCTCGCACGCGGATAGCGTGGCCCGGCGCCGAAATCGAAATCCAGATTACCCAGAGAGCGATTGACAAACATGTTGAAGTTGATCTTCTTGCTCGGAGTCGAGCCCCCAAATATGTACATCCCGCCATTCGAGGCAGAGCGCTCATTGTCGTCACCCCAGAACGTACAGGTATTGGTAAGCACGCAACTCGATCCGAGAACCTTCCGCGTCGGTCCAAACTCTTCTTCGAAAACTCGCTCGTAACCTTTGTCGAGGCCGATACCAAAATAGGTCTGGCGTCTAAAGGTGAGCTGTATTTGTGACTCGTTATTGAAGACCTGCGAGTGTCCTAGCCAATCGAAGTTCGTCGAAAGGTCATCATAAACACGCCAGGAGATCAATCTGGCTTTCGGTTTCGGCTCAGAGTTATAACGGATGAACAGGTTATGATTGTTGGTATTCGTACGGCGGTTGAATCCAACGTCGGATCGGTAGTAGCGCGTGCGGCCAACCGTCGAGTATTCGTAACCGAAGTGACGTCCACTCATATTGTAATCCGTCGCGTAAATGAACCCATTCTCGGGGCGATCCAATGTTTGGCCCACGTCAGGGAAAAAGAAGAGGTGCCGCGAATGTGTGGCCAGTACTTGAACTGTTAAAGTCGTTTGCTTATTGATGCGAAAGCGCGAGTCGAACCCTCCCAGCTCGTTATACTGGTCCACAAATCTCCGGTAGGTGGCGAGAAACCCAATAAAAGAATCCTTTTTCCCGATGTCGCGTTTCAAACGGAGAATCCCAATCGACGCATTCTTATCAACCAGCCTTGGATTGGCTGTCAATCGCTCTTCCGGGCTGAAATTTCCTGGACCATTGTCGGAGGCCAGGAGTAATCCAAAAGTATTGCGATCCACCTTGCCGGTTAGCTTGACGGCAAAGTCGGGATCGATGATTGCACGCGTGTGCACCGCGACGATCTGAGTCTGGAAAATATCGATGCCTTCGAGGAAGAATGGTCGCTTCTCGGCAAAGAAGATCGGAAACCGCTGGTTCGCTGTCACGACCAATTGGTCCGACTCGACCTGCGCGAAATCCGGATTCAAAGCAAAGTCGAGAGTGACGTTCGGTGTGATGCTGTACTTGCCCGTCAGCCCGGGATCGAACTTGATCGGTTCATTGACCAGCCGGCCTGGATCGAGGAGACCAGCACTGATTTGCGCGGCACTCAACGTCCCCTTTCGTTTTGCAGTCTCAGATAGTGTCAGACTTGGAATCAATTCCAGGGTGCGCTCGGTTGAGATTCCTTCGAAGCCCGATAAATGACCTTCCTGCGCCAGCCAGCTTGAGATGTCGCGATTGAGTGGCATCCACATATCAAGCTCGTTATTGAAGCGCTTGATTCGGCGCCAGAAGTGCGCGCCCCAAAGCTTGTCCTTGCCGGCGACATAGCGAAGCGATTTGAACGGAACAGCAACCTCGACAATCCATCCATCTGTGGTGACCATGCCTTTGGATTCCATCAAGATGTCCGGATTAAAGTCTTCGCCCTGGCCATCGGTCCAAATGCCGTCCGCCTGCACACCTAGCGGGTTGAAATCGAATTCATATGCTTTACGGCTGTCATTGAAGGTATCGAAGAGTATGCCGACGTAATCGTCATTGAAAATGTTATCGCGTTTGGGAATTGTGGCACGAACCTTGTCCGGCTCGTCAAAACAATGAAACGCAATGTAAAAAAACTTCGAATCGTAGCCGAGCATCACTTCAGTCGGCTTGGACGGAGCGATGTTGTCGCCGGGCTGAACCTGATAGAAATCCTTCAGCACTACCGCCTGCTTCCACACCTCATCATCAAGCTTTCCATCAATCGCCGGAGGTTTATCAAACCTCGGCATCTTTACTGGTTGAGCCTTTTCCGGTGGCAATACAATGGTTGGTTTGCCGCCTCCGTTTATTTTTGGTGGATCCGGCGTCACGCTGGCGGAAGGAGTAGGCTGGGCGTACGTAGTTATTACGCATAGGGAGATCGCTGACAGAAGAAGAGGCAATTTCTTCATAAGAACGCTCTTTTAGTGAGGCGGAAATCGTTAGCGTTTCTGTTCGATCAAGCTCTTGATCAAGATACTTCGTAATAACGGAGTCGAGCGCGATTTGTTCCGGAATTAAGACGTTGCAAACAGCGTAAGTGTTAATCATGTTTCTGGTTGCCCTGTCAAAGCGTAATTATTCTCCAGAATCAAGTTTTAGGCGATCTCATGATCCTAGAGGTCGGCATGACCCACGCAGGAAATCTTATAGCGTTTGATCTTGGCGTTTAGCGTAGTGTTCTTTACACCGAGAAGTCGCGCCGCGCGTGTTTGGTTTCCAGCCGTCTTTTCTAAAGCTGTGCGAATCAGCTCAATTTCAAACTGTTTTACTTCGTCACAGAGTTTCAGTTTGGGATCAAGATTTGCTTTAGGAGTAACTTCCCGCTGGATGGAGATTGAGATTTGGCGGATTTACTATCAAAGCTCCACGCAAATGCACTTCGGCGGGTCGTTCGGATTGGTGAGGAGCAAGACAAGGGCTCCCTATGGTCCCCCGTCGATTCCAGCGATTGGCTGCGAGACTGAAAAGCTTGCCGGTTAAGCCATCTTCAATTGGTCAGATTCGGCAAGCAGTCGTTCGACTGTCGAAAGAAAACTTTGCGGATCGATTGGCTTCGGTTCATAAGCATTTGCGCCTTGCTGCAGCGAAAACGTCGCAGCGCCTGTACCGAAGGCAGTAGTCACCAGGATCGGTGTCTTTTCCAGCGAAGGTGTTTCGCGCACGCGTCGCACCACCTGAATCCCATCATTTCCGGACATTTTGAGGTCGGTTACAATTAAGTCCGGCTTGAGAAATAGGGCTGTGTCGTAGCCGCGCATCCCATGCCCGGCGAGCGTAACCTGGTAACCCCGCTTCAAGAGCGCCATGCCCATCAACTCGCGGATCACATCATCGTCTTCAATAACCAGAATTCTTTTCATCATCACCTCAGGGTGTGAAAAAGTGGACTACATGTGATCCCGTATGCACTAATGAAAGTGTGATTATCTAAGAGTTTCCGCGATTCTAGACCAGGGAATGTTGACTGATTTCATCGATTGGCGTAGAAGCATTCAGTCCTCCTGTAACGGAGCAATCAGCATGGAGAGTTCCCCAGCCGAGCAACGGGCAATCGAAGTTGAGCAGCATGTGCGCCAACTAAACGATGAGTGGGTGAAGGCGTTGATGCGCGCTGACGGTGAAACTTTGAATCGAGTAATGGCTGATGATTTTTACTTTACCTACCCACTGGAAGGCGATGACAAGTCGCAATTTATTGCCGACGTTACCTCCGGCGATCTAAAGATCGAACACATAAGCCGCGAGCGGGTTAGGGTGCGCATATTCGGCTCCACCGCGGTGCTCACCGCGCGCGATTCGGCGACGTGGCTCTATCACGGCCGCGAATTCTCTGGCCACTACAAAATCATCAAGGTCTTCACTGAACGCAATGGCGTCTGGCAATTGTGTGCGGTTCAGGCTTGCCCGATATCATAGATTCAGTACCAACCAAATTCCAGGAATGCCAATTTCGCCCGCACGTCGCGCTGCTTTTGAGATTCTGCGGCGGGTTGAGCAAGAGAGTGCCTACGCATCGGTATTATTGGCCGCGCATGATCGAGGCATGCGCGCGGACGACCGAGCACTTTGCCATGAACTGGTGCTGGGTGTCCTGCGAAAGCAGCTATGGCTCGATCGCGCGCTCGAGCACTTTGCCGACCGCGACATTGCACGGATCGATTTGCCGGTGAGACTCGCGTTGCGGCTCGGCCTTTACCAGCTTCGCTTTCTTTCGCGCATTCCACCATCAGCCGCGGTCAACGAGTCAGTGAATCTGGTACGCGCGGCTGGTTTGCAATCTGCCGGCAGCTTCACAAACGCGGTGCTCCGTCGCGCAACACGCGAGCCTGCTTACGATCCCACCACAACCGCAACCGATCCTCTTGAAAAGCTGGCAGTCGAAACCTCGCACCCGCCCTGGCTGATTGAACGCTGGGCGAAAGTCCTGGGGTTTGAGGAAGCTGAGGCGTTGGCGCGAGCGAACAACGAATCACAACCGACTGCTTTTCGTTTCACTGCCAAAGCAATTCAAAGCTCACTTGACCTGGAGCAAATCCTGAAAGAGATCAGCGACAGCGGCGCACAGGTGGCGCCATCAAGAATTGCCCCTGATGGATGGCGGATTACTCGTGACAGAACTGCTCGCGGTAGCGAGCGGGTTAGCGGCGGCAAGGATGGGGGCGTACCGCAGGCAAAGACGCCTGCTCTCCTGAACAGACTTTCTCAGGACGGTCTGATCTATTTCCAGGACGAAGCATCACAGTTGGTTTCTTACCTGATAGCCCCGCGATCAAGCGATCGATTACTTGATGTTTGCGCAGCTCCGGGCAGCAAGACGACGCACATTGCTGCGCTCGCACCGCAGGCCCTGATCGTCTGCGGCGATTTGCACGAGCATCGCTTGCGGACGATGAATGACCTCGCCAAGCGCCAGGCCGCGGGTCAGGTTAAGCTTGCCCGGTACGATGCCACGTGCACTCTGCCTTTCGCGGATCGCTCGTTCGATCGAGTATTGGTTGACGCGCCTTGCTCCGGGACCGGCACCCTGCGGCATAATCCGGAAATCCGCTGGCGCCTTCAACCGTCCGACATTATCGACCTTTCGACAACGCAGAAAAAAATACTTGCCAACGCCGCGGCCACGGTACGGCCGGGCGGTCGATTGATCTATTCAACCTGCTCAGTAGAACCAGAAGAAAATGAAGCGGTAGCCAGGAACTTTCTCAAACAGAATACAGAGTTCACCGTCCTACGGCTGGACGAGCAAACCGATTTAGTTAGCGATGCCGGCGTGTTTCGCACCTGGCCGCATCGTCACGATGTAGACGGATTCTTTGTCGCCAGCTTCGAGCGAAAGGGTTGAAGGAAGTGAGGCCTTTAGAGCGCGCAATGATGGTCACTCGCTCGCTACCGCTCGCGGTTGTGTACGTGCTAAACTGCGCCCTTGGTTCGCGCTCCGGTCCCTTCGCGTGCTGCGGAAAGAGACTGAATTTATCGTGCCTTTCATAGATCGAACTCTGGCGGCGCTGAAACGAATTTCGATCGTAATTGGAATCGCCATAGCCTTCTCTCTGGGTTTGTTGGGCGCAATTTATCTTTCGCTGCGCAGCTCGGAAACCAAGGTTCCAGACATCATCGGCAAGGATCGCGCGGCGGCAGAAAACACCATCAGCGAAGCGGGTTTGAACTTTCGCGTCCGTGCAACACGCGCGACCGGCGAGGCAAAACCAGACACGGTCCTGATTCAGTTGCCGCATGCCGGCGAGATCGTCAAGGTCGGTCAAACCGTGGCTGTGGACATCAGTCGTCCGACAAAAGAAGGAGAGACTTCGGCACCGGCAACCGCGATTAGCAACGACACCAGCGAGAAAAAGTCAGGAAGCCGCGAAGCAGCAAATTCTCAGTCAAATTCAAACGACAATAAGCCAAAACGCAGGGCCACAAACAAGAACGCTAACGACAATGGGAACGCAAATGCGAACCGCCTGGCAAATCGAAACCGAAATAACAACGCAAATAGGGCCGCGGCCGGTAACGAAAACATTAATCGAGGCGAGGCGCCCCTGCCCTCGAATGTGAATCGTCCAAGAGAAAACTTGAACCGAGGAACAGGAAACGCCAATCGACGGCCGCCGGCTGTCGCGCCAACACCTTAGCTCAATAGTATTTCAAAATGCACCCTCATCACGCCTCAATGATCGAGATTGCTCCGTCGATTCTATCGGCGGACTTCAATCGCCTTGGTGAACAAATCGCGATAGTTGAAGGCGCCGGAGCTTCCTTGCTGCATGTGGACGTAATGGACGGACGGTTCGTCCCTAATATAACCGTGGGTTTGCCTGTAGTTAAGGCAATTTCCCGTGCAACCCGATTGCCTATTGATGCGCATCTGATGATTGTCGAGCCGGGCCGTTATGCCGAGCAGTTTGTTGTGGCTGGGGCGCAAATGGTTTCGATTCACGTAGAAGCCGACCAACACGTGCATCGAACCTTGACCGCGATCAGAGCGGCCGGAGCGCAAGCCGGCGTGGCGATAAACCCGGCGACGCCGCTGTCGGCTCTGGACGAAGCACTGAAAGTCGCGGATTACGTCTTATTAATGTCAGTCAACCCCGGTTTTGGAGGTCAGGAGTTCATTCCGGCTTCACTCGATAAAGTTCGCCGCTTACGGAAGATGATTGATGAACGCGGCTTCCGGGCTCGGATTGAAATTGACGGCGGCATCGATCGCGACAACGTGGCTGATGTTGCCGGCGCTGGCGCTGAGATAATCGTCTCAGGTTCAGCAATCTTTGGCGCACCCGATCCGGCCGTCGCTTTGCGTGAACTGCGCGAGGCGACTGTCTTGTGGGTCTAGCGACTGCGGGTTGCGGTTTGCGGACTGACCAGGTCCATTAGCAGAATGGCAGATTGTCGGTCTAGAATCTCGAATGCTCAGGAATTGTTCTGGAGGTTTTCAATGTCTTTTCCTTTAGTGCGAAGGGTTAGTCCTCACGGCACACCACGTTTGACTTCATTCGCTGTCGCTTTGTTGGCCACAATCCTATCGTTAGCGTCATTCGTGGCAGCCCAGAATGGCCAAAATCAGAACCCATCAGGACTCTCAAACGTGCAGCGTCTTGACGTGATGCGCTCGAAACTGGAAGCGATGCGACGCTCGCTCGATAGCGCGATCGCATCCATGAACGCCAAGGATACCGGTGACAAGACGAAGAACCCCGATGATCCGAGGGAGCGTCTGCGCGCCGTCGACAAGGAAGTTGGTTCGGTGCTCAGCGAGGTTAACGATCTCCACTCCAAAGAAGATCGCGCGGAAAAATACGACGCATCCAAGCTCGAGGGGCTTGAAACCTCGGTGAGCGAGCTTAACACGCGCGTTGAATCGAGCTTGCAAGCAACTGCGGGCGCGCGCACGACGGACAGCGCAACACCTTCGAATTACCAGCCGAAGCCTGAGAAGGGCAAGCGTCGTCTTTTTGGCCTGCTTCCCGGTAAGAGCAATGACAAGTATGCGGAATTGACGGGCTCAGTCGCGCCTGGCCGCGATCGGACACTGTTCATTGAAGCGGCCAAGGAGGTTCGCAAGGGCAATCATGAGACTGGTCGTCTGCTGTTTACAACGATTATTACCACCTATCCCGATTCTCCCTACTTGCCGATGGCTAAATTGGCAATTGCCGATTCGTTCTATTTGGAAGGCACTACCAGCTCGTTGATTCAGGCCGGACAGGCTTACCAGGACTGGCTCACGTACTTTCCCACAGACGCCCTCACCTGCGATGCGATGGTGAAAGTTGCGGAAACCGAGATGAGGCAGATGGGACTTTCGGATCGCGACATTTCACACGCACGAAAAGCCGAGCAGCGCTTGAAAGTGATGTTGCAGCAATGTCCGAAGACCAGATTGCGGCCGGATGCCGAGCTACGCCTGCGCGAGGTGCAGGATAATTTGGCGATGCACAATTTGCAGATTGCCCGGTTCTATTACGACGCGCGCTATAAGGGAAAGAAGGGTGGTCTCAAAGGTTCGCAGGATCGCTTGAAAGAAATTGTTGAGAAGTATCCGAATTTCTGCTTGATGGATGAAGTTCTTTTCCGCTATGCCTCGACCTACCAGGAAGAGGAAGAGCCTGACGAAGCGGCGAAGCTTTACCAGCAACTGGTGCGCGACTATCCGAACAGCGAATTTGTGGACAAGGCGAAGGAGCAACTGAACATTATCGGCGCGGCAATTCCGGAACCTGACCCCATCAAAAAGAACTTGCCGACTTGTGAGAAGCCATCATTCATGCAGAACATGATGCAGCAGATCTCTGGCAGCGCCAGCGTGACTACCAGCCATGATGGAATTCTGATTACCAGACATGGCGAGGGCAACGATTTGATCGACCAGGCGATCAACAACAACGGACAGCTTCCGGAAGGCGTACAACCGGTTATCCAACGAGCCGCGCCGGCGCGTACGCCTGTAAATCAGGCCCCGCCAACCACGTCACCTGATGCCACTTCGGAGAAGAAAAATATCGGCGTCACGATTCAGCCGACCCCGAATGGCCCTCTGCCGGACCGAGTCAATCCGGCAACTACTCGTCCGCGATCGACGCCACCGCCGACGAGCACACCAACACCTCAACCTAAGCCGTGACGTTCTATCGAAAATAGATCGCCGTCCTCAAAAGATGACAGCGAATCCTAAGGCTGAAAATTTGCAGAACGAACTGGCGCGCCGACATCGCGCCGCCGCGTTCACCGTGGTAGGTTTCTTAATACTCGTCTTGTTGTTGCTCGGGATCGCGTATTCCAGCGCGGCTTCGATTCATCGGCCGGGCGATCCAGGAATCGTTATGGGATTATGGATCGCAATTCTGGTTTTCGGCCTGGGCGCGTTCGTGTTGCGACGCACGAAGTTTGCCGCCCTGAGATTGAAGGACATCGCCGCTGTCAGAGGTTCCTCAGCCTTGTTGAAGACGCTGCAGGACACAACGATTCAGTGCGCGTCGATCGGAGGCGCAATCGCGCTGATGGGCTTTATTATCACGATCCGCACCGGCGACTGGACCGACATGCTGCGCGCGGCCGGCGTATCCGTGGTTGTGCTGATCTACTGCTATCCTTTTCGCGGCGCCTGGGAGCGAGCGTTGATTCAACTGGCGCCACATCAATAACCTACTAATTCCTTGTAGCCAACTAACTCAGACGGAAGCTCGCTTCCGTTCCATGTCACTTAAGGTGTCATTTCTTGCAAAACTCGCTTCTTAGATCCGCTTGAATAGGCGCTTTTCTTAGCAAACGCACATTGGCACCGGCCTTGCTTATGCGTGGCGTTGCCTCAACGTCGATTGCGAGGCATTGACTGAACGTGCAACAACCGCTGACTGTATTTTAGACGAAGCTCGCTACCGCTATGAAAAAGCAACAAGCATTTCGCCACAAAACTAAATTGCAGAATTTAACAGACGGACAGCGCGGGAGTAGTTTGCTCCAGCTAGTGATTACCGTTGCGATAATCTCAATCGTTACGAGTTAAGATGGATTTCAATAATAACGGGGATCCGGTGCCCCGCACTTTTAGTTTTGAGCAGGGCGTCCAGATAAACAGCGCTGACCTTCCTACCATAACGTTTAATTGGCGCGGACGCACAGTGACGGGGGGCGCGGCGTGCGTAACCACTTTTTCCGTTGGTAGTAATCAGGGAGCCACCCCCCTCAGCATTGATGTCTCGGGCTCTGGCGACGTTACAGTCGAAAGTCAACAACCGACGCTTCCAAATGTTTCTTACAGCCCGGGAATTACTGGGTCGACCAACATCAAGTCACAAACGATAGTCTCCGGAACCACGGCAATCGACAACACGCCTTGTTTGGATCTTCCCGGTGGAGCTCCCGGAGACAACGGCCCGCCCGAGTGCAACATACATGTTTCCTCCACCAGTATTTCAATCAGAAAGAATGGTGGTTCGACGGGCAGCGTAGTTGTAAGCATGAGCACAGCAAGCATGGTAGCCGCCTCATTCCCTTCGAACCTGACCGTTTCACCGACCGCGCAAGCTGTCTCCACGGGATCGAGCTTTACGATCAGGTCCAATAACACCGCACGTGGACCCTTTGATGTGACATTTAGTTCGCAATGCGGATCGTCGATCCCAGTCAGAGTGAATGTTACCAACTAGACCTTAGGACCTATCCATGAAAAAGATCGATCGTCAAAAAAATCAAGATGGCTTTACATTAATGGAGGCGTGCATTGCGCTGGTCTTCCTGCTTGTGGTTTTCGTCGGTATTGCGCCTTTGCTCGTGTATGCCATCAATTACAACTCCGGCGCCGCAATTCGCGCCGGCGCGCTGGCGGCAGCCCAAAAGAAGTTGGAGCAATTGCGAGCGGCGCCCTTTAGTTCTTGTGTTTCGTCCACGGAGACGATTAGCGTCGGCGACGTAACCACTGGGTCGCAAACGTATACAGTCCAAACGACCGTCTCGGATACTACTGCCACTTTGAAAAGCATAATGATTCGGGTAACCCCGCAGGCCAGAAGCACAAGCGGTGGCCAGTATGCCGGCGCATCAGGATGGAAATATGGTCAAGTAACGATTTATACAACGCGAACCTCGCTCGCGACCGGACCCAACCTGGGATAAATGGGACAGGAGACTCATGCATAACGTTCGGAATAGCGCTGGTTTCTCATTGTTTGAACTCTTGATCGCGATGACAATTACGCTTGCCGTGATGGCTATTACCTCAGGCCTGCTCGTCAGCGCATTCAATGTTCGTGCAAGAGAAAATCAAAGATCTGATGCGTTGGCGGATGCTCAGCGGGCATTGAATATCATGACCCGTGAAATTGCCAATTCAGGTTTCGGACTCACCGATAACGGCATTGTCAACGCAGATTCGGGATTGTCTTCAATTCGAGTGAGAGCGAATCTTAACGCTTTTGAAGGACAAGCCACGAGTGGGACGGTAAATGACCGGAACGAAGACGTTAAATACTCACTGTACACCGCTGCCGATGCAAGCTATATCGTCCGGCTTGATATTGGAACCCAGAACCAAACCACGGTACTTGCGAATCGCGTTGACTCCTTAAAGATCCGGTATTACCCGTCAAGAATCAGCTATACGATGTCTCCGATCGCCGGCGCTTGCGATATTTCTACCGGCGCATCAGAAGTTATCCAGAAGAGTGACGCCAAGTACATCGTTATCGCTCTTTGCGTCGAATTACCTGCGTCCGGCAAACCCGGTTCGCCTGGCTATCAACCACCCTCTCGGGTGCAGCTTGCCTCAGATGTCTATCTCCGCAATGCCGACATAAGTAACTACTGATGCGGAAGGAAATCTATCACATGCCGAATAAAGTAATGCACGCAAGAAAGAATCATGGGAGCACGCGAGAAAATCAACGCGGTGCAGCTCTGGTTACTGCAATTCTTGTCTCTTTTCTTGTTCTCACATTGGCGTCTGCGCTTTTGTTAACGACTAATATGTCAACGACCAATGCGATTAGTTCGACTGACGAAATCCAAGCCTATTATGCAGCGGAAGCTGGTTTGCAGGCTACGCTGAACGTGCTCAGAGGGAATGTTGCGCCACACCCGAACGACGGCACCAAAATGAACTTCAGGAATGCGATTAATGTCGCGACTTCAAACAATCCAAGTTCGGGCGAGCAACTCTCTCGGTGGCTCGTCTATAACTATCCGAGTACGGGCACACCCCATCGTGTCACGCTTAGTCCGATTTATACGGAAGATAATGGAATGGCCTTTAAGGTCAATGGAATAAATGATCCAGACGATTCCACTCACGTCGTGTATTACACAGCGGGTGCCTTCAACGGCGGCACGCCCAGCACGTCCCCGTCAACAAAGAGTCTCCCCAATAACATCACTCTGATTTACACTCCGCAAACGTCGACCGACATCACGACTAACCTTAGCCCGGCGCTTGGCACGTTAAACTTCACTAACGTGAGAAACAACCCTGCACCGTACGTTGACTTCTCAGACCCAGCTAATCAAACCATCCTCACACTGCAGATTAGTATGACGAGTCCTTCGTCAATAGCAGGTAGTTTGCCATTTTCCGTCGCGGTCAAGGCAAAATTGCGCGGAACGATCACTTCAACCGCCAGCACTGTCTATGTTGATTTCAATAGCGCCAGCATAGAGATACCACCGCCCGGCACAGTGTTTACTCCTATATTGACGCCGAGCGGAACCCCTCCTATTTATAGCTTCGCCCTTCCCGCGGACAATTCGACCAGAACTATTCAGACGGCCGTTACTCCGGGAGAACCGAGTCGTTTAATTGTTAAGGTCCAAGGCTATGGCCCTCACGGCGCGTACAAGAATTTGCAAGCAATGGTGAGCCGTTTCGGTCTCAACTTCGATCCCCCGGCCACTTTTATAATCCGCGGTAATGATGATTTAACCACTGCTTCAACAATTGACATCGGGAGTAGCGCCGCGTTTATTTATTCGGGAGTGGATAATTCTCAAGTCGGACAACCTCTGCCGGCATTTCTCGTGACTAACAACCCGGATTACACGACCATGACAAATTTGAAGCTGAACAATAGCTTGCCTATAACTGGAGACCCATGGGAGCCGATTAGAATGGTGACGCTTCCTGGCCAAGCGTCCATGCTTCCGCCCTTCCTACAAACGACGTCCGACCCTATTTCCGGCGCACGCACATTCGTTCAACAACTTAGAGAGGCATCACAAAATCAATTCTTTGGATGTAGTAGCGGTCAGGATCCCTCGTGCGACCGTTATTTCAACACCCGTGCCGGCGATGCAGCTCCACTGGATTTTGGCATGTCCCAAACCAAGGGCTTGCTTACCTTTTTAGATGGCGACGCTACGCTGCCAAATGTTGGCGGGAGAGGTTTGCTAATCGTCACCGGCACACTAACAATGAGTGGAAGTGAACCATTCGAGGGCTTGGTTCTCGTTCTTGGAGACGGCGTGATCAACCGTTCTGGTGGGGGCAACGGAATTTCGCTTGGGGCCTTTGTTCTCGCAAGGTTTGGCAGCACCGGGGGGTTTCTTGCGCCTACTGTTACTTCATCTGGAAGCGGTACCTCTGCTTTGCAATTGGATAGAAATAAAGTAAGGGGCGCTCTGCTACTCGCCGGAATCTATACAATGGCGGTGAGCGAGTATTAATCGTCTCGAAGATGGACTACTAAGATTCGCTCATCGCGACAATACCCAGGAAGCAGGTGCGGAGGCTTACAGTGGGACTGCTGAACAAGCTTAAAGGACTTGAACAGGATAAGATGGCCGATTCGTCGGAGGTTAGCAATGGCCACGACGAGATGGCCGATCACCATTGTGAGGCGGGTCTGCAACTGATGCAGGATGGTCTTTACACGGAAGCACTAAGAGAGTTTCAACAAGTTAGCAACAAAGGATCGCGGTGCGCCGAAGCTCATTACCACATGGGCGTTATATACGGTTATCTGAGTCACCCGAACAAGGCGATAAAGCATTACGAGCAAGCCACGAGCATCGACCCAGGTTACTTCGTGGCCTTTAGTGATCTGGGGACCGCTTATGGCAGTTCAGGCCGTTATATCGAAGCCATTAGGGCCCTCATGCGAGCTATTCGCCTCAAGCCTGATTATGCAGAAGCTCACAATAACCTGGGGGTTGTCTATTACAATTCTGGCTGTTACGCCGAAGGCATAAAGGCCTGCCAGAAGGCTATTCGGATTAACCCTGACTATCCAAACGCTTATTATGCTCTGGGCCGCATCTACATTGATCTTCGAGACAAAGAACTAGCGTTTGATGCACTAAGCACGCTTAAGAACCTGGATCAAAATCTTGCCGACCAGTTGTTGGCTGAGATTCAGAGAGAATTTAATCTTTGAGCGGCCCCTGTTCGTGCAGTACAGCGTTTCTATTCCCCTATCAATAGGCAGCAATCCGAAAACGGAAGAAATCGAATAAGAGTCAAGTCTAGTGTCCTGTCTCTAAAGTGCGCTAACAAAATCGGGGCGTGCCAACGGGGCGCTAGCCCGACCGTCAGGGAGGGCTCATGTGTTAGCGGCGTGTAAACTGAGCCCTCCCTGACGGTCGGGCTAGTGCACCGGTGATTGATCAATTAAGCGAATTTCTGGGACAC